>Ga0116218_1002007_pt1 | contig 11886 bp, 8 predicted proteins | sample Sb_taG_2_FD_88966 | JGI IMG/M metagenome (GOLD analysis project Ga0116218, IMG submission 88966) | Peat soil microbial communities from Weissenstadt, Germany - Sb_50d_5_LS metaG | ecosystem: Environmental > Terrestrial > Soil > Wetlands > Peat | place: Germany: Weissenstadt | collected 2010-09-21 | reverse complement strand
GTCCAGCGCAGATCGATATCGAGATAGTCGGCGAGGTCTGTATCGGGTCGGCGCGAGCCAATTTCCAGGGTCAGGGCAGGGCGGCCGGAGCGGTTTTGCAGGTGATGAGCATCGGCGACCCCGGCCTTGAATCCTGCGCTGTCGCCCGTCCGGAGGGCTCGCTCATCATGGTCCGTGACCAATAGCAGCTCACCCTGCACGACCCAGATGCTCTCGTCCTCGGATGTGTGCCAGTGGCGTCGGCTCGACCACGCGCCTGGAGGCAACAGCAGCAAATTGACGCCGAAATCGGTTAGATCGGCGGCGTCTGCAAGAGCCTGCCGCACCCGCTCCCGACACGGCTCATCGAACGGCGAGGGATAGGCGGAGCCCTTGGTGAAGGGCACAGCGCTGTTATCAATCCTGTGCACGGCGCAGACCTCGTTCGCATCGCGGCCGGAAGCTCATTCCAAGGCTAACCCATGCGGCGAACCTGCGGTATATTCGTGCGCCGATTCCTAATAATACTCGTCGTACCAGGAGGGGCTGAGCCATGCGCATGATGCTGACCGCCACCATTCCCCACGAGCCGTGCAACACGCTGATCAGAGGCAACAAGCTCGGTCCGATCCTGAAGAGAATTCTGGACGAACTCAAACCCGAGGCGACCTACTTCACGGAACTGGAAGGCACCCGCGGCGTCGTGTTGATCGCCGAAGTCGCCGATCCTTCGAGGATCCCCGCACTGGCCGAACCGTTCTTTCTTAATTTCAATGCGGATTGTCGCATCCGCATCTGCATGACGCCGGCCGATCTGGGCAAAGCAGGGCTGGACGAGATTGCGAAACGCTGGGGATAGCTTGTAGGCGGCGGCGGCGATTTCAGCGACGCATGTGTCTGCGGCCGATATGGCTTCCGCGTAGTCCTTCAGCGATAGGCGTTCGCAGGTGTCGATGTCGTCGAACACGAGCGCCGCTGCGCGCTGCGAACCGCATGCTGAAGCAGCAGAATATGCAGTCCTTTGGCGGAGCTGGGTCCGAGCCAATCCACCTGATAGTCATCGCCAAGGGCCGCGTTGATGGCCAGTTGCAGGCGCCTGTGCGCTGCGGTCGCGTTCGCGGGATGGGAGGCACGGCTGGATGGCTCTACACGCAGCGGCATTGAATGCTTTGCCTGAAGCGATCTTAGCAGCGCCGTCGAAGCGGGACAGCTGTAGGAAATGACGGTGGCGACGCCGCTTGAAATCGCGTACGGGACCAAGATCATCGCCTGGTGACATCGCCTGGTGACATCTCCTGGTGACATCGCCTGGTGACATCGCCTCCGCAGCTGCTCGACCCGCTCCATTTCCTGCTTGCCGAGCCGGGGATCGGGTGCCGCGACCCCAAACTTGGTTTGGGCACCGTTTTTTTGCACCCTTGAGGTTATCCGATCAGCGCCTTGAACCGCTGCGATCGACTGCCTTCCATAAAAGCGGCCACTCGACGTAGCAACTGCACCGCGTCAGCTGCGGGTAACGCTTCACCCAGCAGATATCCCTGCGCCTCGTGACACTCGTGTTCCTGCAGGAACATCAACTGTGACAGGTTCTCAACGCCCTCCGCCGTCACGTCGATGTGTAATGATCGGGACATGGCAATGATTGCCGACGCGATGGCGCGATCGTCGCTACATTCGTTAAGATTCCTTACAAACGATCGATCTATCTTGAGCCGATTCACGGCGAAGCGACGCAAGCGCGAGAGACTGGAATAACCGGTTCCGAAATCATCAATAGCGACGGCTACGCCGAGGGTCTTGAGCTGCTCGATTGCCTGCTCCGCCCAGGTCTCGTCTTGCATAATCAGCGTCTCGGTGATCTCAAGTTCGAGCTTTGAGGCATCCAGGCCTGTCTCCCTCAAAATCGTGCCAACTTGGGCAGGAAACTCTCTGAGCGCGAATTGCCGGCTGGAAACGTTCACCGACATCCGGATCCGGGGTAGTCCTTCATCGTGCCAGGCCTTCGCCTGGGCGCAGGCGCTTCGTAACACCCATTCGCCGATTGGCAGTATCAGGCCGGTCTCCTCCGCTACCGATATAAATTCCGACGGCGGCACAACACCAAGCTGGTCATTGGTCCACCGCAGCAGCGCTTCCATGCCGGATATGTGCCCGGTGCGAATGTCGAACTGCGGTTGGTAGTCCAGGGAGAATTCATTTCGCTGCAGCGCCCCCCTTAGTTTGTCCTCGATGGTGAAGCGATGAAGCGCGGCGGCGTTCATTGCGGCATCAAAGAATGAGTAGGTACCCGGGTTCTTGCGCTTGGAGAAATACATCGCCAGATCCGCGTGGCGCAGCAACGTGTCGGCGTCAGTCCCATCAGTCGGAAAGATCGCGATGCCGACGCTGGGTGTGATGACCAGTGAATTGAGCGCGAGTTGCATCGGCTCTCGAAGAGCGCCGATGATCCGCTCGGCGATCATGCCGGCATCGCCCGGCTTGCGTATGTTGGGCAACATCACCATGAACTCGTCGCCGCCGAGACGCGCCAGATCCCCGGGACGTGCCATCGAACCCGATTCCCTGCCCCGGGTATCACCGTATCGCAGTGAGTTGCTCAGCCGCGAGGCGACCACACGCAACAGCTCGTCGCCAATAGCGTGCCCCAGCGTATCGTTGACTCGCTTGAAGTTGTCCAGATCGAGATATAGGACGGCCAGGGAACGATCGTGTTGCTTGGCCGCCTCGATTGCTCCCACCAGGCGATTGCGCGATTGTTCCCGATTCGGGAGACCCGTCAGTGCGTCAAAATACGCCAGCTTGACCACGGTTCGTTCCGCACGCCATTTACTGGCGAGCGCAATCGTCGTTTGTCGGACTTCGTGCGGGTGAAACGGCTTCTGCAGGTAAGACAGCTTTTCTTCTGGTGGCACGATGCCGCCGATCTCGCAGGGATCGACATCGGAATAGGCGGTGCAAATGACAATTTCAATGGCGGGATCCAGCTCTCTTATGCGCGCGGCCGCCCATACACCGTCGGGACCGGGCGGCATTCGCATGTCGAGAAATACGACAGCAAAGGGCTGCTCCTGGGCGAGCGCGTCTTTGACCGCCGCGACTGCCGCTTCGGCGCCGTCGCAGAACACCGGCTCGAATGTCGCGCCACGCGCCGCGGATTCCGCCGCCGGCGGCTGGGAGTCGGCCTTGCGAAACAGGCGTGTGCGTAGATCGCGAAACGCCGCGAGATCGCGGTTCACGTCCGCCTCCAGCAGGATCTGTCGATAGGCATCTCGTACGTCTTCTTCATCATCGACGACGAGAACTCGAATCGGCACTCGGCTTCGCTTTGACACGGATTACCTCACGCGGCTTCGACGCATGGCTCGCTCTTGCGAGCGGCCAGCGGCAGCATTAAGTGCAAAGATGCGCCAAGTCCCGGACCGTCGCTTGCGGCCCATATCCGGCCGCCGAGCGCGCCGATGGCATTGGAGCACCAGTGCAGCCCGATACCGCAGTTGGTGCCCCTGGATTTGGTGGAGAACCCCTTTTCAAATACACGATCAAGAATGCCTTGGGCGATGCCGACGCCATCGTCCTGGCAGTGCAGGTGCAGATGTTCGTGGCCTGCGGCGCGGACAATCTCCGCGGTAACGCGCAGCACTCCTTTTTCCTTGCCGGCATCCCGCACCGCGTCCGATGCGTTGATGATCAGGTTCTGGAGCACCAGACGCAGCACCGTTCGTGCCACGTGCACCACGCCGACCTTTCTGAGAGATTCATCGATGTGGATTACCAGACGCTGCCTGCAGGCGTCGGGCACGATTTCCAGCGACTGTGCAACGAGTTCCGGAAGGCGTACCGACTCGATGACGTGTTCATTGCGCGTCGATCGCATCTGCTCTGAGAGCACGCTCTGCACTATGTTGGTCTGGCGCGTCAACACCGCCACATCCTCTTCCGCGGACTTGATCGTGATCGCGAACTCGCCACATGCCAGACGAATGAATTCTTCGAGGTCCGCACGTCGCGCGGCATCCGATGTTCCACGCTTGAGCTCTTCGGCCGCCTGTTCGACGTCCGCCGTCGGCGCTTGTCGCAGACGCTGGCTCAATCCGGACAATCTCACGCCGATCGGTGTCATGGCGTTGCCAAGGTTGTGCAGCACGCCTTTGGCAAGTTCGGCGAATCCCGCTTGAAAGGACTGATCGACGAGCTGGCGGCGGGAGTCGGCAACGCGCTCCACCATTCGATCGAATTCGCGTGCAAGGCGGCCAATTTCATCGGTGCCTCGAAAGTTGAGGCGAGCCGTAAGGTCTTCACCTTCACCGATGGTCACCGCGTGCCGTGTGACTTGGGCCAGCGGCCTTAGAACCAGTCGATTCAGGACAAACACCAGCAGTATCAGCACCACGACTGCCGTCCCAAGGAGGTATGCAGACGCATAGGCGATGGCGGAGTTGCCGCGTTGGGTGATTCGTCGCGGCACGTCGATCCGCAGAGCCATGAGTGGACGGCCATAGACGTCGTTCAGAGTGCGGAAAACGTGCGTAACGTCTTCGGTCTCGGTCAGTTCACCCTGGACGCGCGCATCATTGGCCGGTGCCATCGACAGCAGCGTCTGAGCTTGGGCGCCAATACGCTCGATCTCGGCGGCGGACAGTAACCGCCCGAGCATCACCATACCGCGTTGCGGCCCACGGCCGTTGCCATCGAGCACAGGCGAGGCGGCGATCATCATGATGCCGCGATTCGTTTGCAGGAACCCTTTGGCCGGGCGTCCTTCGCGCAGATCGGCGCGCCAGGGAAAATCAGCGGGGAGCGCCTTGCGGGCGGTGAAATCGATGTCCAGGGGCTGGTCGGAGTTGAGATCGAGGGCGCTCGACATGACAATGTTGCCGTCCAGATCGATCACCAGCAGGGCGTTGACCTGGAGTTGCCTCAGCCCGACGGTGGTTACATTGGCCCGGACATAGTCGGGGTTGTGATCTGCTACGAAGCGGTAGGTGTCGTCCCAGTTGCCCCAATCCGCGGCGGACAGTGCGAGCCGGTCCAACGTCAGATCGAACGCGTAGTTGATGCGGCGCATGGCCGTGCGGGCGTCGTCATGCTCAAGATCCGCGAAACTTGGCATGAAAACGCGTTGCTCTACGAAAATCTGAACGATGCCCAGGACCACGAACATGGACACGAACAGCGCGATGACCTTTGGGCGTATCGTCATCAATCAAGCGTACATAATTGTCGCGAGTCCGACCGCTGCCCGAATCTCAGATCGGCCATGGATGATTTGGGACGCGGACAGGAAGTGACGGCCGTCACACTATTTCGGCCGCATGGCGCATGGGTTGTGGGCGTCGAGGCGACAACCCGCGAGGGCCCGCGTGCAACGACCATCCTCTTTTTCCGATTGTCAGAACTTCGGTCTGCGGCCCTCGGAGGCGTCGCATTGCACAGCGCTGGGGACCCTATGGCCCGATCCACCGTATCTGCGGCTCTTTTCTCGGGACCGGCGGCGGCGCCGATTTCGGATGGCCGACAATAATCGGAGCCACGGGCAGCGCGCCTGCCGCAACCCCAAGCACTGTCTTCCCCTCCGGGGTGCCGAGCCATGTCTGGGCAAATCCAATCCAGCATGTTCCGAGCCCTTCGGCACAGGCCGCCAGCATCAGGTTTTCGGCGGCTAGGGAGCAGTTCTCAATGGCCCACTGGCCCTGCGTCACGCTTGAGATCACGATGAGCACAGGCGCCCGGTAGAAGATATCGAAATTGGGATCGCTCAAGATCTCCTGAAAATGGTGCGACGAGACCCCTGTCGGCGGCGCTCGGAGAATGTGGGCTCTGGCTTCATTCGATATCCGACCCAATAGGCCTTTGTCCTGGATCACGCTAAACGACCAGGACTGCTCGTTCACCGCGCTCGGCGCCTGGACGGCCGCATCGATCAGTCGGCGAAGCGTGGCTTTATCGATCGATTCGGTCGTGAATTCGCGTACGGCGCGCCGCGAGCGGATTGCCTGCTGCAGGTCCATGGGACACCTGTAAGTTGAGCAAATAGAAACTGAGCTGCCGACAGAGCTCTCCGGATGATCGCTCAGTGAAAAGCTTAAGCCCCTGCTGCGGGCGCGCAAGCCGTGCCTTGTACCTATTGCTGGGCGCCGCTTTCATCCAAGCTCTGAAGGCTTCCCATTATGCGCGCTGCAGTTCGGGCGGCGCTGATCGAACACGCCGCGCCGATCGCATTCCACGGCATGCCCACCCACCTGTCTTAAGTCGCTCGCGCTCACAATCGGAGCAAGTCGCTTAGCTGCTGGGTATCGACCGGCTTGGTGAGGTGGTGATCAAAGCCGGCGGCAAAAGCTCTCTCCTTGTCGTTCTCCTGACCCCATCCGGTGATGGCGATGAGCTTGATCTCCGCGCCGGATCGGCTTTGCCGGATCTTTTGCGCCACCTCGTAACCATTTGGGCCAGGCATGCCGATGTCGAGCAATACTGTATCCGGCGCAAAGCCGCCAAAGGCCGCGAGCGCCGCTGAGCCATCATGGGCAATCATTACCTCGTGACCCTCCACTCGCAGCAGCATGGCGAGAGTCTCTGCCGAATCGCGATTGTCGTCAGCTACCAGGATCCGCCGGCGTGCGATCTTGGCCGGCGCTGCCGCGGTATTGGATTTCACTTCGGGTGAGCCAGGGTTCACTCTACGCGGCAGGCGCACGGTGAATTCACTGCCGTGTCCCAAACCGGCGCTGCTGGCCTCGATTCTTCCGCCGTGAAGCTCAACCAGTCCTTTCGCAAGCGCCAGGCCGATTCCCAATCCACCCTCTGATCGATCCATCGTGGGCTGCACCTGCGAGAACATCTCGAAAATCTTCGGCAGGTTCTCGGGGTTGATACCGACTCCAGAATCCGATACGCGGATGACTAGCTGATCCGGCTCGCAGCTTGCACTAAGACGAATCTGGCCTTCAGGGTCGGTGTATTTCGCCGCGTTCGTCAGCAGATTGGACAGCACTTGAGCCACGCGCAGCGGATCGGCGGTGAATTGCACCGGCTCGTGCGGCAGCTCGATCGACAGTACGTGGCGCTTGGCATCGATAATCGGACGCGCCGTTTCTATAGCCACGTTGACGGCAGATACGAGCTCGGCGGGTTGCATACGCAGCACCAGCGTTCCACGCGTCACTCTCGAGATGTCGAGCAGGTCGTCGAGCAGCAGCGACATGTACTGGACCTGACGGTCGATCACGTCGTGGCTCCAGCGCTTCTGCGCATCTGTCGTCCACGGCGCCTTCGAGATCAGCGCGGCCTGCCTGATCGGAGCCAGCGGATTACGCAGTTCATGTGTGAGGATGGCGATGAACTCATCCTTGCGCCGATCGGTATCCCGCATAGAGGTTTCCGCACGCCGCCGGGCAGTCACGTCGTGGAACACCATGACCGCCCCGGAAACCCGGCCGTTGGCATCGCGGATCGGGGCGGCGCTGTTCTCGATCGCCACTTCTTTACCGTCTTTAGCCATCAGTACCGTGTGATTGGCGTGCCCGACGATGATTCCTTCCTGCAGGACCTTGGCGACCGGGTTGGCGACCGGCTGCCGCGTATCCTCGTTGACGATCTTGAGGATGTGCTCCAGATGCACACCTCGGGCATCCGGCAAAGTCCAACCGGTCATAGCCTCGCCGATGGGGTTAAGAAAAGTCACATGGCCGCGGACGTCCGTGGTGATCACGGCGTCGCCGATGCTGGACAGCGTCACCTCAAACCATGCACGTTGCTCTCTCAGCTCCGCTTCGCTGCGCGTGTTAGCGGTGATATCGCGAAAGCTCCACACGCGACCGGCGTTAGAACCCTCGATATACTGGATCTTTGAGAATCGCTCGTAGACACGGCCGTCGGCGAGCGACAGCACATCGAGACTCTCGGGCGGCGACGTCGCGTAGATTTCTTCGACGCGGGCCAGAAAGCGCAGCGGATCGGCAAACTGCTGCGCGGACATCGTGAGTATTCGCGGATGCTCCGCGGTGTCCATGACCTCGCGCGGAATGCGCCACATCTGGGTAAATTTTTCGTTGAAGCCGGTCACTCGCCGGCTGCCGTCGGTCACGATAATGCCGTCGAAGGTCGACTCCAGCGTCGCCTGCATCATGGCTACCGACCGGGCAAGCTGTTGCGTTCTCTGCTCGAGCGCGTCCTTAATCGCGATCAGGTGACGCTCCGCGCGCTGGCGCTTCTCGAGTATGGTACTGGCGTTCTCGAGCGCAACGGAGCGCAGCAGCTCCTCCTCTTTGTCATCCGAGTCCATCAGCGGACTCCGAGTATTTCGTCAGCCAGGCTGGTGCCGGCGACGCGGGGCCGAATCTTTGCGAAGGCGGTCACCCGCGAAGTCGAAGTGTCGTCGCAAAACGGCGAGAAGCCGCAGTCATCGGTCGTTCCGAGCCGCCCTTCGGTGAAGTCCACCTGTACCATGTAGGCGCCTTTTTGCAGACAGTGACGCACCTCGCTCTCGTGTTCACGCCGCGGATCGTGGATGAACCGAGTCCGCGGGCAGCCGGCGATGCCCTCAGGCGGATACATCAGGCTCAATGCGGATGGGGAGATGACCGCCTGCTTGACTGAAACATCTGCATAGCGAAGAGCCATATCGAAATACTGATCGGCATAGCGCATGTGGTGATCACCGGTGAACCCGTGGCCTCGAAGCACTCGATGGTATCGCGGATGGCCGCTTCGTAGAGCGGCTCCAGCTCCAGCTCCGCATCCGTGCCGTCGTCACGGACGCCGATAGCCTGAATCAGCCCCAGCGGGACGCGGGACGCTGCCAATCGGCTGGGTCGGCGGAGTCACTTGGGTCAATCCATTTCTCTCTTCGAATATAGATTATCGCCTGGTTTCGGCGGCGGCTGGACCGACGATGCGGAAATGCGGCCAAAACCGCGCTCATTCGCCTGCTGTGCAGCCTTCAGGACTCCGACGGACCTCAACTGTGGAGCGGGCAGGCAGTCTGATCACAGTCCAGTGCCAGCATATGCTATTGCACGGATGATGAGTCGAACTCGCCATGGCCAGTGTAAGCGGGAGCCCGGTAAACGTTGTCGATGCGCAACACAATGACCGCTGCTGCGTGCCATTCGGGAAATTAGTATCGACCCGAATTCAGCGGCATTGCGCATGCGCGACGCAGGTTGATGAGTGGAGATCTCCGCGCGGCGCAGGCGAAATAGGAGGCCATGCACGCGCTCGCTAATATGAGTCGCAGTCTAACAATATCAGCGGGGTAGCACTTCATCCGCAGTGCCGTGTAAAGAATCAAAAACTCCTCGCGATCCGCAGATCAAAGAGATGAAACCGTTGGCAGCGCTCTCGCCCAGTATCGCTATTCCGGGGGCGATCTGGGCTTATCTCGCACTCGGACCACTCAGCGGCTACGTGCTGGTGTGGGCGGGGTTCATCGCCTGGGGCTGTTAGTTCCACAGCGGTGCCGACGGCAAGGCACTGACCAAGACGATCGCCGGCACTTGTTTCGGTGCGCTCATTGGTTGGATTGTCCTGCTGCTGATGGTGAATACGTCGATGCCGCCCCTCGGTGTAGCCTGGCCCGCGATCCTCGTCGGCGTGACCGTGTTCTTTCTGGTCATCGCGGCCTCCATCGACCTGTTGTCGGTGGTGCCGGCCAATGTCTACGCTTATGCCGCGATCGTTGCCTATTCGCTGCATCAGCCGTCGGCCGATCCGGGCGTCGGTCCGCTGAAGAAGCCGACTTCAGCTTCATTCGCTAACCTGCTGATCCTGCTCATTGTCTCGTTGGTTATCGAAGCCTTTTCCGGCCCGTTCTCCGGTAAGCTCGCGGGCGCCCTGACCAAGAAACAGCGCTCGACTGCCGCGACGGCATAGGTGCGGCGCTCCCGAATAGCGATCACCGGCGGACGCACTCGGGAACACCCGCTTTCACAGGGTGGCCGGCGCTGCACGCTGCAGCACGCCACGCTAATCAATCTCCGCCATCTCCCCCGGGATCTTGGCATCTTCCTGCGCCTGCTTGAGGATGCGCACATCAATCCACAGGGGAGACGCATATGGGTGGACTGGATCGCGGCACGGCATCGCCGACCGGAGGCGAGGCGCCCGACAGCGATCCTGAGGAAACACGCGATTGGCTCGAAGCCTTCGACGCGGTGATCCGCGTTGAGGACTCGGCGCGCGCGCTGTTTCTGCTGCGCCAGCTCGACGAGCATGCCAAGGAACTTGGGCTGGTCGCGGCAGCGGCGCCTTTTTCCGCGTATCGCAACACCATCGCGCTCGAGCGCCAGGGCATCTACCCCGGGGATCTGGCGATCGAGGAACGCCTCACCGCGATCATGCGCTGGAACGCGCTCGCGATGGTGGTGCGCGCCAACCAGGCTTACGGCGAGCTCGGCGGTCACATCGCCAGTTACGCCTCGGCGGCGGAAATCTTCGAGGTCGGCTTCAATCATTTCTTTCAGGCGGCGCGCGACGGTGGCGGCGGCGATCTGGTCTATTTCCAGCCGCATTCGGCGCCGGGCGTGTACGCGCGCGCCTTTCTGGAGGGCAGGCTCAGCGAACGGCAGCTGGGCAACTTCCGCCAGGAAGTGCAGGGCGATGGATTGTGCTCCTACCCGCATCCGTGGCTGATGCCGGCTTTCTGGCAGTTTCCCACCGGCTCGATGGGAATCGGTCCGATCAGCGCGATCTACCAGGCGCGCTTCCTGCGCTACTTGGCGGACCGCGGACTGGCGGATACCGGGAATCGCCGCGTCTGGGGTGTGTTCGGCGACGGTGAAATGGACGAACCGGAATCGATCGGTGCGCTGAGCCTCGCGGCCCGCGAGCATCTGGACAATCTCACTTTCATCATCAACTGTAACCTGCAGCGGCTCGATGGGCCGGTGCGGGGCAATGGCCAGATCATTCAGGAGTTGGAGTCGCTGTTCGCCGGCGCCGGCTGGAACGTGATCAAGGTGCTGTGGGGATCGGAGTGGGATGCACTGTTCGCGCGCGATACGCAGCACGCGCTGTTGCGCCGGCTGGCCGCAACCGTGGATGGCGAATATCAGAATCTCGGCGCCAAGGACGGCGCTTACAACGTCGAGCACTTCTTCAAGAAGGACCTGGAGATCCAGGCGCTGGTCGCGCACATGACCGACGGCGAGATCGACGCTCTCAAACGCGGCGGGCACGATCCGCGAAAACTCTACGCCGCCTTCGCCGCGGCGAAGAATCACCGCGACCAACCGACCGTCGTTCTGGCCAAGACCAAGAAGGGCTACGGCATGGGCGGTGTCGGCGAATCGCGCATGACCGCGCACCAGGCGAAGAAGCTGGAGGTCGACGCCCTCAAGGCCTTCCGCGACCGCTTCCAGCTGCCGCTATCGGACGAGGACGTCGGGGCGCTGCGCTTCTATAAGCCGCCTGAACACAGCCGCGAGCTGGGTTATCTGAGCGAACGCCGCGCCGCGCTCGGAGGCCCGCTGCCGGCGCGCCGGTGCGAATGCCCGCCGGTAACGGTGCCGGCGCTGGCCAGTTACGCGCAATTCGCGCTCACCGCGGATGGCAAGGAGATGTCGACCACCATGGCCGCCGTGCGCATGCTCGGCAGCCTGCTTCGCGACCGGACGCTCGGCGCGCGCATTGTGCCGATCGTCGCCGACGAGGCCCGTACCTTCGGCATGGATAGCCTGTTCCGCCAGATCGGCATTTACTCGCCGGTCGGCCAGCTCTATGAACCGGAAGACGCCGGCTCGATGCTGTTCTACAAGGAAGCCAGGAACGGGCAGCTGCTGGAAGAGGGCATCACTGAAGCCGGAGCGCTGTCATCGTGGGTGGCCGCCGGTACCGCGTACAGCGTGCATGGCATTGCGATGCTGCCGTTCTACGTCTACTACTCGATGTTTGGATTCCAGCGCGTCGGCGATC
>Ga0116218_1002006_pt1 | contig 11888 bp, 11 predicted proteins | sample Sb_taG_2_FD_88966 | JGI IMG/M metagenome (GOLD analysis project Ga0116218, IMG submission 88966) | Peat soil microbial communities from Weissenstadt, Germany - Sb_50d_5_LS metaG | ecosystem: Environmental > Terrestrial > Soil > Wetlands > Peat | place: Germany: Weissenstadt | collected 2010-09-21 | reverse complement strand
TACTCTAGCCGCATGTCCTGGTAGGATATTGCTGGTGAAACAGCAAGTCTCATTGCAATTTATGCTGCCGAGACAGACATTGGGGCGACTTCATGTCGCACGTGTGCCTTGTTGGTACTCAACCCCTGAGATTTCAGCGTGCTCCATGAGTTGTGTATCAAACTTCACCAGTTCCACACTGAGTGCGGCCACGGGACACGCACGACGCAGCCGTCCTACCCACGTCATGATATTGGCTATCCGGCTTTGCAAGGAGGGAGGAAGCCAGCCCTTCTTGTGCGTAAGGCGATTCGTGAAGCGCGGTTTGCGATAACGGGTATGCCGCTGTCTCCTGCCACGGCGTATAGACCTGCGCCTGGTGAGAGAAGCGGAGATGGCAAAGCCTCGATGGTGCAGGTCGGCGGCAAAGAGCACCTCCCCCGATGCATCATTGACAATGGCGATACCTGTGGTGTTGGCACCAGGATCAATCTTGATGCGCAGCGGCTCTACCTTGGGTTCCTCCACAGCACCTTTCAGGATAATCGTAAAGGGAAATCTGCGATACACTGCCGCTTTCCCTACTGAGAGCAAGATGCGCGCCCTGCCAGGATGAACGGGGTTAAGCGGTTGTTGATTGGTATTTAGCACAAACACTTTTGACATAGCTGAGTCCGTGTGTCCAATTGGACCTCTACTTGCGTAGGTAAAGGTGGCCTCGACAAAGTTCGAGAAGGTTTGGCGTCCATGACACTGGTTTCACCCTCTACACCTGTTTAACCATGGACCGTAGAGCAGCGGGCTGGCCGCGCACCCACTGATACCTAATTTCTCCCCGAACGTAGTCCCATGCAGGACTGAGTCTGGACAGGTTTCAGACTTGCCTTAGGCAAGTCTGTCCCTTATAGGGGACGGGTACCTGACATTGATATCACGGAAGATGATTCCACAAAGGGCATCGTTGAGCATCATATCAAGACGCTCCTGGGCACCCATCGCGGCACTCTACCCGTACTTACCGGATGAGCAGCACACTCTTACCTTGTTTTACCCTGAACAATTTCTCAGGAACCTTTTCTCCTGGTTTGGGGTTGGATAGATACTGGCTCTGACCCCGGAGTACCCTTCGACCTATAGACCCATTCTCTCACAACCGGAGAAAAGTGGTCATGCGTGCTGACGCAAGCGACTTTGCTTTCCCCTCTTTGAAGAGAGGGGACTCCAAACCGCATTAGATTGAAGTTTGCCTGGGTCGCATAGGTACCACCAAAGCCCTCAGTAGTTGGGCCAAATGGCACATAGTCAAGCAGGCTTTGTGCTGTCGAACGAATAACAGCAATAACATCAGCACCCTGCCGTGCAGCCGCCTGTGCCTGCAAAATATCTTCATAAATATTTCCTGTTGCCACAATGACATAAAGCCAGGGAGTCTGTAGATTACCCAATTCTTCGATCATGTTAGCGCGTTCTGCACGGCGCGCCCGAATATGTGCAACTCCCTCTTTCACTAAACGAGTAGCTTCAGTGTCGATAGCGACAAGCGTATCATCTACTATACGCGGTTCAGACAGGATAAGTTCTTTACGGCCGATTGCTTCAGCAGTTGCCTGAGGAGAGAGATTGTGCTGGAGAGAAGTTGCCACAAATGGACGCAAAATACCACCAGGTAGAAATGAAAACGCATTGTCAACAATGCAGTTTGGCAATGGCACTTCTTCTTCATCGATGCCATCTACGCCGATCAAACGCAAGGTGGTACGTTCAATGGCAACGGTTGTGTGCTTACTGATGAAATCAATGATGGGCTCACCAATATGGAGGGCAAAAACGCGGGCCTCATCCACCAGGGATTGATCAAGCTTGAGATGAGGCATTGTGGATTCTCTGCTCCGATCTTGATAGGCACATGTGTACCGCAAGCTGCCACACATGCATAAAGTTCGTTGTTCCTGCTTCACAGACCATCGCCATTGCACCGGGCCTTGAGATCAGCTACCGGTTTCGGTCTCACACGGTCTCCACAGGCGCTTTTACGTTGGGCCTGAGCCACTATCCGCAACGGGAACGTGAAGCACTTCTCCGAGAATGCGGCGGGCTTCACGTTCCAAGTTGATCGCTGCATTTAAATCGCGATCCATCACCAAGCCGCATTTCAGGCAGCAATAGGTCCGGTATTTCAAGGGCATGCGCTTTTTTCTATGCCCACACCCTGAACACATCTTCGTGGAAGGAAAGAACCGATCCACGAAGAGAGCCAGTCCGCCCACGGCCTGCATTTTGGTTTCAAAGAACCGTAACAACTGGCCTAGCCCAGCGTCAGCCAGTGCTCTGGCGAGCTTGCGGTTCTTGAACATGCCTTTGACGTGCAGATCTTCCAGTCCCACGACACTGCACGTCCGGGCAATCTCTGTCGTGAGTTTGTGATGAGCGTCTTCCCGGATCTGGGCAATTGCACCATGAAGGCGAGCCAGTTTCACCCTGGCCTTCTCGCGGTTCTTGCTGCCCCGTTTGGTCTCTGGATCGTACTGTTTCCGACTGAACGAGCGTGTGAGACGCTTCAGCTTCTTGATCTGCCTGGCAAGCGGTTTTTGGTTTTCAAACCGCCGACCATCGCTGACAATGGCTGCTTCTTTGATGCCCACATCGACACCTACAACGGGATGGGTGTTGACCACAGCGACGGCGGGCACTTCCACGTGAATGCTGGCGCACCAATAGCCGCCAGACATGCCGATAGTTGCGCCCATGATTTTGACAGAGGAACACGGCACCTTCTTGCGCTCGTTGCGTCGTTTGCCAGGCTTTTGGTTCGGATCGGGAATCACGAAGCGCAACGATTCCGTCATGTTAACCTTGCCTAGACCGCGCTTGTATTTGTATTTGTTCCGTATCTTCTGGGGCAGGGTGCCATCGGTTTGCTGCTTGTCCAGAAGAAACTGACCTAAGACAGAGACAACAATCCAGTGGTCCCCAACCGAAAATTTATCATTGGCGATGTAAAATGATTCCCGGCTCTTGTTCTTCTTCTTGAAAGTGGGGTATTCGTTCTGTCCCTTAAAGAAGCGAGAAAAGGCATCAGCTAAATCATCAAAGGCCCCCTCAATAACGCACTTGGTAACATCAAAGGTCCAGCGGAATTCCTTTTCTCGGATAGCCTGGAAGTGTTTCTTGAGTTCGTTAGCATTGGGCTTCTTCTCCCGCTTTCCCTCCTTGTACTCTTTGTATTGCTTATTCCATTCAGCGAGCCCCCAATTATACACGAACCTGCGCGTCCCACAGGCGCGGCGTAGGTAGTCTTCTTGTTCAGGCGTTGGGTTCAGTCGAATCTTGTGCCCTTTGATCATGGTTGTTGCCATGTGCCAACGCCTCCTTTAGGGTTTTTCGGTAGTTCCCTAGGCCATAGAGCCGACTGGAAAAGCAATGCAAAATAGTCAGCAAGTCTTGTGTGAGTTCTTGCTCTGGGCTAAGCGATTGGTTGTTCATGATAATGAGTTCGCAATGATGGACCTCGCACAAGTGCTCGATGAGCGGTAAGCCAAAACGAGCCAATCGGTCTTTGTGGGCAATTACCACGGTCCCAATATCGCCCGCGATAACACCATCAATCATGGAAAGAAATCGCTTGCGATTGAAGTTGAGGCCGCCGCAAACCTCTTCAATCCACTCATCAATAGCAAGGCCACGGGCAGAGCAAAATTGTTCAAGTGTCTGACGTTGGTTGGCAAGGTCTGGTTTTTGCGCGGAGCCAGATACCCGACAGTAAGCAACACACCGCTTCTTTGTCTCTAGCTTTTGCTGACCCAGAGCGATGGCTAAATCGTTGTCCGTGTAGTAGCGGCGATTATTCACCGCACGGCGGGCCTTTAGTCGTCCCTCGCGGTCCCATCGCCCCGTAACACCTACTCGTTTCGCAAACTCACCAATCGTATACATGTGTATATTTTAGCACATGTCTGAACACTATTTCCAGTTCTAGGTATCAACTCCTTATTCGAAGCTATAGGACTCGCTGATTGATCACGTGTATGCGTTGCTATTTGGTCTTTGCTGCGGATTTTATCGATCACCCAGCGCAATGTCCCTTTTTCTTTATATGTCAAGCACCAGATGAATCCTGCGGCCAGGAGGATAAGCATAGGTTCGATTGGAGCGCGCAGGCGTGCGCTGCCATAGTAGACAATATTCTCCGCAATTGTTGAGATGATCATGAAGTAGATGAATAAGAGTTCACGCCAACGCCACAATGTGACTGCCAGGCCAAGTGCGGCGAGTATAAAGAGATAAATTGGCCAGGTTTTCATCATGTGCAAGACGAATTGCGTGGATTGTTGTTGAGGGAAGCGGACTGTAGGGAGGTCTGCCTCGTAGGTATCTGGTTGCCACATATTGATAAAGTGTAACTCTAGCAGATGTGGCATTATTTTGATGTTATTTTCAATCCATTTTACTGCTGCATCTTTAAAAGCTGCCTCACGAGCTACCTCGCATGTGGGAGTACAGGTGTGCAGAGGGAAAGGACGAACAATGTTGGGGCTTGATTGAATAGGATCAATCCATGTTCCCTTAGGACCTCCGGGATACGTAGATCTAATCAGCACCTCATTATTATAGGCACCAAGCAGCACTGTTCCATCTCTTCCTGTCGCTACAGGTATGAATGTGTGTGAAACGAGATAATTGCGAATTGTCCAGGGAGCTATTAATACAACAGCAATCAAGGAAGAGACCAAAACACCTCTGATGGTTACTCGTAATGATAAGAATTTTTGCCATACCATAATGCAAGACCAGATGATGAACAGACCAATTACAAGGATGCCATTTGGACGTGTGAGCGAGAGTAAGCCAAGTAATACTCCGCATATTATCCAGTTTCGCCAGTTTCTCTCCGGCCTATGTTGCAAACGGTACAGTCCATAACAAAAAGCAAAAAGGAGAAATATATAGAGCGATTCGGTATAGAGCCAGCCGTCATAAATGTAAAGTTCGGGATAAATTGCTGCAAAGACTCCAGCCAGGACGCCGATACGCCAGCTAAATAAATCTCGCGCAAAGAGATACACCAGGACACATGTTCCTGAGCCAACCAGACACAAGAAAAGGCGCGCGAAATAGTCACTCGGCCCAAAAATGAGAGAAAGGCCTGCAATAATGAATGGCCACAGTGGAGCTCGATCGGTGGTTGAAACATATTGTTCTAAGCAGAAGCAATGTTCATTTAACAAATGAAATGCAATACCCTGATAAAAAGCTGAGTCATGAAGGGGGTAATAGTGATACGCGACAGTATTATTATATATGATGCGCACGGTTAATGCGAGACAGAAAATGCCAATCGCAGGAAGCATGGGTTTGATGCGTTTCATACTACTTCATTATCCTCATTTGGGAGCGCTATAGATGATTAGTCTACACATCAGAGACGAATCATTTTTATCCAGGTAACAAAGCATTTAAACTTGAACATTCTTGCTATTTCCTGCTATAGTCAATCTGATTCTGCTCAACCAGGCAATGAACAGCAGAATTCGTTGCATCTGTTTCATTATAGTGCAGAACCTGACGCCGATTTGACCCAAAGGAGGCGAACCTTTATGCTAATGTTGTTACGACTTCAATAAAGAGTTCGTTTATTTGATAAGATTTCTCAATTAGCAAGGAGAGATTTCTTTGACGAAGCTATACGCCGCTGGTCTCAACCCTGATGAGGCATTTGGAATTATCTCAAGCGGGGAGAGTTAGGCAATGTCTGTTATTCCGATCTCGATCAGCTGCATCGAGTGCTCTTTCGAGCGAAAGAGCGCTTGCGGCACACAATAGAGATCAGCAAAAGCTGTTCTAGTCGATGTGGCTACTCGGTTGAGTTCCTTTGTGCGAGATCAATCGTTTAATCGTTCGTATTCCAGCAGCTTATTTTGACGAGGGAGGTACATGTTTTGCTCTATCAGGGATTACCAACATTAGAGGTACTCACAGAGGCCAAAAACTATAACAAGTGGATTGCAGCGAATTTTTTCCCGTATCTACACGCTCCGCTTTTGGAATTTGGAGCTGGGATAGGCAATATTAGCGAGTTGCTGAGTGCTTATACGCCTTTGTGTTTAACCGATACGGATGCGCGAATGTTAGCTCATCTCGAGCACAAGTTTTCCCATCATACCGAGGTTTCGGTGAATTTTCTTGATATCACTCAACCACCTCCAGAGCACTTAGTGGGAAGTTTTCAAACGGTGATCGGTATCAATGTCTTGGAGCATGTGGAGGAGGATGAGAAGGCGCTCATTCACCTACAAACTGTGCTGAAACCGTCGGGAAGACTCTTATTGCTGGTCCCCGCAAAGAAGTGGGCGTATACCGAACTTGATAGGCAATTAGGTCACTTCAGGCGGTATGAAAAAAAAGAACTTGCAGAAAAACTTGCCAAAGCTTCTTTTCAGATAGAAAAGCTCTATTTTTTTAATATTGTCGGTTTACTAAGTTGGATCATTCGAGATAAACTCCAACGATCTGGGGGCCTGAGGCCCTATCAAATTGCTTCCTTTGATACCATTGTCCCCATTTTGAAACGCATTGAAGCGAAAGTCAGTCTGCCAGTAGGTATTTCTTTGATAGCCATTGCACAGAAAATATAGCTATTATGTACCTTGGTCGTAGACCGAGTGGTGTGGAGTGCACCCTTTTGCAGGTGAACGTCTGCGCACGGTATGCCTCCTGGCCTTCCGTCTCGTCAAGAATGTTGATCTGCTTGATCACGCTATGTTGCTCATCGGACAAGAAGCTCCACTGCGCTCCCAAACCAGCTCGAAACGCGGCCTGTACGAGGGGCGGGACCGCGCTTACGGCCAAAAGCTTACCGTAATTCACTGCCAGTTCGTGCTGAAAGTCCACCAGACGTCGCATTTGCTGCTGATCAAGCGCTTCCCCAGTGTGGTATTCGGTTTCAGTTGTGCGGTGATGATTTGCCGCGTCGTCAATGCCTGGCTCTCTTAGGTAGCTTGCCTATCCGTTGCTGTACTTCCCTACTGACCTACTTCTTCCTCACCACCTTGAAGTTGGAACGCTTCCTTGAATTGGACCAGCCACAAGAAATGTCCTGCTTAATCCCGGTATAAGAACATTTTCAGAGAGGTGTAGTAGGGGTTGAGGTCACACATTCCACTCTCGCTAAGTTAAGTGCAAAAGAGTTAGCAGTATCCCTAAATGCGCTATGGAATAGCTGCAGGTTGAGCATTACCTTCCCTGTCTCTAAAGTTGGGGATTATACATTGACCGACCCGAATAATCTTGCTATAATGAAAAATATAGTGAGATTTCCTTGCATTCAGTTGATAAAGATGCGACCGCGGCGTTTCTGAATGCGTATGGGTATGAAGCAGACGTGAAGACTACCCTGCAACTATCATTACCAAGGAGAGATCGATGGCAAAAGACGATCAACAGCAATCACAACTTATGCCGATGCTTACTGATGAAAGTACCGTCTTGCAACCTGACCTCTTTTCAAGTACTCCAGTGGTCCTGACAGAACCAGTGGACCCACTCGACACAGCATATCCTCCCCTGGTTCGCACAAATCCGCTTACTGACCAATCCAGTTTGACAGCCTGTTTCATACCTTATCAACAAGATTTGAGACTTCGTGGTAAATCTGATTATACTGTAACTTGCTTCCTTTCAGATTTAAAGATGTTTAGTGATTTTATGGGTCGTGATACTCCAGTTGGGCGTATTACAAAAGAACAACTAACCGATTGGCTCATGAAGTTGAAGTTTGGGAAGAATGGGCAGGTACCTGCTCCTAAAACCATGGCTCGGAGAGTAACCTTTCTGAAAAATTTCTTTTCCTGGTTAACCCGCGAAGGCATTATCCGCGAAGATCCATCTGCTAGCCTGGTTTTAGAGCGGCCATTACCTCCGCTACCTGAATTGCTCTTTGAGGATGAAATAGAACGGCTACTTGAAGCTTCGGGGGAAGATGCGCGATCTCAATGCCTGATCTATCTGGTATTACATGCAGGATTGAAAAAGGAAGAAGTGATGGGTCTAAAATTGGAACATATAGATCTTTCCAATCCACAGGTTCCTATGATAACAATCCATTTTCCCGCGTCAGCAGGCAAACAGCATCGTGAGAGACGTCTTGCGCTTCCAGCCAAGTTTACTACAATTCTTCAGCAATATGTAGCAAAGTATCATCCCACCAGCGTACTCTTCGACTGTACTGACCGCAACCTGAACTACATTCTGGCAAGATCGGTAAAAAAGGCTGGCATTAAGAAACGTGTGACTCTACAATTGCTTCGTGATTGCTTTGCTGTGCAACAACTTAAGTCTGGCGTGCCTCCAGAGACATTGCGAGAAAAACTTGGTCTTTCTGATGAAGCATGGTTGGAGTCACGTGAGAAATATCGTAGGCTGGCTTTCCCTAAGTAAATTTAGAAGTTGTCATGCTGAGAGTACTTGCCTGTCATGCTGAGCGTCAGCGAAGAATCTCGTAGCCCATTGCGCAAGATTCTTCGCTGACGCTCAGCATGACAATGGGGGTGACACTCTTAGAGACCGGACCGTAACATGCTTTACGCCGATGGGGAGTCCAAGTTGGCACACGTCGGGTGTCCAAATGGGCTAAAAGAGGCGCAGATCCTTGCGAACGCCCGAAGAGTCAGGTACGTGTAAAAGAAGTATCGTTCTCTCGGAAAGGCAAGGGGAGATGCCTCCAGCGAAACGATCCCGCCGTGAGCGCACTGACGATTGGTCTCAGATAAAGCAGTGGACGTTGTGGCCAGAACAAGAGTTGTATGAATCGATTAGACCTCTGGTCCTGTTCCACGAAACCGCAGGGGAACGAGCCAAAGAAATCGATGTCCCCCGCCGTACCCTGGCCAGGCATCCGCAGATGAGTTTGAGAAGCATGGAATGCAAAGCCTCTTTCCCTCCGAGGAGCATGGTGGTGCGAGAGAAACTGGCAAGACGCTCCCCGAAGAGATCCGCCAACTCGTCGTTGACCTGCATTGCGAAATGCCAACTATGGGCTGGCGCGAGATTGCCGAGGTGTGCTACATTCGCTACGGCAGACGGCCAGACCACAAAAGCGTCAAGCGCATTGCTACCTCTGGGCTACGTCCTTCTCTTCAAGTCAGACGCTACCAACCCTGGCACCAGATCCCTGATCCCGCAGAGCGCAAGCTGGCCGTGATCCGGCTGCACTTTGAGGAGGGCTGGTCTATCACGTCTATTGCAGAGTATATGCAAACGAGCCGTCCGACCGTCTACGCCACCCTCCAGCGCTGGGCAGAAGAGGGAGTCGCGGGCCTGGATGAGAAGTCTAGAGCCAGGAAGGGGCCACGCAAGGTCACGCTCTCGGTTGCCAATGAGGTCAGAAAGCTTCAGGAGAACCCGCTACTGGGAAAGTGGCGCATGAGCGCGGCTCTCGCTCGCATGGGAATCGAGGTCAGCCCGACAACCTGTGGCCGGATCATGGAAGCCAACCGGCAGCTTTATGGCCTGGAAAAGCCGCAACGCCAACCGCGCACGAAGCTGGAAATGCCATTTAAAGCGGTGAGACGTCATCAGTATTGGAGCGCAGACATCAGATACATCGAAGAGCACTTACTGCCAGATCCCAAGCCGGTTTACGTGATCAGTATATTTGAAAACTTCAGTAGAGCGGTTTTGGCTTCAGCCATTTCTCCTACCCAGAACGGATGGGACTTTCTCTCGGTTCTGGCTGAAGCCATCCGCCACTACGGTGCGCCAGAGGCGCTGGTCACAGACGGGGGAGGTCAATTTTACAGTGCCCAGGCTCTTCAACTCTACGACATGCTAGGCATCCGTAAGGAGCGCATCGAGCCTGGGGAGCCATGGCAGAATTATGCCGAGACGCTTTTCTCAATCCAGCGGCGGCTCGCCGATCACGCTTTCTCGAACGCACGCGCCTGGCCGGAAATCCAGCAGGCGCACCGGACCTGGTGGATCAATTACAAGATCGAACGACACTTTGCCCACCGGGAGCGCCAGGATGGGCGACATAGCCCTTCTGAGGTGCTGCGTGGAGTGTTGGGCCGGACATTTCCTGAAGAGGTGCTCTCGCACGCGCTGTACGCCACGCAGTTTACCCGCCAGATTGCTCGCCACGGCTTTGTCAGGTTCAAGCATTGGAAATTCTACGGAGAACTGGGGCTTGCTGGTGAGAATATCTCCGTGTGGGTGTACGAGGGCAATCTGAAGGTGGAGTACCAGGCGACGACACTCGCGCTGTACGAACTGGGCATCGAGAAAAAGACGGGGGAGATCGCCGAGGTGAAGAACCCACGCCGCCTGGAGACCCACTTTCGCAGTCCACAACTAGACCTCTGGCAGGTCTCCGAGACAGAGTGGCTTTTAGCTGTGAGGCGACCAGAACCCATCGCGCGCAAGAAACCAGGCAAGATCGTTCCTCTGGCGCAGCAACTCGTCTTGCCTGAGTTTGGCGCGACGGGCTAGAACCACCTTCCGAGCATCACGTATCGCTCCTCATGGTAGTTCGTTTGGCTTCTCTTGTTCACGGGAGAGAAGCCCCACATCTCCCGTATCAGCCGCAGCGTGGTAGGATTTACACCTCTGGTAATGTCGCTTACTGCATGTGTCGAGAGAGAAACAGCAATACGGTTATCAAAATCAAGCCACTCCACAATATGCCCACGGTAGGCAAAACTCCCAGATGCTCCAGGCTCAGCCCGAGTGCGGAAGACCCGATGGTGAGGACGCTGAACAAGATCAGGCGATAGAGGCCACTGACACGGCCTTGCAGAGCATCTGGTACGACAGCGAAGCGATAACTGTCCATGAAGACAGCACGGACCGAGTCGGCGAGAGCGGTGCCCGCGAAGACGGCTCCCAACAGCAGTGGCGTTGTGATGAAGCCATAGAGAGGCCAGAGCACCACGAACACGATCAGAGCACAGCGAAGCGTGAGGCCAAAGCGTATGCGCCGCTGCAAAGGCGGGCAGAGCGCCGCGCCAAGCAGGTTCCCGACGCCGCCAGCTGCGACGATCAGGCCGTAGAGCACCGACGGGATATGCTGCTGTTGCACAATGTCCAGGACGAGAAGCACGCCAGCTGTTATGGTGAAGTTGACATAGCTGGAAATCAGGACGATCGAGCGCATGACCTCATGCTCCCACAGCCAGGTGAGTCCCTCGCGCACTTCTAAGAGCAGGTGGTGACGCTCCGTCCTCCGTTCGTCTTGCATGGGCGAGCGTATGCAGAGCAATGAGCCGAGCAAGATCAGAGAGGAAAGCGCATCTGTGACGAACGGGAGCAGCCTGCTGAGGCTAAAGAGCCAGCTGCCCAGCGCGGGTCCGACAAGCGCGCAGGAGCCAACGATCACCTCGTTCTGTGCGACTGCTGTGGTGAGCTGGCTCTTTGGCACGACCCATGCCCGTGCTGCCAATTCGACCAGCTCGTCGAACAGCGAAATGGCTCCCAGGCCAAAGGCGATGGCGTAGAGGAGAAGCAGCCGCAGTGGTCCGCTGGTCAGGAACAGCGCTAGGGGAATGCTCGCCACGAACACCATCAAGCAGAAGGTACAGATGATCATCACGCGTTTGCGCGGCCAGCGATCCACCAGCGCCCCGGCGGGTAGGCTCAGGAGGACGTAGGGAAGCTGTCCCAGGCTATACGCGAGGGAGGCAGCAGCGATCGAATGAGTCAGCACTACAATGAGCAGTGGAAACGCGAACTGCGTGCAACTCGTGCCGAGCGAAGAGACAGTCTGGCCGAGCCAAAGCAAAAGATAGTCACGATTGCGCCAAAGGGAACCGGGCGGTTGTGGAATGACTTCTGTGTCCATGCATTCTGGTCGCTTTCTCTCTGGTACATAGGCTCAATCTTCCGGCGGGTGAAGGTGGTGTTGGCCATGAAACATCCTT
>Ga0116218_1002004_pt1 | contig 11897 bp, 6 predicted proteins | sample Sb_taG_2_FD_88966 | JGI IMG/M metagenome (GOLD analysis project Ga0116218, IMG submission 88966) | Peat soil microbial communities from Weissenstadt, Germany - Sb_50d_5_LS metaG | ecosystem: Environmental > Terrestrial > Soil > Wetlands > Peat | place: Germany: Weissenstadt | collected 2010-09-21 | reverse complement strand
GATCCGTACAAAGAAGTGACGACCACTACACTGACCAAACTCGCTACTGCACTCGGTGTCCCTGTATCTGATCTGTTTGAAGAGGTGTCTAACGAGAGAACCGATTAAGCAAGTGTATTCTTCAAGAGAAGATTTGCTAGTTTATTATTTCGAGAGGTAATTCGAGGAAGGAATATGACAAGCACATCCACGGAGATTAATACTCCAACACTGAAGCAGGCTATAGACCAACATTATCAAGGCCTTCAGGACTCCACAGAGCGAGCAGGTCATGAACTTGCCGCCAGAACAGCGTTTCTCACTCTTCTTTCTGAGGTTGCCTGTAAAGTGAAGTGGATGCTTCTTCAGAAGCGTTCGTTTGTGTACGATCATCATAACGCCGTAGAGGTGATGAATTCCCGCACCTTTCTTCACCTTTTCGGAACGAGGTATCGCTTCTTTGAAGCAAGCAATATCTGCGTTTAAAGAGCACGTGAATGTACACTCGAAAGAGGAGCTTTACAACCAGATTGAGGTTCATTTGAAACAGGTTTTTAAATAGATCGAAATGTACAGCTATGAAAGCAAACGTCGAGAGTGTTTTCGTAGGAGGTCAATATGGCGGTTCCAGATTTCCAGAGCATCATGCTTCCCCTGCTAAAGGCTGCTCACAATGGAGATGAGCACACAATTAACGATGTGACCGAGGAACTTGCACAGCAATTTGGGCTTGATGAGCACGATAGGAGAGAATTGCTCCCCAGCGGAAAACAACAGCGATTTGATAATCGCGTTCGCTGGGCCCTGACATATTTACAAAAAGCCCAGCTGCTTGCAAGTACTGGACGATCACGATTTCGTATCACCGAACGAGGGAAAGAGGTTCTCAATAGTAATCCCGCCCAGATCAACACAAAATATTTGAAGCAGTTTCCAGAGTTTGTAGCGTTTCATGACGCGAATGGGAAAAGTAGCACAACGGATGAACATAGTCGCGCTACCCAGGAACTGGTTGAAAAGACCAATCAAACCCCTCAGGAGATCCTGGATACCAGCTACCAGAGCTTACGACAAGCGCTCGCGCAAGAACTCCTTGACCATATCAAAGGCGGTACCCCGAAGTATTTTGAGGGTTTGGTCGTGGATTTACTGGTTGCAATGGGGTATGGCGGTTCAAGAAAAGATGCTGGTCAAGCTGTTGGTCAGGTTGGAGATGGTGGAATTGATGGGATCATCAAAGAAGATAAGTTAGGACTCGATGCTATCTATATTCAGGCAAAGAAATGGGAAGGAACGGTTGGCGGACCTGTTGTGCAGGGTTTCGCTGGCGCGTTAATGGGGAAAAAAGCACGTAAGGGCATTCTCATCACTACCTCTACGTTCTCACAACAAGCAAAGAACTACGCAGCCGGTATTGATAATTTGAAGATCATCTTAATTGACGGCGAACAACTTGCACAGCTCATGATTGACCATGATGTAGGGGTGACGGAAGAATCGCGATATATTGTGAAAAAGATCGACCTGGACTACTTTGGCGATGAATGATCTCGTAGAGAGGTTCTTTCCCACATGGGAGACGATAGGATGATTGAGACAGACAACGTATTTGCTAACAACAAACAGGCTGTAGATATTGCAGTAGCACTTCAAAAGTTTGATCGCTCTAGCATCGAAGAGAATATACAGAAAGCCGAAGAAGAGCGCAAACAAGTTATTGCCCGCTTTCCACTTGAAGACTGGTCCACTATGCCGTTAGAACGATACGCACTTGGGATAGGAGTGAAAGATACCTTCTCCTGGTGGATGGAATGGGGAACCGATCACTTAGGCAGCATTAGCGGAGGATCAGCCGAAAAGCACCTGATTTACAAACATAGAACGAAAGGCTGGGTTTATGACTCGGCTTATCGCAATGAACAGGAAGCATGGGATGCGATTCGTGGCGCATTTGTGAACGCTTTTCAACTGGCGCAGCGTGGACAATTTGATGAGATTGATGCATTGAAACCTTTCAGGAATGGGTATGCCCTCGTCGTCAAAGTCATGTATGTGTATTTCCCCGAACACTTTCTTCCTATTTATTCCGCCGTCCATACAGCCCATTTTCTCCAGGTGCTAAACCATCCCTTGATAGGCAAATCATCAGAATGGAGAGGCGTGAGATTAAACCGGGCCTTGCTTGAAGCCGTTCAAGGACAGCCAGGCCTGAAAGATTTGTCACACCTGGAGGTCATGTGGTTTCTGTACCAGTTTTACGATCCGCGTGTTGCACAACGTATTGTCAAGATTGCGCCAGGTGAGGATGCAAAGTATTGGAATGAGTGCCTGGCTGGTGGATATATCTGTGTGCAGGATGCCAATTGGGACGCAACAGGTGACCTCCGTGACTACGAATCTGAAGAGAACTGCATTGAGGAATTTGTAAAGCTCAATACTCAGTATGCCAATCGTATTATGGCAAGGAAAAAGGCCCAGGAACTTTGGATGCTCCATGAACTAGAGGCTGGCGATATTATCATAGCGAATAAAGGCATATCACATGTGCTTGCCTTAGGTATCGTGAAAGATCCTGGCTATAAATGGAACCCGGAGCGAGCAGAGGCCAGGCACACCGTGAAAGTTGATTGGAATACCTCGGTCAAGGGTGAGATCGAACCACAGAAAAGGTGGGAAACTGTCACTGTTGCGAAGGTATCGCGAGAATTGTACCAAAAGATTATCGCTCGTAAACCCTCACCGGATAACAATGGTACGAGCCCCCCATCGCCTCCTGTAGACCCGTCTTTTCACGAAATCGTAGAGGCATTGGAGCGGAAAGGCCAGGTTATCCTGTACGGACCTCCCGGCACAGGCAAAACCTATACGGCTCGTCGCTTTGCCGTGTGGTGGCTCCAAAAACAAAATGGGAACGACACAGAGGCACTTCCTGCTGATCCTGTGGCTTTTACCAAAGCCGAAAAAAAGCTCACAACCGTACAAATGAACCGGAGAGTCTGGTGGTTGGTCGCTAACCCTGCTCAATGGAAGTGGGAAACCTTGTTTCTCAATCAACGTGAGGAGTACGACTATGGACGTATTCAACGTCATTATCCACTTGTGCAACGCGGTGATCTGGTGATCGGGTATCAAGCCAATCCTGATAAGCGCATTGTCGCACTGGCGAAGGTGACAAGGGAGTTCGGCCAAGGAGAACACGGGCAGCCATCAATTGAAATCGTTCCAGTAGCGAAGATCAGCGAGGGACTTACCTATGAGGAACTCCTGGCTGATCCTATGCTTCAAGCATCCGAACCAATTCGGTTACGTAACCAGGGTACCTTGTTTGCTGTAACTGAAGAGGAAGCACAACACCTTTTCACGCGACTGGTCGAGAAAAATCCTGCGTTGAGCGAGCAGTTGGAACTGCGAGAAGATGAGGACGCGATCGGTCAGTTGACGTTCTTAACCTTCCATCCCTCTTACACCTACGAAGATTTTATCGAGGGGTTTAAGCCCAGTCCAAGCGAATCAGGGAACGGCAGTTTACAACTCCGGTTGGAAGATGGATTGTTCAAGCGCGTGTGTCGACAAGCTCAGCCAATCCTCAAAAACGTTATGTCGTCCTGATCGATGAGATTAATCGGGCGAACATTGCCAAGGTTTTCGGCGAACTCATTACTCTCTTAGAGAAAGACAAGCGCGGACTCAGTGTGATGCTGCCACAGAGTAAAGAAGCGTTCACTATCCCGGAAAATGTCTTTCTCCTGGCGACAATGAATACTGCTGATAAAAGCATTAAGCTCCTGGATGCGGCCTTGCGCCGTCGCTTCGCGTTCAAGGAACTGATGCCCGATAGCGAACTCCTACGCGGCGCTACGATCAACGGCCTGCTCCTGGACGTGTTCCTCGAAGAGTTGAACCGCCGTATCGCGCGTACAGAAGGCCGTGAAAAACAGATCGGCCATGCCTACTTACTCGAAGCAGATAAGCCGATTGAGAGCGTTGAAGAATTCGCCCGGCGGTTCCAGCAGGAGATTTTGCCACTCTTGCAGGAGTACTGCTATGACGATTATACAGAATTAGCGCAGTATATTGGCGAGAAACTGGTCGACAAGGAAGGACAGACCTTAAATCAAGCCATATTGAGGGATAGCAACAGACTCCTGGAGACACTGGCTGACGAGTTCAGACTTGAGCATGCGGTCATATGAGAAGGTTAGTAGTTCCCAGCAAGACGGTTCGGCTGAACGAATGGCAAACGGTAACGGAACCTTCTCTAAGGTTGACAGACGCTGATAGAAAGCTTGTGAACCAACTGGCAGGGGATGGAGAAGAGCGTTGTTTGATCGTTGAGGAACTTCGTGAAGGTCTGCGCATAGAGGCTCGTTCTTGGGTGGGGGTTGTTTGGTTTACCGATTTTGAAGTGTATGTGGAGCCAAAACTGGCGGGTAACAACATTGAACTTGTAAAGATGGTGGAGTATGCGACGGGACTGGATGCGCTGAAACGGTTTTCGAGGGAACGTACTCTACCAACAGAAGATATCAACTTGTTTGATCTCATTGCGCTGCTACTGGCAGAGGCCTGTTCAGCTTTAATGAAGGGGGGATTACAGTCGGATTATGTCGTGCGAGAAGAAGTACTTCCTGTGCTTCGAGGCCGATTGCTCGCGGATCGACAGTTGATGCAGCACTTTGGCAGGGTAGATCTCCTGGAGTGCCGCTACGATGAACATGAGACAGATATACCTGAGAACCAACTCCTTGCTGCTGCACTGGAACTCTGCGCACAGCGCGTCAAAGACGACCTGGTACGGCGACAGGTGAGACATCTCTTAGTGGCATTCAAACAGGTATGCGATCCCACTACGCTCAATGTGAGTCTTCTCAGGCAGACCCTTTCGTACACCCGGTTCAATGAGCAGTATCGCAATGCCCATGCTCTTGCCTGGCTGATCCTGGATGGGCTGGGTATCAGCGACCTGTTACATGCTGGGACGGCAGAGAGTTTTGTCTTTCTGATAGATATGAACCTGCTTTTTGAGCAGTTTCTCTGGCGTGCGCTCAACATACTATGCAGCAGGGAAAATCTCCGTGTTCGGTATCAACTCAAAAATCGCTCAGTTCTTTGGAATGGTCTGAAAAATAAACCATATAGTAGTATCATCCCCGATTTTCTCATTGACAATCCATCAGAACGAAGTGAGACGCAAGGTTGCTTACCGATAGATGCCAAGTATAAACTCTATGATGAACTCAAGGTAGGGAATGCAGACATCTACCAATCCTTTCTGTATGCTTTTGCCTATGAGCAGCCACACTCTAGAGGATTTCCCAGAGCGCTCCTGCTCTATCCTGCGACGAAGGGCATCCCATTAGAGCAGGTCGTAGAAATTCGTAATATGAGTGGCAATACGCTTGGAACAGTGTATGCTTTGGGTATCCCTATCCCTTCCTTACTGCAAGAGGTGATGAAAAATGTTTCAGGCGTGGTTTCAAACACGATCGTTGCACGAATAAATGATGCATTACATTTGGTAGAAGTACCGTTTTTGAGAGGCTGAGAGCCAGGATTTGACCCGCTCACGAAGCAGACCAAATTAGTGTGTTGTAGTATCTAGCATTTCGGCTCAACCTAACTATCGAAAAGGTCCTGTCAACTGGTAAAAGCTTTCATGCAATCGGGATGAAAGGATCGGGGGTACACACTTACCCATGAACGGCGGCTTTACTCAACAGTGGTTGATTCAAAGAGGCCCAGCGAACAGATAATCTGAGGCTCCTGCTCCTCCAGCTGCTCGTGAATCTGACAGAGGCGGTTGTCTGCACGCAAGTCGATGACCAGCGCTGCCAGTTGATCATCGCTGATGCCGCTGCGCAACTGGCGGTTGAGCGTGTCCCTGGCGGTCTCCTGGAGCGGGTATTTGTAGATGTCCTCCAGCGCATTGTGCAGTTCCGGCGGCGCGGGAAAGAGCGTGGACTGTACTTTGTCGATAAACTCCTTGAGCCGTGTATACGTTTTGCGCCGCGCGCCTGAAGCAGCCCCCAACTGGCCGCCGATGCTGCGCGCCTCCTCTTCCACGATGTGCTCGACAGCCCGGCTGACCATGTCGTGCTGCTCAGGTGGGCGCTCAATTGGCCTAGTGTCATACGTGCAGGCTGCCGCACGCAAGATGGCTAATTGCGACTGGGTGACACTCTCGCCCCTGCGATTGACCCAGGCCAAAGCGTCGTTGCCCTCGGAGGTGCGCATGTAGACCAGCACACCTTCAGGTGCTGCAACGCTGCCGCGATGGGCACGTGTCGAGAAAATAACATCGGGTAGTTTTTCGATGATGCCCTTGAGTTTCGGGTTGGCATCGATGGCGTTCTTCCAGATCTGATAGGCCTGCGAAGCCAGATCTACTTCAGTGTCGGCCTCGCCATCGAGGATACCCGCCTTTTCATTGTAGAGATCGACAACGTTGGAGGCATTCAACTCATCTTCAAAAAAGGCCTCATCGGTGCCGACGACTTCGGCGTTCTGTTGCAGGCGCTCTCGCACGCGCTCGCGCAGGCGGATGAGGCGTTCCACGCCTTCGGCGGGCATGAAAGAGTAGCAATAGATAGTGTCCGACTGCTGACCAATGCGGTCTACGCGGCCCGCGCGCTGGATCAAGCGGATAATGGCCCAGGGCAGATCGTAGTTGACCACGATGGCGGCATCCTGCAGGTTCTGCCCTTCGGAGAGGACATCCGTGGTGACCAGCACGCGCAATTCATTGGCAGGGTTGATCTTCTCACGCCTCCCAGAGCTTTCCGGGCTGAACCGCCAGGCCAGTTCTGTCGGATCGTCCGAGTCACCTGTGACACCCTCAAGATACAGAATTCCGCGCGCTTTGAGCTGCTCGGAGAGGTAGCGGACTGTATCAGCGAACTGGGTGAAAACCAAGACTTTTTCATCCGGGTGCCGCCGCATCAGCAAGTCTATGAGTGCGGTGAGTTTGGCATCGCGGCTGGCGTTCCAGATGCCGCACTTCTCCAGCACAGTGAGAAGGTTGCGCGCGTCAGCGAGTAGATCCTTTTTCAACTGGGCAGTGAAGAGGGTCGGCCGCAACCACTTGAAACGGCGGCGCAGCGGCCCGGTATAGCGCGCATAGACATCGGCAGCGCGCCTGCGAAATGCAGTTTCGCTATCCAACGGTGTGATAAGCTCGATCTCATCCAGAGTGGAGGTCGCGCCCTCGTTGTCCTCAGCTGTCTCCGGCAGCAAGGCTTCTTCGTCCTCGTCATTGGTGCGCGTGTTGAGCAGCGCGGCGTCCTGTGTGCCAAGCGGTAGGTCCAGCCCAGCTTCGATAGCATACAGGTAGACAAAGTTGCGCAGGATGTGCCGCTCGACAGACTGGATGAAGGCCGGGCCGCCGCTCTCCAGGCGTTTGAAGAGGTTGGTGCGGCAGAAGCCCATCAGGCGCTTTCCAGCGCGTGAGAGGCTATCGAGTTGTTTCGCTTCCACAGGCGTTGGCCGGTCTTTGGGCGATCTCGCGATGTAGTTGGCGAGGCCATAGCGCGGCAAGTTCAACCCGTTGACGATCTCCACCACGTCATCGGCGTACAACGTGGCGTAGGGGTCGCTGGCCTGAGTCTCGTCGATCAGGATTCTGACGGTGCGCGGGACGCGTGCGGGGAAATAGGAGCGCCGCCCATCGTTGAAGACAAGGTAGGTGCGCCTGGAGGCCTGATCTGTCTGGGCATAGTTGTCCTGGATGAAACTGCGCGTGCGCCTCACGAGGAAAAGCCGCATGAGGTCTCGCCAGTCGTCGGCATAGCCGCTCTTCTCAAAGGCCGTCAGTGAGCGCACAGGGCATTGAAATTCACTGTTGAAGCGTATTTCGCCTATGGCACTCAGCAACTTCTCTGGGCGAATACCGATATCGCGGCTCTCTTCATCCGAGAGGAAAAGGCGCAACTGGGCGGAGAGATCGAGGTAGGATTTGTTGTAAGGCGTGGCCGAGAGCAGGATGCACTTGCTCTCGTTCTTCTCGATGTAATCCTTGATGGCCTTGTAGCGCTTGCCCTCTGGGTTGCGCAGATTGTGGCTTTCGTCGATGACCACCAGGCGAAAACGCCGCAGGTCTGGCAGTTCGTTCTGCACGTTGGTAGCGGAGATAACTCTGGAGACCAGCCCATACGTGTCCATGTAGTCCTGCCACATCCTGACCAGATTTTTGGGACAGATTACCAGCGTCTCCAGGCCAAAGTCGTCCTGCATGATGCGCGCCAGAGCAGTGGCCATGAGCGTCTTGCCCAGGCCAACCACGTCGCCGATGAGGACGCCACCGCGCGAATTCAGGTGATGGGCGGCAATTTTGACGGCAGCCACCTGATAGTCAAACAACTGGTTCTTGAAGATGGTGGGGATGCTGAAATCTTGCAGTCCGGCTCGTGCTTCCTGCGAGAGGTGATAGGCCATTTTGAGGTAGATGTAGAAGGGTGGGGGCATCTCGTCGCGCGCCCAGCTTTCGTCGATGATCTCGGCAAGTTCGTCGGAGATGTCCAGGCACCAGCGATCTTCCCAGCGCTCGTTAAACCAGCGTTCCAGTTTCTTGCAGGCATCGCTGTCCAGCACATCAACGTTGAGTTCACCCTGGTGCTGGAGGCCCGCCAGCGTGAGGTTGCTGCTGCCAAGGTAGCCGACGATGGGGGTGATGTGGCTGTCCTGGTAGAGCAGGTAGAGCTTGGCATGCAATTTGTGGCGCAAGAAGAGTTTGACGACAACGCGCTTCGCTTTGAGTTGCGCGCTCAGGCGTTGCAACCCTTCCTGGTCCTGGTTGGTTGGCGCACCCATCAGCAACTGCTGGCGGAACTCCTGCGCCATGCGTTGCTTGAGGCGCACTACCGTCGATTGGTCGATCCCCTGTCCACTGCGCAGGCTGAACAACTTGCGCAGTTCGTCCTCTGGCCGCTCAGTCATGCCAATTAACAGGCGACAGCTGCCCTCTGCGCCTCCTTGCCAATGCTCCATCAGGCGGTCAAGATGCTGCCAGCCGCGCAGGTTGAAGTAGCCGACGCAGAAGTCGGCGCGCTGGGAGACCTTCAAGGTGTCCTGTAGGGCTTCGAGCAGGCGACTTTCGATGTTATCAAAAATGCGCGGCATCGACGATCACTCCTCTTCCGCGTCTCCACCAGTCTGTCCCACGCGGTACTTGATGTCGTAGTTGATGATGAAATCCAGTTCTTCGTCGGTAAAGCCATAGTGTTTAGCAAGCACGCGGTCTATTTCGTTGATGATGGGCTTTGACCGGCCTGGGAACAGACACTGGATCGTCAGCATACCTATGCCCTCAAAGCGCATGGCGCGATATTCAGCATTCGCCTGCAAACTCTCTGTAAGTTGGGAGGCAAGCTGTCTCAGATCCGCGCGATGATGGTCAGTTATTTCCTTCATCGCGAGTGGCAATCCTAACACTTCGCGCATATTGAGATTCCGGCAATCGCTTCCCGTCGTGATAAACCAGTAGAAGAGTGTTGAGTTGAGGGCCACGAACGCAATATCCGCATACTCCGGCGAGGAAAACATAAGCTTTTTCAATTCAGAAGGGTTGCGAACGTGTCCCTGCGCATCAGTGATGCTGGGGATGAACGGCGTCACCTGCACAAACCAGCTTAATTTCCTGGTGTAGTACAGTCTATGGGTATCACCCCTTGAAAGATGGTCCCGAATACAGTGCGTTTGCGCGCGCACTTTCGCGTGGATCGTCTGCTCGATCGCCGAACCATAGCGGGGAATAATGCCTGGTTGTACCAGGGAGGTGACGTCGATGTACTCTAACCTTTCAAAGAGACGGTCTCTGAGTTCCCTTCCCAACTTGATATAGGAAGTCGAAAAGACCCGCCTCGCACGAGCGCTTTTTTGATAGGTGATGATGCAGAGCCTGGGGTGCGGTATATCAAAGAGCTTACCTCTCTGGTCGCTATAGGACGAAATATGGAGAGACGATTGTTCCAGAAGCAGATGCTGCAGCGGGAGGTAGCCATCGGTGCAACTGGCGGAAGCAGGGACGATCATACCAAATCGCCCCCCGTCCGCCACCAAGCGGACAGCTCGCTCCATCGTAAAGGCATATAAGTTGCCGCAGGCGAGCGTTGCATAGTTGAGTATCCGATACCTATGCACGATTGTTCCGTATTCCACATAAGGCGGGTTCCCGATAATCACGTCAAATCCGCCCTGCTTCATGATGCCATAGAACTCCACCCACCAATGGAATGGTTGGTAGCTCTGCTGCCACTGCGCAAATCTGGCATCGAATTCTTCTCGTTTGGTGATGCTGTTGCGATCAACACCGTATTCCGAGGCCAGGTAGCCATCCAGCTCCGTCCGTAGTATTCCCAGCATCTGCTGGAGTTGCCGTTTATGCGCTACCATAGCAACAGGGTCAAGTTCCTGTTTCGTCTGCAGTTCGCGAAACTGCTCAAAAGCCTGCTCAATGTCCTGCGCTTTCTGCTCGATGCGTTCCAGACGGTCATCGAAGATCATCTGGTTCTGGAAGGCTGCCTCGTCCCGGGTTGAACCCTTGCCAACCTCCCTTCCCTCGATTGCTCGTTTCGTCTCTTCATGTGAGGCAAAGCCCACCAGAGTATTGCCTGCGCGGATGTTGAAATCAATATCGGGCAGAGGCTCGATGTCGTCGAATCGCTCGACCTGGGAGATGAGTTTGAGGAAGAGGCGCAGCTTACAGATTTCCGTGGCCTCTTCCATAATATCGACACCATAGAGGTTGTGGATGATGATCGACTTGTATATGAAGTATGTACGGCTCGGATGCTGCTTCACCCGCTCCAAAATCGTCCGGAAGTGGGCGATATCGGGAGAGTTATGCCGTCTCTCTGGTGGGACGGCTACGTCCAGCACCTCGCGCTCTTCGACCAGATCCTGCATGCGTTCTAGGCAGGCCTCATATAGTCCTTCGAGGATGGTGAGTGCCGAGAATAAGAATGCGCCAGATCCGCAGGTCGGATCAAGGACGGTGATTTGCTCGATACTATCATACAGTGCTCGCAGCAGGTCAGTGCCCGTGCAGTAGGTAATTACGTCTTCGACGAATCGGCGGCTGTCCAGGTTGTATGTGACAAGGTCATTAGCCGACGTGATCCCGTCAGCACCCAGTTTCGCCCGCAGGTCTTGGTAGCGCATTCGTCGTGCCACGACCTCGCGCCAAGTCTCCATCGGCAGGGCGTATACTTCCGGTGCGGGCTTGTTCCACTCTCCGCGTTGCGCCACGTCGTGTAGACCTGCCTCGATTTCGGGCGGCAGTGCCATATCGTAGCCCTTTTTGACTGCATCGTAGATATAGGCATCAGGGTTCTCGCGCAGCAGCGACCAGACTGGCCCATCGGGACGAAAGGCGATCAGGCACTTCTGTTCGGCGGCATCGAGAAGGAAAGGAAGGATGGTACTTTTGCTGATGTACTCCGTGATGTCCTCTTTGGTATAGTAGGCTCCCATCTGTTTCTGGTTGATGTACTTCTCGAAGATGTAGCCGAGCACATCCGGGTTAATCTCGCGGTCGTTGCGTAGCGGGCGATCATCCAGGTACCAGTCGAACTCATCAAAGAACGCGAACAACTGCTCAAAGGCCTCGTCGGGGATGCTGATCTCCGGGTGCGCACGCTCCAACATATGGACATCGAACAAGCCTCCGTTAAGATAGGGCACTTTACCCAGCAGCGCCTCGAGTTCCGGCGCATGTTCGCGCTGGCTCAGCCCTTCGTGAAAGAGCTTCAGCAGGAAATAGCGATAGAAAGGATGGAATTGGTCCTCTCCCTGTTCCTGCTGCACGCTTCTCAGCCGGTTGGTGAGATAGTTGGGATCGCCATCGAGCCTGCCCGGTACCTTCGTGTCCAGGAAGCCTTTGCGCTGGATGAAGTAGACGAACATCAGGCGGTTGAGCATGAGCG
>Ga0116218_1001994_pt1 | contig 11938 bp, 9 predicted proteins | sample Sb_taG_2_FD_88966 | JGI IMG/M metagenome (GOLD analysis project Ga0116218, IMG submission 88966) | Peat soil microbial communities from Weissenstadt, Germany - Sb_50d_5_LS metaG | ecosystem: Environmental > Terrestrial > Soil > Wetlands > Peat | place: Germany: Weissenstadt | collected 2010-09-21 | reverse complement strand
TGCTTGTGCATCCTCTGATGCTATGCTGTACCACCATGAGTACAGTTGCAGGTATTACGCAGTATAACTATACCCAGCTAGAAAAGAGTATAACGAATTGATATCTATCAGGTCAAGTGAGAATGTAGGAGAATTTCAGAGAATTTATGAATATAACTACATTAAATTGGAGTAGTTTTAAGATCATGCTCATGGGATACCCGCATTTTGCAGTTTACATGTCTATTTATCGTGAAATGCCTTGTGAAGCGGAACTACATTGCAGATCTTATTTAAAGCTCTACATTATTAGATGACTCCTCACCTCGAATCGCCGAAAACTGCGGAATGTGGAGTATGCGTATTTTCATGCATAGATACACGGATTGAGAGGTGATTGGAGTTGAGGAAATTGCTGATGTTCTACAGTATTTTTCTCATCTTTTTTGCACTCCAAAAGTACTATTTGATGATATGCTCATGTACGTTCACGCATAAAGCGACCGAACGCACCGTGTGGAAGATGCGTCGGACGTGCACGCATCTTCGGTTGCATCATGACCCATATGTCAGTCGGTCTCAGCATAAGGAGAAGCAAGTGCCAGATCAATGGCCTGCTGAACAGGCGCTTGCGCATAAAACTATTCATGCTTGTGATGATATTTTGATTGGTTTAACACGATAGCAAGGAACTGCTGTAGATCTGGCATCGAAAAACCTCATGAGAGCTTTCTATGAAATGGAAGCACAGAGATCATTCCTTTACGACAGAAGCTTGCGATACAGACACGACTACATAATGAAGTGAAACCCTGGATATCACGAGTTCATCACAAGAATGGACTTCACTCTCACAAAGACCTCAAATGTGTTGTAGATTGAATGAACGCTGTGACCGCCCAGATCTTATATGACATATAATGGGTGATGAAGGAGATACGAACCCATGGACTTCTCAGAGTGGCCAACAGTTATGCCACATGCAAGGTCTGGGCAAAGCGGAGTACTGCATTGGTAGGTTGGGGAAGCCAATTGTATAATAACGTTACTACCAGGGCCGCTATCACGCCATCTATCGCTCCACCGAGAATATCCACGGGATAATGGAGACCAACATAGACCCGTGCCAGACCAATCGTACATGCTATGACCATCGATCCCACTAAAAGAAACAGTGGCACACTGAGTGCGCCAAAGCGCTGTTTTTGCCATCCCTGATCCCGCCTACGCCACTGAGAAACCATCAACGGAAGAGTAAGAAAGAGCAGCATGCCCACCACTGCAAATGACAACGCACTATGGTCGCTGGGAAAGGAAGCATCCGCTGGATGCGTCAACAGCAGATGGATGCTGTGGTTGACGAATGGACGGGGTTCGAAGATCATACGCTCAAGCAGAAGGTTCAAGAGATAGGCAAGAACGCACGCGACCCCGACCCAAACCACCACTGCACGCCTCTTCTGTACCATCTCAACTTCACCTGGCTGCAACGTTCGTTTTCGCCTGTGAAGCGGCCTGCCCCATACAAGAAGCAGAAATAGCGGCCAGCAGAAAATCAGGGAATTGGCGCAAAAGACCATCAGCATGTCCAGCAAAGGAACTGTCCCCGCATGGACATTCATATCTTGAAAAAGCGTGTAGTTGAGTTGTAGTAGCTGTGAGATCATCTTGTCCTTTCTTTTATCACTCTGCTTTTTGGATGAGTCAGCTGTACAGAATGAGTCTCTACGCCTTAAACGTCGGTCATGAAATAGTCATCCAATGGATGGGTTCAGCGGCCGAGTCGACCAGGTCCGTGCGTTCTCGATCAAGTGGAGATTTCGTTCAAGGGCCGTTCACGTTTCATGGGTCACATGCTCAGAGTCACTCATTTCCTTTTCAGTGGTCACTGCTATCTTTGCCGCTGACTTTTCGCTACCGACCTCACCTTTAGCCGCCGGTTTTTGTGGAATTCCATAGGTAGCAGCCACTTCACCGTCCGGTACAGGTTGAGAAAAGCGTAACACCAGGTACGTGATGGGAATGAGTACGATGAGCACGACGATCGATGTCCATTGGGCCTGCTTCAAGCCCCAATTGAGGCCAAAGAAGCTGACAATGAGATTGTCGCGCACGAAGAAGAGCATAAATTGAGTGAGCGCATAGCCATACAGATACACGAGCATCAGGATCCCGGGTCTGCGCACCCGACGCGCCAGGTAGAGCATGAGCGCCAGCAACGCGACATTCGTGAGCAGTTCATACCCAGCGGCTGGCTGTACGGGCACACGACAGGTCGCTGCAACCTGGCACGCCCAACTCGCGGGATGCTGGTAGACGGTCGACCAGGGAAGGGTACTGCTGTAGCCAATGATATCGCCGTTGATCAGATTACCGATGCGCCCGAAGATCTGTCCGGCCGCTGCAAAGAGTACTCCTGCATCGATGAGCACCAGTGGATTGATGTGTTCGGCGCGCGCACGCCAGATGAGCACGGGAATGATCAGGAAGATGGCGCCAAAGAAGGCCATGCCGCCCTCCCACGTGGCGAGGATATGCTGGGGATGCACAAGATAGTAGGACACAAAGTCCGGCTGCTGTATGACAAAGTACAGGCGTCCCCCGATAAGACCAGCAGCAATACACCACCAGAGCGTACGGTAGATGATCGCCTGGGTAATACCTTTCCGTATTGCATACCGCTGGGCCACAAAGAAACCCACGAGAATGGCAACAACGTACATCAAGCCATACCAGTGCAAGGCTAACGGACCGATATGGACGATGACGGGATCGATATTGATGTAGATGTAGGGCGGACCGATACGCAACCAGCCCCAATCAATGACAGATGCGAACAGGGAGATATTTCCCATCGATAGCTCCAATTCCTTCCCATACTCAGTGTTTCACACGTATATTAAATGGGTGCAATACCCAATCCACGCAGCACCATTTCGAGCGCGATGATGGCCATGACAGGGATGAAGATCAGGCGCAGCGTTTTGTTGCTCAAGCGAGTCATCAGACGAGTCCCCAGAAACGCTCCCAACAGTACACCCAGTGCCACTGGAGCAGCTACGAGTGGAAGGACATCGCCGCGTGAGAAGTAAATGCCCGCGCTGGCAGCCGCTGTCACGCCGATCATAAAGTTGCTGGTCGTGGTGGAGACCTTCATGGGCAGCCGCATCGCGGTATCAAGTGCCAGCACCTTGAAGGTACCACTGCCGATGCCGAGCAGGCCTGAGATGATGCCAGCCACATACATCATTGCCAGTCCAAGCGGTGTACGGGTCACCTGGTAGGAAACCTGTCGTCCCAGGCGTTTATCCGGATACGTGCCAGCGAGGCCCAGCCAGGTTGCCAGGCGATCGTTCTTCACTCCCTGCGGCAACTCCTCGCCGATCTTGAATACCAGCGGGACAGAGGAAATCAGCAAGATGACCCCGAAAAGCACAAAGAGCAGATTGGGAGCGAGCAGTGCCGCCAGGAACGCACCTGTAATTGCCCCGGTTGTCGTCCCCAGTTCGAGAAACATACCAACCCGCAGATTGGTCAGATGGTCCCGTACATAGGCCGCCGCAGCGCCACTTGAGGTCGCAATGACTGAGACGATACTCGCACCGATAGCGACGTAAATCGGCAAGCCGAAAGCAAGCGTCAGCAGGGGCACAATCAGCACGCCCCCACCCAGTCCTATGAGCGAACCCAGCACTCCTGCTGCAATCGATCCGCCAAAAATGAGCAGGACGATCACCAGGGAAAAGTTGAGATGTTGCAGAGTGGTGTGGCTCGTGCTGCCTACAATATTTCCGAGAAGGACATTACTGAGCAAGAGTATAGCCAGTACGAGCGCGGTGATCACCACGAAGCGGCGATCACCCTCTAGCGCAAATGCCACGATGGATACCGCCACGCGCAAGATAGGTGTCGCAATGAGCAGCAGTATTCCCAGCGCGATGATGGCTTGCGGCTGCAACACCAGCAATCCCAACCACACCTGGCCCAACGTGTGGGGAAAAGAGAGCAGGCTCTGTACCGACAAGCCTCCTTGCTGCAGTGGGAGCATGAGCAAGCCTATCAAGATGATGCTTGCGCTGAGTATGACCCCACCCTGCAAGATCCATCCGATAAGCTTTGCAGTAAACTCCTCTTTCTCAGAAAGTGCGACCTGACGCCGTTCAGATGGGGTATCTGAGCTCTTTCCTTCTTGTTCTGGTGTCGGGATGCGTGATTGGTGGGAAGTACCCTCCTTTAAAGCCAGGTTGTCTCCCTCCTCTGTTGCCTTCATTCGATGCTGTCCTTATGTTCTCATGGGTGATCAAAGACCTCTTTCTCATAGTGTAGCCCAACGTGTGTTATTCGTCCAATATATATTTCTTATCAAATACATAACTTATAGGAATGATTAGTACAGGCAGACGGCAATCGCAAAGTCTCGACACTTTACCCCACCACATCTCCGCTCAGGATCTGGGAGTCTGGTCTTGCCCCAATCGTCCCACACTAAGCATTGGTGTCGGAGGAATCACTCCATTAGAGCAAGGGCTAGAGGAATGGGCAGCCGCATCCCCCCATGATTCATCTGGGGGTAAGGCCGCCCCAACAACTCTTCCATACTCCGAGAACAGCTGTGAGACTGGACGTGTATAGATGCACAGTGCCATCGGAACACATGACCGTTTTACGAGAGGTGTAAAAGAAGAGACAGGTGAGAGCAGGGGCAACGGGCAAGCAAACAGCTCGTTGCCCTGTGCACCAGGAAAGCAGCAACGATGAGCATCAAAGCCTACAAATACCGAATAGAGGTGAATAAGGCGACACAAGAGACTCTGCAATGGGTGCTTGACCGAGCAAGGGAACTCTACAATGCTGCCCTTGCCGAACGCAAGGAAGCCTATCGGATGGCAGGCAAGTCAATCACCTACTACGCACAAAAACGCGATCTGGTCGAGATCAAAGAGCAGATCAGGCCAGAGTATCAGGAGATTGCCAGCCACGTGCTCCAAGATGTGATCTTGCGCGTGAAAAAGGCCTACGACAACTTCTTTCGTCGGGTCAAGCATGGAGAGAAACCAGGGCACCCTAGATTTCAGGGACGCCATCGGTACGACTCGTTTACTTACCCTGATGGCGCAGGGTGGAAACTAGAAGTGGGAAAAGCGCCCGATGAGAAGAGAGGCAAAGGGAAGGCTCTGCTGCATCTCAGCAAGATTGGAACGGCGAAGGTCATACTGCATCGCCAGATCGAGGGCCGTATCAAGACGGTGACGATCAAGCGCGAAGGAACAGACTGGTACGCTATCTTCACCTGCGAGGTGGCAACGAAGCCATTGCCGATTGCCTATGAAGATGTGGGCATTGACCTGGGGGTGACCCACTTTGCGGCCCTCTCCAATGGCGAGTTCATCGATCACCCGCGCTATTTCAGGCAAGCAGAAAAGAAGCTCGTAGCTGCACAACAAGCGGTCTCACGGAAAAAGAGAGGGAGCCATAGGCGTGCTAAGGCGGTCAAGCACTTAGCAAAGCAACACCGCAAGGTGCGCAACCAGAGAAAAGACTTTCATCATAAAGCGTCACGGCAACTGGTCAATCGCTATCAAGTGATCGCGTTTGAAGATGTAGAGACCAAAAACCTGACGAAAGCGCCAGCCCCCAGGCAGGATGAAGCAACGGGGGCCAATCTTCCCAATGGGGCTTCCTCCAAAGCCGGACTCAACACATCTATTCTCGACGCGGGATGGGGAGCCTTCACTGAGATGATTGCTACCAAGGCAGCATGGGCCGGGAGGCAGGTCATCTTTGTGAACCCCAAACATACCTCGCAGGCGTGCTCAGGATGTGGCACCATCGTCAAAAAAGATCTCAGTGACCGGTGGCATTCCTGTGCATGTGGCACCGAACTGGATCGGGATACCAATGCGGCGGTGAACATTCTTGCGCTCGGACGAAAGCATCTTGTGGTCGGGACGCGGCCCACGTCGGCAACGACGTAGAAGCTCCCGGTTTCTAACCGGGAGTACGTTCACAGACATAATGGTACGACCCTGACATGAAGTGCACCGTAATACTGTAGCACTCTCAGCGACGGCGAGATCTTGCTCCCTCTCGGTTGACAGGGCTTTCCAATTCTACATAGGATGAGTTAGCATATACATATCAAGTTGTTGAGCGTAGTGTATCTGAAGAAGAGAGGTCCGAAAATGCCTTGGTACAGGAACTATTAGGTCTACAGCATTGGTCTCGCCATCGCTTGGGCGATTGTTCTCGTGCTTGTGCAGACGGTTGGAAGTACCGAGAAGGTGCAGACTACCCTGGTGCTCTTTTTCGGCTTCTGCATTGGCTGGGTGTCCACGACCATTGCCCGCTATGTCTATCCGCCACCAAAGCGCTGGCAGTAGAATTGGACAGCCCTGATGTTCTCATGCGGAGCATTACAAAGCGCAGACTTGGGAACGTCTGCAACCGATTTTTTTGCAAGCGACGAGTGGCGCGGTTGAGAGTTCGACCGTGTATGAACAACGTGTGAGCTATCCCTAATATTTAGGGCCTCCACGAAAGAAGTAGTTCCACCTCATTCGAATGGTATATGCGCTACCGTAATAATCAATTACGTCCAGAATGAAACCCAGCATGACCCAGAACCACGCCCAACCAGACACTCCGGTAACAGGGTTATAAACGAGTACATACATCAATGTAGTAAAAGGCAAGAATGTAATTCCCAGGATGGGCAAAAGCTTCGTCTGATCGAATGCGATTGTGACCTTATCGGTGAACACCCAGACAAAGATCCCTGCCAGGCGGGGAAATGCTATCGCGCATAACGCAAATACACGACCAAAACGCATGATACATTACCTCTCAATACTCGTAGGGCTGGACTTTGAGGAGTCTTTAAGCAGTTCTATGTAGAGTAATGCCACCTCTCTCCCTTTCACTCTTTGTTCCAACCCTGATGTTTATATGGCTGAGATTAGTATACAATTATTCTTGACAAGAAACAAGCGAGAGTATCACTTGTCCAGGGCTTTCCAAGCCTAGAGAGGGGAGTGAAAAAGAAGAGTTTTCCTAGTAGAATACAAAAAACTATAGATCTACGAGGAGAACTCTGCATGGACTAGACAACATGACCCACCCCCAGCGTTTTGCGGAAGGAACTTGAACCTGGTGCGACGACTTCACTGTAAAAAGCTTTTCAACAGCTTGCTGATGTGCGGCGCGACCAAGGGGAAACTCTATAGCTTGCTGCTGATCCTGTGTCTGCTGGTCGCGAGCGAAACTGGCGGGAGAAACGAGTTTGAGTAGCGCGACCGAGTGGATTCGCCATCGTGCTGCTGTCCTGGCAGAGCAGTTTGGACTGCGCCGAACGGGCATGCCGTGCCAGATGACGTACTGCAACGTGCTAGCGCGCGTGGATGCCTAACATCTGGACGAGATCCTGGCCATATTTTTTGTGAGATGGGAAGCAAAGCCTCGCTGTGGAGCCGAACCCAGACGCTTACACACGCCACTAGGACAAGCGGATCATGCTCATCTGGCGATCGATGGCATAACGCTGCGAGCCACCACGCAGGCAGCCTCAACCCGTGCATCAGCTCAGTTGTTATGAGGTGGCCACGGGCATCGTCTTGTGGCACTGCAATGTATAGGAGCAAGAGAATGAGATCAGCGCGCTCAAGCCATTGTTGACCCCGCCGTTGATGAAAGGGCGCATTTTCACCTTGGATGCCATGCATATCCAACCGGAACTATGTGCTCAGATCCATCGGTATGCAGGGGACTACATCCTGATTGCCAAGGACAATCAACCGACGCTGCACGAGGATATCGCCGATCTGTTTGAGTATCGTTCCCCAGATTGTCGTCGGTGGAAACAGGCGGAGACCTGGGCGTAATGGCATGGGCGATTGGAGCATCGCGAGATCACCTGTAGCCCTGATCGCGCATCGACTGATTTGGCAATCAGTGGCAGGGTATTGAGCAGGTCTTTCGCCTCCAACGAACTCGATGCATGCTCAAGACAGGCGTCATCGAGCAGGAGGTGGTCTATGGACTGAGCAGTCTTGCCATGTGCCAAGCGTCCCAAGCATGCATGCTGTCATTGGTCAGAAATCATTGGGCTATCGAAAATAAGCTGCACCATCGCTGTGACGGCTCTTTAGGCGAGGATGCCTGTCAAACACGCGACTTCACCTGAACCTGGCCTGCTGGCTCAGCTCAATAGCGCCGTCTTAAGTCTCATAGATCAGTCTGGTGTGCGCAATGTCGCGAGGCCTCTGCGTTACTTTGATGCTCATCCTGAGCAAGCGCTAGCTCTCATACTCTCTGGCTCGTATTCCGTCTATTAGTATTGGAAAGCCCTGTCTCGGTTGACATCTCACTTGCATTTCTCCCATCTGGCTGCTACACTAACTCAAGGCAAAAAGCCGTGGCGGAACGTACGTTCCGCTACGCGTTGGGAACAGCTGCGGATTCTCAGGCACACTAGCTATACGGACGGCGGTGCGCTACACCAGGTGAGTCTTGCACAGGCGAAAGAGAAGCTGAAACTGTTGAAAGGATAGCAGACAATGGAGGCCCGGCTTCTTTCCCCATTCACCTGCCCGGTCGTGATCGGTCGTGTGCAGGAACTTACCACTCTGCGTTCGCTCGTCGATCGAGTCAATAGCGGAACGGCGCAGGTGGCCCTGGTTTCGGGAGAAGCGGGTATTGGGAAATCACGCCTGGTTGCTGAAACAAAAGCATATGCCGCTGCTCACAGCTTTCTCCTCCTGGAGGGGCAGTGTTTCCAGGCGGATAGCGCGTCCCCGTATGCGCCGCTACTTGACCTCTTCCGCGCGTATTTCGCTCGCTGGGCTCCGACCTCTCTGCCAGACCCTGTGCACTCCTTCGCCGCGACGCTTGTTCGCCTGCTGCCCGATCTGGCGCTGCTCTATCCCGACCTGGCGACCTTGCCCACGCCACCCGCTGTCGAGCCAGAAGAGGAGAAGCGACGACTCTTCGCGGCTATGACCCATTTTGTGACGGAGCAAGCCGCACAGCACCCTGTGCTCCTCTTGGTGGAGGACATCCACTGGTGTGATGATCTGAGCCTGAACTTGCTGCTGCACCTCGCACGCCGCTGCCGGCAGGTGCCACTGTTCTTACTCGTGACTTATCGCAGCGATGAGCTTCAGCCAGCGTTGAGACAATGGCTGGCCCTGCTTGACCGGGAACGCCTGGCGCAGGAATGTGCACTTGAACGCCTTTCTCCTATGGAGGTGGCGGCCATGTTGCATGCTATGCTGGAGTCGAAGCAGGGGATCGATGCAGATCTGCTTGAAACGCTCTCCACTCGCTCCGAGGGCAACCCCTTCTTCGTCGAAGAACTGCTCACATCACTCATGACCACCGGGGCGTTAGTCTACGTCGTTGGAATCTGGAAGCGCACCGCACAGCGGACACCCGTACCTCGCAGTGTCCAGGAAGTCGTCGAGCTGCGCACTATGTACTTGAGCGCGGATGCCAAACGCCTCGTCACGCTGGCGGCGGTGGCCGGGCGGCGCTTCAACGTCGCCTTGCTCCAGGAGGTGATGTGCTGCGATGAAGGGCAGTTACTGGCCCTGCTCAAAGAAGTGATAGCCGCCCAACTCGTGGTGGAAGAGGGGGTTGACCAGTTTGCCTTTCGCCACGCGCTGACCCAGCAGGCCATCTATGCAGAATTGCTGCTGCGAGAACGACAAGGGTTGCATCGCAGCCTTGCTGAAACTCTGGAGCAGCTTTGCGCCTCTTCCCCAACCATTCGAGAAAAGTATCTAGAAGACCTGGCCAATCATTACTTTGAAGCGGGCACGTGGGAGCAAGCCCTGACCTACGCGCAAGAGGCTGGAGAAAAGGCCTTGAAACTCTACGCGCAGCAGACAGCCATCGATCACTTTACACGCGCTGTGGAGGCAGCACATCAGCTCTCCCAGACGCCGTCGGCACACATCTACCTGGCACGAGGGCAGGCCTATGAAAGGTTGGGCGACTTTGAGCGCGCACGCGGTGATTATGAACGAGGGCTCGATGCTGCCCGCAGCGTTCATGATAACGAAATGGAATGGCAGAGCATGGAAGCCCTCGGGTTTCTGTGGACCGGACACGATTATGAACGAGCGGGAATGTGGATTCGCCAGGCGCTTGTGCTGGCCAGGGAACTTAATGATTACACGCTGTGCGCCCGGAGTCTCAACCGTCTTGGCAACTGGCTGCAGAATACAGGACACATCCAGGAGGCACTTGAGGCACACCAGGAGGCGCTTTGCCTGTTTGAAACGCGAGCCGACAGACAGGGTATGGCTGACACGCTTGGAGAGCTTGGCATGGCCTATTTTTTAACTGGAGACCCGGCCAGGGCGGTGAAGGTTTTTTTTGGACGAGTGATTGAGCTGTTCCGTAGCCTGGGCGACCGTCAAAGCCTGCCCTCCATCCTTGCAGCACGAGTCATAGACTCAGCTCCTGAGATGATTGAGACCACTTTCAGCGCGCTCCGAACGCGCGATGAGTGTATGCAAGATGCTGAAGAGGCGAGGCTTTTGGCGCGTCAGACGAGCTCACCATCAGGACAGGCCTTTATCGAAATGGCAACCGCACTGGCCCTGGCCTCCTTTGGTGAATTTGGTCCCGCGCTTACTCACGTACAGGAGGCGCTGCACATCGCAACAGCCATTGAGCACCAGGAGTGGATCACCGCCACCAACGGCGCGTTGGGACGCGTGTACCTCTTGCTGCTGGAACCTGACCGGGCAGTTTCCTATTTGGAAGCCGGGATAGCAGGCGCACAGCGGCTTGGCTCGATGATTTGGACCGGATATCTGACGCCGTACCTTGCGCTGGCCTACATCCTGAGCCGAGCGTTTCCTCGCGCAGAAGAAACGCTCAAGACCATTATGCCGCGCGAACAGCAGCCCGGCAACTTTTTTGAGCGACAGGTGGCCCGTGCCTGGGGCGAACTTGCGCTGGCACAAGGTGAGCCTGCCATCGCGCTACGCATTGCAGAACACTTGCTTGTATCGGCTCCAGGCGAGGCACGCCCGCAGCCAATCCCTCATCTGCTGGCCTTGAAAGGCGAGGCGCTGCTCGCGTTAAAACACCTGGAGGAAGCGGCCGGGGCGCTGGAAGACGCCAAACTGGGTGCGGAGCAGCGTCAAGCTCCATCGACTCTCTGGCGCATCCAGCGCTCATTGGGGCAGGTCTACCACCGGCTCAAGCGTGAGGAGCAGGCGCAACGTGAGTGGAGCGAGGCCCGCGAAATCATCTTCAAACTGGCCGCGACAATCGATGAAACCGCTTTGCGAGAGCATTTCTTGCAGTCGGCCCTGCAATCCTACCCACTGGAAAAACAGCCACCGGCATATCGAGCTGTGGCTGAAAAGTATCATGACCTGACCGAACGCGAGATCGAGGTTTTACGTGCTGTAGCGCAGGGGCTCACCGATGCTCAGGTGGCCGAACGGCTGGTCATTAGCCCCCGTACCGTCCATTCGCATCTCAACTCGATCTATAGCAAGCTCGGCATTACGTCACGCAGCGCCGCCACGCGCTATGCCATCGAACACAACCTGGACTGACCTCTCTCGCGATGCCTTGCTCCCCCCGAGTATGCCTCTCAAATACTCTGCTTGCTTCTCTTTACGAAAAGGGAAACAACGTGTAGGTAATATAGCGTAGTCACTCACTAAAATTGCCTGGAAAGACTGAAACTAGCTCGAAGAGAAATGCGCTGTTCAGCCGATGTGTTTCGTACCACTAGCAGGCTATACTCCTGGCAGTGGTTCTCCTCGTGTTCGAGGACCAGTAGAGACACGAAAGGAAGGTACGATGTCTACATCCCAAACGAAGAGCTTCAATTCTCCAGACGAAGCGCGCACGCCACCACTGGCAAAGATGGAAATCGTCAACTTTGGCGATATGTCCATCGTGCGAATGACCTGTGAGCCAGGCTGGAAGTGGACAG
>Ga0116218_1001993_pt1 | contig 11949 bp, 10 predicted proteins | sample Sb_taG_2_FD_88966 | JGI IMG/M metagenome (GOLD analysis project Ga0116218, IMG submission 88966) | Peat soil microbial communities from Weissenstadt, Germany - Sb_50d_5_LS metaG | ecosystem: Environmental > Terrestrial > Soil > Wetlands > Peat | place: Germany: Weissenstadt | collected 2010-09-21 | reverse complement strand
GGTGATTCAGACAGAGGCAGCTTTACAGCAGATTCGACAGTATATTGCAGAAAATCCAATGCGTTGGGCCAGGGATACGTTGTATAGGCACTATTAATCGTCGAGGAATAGGACGAGGGCCGATGAATCGGCGATGTGCGCGATAAATCGGCACCTACGATTGGCCCCAAATCTCCACTAAATTTCAAAGTGTGACTACGTTGTGAGCTAAATCCCTGCCAGGGTGATACGTTCGTGATGCTAATGTGGTATCCCTTCTATGGGAAGAAATGTTTACCGAATAAATCTACTAAACCGAGAGAGAAGGACGATATGCTACCACAAAGAGAAGTGAATGAATCAACACACGAGCAAACAGGCTCGATTTATACCGGATATGAGGGAGATCAGGAATATGCTCGCCAACGGGTTGAGACGCCATACGAGCAAATGCTGAGAGAGGAACCTGAAGGGAAGATCTATCCACCACAACGAGGCAGCATGAATATGTTCTATCAGTTCGTAATTGTATTCGTATTGTCGATGGTAGCTCTTTTTGCCTTTGCAGTTCTATGCCTGGTTTGGGTCCAAGGTACAGGAGGTTGGATTGGTTTCATCGCCGCAAGTTTTGCCATCCTCTGCATAGCTTCAACATTTATTGGCATGAACACTGTGAAGAAGGAGGGCGGGAAATAGTCCACGTCCATAAGCTGATGGTTGGTCTGCATAGTTTTTGAGAAAATACTAGCAAACATGACTTCTTACATCTTCAAGCGAAATGCCTCTGATATTCAGAAGGCATTTCGCTTTGTCAGACGTGATAGAACCAACTTCTTACATGAGGTGGGTCGCTAATCTCCTCACTGTGGGTTTGTAGACGGCATTCCAGGATAGGTGGGAGGCATCCATAGATTGCTGGGAGGCATGCTAGCCTGGACTTGTGGCTGCTGCCTTCGGACTTGATAGTCAATCGATCGTAGTACCTCGTGCAAGGCGTTATATTGTGTGAGCGCTCCTATTGCGGCTGTGATAAGGAGAGGATGGATGACCAGACCGACTGCTCCAACTACGATCTGATCTACCCAGTCTTGTGCCCCCACTCTCACAAATGTACCGTTCTGAACATGCTCCATTACGACCGCGAGGGCTTTGTTAAAGCCAGTAATCGTCCTCAAGGTGCTTTCATGCCTTAATTGCACAGTGACGTTGTTCATATCGCCAAATTGTTGTGCCTCAAATCCTTTCGCCTGATACTCAAGCACCAGAGCCTGTGCAATTGTTGGAAGATCGAGGTTCTGTGTCTGATAGAAAAGGGCTTCCATGTCACTACTTCCTTTCTGCCCATGGTATGTTCATCTTGCAAAGTCTGTCTTACTTCACCCATCAAAAAGTTCCCCATAAACTATACGTAGCTGGCTACAAATAGGTAGCTATTGTTTTTGACTGTCAAACAGTAACTTACTCAATCCGTAATGGACCGCGCTTGACGCTATCGCGCATTGCTTCTAATTCGCCAGCAGGCACATACTCCACCCACCACGTGACTCCTGCCTCAGCCAACGCCTTTATCAGGACTCGATCCTGCTCCCAATCTTCAGCGCGGCCTCGTCCTCCCAGCATGATCTCATATGGCTTTGATCTCTGCTCTTTGCTTCTATGGCTTTCAATGAACGTTTTCAGTTCTCGTACCTCGTCAGGCGTCCAATCGCTAAAATCTCCCGGCCCATGCTGCTTGTAGAGACAGCAACCATCATAGCGCGCAGCTCGCAGAGAGGGTCCCTGCAGCGGCCAGCCGCCACCAACAAGGATCGGAATGCGTGGTTTTTGCACTGGCGTCGGTAAAAATGTCATCTCATGCACCTGAAAATACTGCCCTTGATAACTGAATGGTTCTCCACTCCATAACCCCAGAATAATATCTAGCGCTTCGTCCAGCATCTTCGCTCGCTCTCTGGCATCTTTCACTTCATTGACCCGGCTGAAGCCAGCCTCACCTGCATCGCCTGAGCCAACACCCAGCATAAAGCGTCCGTTCGATAATTGATCTAGCGCTACCGCCTCGCGGGCAACCTTCCATGGTCGTCGCCTGCTGAGTGGCGTCACCGACGTGCCCAATCGGATGTGCTTCGTGCCAACAGCCATCGCCGCCAGTGCTATCCATGGGTCGCACGTTGGAACTGACCCATCACTCTGATGCACGATATAATCCTCGACAAATACCCCATCCCATCCTGCCTCTTCTCCCAGGCAACCCAACTCGGCCAGCACGCGTACATCTCCGCATACTCCGCCATTCGGAAGAGCAAGACCATACTTCATAACACCCTCCTCTTTAGCTCACTTTTTGACGAGCATCCAAAAAGAGCTGCCACTGCTTGAGGTCTCGGAGCGCAAATATCTGGTGCACAAGAAATGGGTCGTTGGCAAACAAGGTTGAGACCTCATTGATCCCTTCCGCTTCAACAATCACAAGCGATCCTGTTCCGTCACTAAAGGGGCCACCCATGATTACTGTCCCGTTTTCAAAGAGTCGATCCATAAATTCAGCATGTTCGTCCCAATACGCTTGTTCGCGTACTGTCTTACCAGCTGTCCATGCTGTGCCCGGTGCCCATAGGATCACGAAGGTGTTCTTCATGCGCTTCCTCCTTCAATACATCAATTCCTCTGCTTGAAAACTCTCTTTTCCAGGTAAAATGTAGAGGCACAATTCATTGTGCCCGCCTTTCAATACTACAAGTATACTGTCAAATGCGGACAGAGTAAGCCTCGATTATGAGAAGAAGCGCTTCCTTGAAGCACTTCAGCAGGAGAAAGCTGCCGGTACAGATTAAGCAGACTTTTGTAACGGTTTCCGTAACGCTTATGAGACGATTGTATGGTAATATGTCAGACAGGAAAGCAGAGCCGACATACACAGACAGTTCTAGTCGAGGTAGCGATTAGGAGCAGTTATGAATCTGCAACAGAACACAACAAGCACTTTCGAACACCCAGGTGCGCGCAAAGAGGTAGGGATACCCCTGCATGGTGGCTTCCTGCTCATCGCTCGTGTGGGCTGGATAGTGTTGACACTGTTCATCCTGACGCTCAACGTAGCCATGATTCCTAGATATAATGCTGCATTGCTAGCCCACTGCCAACCAGGCCCACAGTGTTTTGCCATCTCCTTGACTGCATCCGATCTGAATTTTCTGCACCAGTTTGGTCTTTCGCTCAGCTTCGCGGCAGCGTATAAGGTCATGCTGGACATCGTCTCGGTCCTGTTATGCTGCGCATTGGGCGCGCTGATCTTCTGGCGCAAGTCTGCGGATCGGATGGCGCTCTTTTGTGCCTTTATGCTAGTCCTCTTTGGAGGAGCAGGCTTTACCAATATCCTGCAGGATACACTGGTCCCACTTTCTACACCCTGGTTTGTACTAATTGGCATCCTTGATCTCCTTGGACAGTGCAGCTTTATGATTTTTTTCTTCCTCTTTCCCAGTGGTCGGTTTGTGCCTCGCTGGACGCGTTGGATTGTTCCCTGTGTCGTCCTCTATTGGATCTATAATATCTTTATTTATGACCAATCCAGCCAGTACTCCTGGACCTGGACTTATCTTGTTTTTTTTGCATTACTGCTTAGTATCGTTGGCGCGCAGGTCTATCGCTACCGCCGCTTGTCCACGTTAAGAGAGCGCCAGCAAACCAAATGGGTCGTCTTTGGCTTCTCCATCGGTATCCTTGGTTTTATTATAGCTCTCGTCCTTGATAAAATCTTTCTGCAGTCGTCAACTGTGGTCGTAGCACTGGTGGAAGGAACCATCATTTATGGTTTTCTGTTACTGATCCCGGTCTCGATTGCTACGGCCATCTTGCGCTCAAAACTCTATGATATTGATGTAATCATTAATAAGACGCTAGTCTATGGCTCGCTGACTGTGTTGCTGGCAGCAGCCTATGCTGGTCTTATCCTCGGACTAGAAAGCATTGTGGGGTTGATTACCGGGCGAGGCTCACAGCAACCGGTGATTCTGGTTGTCTCCACGCTGGCTATCTATGTGCTCTTCCAGCCTTTACGCCATCGTATTCAACATATCATTGATCGCCGTTTTTATCGCCGCAAATACGACGCCGAGAAGACGTTGGCTGCGTTCAGCGCCACATTGCGACACGAGGTTGACCTGGCTAGCTTGAGCGAACATCTTGTGAAAGTAGTCCAGGAGACCATGCAGCCTGCATCTGTCTCGCTGTGGTTGCGTCCCCAAGCCCAGGAACGAATTCCAGGGAGAGTTACTCCTGCTGTTTCCTCAGAGAGTGAAGCAAGAGATGAAAAGTGACGGCTTTTTTGCTGGCCCAAATTGAGGTTGGTTTGTAGCTGAAACCGATAAATCGGCACCTACGATTGATCCATGAAATGGGCAATCACTATTAGCAACCCTTCCACCTTGTTGCATACTCTTATGGTGACGCCTTGCGCGCAATCAGATGCTCGACGATACCCAGTTTCTGCCGTTTGAGGTACTCGATACTAAAACCTACAGTTTGCATGATTTCAACTGTCATACTGTGCGGCAGAGGCATCAAAAATCTCGCGTACGCGTTCTGTTTCCGTTTGCGGCGACATTAAGTTTTTCCTCCCTGTTTCCGATACAATAACTGTATCACCTTGCCAGAACGGAGTACATCCACTTGTCATCCAAAACACACCCGCTTGCCAAATCGAGTAGGCTCAGGATGACAAGTGAGTGGAATCTGTATGACAGGTGGGCGAGATCAGGATGACAATCAAGTACAGCAGCATTTACGACCAGGTGCAGCTTCATTGACAATCAGGTTTACCCTCCATGTAAGAGTAGGCCGACTCCTACGCCGGCCAGCGTGCCAACGGTGACAATCGCGAGAAACTCTAGACCAGCCCGTACGGGTCCTTGAGGTGTATAGCGGGATTTGATTGCTCCAAGCGCAAGAGCAGTTAAGGCTGTCAGCCCATAAGCCCACCATTGGACGTGTGGCAACGAGAGTATTACCGGAATTGTTGGTATGAGGCCGCCAATCACAAAGGAAAGTCCAATCCGCGTTCCCTCTAACCACGGATTGATGTGTGTATCTTCTACCACGCCTAACTCGTCATGTACCATAGCGCGATGCCATCGTTCTTGATTGGCGGTCAGGTGATCTACGACATTATGGAGCAATGGACCACTGAAGCCTTTGTTGCGGTAAATGGCACTCAGTTCGGCTCGTTCCTCTTCTGGCTCATGCTCAATCTCATACCGTTCCGTGGCGATGCGTTGATCGAGTATTTGTTTCGTGGTCCGAGCAGCAAGATACCCTCCGAGAGCCATCGAAATACCTCCAGCCAGCACCTCACCAAGCACAACCAGCAGTAATCGTGCTGGCGCAATTTCGCTCACCGCCATAATAAACACGAGGGTAGTAACAAGGCCATCGTTTAGCCCAAACACGATCTCGCGCAGCCAATCTCCTTTATGTGGATGTTGCTCGATAATGGGCTCCATTCAGCTTGCTCCTACCTGTTTTACCCCTGAGCTAGCGCCCCAGATGCTGGAGAGCTTGCACGCTCATTTTTGGCACAACACCAGCGATTAGTCCAAGCCCATTGTTCTAGCTCTGCCGCAGGTAAAGGGCGCGAGCAATAGTAGCCTTGTGCCAGGTCACAACCAAGCTCCTGCAAAAATGTCCATGCTTCCGCGCTCTCTACACCCTCGGCTACCACCTCGCACTGCAACGGACGCGCCATTGCCACCATAGCCTGCACAATGGCAGCATCTGCGGGATCTGCGTCAATACCCAACCCATGCACAAAGGCCTTGTCAATCTTTACTTCATCAATGCGAAGTCGCTTGAGATAGGCCAATGATGAGTATCCGGTTCCAAAGTCGTCGATGGCAATAGATACTCCAAGCGAGCGTAGATCAGTCAGTACGACTTGCGCCCGTTCTGGTTCCTCCATGAGCATGCTCTCTGTAATCTCGAGCGTCAAGTGGCAAGGAGCGACCTCGTATAGGCGGAGCAGGTTCGTCACCATGGATAATAGTTTGGGGTCGTACAGGGTGTGAGTAGAGAGATTAACCGCCACATTCATAGGAAGCCCATCTTGCTCCCAGTCCCGGCATTGACGAATTGCCCTCTCAAGCACCCAACGAGTCAGAGGGCCAATTAACCCTGTACGCTCGGCCAGCGGAATAAAATCTACGGGTGGAATGAGTCCGTGCACTGGATGAGGCCAACGTAAGAGTGCCTCCACGCCTACTATTCTGCCAAGCGAGAATGAGACTTTGGGCTGGTAATGTACCAACAGCCTGTTATCTGCAATCGCCTGGCGTAACTCACTCATCAAAGTAAGTTTGTGGGGACTATGTTGATCAATCTTAGAAGAGTACTCAGCATGACCACTTTGACTGCGCTTGGCCACATACATGGCCACATCAGCGCAACGTAGCAAGGTCGTGACATCGAAGCCATGCTCCGGGGTGAGTGCTATACCAATGCTTCCCCCTATAGAGAAGGCATGACCTTCGACTAGAATAGGCATATCGAGCGCACTTATCAAAGTACGTGCAGCATGTACTGCTCCTTCGGCATCGGTTGCGGGAAGTACGATGGCAAACTCGTCTCCTCCCAGGCGGGCGATGAGATCGTTGGGGCGTAAGTAACTCTTCAGGCGGTGACTAATCTTTTGTAAAAGTGCGTCGCCAACAGTATGACCGAGTGTGTCATTCACTTCTTTGAATCTGTCGAGGTCCAACAGCAATAAGGCTGCTGGAATGTTGCTTTCATGTGCTATCTGTGTTTCCTGTTCAAGCTGCTTTTGTAAGAAGGAGCGGTTTGGGAGGCCAGTCAGCGCATCGTGCGTCGCCTGGATCTCCAATTGCTTATTAGCTGTTGCCAGGGCATCATTGTTGACGTACATGGCATGGAGTTCGCGCACTGCCACAACCTGACGGGCCAGTACAAGGCTCAGCAGTATTATTGCCCCTACTACCACCCCTATCACCAGGTTGGATTGATCCTCACGTCGCCAGATAAAAAGTAATAAGATAGCCAGAGTTGGTACCCAGGCATATGGGATTAGGATTTGCCAGGGCGTATTTTGCTCGGCTATTGATTTGGTATCCTTTGCTTGTTCGACTACCTGTGACTGTGGTAGCAAGTAGATGGCTCTTGCAGCCAGTCCCAACAGCAGGAAGCCCAGGGGCCAGCCAAGGTCAAGCAGGCTTCCCGTCAAATAGCTATCGCGGAATTGTTGGAAGTTGTAGATCGTATTGGTAATAGTCAGCACCACAAAAGCCAGAAACAGCAATGAGGTGACAGGGCGCATCATGCGTTGGTTGTTTCGTACTGTTAGGAAGATCAGGCAGAAAATAAGCACTAGAGTACATAGTGGATAGAGGGCGCTGAGCGAGCGATCCAGCATACTACCATCTCCGTGCATGATGCTGGGGCCAAGTACGAAGTACCAGCTAAATGTCACAACACCGATCATAGCGATCACTGCATCGAAAGCAATGCGAGCGCGACTGGTCGGCGACCGCCTCTCGCGGGGCAAGAACAGGATAGCCAGCAGCGCTAAAGGATAGGATGCGAGGTAGCCTGCATCGGCCCAACTAGGAAAGAGCACTGCCTCGTGTAGCACATTCTCATTGATCGTCCAAATAAGCTGTCCAATGATGTAGCTCAAGATTGTACAGGCAAGCAAGAGTGGGACAACCGAGCCTGTTGGCATCCACCAATCTAGCCAGCGTTGCGAAGAGCGTCCTCTTGCTTGGTCTCGTATGCTTTTTGGAAGCAGGATAGGTAAGGCGAGCAACAGTCCAACCGTTTCTAACACTGCCTGTAGTAGATTATCTCCGTAGGTGAATATGTCGGGGGGAATTGGTTTGAACAAGAGGTAGATCAGAAAAAGGCCTGTGCAGAAAATAAGCAGGCTCAGCGGTTTCCAGAGTGCGCGAGCAATTTTAAAATCCACAGACAATCTCCTCCCAGATTAAAATTTAATGAATATTTCCTCTTTACTTTACCACATCTGAGACACACAGGTGGAGAGAACCAGAGCGTTCCGCTGTCTGCCTTCGCCAGACTTTCATAATCAAAAGCGTTTAATGGTTCCATACAGGCTTTCCGACTTCATTTTCACCATACGGGCAACCGAAAGTGGAATGTGGAGCCAGCACCATCAATACCACTGCTTTCAATCCAGATATTCCCATCCATCGCCTCAATCAGGCGGCGAGAAATATATAATCCCAGACCCGACCCACGAACAATGCTATTTAAATCGCTATCAAGCCGTACAAAACGTTGGAAAAGCCGTGCATGGTCCTGTGGCTTAATACCTTTTCCCTTGTCTGTGATACTGATGAGCACTCCTGGTGTCTTGTCAAATACTGCCCGGGCAGTGAAGGTTATTGGCGTCCCTGCTTCCGAATATTTCAGAGCATTGACACTGAGGTTTAAGAGGACCTGTCTCAGCCGAACTGGATCAGCTTTCACAAAAAGTTTGTGAGGAATATACACATGTAATTCGCGATACTCCTGCAAAATTTGTGGCTCGATCAAATCGATGACACCTCGTACTGCCTCTTCCACGTCCACCTTTTCAAGGTGCACGGGGCGTAAACCTGCCTCGATCTCCAGGCGACTAGCGTCCATAACATTGTTCAGAAGCAGTACTAATTCATCACAACCGCGTCGGGCTTTTTGTAAAAACTCCTGCTGCTGCTGGCGCGAGATACGCTCCCCGTATTCTGCCATGAGTTCGAGATAACCATGAACGGCTGTGAGTGGCGTGCGTAGTTCATGAGAAGCAGTGATCATGAACTGATCTTTAAGCTGGTCAAGCTCTTGTAAGTGCTTGTGAGCGTTCAGTAATTGTTGATAGAGTTGGGCGTTTGTAAAGGCGATGGCAGCCTGTTCCGCAAAATCCTGAGCTTGTGGTAAATCGGCCATCGCGAAAGCTTTCTTCTGCTGTGTTCCCCCTTGCAATGAGCGCGCTAGAATGAGCAGTCCAACAGGTCTACTCCCCGCAATAATTGGTGCAAGTATGGCGGTTTGCACTTTACGGCCCAGCAATACTTCCCGCAGCATTGGATTACCTCTTCCTCGCAGTCCGCCTGTATGCACTCGGATTGGATGAATACCGGTAGTGTTTTGTCGTGCTGGAGAAGATGTCAAAGCTTCTAGTTTCCCAGATACAGCAGGTATTTTACCACTCGATAATTGGTTGTCGATTTGAATCAGTACGGGTTGGAGTGACCAGAGAGTCTTGGCTTCGTACTCACTCTTCCTTATAGGAGGCCACTCATAAGCTTTGGCTGGTTGCTCTCGTTCACTTACAAAAGTAGCAACTGGCAGCAGATTATCTTCAGTATTAGCAACATACAGCAGCGCATAATCGGCCTGTAAAGCATTTGCTCCTTCATTGCATATCAATTGCAGGATTTCAGCTCCAACGCTAGTGCCTGTGGCAGCAGCTGAATTCAAGCGTGCCGCTACATTAGCCAGTGCTTGTGAAAATAATTCATGTTCGCGTGCCGTTTCATAAAGATGCGCGTGCTCTATGGCTGTAGCGGCCTCTTCCGCAAAGGCTTTTGCAAGATATAGGTCAGGGTTGCTAAAAGGCCTGGATGTGCGACTTGAGAATCCCAGACTTCCCATTTTTTTCCCCTGGTAGATGAGCGGTACAAATAGAGTTCTAAGTATATGCTCTTGCTGCTGCCAATCATGAAAATCTGCGGGTAGATCTAACGTATTCTCAGCCCAGAATATTTCGATTTGTTTCCCTGTAAGAGCAGCATTGTACGGAACCTGGTCACCCTGAAATCTCCATGAAGTCACTTCTGCTGATGTAGACGATGCTGCAAGAATCAGCAGGCTGGACATAGAATCCAGTGGATGATCATATTCTTCAAACAGCATCAGAACCATGGCATCAAAACCTAGAGCAGTTGTAGCTAAGGCAATGATACGTGTGAGTAAACGATCAAGTTCAAGTTCTTCAGCCAATTGAGTGCTGATGACACGCAGGCTCTCGGCCATCTCACGTCGTTGTTCTCTCTGTTGGAGCAGAATTTCGTTCTCATTAGTGGCAAGTAAATAGCGAGCAGTGACAAGTAAACCAACAATGGCGGTGAGCGCAACCAGGAAAACATTATTTTGTTCTCTTATTTCGCTAAGCAGCGTGAGAGTTAACAAGAGTATGAGTGAGATATAGATGAGCAAATTTTGCGCAACGCGATTGCGTTGTTGCGCTTTCTCATCTCGAAGAAGAACCGTGTATTCAGTACCATTCACTTCCGGGCCAGGAAGAGTCCGTTCGTGGTACACCCTTCGAGCGATTGCTGCATACTGATAGGGCGCTGCAAGTCCGATCAGCAAAAATCCGCAAAACCAGAAGGTATCAATGTAAGGGGTACCCGTGGTATAGGTGCCGAATGGGATAGTCAAAGCGTAACCGGTGTCAGCGATAATTTGCGCTATAATACCTAGCCCACACATGAGTAGTGATGAATGTAATACAGGCTCAGTGCGCTGGAAAATCAGCAATAATATTGCAAGTATAAGTAGCACGTCCCAGAATGGATAGGAGGCAGCCACGAGCAGTGTAGGAATATCTTTGGATGTCATGAAAATAGGACCAATCACAAAATACCAGCTTATTCCTAGAATGCAGAGCGTCGTAATGGTGGCATCCAGCCCAATGCGAATGCGAGACCTTCGGAATTTTGCGGTTGTGGGCATGAGGAGTAGACCTACAAATGTGAGGAGATAAAAAATAGTGAAACAGACGTCTGCAGGTGAGGGTACTGGATTAAACTGTCCCGTCCACTCAAGATAGGTATAATAGAATCCACCAATGCCATTTGCGAACAATGCAATGCCGATGACAAGCCAGGCTAATTGGTGGCGTGGCTCCAGGCGCAGAGGGCCGAAACGCGCACGATACGCTGTGCGGCAAGCCCAAAATGAGCCAATCCATGCAGCTACTCCGTACATAGAATCGGCAAAATAGATAGTTTTATCCTGCCCACCAAGTTTATAAAGCTCCCAAAACAGGCTGAAGATAACAATCAGAATTGTAATCGCAGTAGCAATATAGTTTTGCCTGCTTAGCTTCTCGAGGTAAGGCCGCGTTAACTTTTCGGTGGCTGTAGTCTTCAATTGTAATTGGGGCAAGTGTTCAGCCATGCTTTCATCTCAAGGGGACAACACGCTACAAAGGAAGTGGAAAAAGCCTACTCTAGTATACCTGAGAATCCCTTTATTTGTCACTTTTCTACACAAGAAGTCCCTGGCTCCAACCTTGCAAAACCTCCTATGTCGTTGAGCACGATATCTTCACAGACGTTTGGCCAATTCGAGCATGTGGCGCTGGCCTGGGACTGTATTGTTAAATATGTCGAGATGGAGGGTATAATTGATCATGCGGTTCTTGCAAGATAATGGTAGCGTCAGCAAGAATCAAGGAGTAATGAGATGAGACCTAAGATCGACGAAACATCATTTGGCTCGATCACCATCGAGGGAAAAGCATTCGAGTATGACGTGCTCATCCGCCTGAACGGCGAGATAGAAAAACGCAAGAAGAAACTATCTAAAGCGATCTACGGTACGTCACACATCCTTTCGCTGGATGAAGCAAAGTACGTCTACGAGAAAGGCACGAAACGGCTCATCATTGGCTCGGGGCAGGATGGCAATGTCGAGTTGTCGAAAGAGGCGGCTGACTACTTTGAGCGCAAGCATTGCCAGATTGATCTATCACCGACACCCAGAGCAATCGGAACCTGGAACAAAGCTGGGGGAGATGTGATAGGTTTGTTCCACGTCACATGTTGAGCAGTGTACTGACACTCCCCGGCTTAGAAAGCCGGGGGTTCCTGGTTCCGCGAGATGGCTTGCTGCCGTGCCCTCTCAAGCGCGGTAGTAGCGGCCACGTCTCCCCAGGCGTTCCCTCCTCCAAAGAGG
>Ga0116218_1001990_pt1 | contig 11960 bp, 11 predicted proteins | sample Sb_taG_2_FD_88966 | JGI IMG/M metagenome (GOLD analysis project Ga0116218, IMG submission 88966) | Peat soil microbial communities from Weissenstadt, Germany - Sb_50d_5_LS metaG | ecosystem: Environmental > Terrestrial > Soil > Wetlands > Peat | place: Germany: Weissenstadt | collected 2010-09-21 | reverse complement strand
GACGCCCGCGCATAGGGCGCGACTCGATCTTGCTGAGGCTGATGTCGCGCAGTGCGAACACGCTGAGCGCCTTGAACAGCGCCCCCGGAATGTTCCGCACGCTGAACGCCAGCGACGTCTTATCCGCGAGGCGCGCCGCCCGCGGCTTTCCCCGCTTAATCAGGAAGAAGCGCGTGAAGTTTTTTTTGTCATCTTCAATCCCGGCCTTCAGAATCTTTCCGCCATAGACGTCGGAGGCCCGCCGACTGGCAATGCCCGCCGCATCGCGCAAGCCCTCCGCGACTACGTGTTTCACGCTTCCCGCCGTGTCGTAGAAGGGTACCGGCTCGAGCTTCGGATTCCTGGCAAACAGGTCGCGGCACTGATCGAGTGCGACCGGATGCGAGAACACGCGCCGGACCTCGCCAAGTTTGGTGCCCGGCTGAGCGATCAGGTTGTGCACGATGCGCAGGCGAAACTCGCGCACGATGTGAACGTCGCGGCTGAGCAGAAGATCAAAATGTTCGGCCACCGAACCCGCCAGCGAGTTCTCGATTGGGATTATCGCGCCGTCCACCGTTCCCCGCTTGACTCGGTCAAACACCTCCAGCGAACGCGCACACGGGACCAGCGACGCCCGCGGCATCATGGCTTCGGCCGCTTCGTGGCTGAAGGAACCAAGCTCTCCCTGGATCGCAATCTTCATCAAACCCCTTTCTTCTCTCCACCGTGAATTTCGATCCGCTCCCGAGACGCGGCAAGCCGCGTCTCTACGGGGAAGTCCGTTTCGATTGCGCCAACTCTTTCATCATAACCAGCGCGTCCATGTGGTTTGAATAGTAGCCGGAGACAGTCTTTTCCACGAAGTACCCTTGCTGGTTGTAGAAGCGAATTGCGGCGTCATTATTCACCGGCGTCTCCAGCACCACGGCGACCGCACCCGCATGCAACAACCGATCTTCCGTAGCCCGCAACAAAGCAGAGCCGACGCCTTCCCGCCGCGCCTTGGCAACCACATCAATGGTGATGATGTGTCCAGTGTTCCGCCGCGTCTCCGCCACAATAAAACCTAGAATGGCGAAAATCGGAGCAGCCGCAGCGCTGCCGTTGCCGGGAATCTCAACGGATTCGGATTCGGCCACCAGCGTGAACGACCTTGGCCGGCGCATATAGAAGGCCATTTCCGGTTGCGAGTAGGCCAATTGCGGATCAAAGCAAGCCTGGTCAATCCGCCACAGCGTGTCAAAATCGCCTTTCTCGAATTGTCGGATGCGGAACGGCACGCCGTCATTGTAGCGGAGAGCTTCCCACAAAGAGTCGGTACGAACTCTCCAGCGCATCGCACGCATGTGCCCAGCGGAGAATTCTGGTAATTTCTTGTCATGAAAAAACCGGTCCTGCTGGTGATTGACATGTTGGTTGACTTTCTTAACGACTGGGAACCGGATCGAAAAAAAAGGCTGGTTAGCTCCATCAACGAACTGGTGGGCATTGTGCGGCGCTTCTCCCATCCTGTGATCTGGGTGCGACAGGAGTTCGAACCCGATCTGCGGGATGCATTCGCGGAGATGAGAGCCAAAGGAATTCACATCACGATCAAAGGAACACCGGGGTGCGAAATTCTTTCGGAGCTAGCGGTCGCCCCCTCAGACGTTGTCATAGTTAAGAAACGGTACAGCGCGTTTTACGGAACCAATCTTGATGAGACAATTGCCCGACTCGGACCGGATGCAATCATCCTGGCAGGGATCAATACCCACGCTTGCATTCGCACGACAGCCATCGACGCATACCAGCGAGATTGGCCGGTAATTCTGGCCGCAGATTGCGTGGATTCATACGACCAGGAACATCACGAAATCTCGCTGCGGTACATGGAGGACAAGATTGCTGCGCTCATGAGCAACGAGGAAATCCGGTCAGGGCTCCAGCAGCGGCAATGAACGGCGAAACCCACTCATTCGCACAGAACGCGAATGAGTGGGGCACCCGCTTTTTTCCGGTTTCCGCCCCTTGCGCAATTGCATCTATTAGAAGTACGATTTCTCCCAAGAGGCACCGTGGGGCGTTTCATTCTCATCGACGTGGTTGTGGCGCTAGCTCTGTTGTCTCTCTGGTACGCGTGGTTTGTCCGGTACAACCGGCGGCGCGCCGGCAGCGTGCTGCAGTGGGTGCAGGCGGCATGCCAGGGAAAAGGCAGCGTCGTCGATCTGCGATGGCAGGCCAGCAGTTCCCGTCTGAAGGCCACGTTGAATCTTTCCTCGCGCTGGTTTGAGGACGCTCGTCTCACCATCCGCCTGTTGCCGCGCCCGCTTCCAGTGCAGTGGGCTCTGAGCCGCTGGCGCCAGCAGCAGGAAACACTCACCTTCGAAGCCAACATGGGGTTCCCCCCGGGCTTCCACCTCGACATCATTCGTCATCGCTGGTCGGGCCATTCGGGAGCGAAGGGTTCGGTGGCGAAAATTTCAACCGGCACTCGCGCTTGGACCATCGCCCGCCCCGGCCCTGTCATTCTCACTACTAAAGAAGACTGGCCTGTCGAACTGAGCCCGGTGGTGAGCGCGCTGGCTTCCTGGCGCGACAAGGATTTTGTCGGCGTCCGCTTCAACTCCACTGCGCCGCACTTCACCGCCACGGTCGCTCTGGAAAACCTCTCCGACCAAAAAGCGACGGCTGCCTTGCTTGGTCTCTTCAGAGAACTGGCCGCCAGTTCCTCCGCGAAACAGCACTAAAATTCATTGAGTCATTGAGTGATTGAGTCATTGAATCTCTTAGAACCTAATGATTTCAATGATTCAATGACCCGATGACTCAATGATTCAATAGCCTCGCCCACTCTCCGGCTTTCATTGACTCGTCTGTTTCGTCCACGTAAGATTTGCGCCAGTGATCGGGCGAACCATCTCGCACTACCGCATCGTGGAGAAGCTCGGTGGGGGCGGGATGGGTGTGGTGTACAAAGCCGAAGACACCCGGCTCCGTCGTTTTGTCGCGCTCAAGTTCTTGCCCGATGAAGTTGCTCGCGATCCCCAGGCATTAGCTCGCTTTCAACGCGAAGCGCAAGCCGCATCCGCTCTGAATCACCCCAATATTTGCACGATTTACGACATTGGCGAGGAGGACGGCCAAGCGTTCATCGCCATGGAGTTTCTGGACGGGATGACGCTGAAGCATCGTGTGGCCGGAAAGCCGTTCGAGACCGATGTTTTACTCGGTCTGGCGATTGAGATTGCCGATGCGCTGGACGCTGCGCATTCCGAAGGGATCGTCCACCGGGACATCAAGCCCGCCAACATCTTCGTTACCAAGCGCGGCCACGCCAAGATTCTGGATTTTGGGCTGGCGAAGGTCGTGCCCGCCATCTCCTCCAGCCACATAGCTTCGGCGAACACCGCGACCGTCGACGATCAACACCTCACCAGTCCCGGTTCCACGTTGGGGACCGTGGCCTACATGTCGCCGGAGCAAGCACGCGCGAAACAGTTGGATGCCCGCACGGATCTTTTCTCGTTTGGAGCTGTTCTTTATGAAATGGCTACTGGGCAGTTGCCCTTCCGCGGGGACAGTACGGCGACGATCTTCGATGCGATTCTGAACCGTGCGCCGGTTGCCCCGGTGCGGCTGAATCCCGATGTGCCCGCCGATCTGGAGAGGGTCATCAACAAGGGTCTGGAGAAAGACCGCAATCTACGCTACCAGAGCGCGGCGGAAATGCGAGCCGACCTGCAACGGTTGAAGCGGGACACGGACTCCGGCAAGTCGGCGGCTGCGACCGAGTCGGCGCCCATTTCTGGCAAGAGGCCGCTCCAATGGATCGGGGCGGGGGCGGTTGGCGTTATCGCAATCGTGATTGCACTATTCCTCTGGCAGTCTCGACATTCCGCCGTCTCCGGCGTTGATTCTCGAAACCCGAAAGCGATCGCGGTGCTGCCGTTCCAGAATGCAGGTTCCGATCAAGGCACTGATTTTCTACGGCTCGCCTTGCCCGATGAAATTGCGAATACGCTGAGCTATGTGCCGTCGTTCTCGATCCGTCCATTTGCCGCGACGAGCAAGTACAACGGGCCGAACCTGGACTTGCAACAAGCTGGCCGCGAGATGGGGGTCACCTCAATCGTGACGGGACACTACCTCACGGAAGGCGACCAGTTGGAGGTCACGCTAGAAGCCGTTGATGTCGCCGATAACCGCAGTGTGTGGCGAGACACCATTAGCGTTGCAGCCTCGGACAGGATTGCGATGCGGGACCAAATTACGTCGAGAGTTCGCCAAGGCCTTGTTCCGGTGCTGGGAGGATCGTCGGCCTCTGGGGGGGCAGGGACTCGACCGAAGAGCGAGGAGGCCTACGATTTGTATTTGCGCAGCATTGCGGTTCCGCATGATGTTGCTCCCAACAAGGAAGCGATCGCGATGTTGGAGCGTGCGGTGGGTATTGACCCAAATTACGCGCCTGCCTGGGACGCTTTGGGGCTGCGCTATTACTACGACGCTTCCTATGCAGATGGCGGCGAGCAAATGCTCAAGCGTTCGGACTCGGCCTTTGAACGCGCGATCACGCTTGACCCAAATCTAATCCTTGCGGCTGGGCAATTGATCACTAACCGGGCGGATCGAGGTGAGATTGGAATCGCTTATGCGCAAGCAACCGCATTGGTCAAGCGACGCCCCGACAGCGCCTCAGCCCACTTCGTTCTGGGTTACGTGTTGCGCTACGCCAGCTTGTTGAACGAGTCGGCACATGAGTGCGACACCGCTCTCGCGTTGGATCGAGGCAACTATCAATTCCGATCGTGCGCTTTGGCCTTTATGGAATTAGGTGAGACGCAGAGGGCAATGGACTTCGTCCACCTCGATGCTGGTTCGGAATGGGAAGCAAGGCAGACAGCTTTTCTTCTTATGGGACAAGGCAAACTGGCCGAGGCACGACAAAGCATCCAGAGGACCTCGGACATGCCGCTGATGGCTCGTGATCTGGTTCAGACCTGTCTTGACCCCGAGCAGACATCGCAATTTGAGCGGGCGGCCCAGAAGATCGAAACGTCCGTGCTGGCCGGAGTTGACTCGGAACCTCGGTATTGGGTCGGAGCTGCGCTGTCATACTGTGGTCGGAAGGATGGTGCTGTTCGCTTGCTGAGAAGCGCGATTGAACACAACTATTGCGCCTACACCGCTTTGCAAACCGATCCGTTGCTGGTGAAGCTCCGGGGAACTCCGGAGTTCAGCGAATTGCTGGCGGCAGCGAAAGAATGCCAGAACAGGTTCCTGGCGCAGCGCGACCAGAGTCCGCATTAAATAATGCGCGGGACGCGGGCCAGGGATTCAAACCCACAAGCCATTTATTCCGGCTCCGCCACAAACCGATACCCCACTCCGCGCACCGTCTGCAAATGTTTGGGTCGCGACGGATCCTCTTCGATGTAACGTCGCAGCCGCACCACAAAATTGTCGATGGCGCGGGTGTCGGTGTCTTCGCGCAATCCCCACACATCTTCCAAAATCGCCTTGCGCGAAACCACGCGACCTTCGCTCTGCACCAGATAGCGCAGGAACTCCGCCTCCATCACGGTCAGATGGATGGTGTTTCCCAGGGAGCGCAGTTCCAGTTCTTCGAAGTCTATGGTCTTGCCGGAAAAACTGAATATGTCGCCGCCAGCTTTCCGCTCGCCGAACAGCGCCGGCCGCGTCTTGTCATCGTCAGTGTCGCTGCCGGTGCCGGGCGGCTTGACGTCTTTCATCCACACACTGCGTCGCAGCAGGCTCTCCAAACGCGCAATCAGAATGGCCAGCTCGAACGGCTTCGGAAGATAATCATCCGCTCCCGCCGCGAATCCCTGCAGCACATCTTCCGGACGCCCGCGCGCGGTCAGCATCAGAATCGGCACGTAGTTCTTCTTCTCGCGCAGCAGGGCCGCGACATCGAAGCCGCTCTTGCCCGGCAGCATCACGTCCAGAACCACCGCGTCGAAGCGTTCTCTTTTTTCCACCAGCCTTTCCAGCGCCGTCTCGCCGTCGCCCGCAACCTCGACCGCGTGTCCTTCGGCCTGCAGGTTAAAGCGCAGACCCTGCGCCAGATGCGCTTCGTCCTCCACCACCAGCACGCGGCTCATGCGATTCTCCGCGGCAATTCCAGGGTCACGGTGGTTCCCTTCCCTGTACCTCCGCTCTCTGCGAACACCCGGCCGCCGTGCTTGCGCGCGATCGAGCGCACGATGAACAACCCAAGGCCAGTGCCTTTCGCTTGCGAGAGCGAGCGCTGGGTCACGCGATAAAACCGCTTGAACACGCGCTTTAAATCTTGCTCGGGAATCCCCACGCCCTGATCGCTCACCCGGAGGACGACGCGCTTCTCGTCCGGAGCTTCCAACTCCACGGCGATATGCACGCCATCGGGCGAGTACTTCACCGCATTATCCAGCAGGTTCGAGACCGCGGTCCGCAACTCCTCGGGATCGCCTAGGACGCACGCGCCGCTGCCGTTCTCGGCAGGCAGGGATAAGGACAAGGATGGAGACTCGCGATAGTCGAGGTCGTCCGCCTGCAAATGGTGCCGCACCCGCGCCAGGTCCACGCACTCGCGCACCAGCATATTGAATTCGAGCGGCAAGCGCTGGGCCGGGCCTTTCTTGTGCACCGCCTCTCCCGCTTTCAACACCTGTTCCACGGTGTGCAGCAGGCGCTCGGTATCAAGCAGCATCAACTGGTAGAACTGGCGCCGCTGCGCTTCTCCGACCTCGAGTCGCTGCAAAGTTTGGAGATAGAGCTGGATGGACGCGATCGGCGTCTTCAGTTCATGGGTGACCGCGTTGATGAAGCTGTCATGCTGCTCGTTGCGGCGAATTTCGCGGACCAGAAAAATGGTATTGAGGACGAGGCCGGCAACGATGGCGCCAAAAAAAATGATGCCGAGGAAAACCTTGATGCCCTCGCGCCAGTTGAGGATGATCCAGCCGCTGCCGACGGCGAACGCCACCGCCGCCAGGCAAACGCCCAGCGTGAGGAAAAAGTAGATGGCTTTCTGGCGGCTGATGATGCGCACAGGAAGATTGTAGCGATTTCACCGCCGAGACGCAGAGGACGCCGAAAAATACTGGGGAAAGAAAAAACCGGGAAGCGTTCCCCGGTTCTCTCTGCGTCTCTGCGGTGAAAGGACTCTAGTCGTTGCCCGCGGCCGCCGCCATCGCCCCAGCCGCCTTCACATCTCGTACCAGCTCAGGTTTGGGAGGGAGGTTATCGAGCGCCACCTTGTACACGTGGCGCGCCAGTCCCAGTTTCTTCAGCGCCCAGATGCCGTACCAGTTCATATCGATTTCGTACCACTTCAAACCATGACGCGCGGAAACCGGGTGCGCATGATGATTGTTGTGCCAGCCTTCGCCAAACGTAACTATGGCTACCAGAAAGTTATTGGTGGAGAGGTCTTTGGTGGCGAAGCGCCGCGAGCCCCACAGGTGTGTGACCGAGTTCACCATCCAGGTGGCATGCAGACCGACCACCACGCGGGCGAATACTCCCCAGAGCAGCCAGGGCAATCCTCCGATGGCAAAAAGAATGACGCCCAGAATAACGTTTGAGGTCCAGTGATACTTGGTCAGCCAGACGTGAACTTTATCTTTGGTCAGGTCGGGGACGTAACGGGCGAGGGTGGTGGTGTCGTGATGCATGGACTTACCGCTCAAGATCCAGCCCATGTGCGACCACCACTTGCCATCGATTGGAGAGTGCGGATCGCCGTCCTCGTCGGAAAACTGATGATGAATGCGGTGGGTCGCCACCCAGAAAATTGGTCCGCCTTCGAGAGCCAGCGTCGCGCACCAGGTCAGAAAGTATTCCACCCACTTCGGGGTCTTGTATCCGCGATGCGTCAGCAGGCGGTGATAGCTCATCCCGATCCCGAGGCTGCCCGATATCCACCACAAGAAGATGGCGACGAGAAATGCCGGCCAGGTAAAGAAAAATAGCGCCGCGATTGCACCCACATGAAACAGGCCCATGGCGATCCCGGTCACCCAGTTGAAGCCATCATGGCTCGCTCGTTCTCTGCGATTGGCGCCATCTCCTGCTTCGTTCATGGCTTGGCTTGTCGCTTCGCTCATCGTCTCGCGTGCTGTCTGGCTCATCGTTTTTCTCTCCCACACTTTCTTGCTGAGGTCTGCATTAGACAATAGCAAGAGTCCGCGCAACACTTTGTAATATTTCTGTAATCCTCGCTAGTTAAAGGGGTTACGAGCGTAATGTGAGCCGGAACAAAAACCTCATCGCACTGCAAACGGGTTCATGGTTGGCCGCTTCACGCGTGATTCTTCGCTAACTCAGAACCAACTTTTGCGTGCACGTTCTCTTGCCGTGGAGTATCGTTGACTGTTTCAACCGTGCTCCCGAACCGGAGGTGTGTGTTGAAAAAGGAAATGTCGAAGAGAGCTCCCCTCGTTCTTCTCAGCTTGCTCTTTCTTGTATTTGCGTTATGGGCGCAGCAGAGTCAGCCCCCAGCAAAAGGGGCGGAATACAAGATCCCCCCGGAGGATGCGGCCCGGGTAAACCCGGTCAAGCCGACCGAGGAGTCGCTCTCCAAGGGCAAGAAGTTGTACGTCATCGACTGCGCGATGTGTCATGGGGACAAGGGCGACGGCAAGGGCGATATGGCGTCGGACATAAAGAACGTCACCGATTTCACCAATCCGGACGCGTTGAAAAATCGCACCGACGGCGAACTCTTCTACGTTATCCGGAAGGGCAAGGGGGACATGCCCCTCGAAGGCGACCGCGCCAAGGATAATGACATCTGGAACCTGGTGAACTACGTCCGCTCGCTGGCGAAGAAATAAGAACAGTGGTCGTGCAGGAACGGACGCTTGAGCACATCGCAGCCGCTTGCGGTCGCCACCACTGTAGATTTGCTATTAAGACGCCTGCCTCTAGTTGGATCCTGCTTTCACTTCCACGCCCGCCCATTTCTCCAGCAGTGTGAGTGTCGCCGCGTAGTCCAGATCCTGTTGCCCTTCTTCGGCCGCGACGTCGTAGACCTCTTCCACCGCTTCGAGTCCGGGCAGACGCACCCGCGACTCTTTGGCGGCTTCGAGCGCCAGCCGAATGTCTTTTAGCATCAGCCGCAGCGGAAAATTAGGCGAGAAGTCGCGCTTCAAAATGAACGGAGCTTTGTAGTCCACCACTCCCGATCGCACCATGGAAGCCTGAATCAGCGGCAACAGCTTCTCCACGTCCACACCCAGCTTGGCGGCCAGCGTGAGCGCTTCGGCAAAGCCTTCGAAGATGAGCGCAATCTGCAGATTCATGACCAGCTTCGTGGCCTGTCCCTTGCTGGTTTCGCCCATGTGGAAGACCTGCTTGCCCATGGCCTGAAAAAGCGGCTGCAGGCGCGTAAGGACGACATCATCGCCGCCGACCATAAAAATCAAGCTCCCCGCTTCGGCGGCGATCTTGGAGCCGGTCATCGGAGCATCCACGTAGTCGACGCCACGCGCCTTCACGCGCTCCGCAAAACGTCGTGTCGCGGATGGCGAAATCGTGCTCGAGTCGGCAATAATCATGCCCGCAGTCAGAACAGGTTCCATGCCGCCCGTGCCAAACAGCACGCCCTCGACCGCCTTGGTGTCGGAGAGGCACATCCACACCACTTCCGCGCCCGTCGCCGCATCCGCGGGAGACGCCGCAGTGCGTGCTCCTTCCACATCCTTGCCGCTACTTCGATTCCAGACTGCGACCTCGTGTCCGGCTTTGACCAGGTTGGCGGCCATCGACCGTCCCATAATTCCCATGCCAAGAAAAGCGACGCGCATCGGCGTTGACTCCTCCAAACGTATTTTGCCTGAGCTTTGGATTATAAATAGGATCAGCTAAGTCACGGCCAAGGAAAACAAGACTGTTCGCACTTTGGCGGGGCAAAGCCCCGCCACCACACAATCTCTAAAATCACGCGCCGGAAGCCCGATCCGAATAACTAAATCCGAAGAACATGGCCGCCCGCGTGTCGATACCGCGTTGCCGAGCATCTATAATAGCTAGAGACTTGAGAGAACAAAGCCGATAATGTGTCAATAGTTACGTTCCCTAGCGTACTGATCGAATCATACTGGTCGAAGCGATGTTAAAGTCCTCATTGAAAAATCCCGCTCTGCGCAAGCGTGCGAGCCAGTTCACGCGCCTGGTGCGGCACTCCGCAGTCACGCCGCGCACCGGTGAGACCCACAAGCCGAAACTGGTTTCAAACGGCGAACTGGGCGTCACCTTCATTGGACATTCCAGCTTCTTCCTGCAGATTGGCGGACAGAACGTGGTGATCGACCCCAACTTCGCGCGCTGGCTGTTCATTCTGAAACGTCTGCGTAAGCCGGGATTGAACCTGCGCGACCTGCCTCCGATGGATGTCGTGCTGGTGACGCACGCGCACTTCGATCACCTGCATCGCCAATCGTTGCGCACCATCGCGCGCCAAACCCGGCGCCAGACCGGAACCGCACCCACGCTGGTAGTCCCGCATCACCTGTTCGATCTGGTGTCGGATCTCGGCTTCGAAGAAATCGTCGAACTGGAGTGGTGGAACACCTATCGCCACGGCACGCTCGACATCACTCACGTTCCCTCGCGCCATTGGGGAGCCCGCATTATCAAGGATTCGCACCGCGGTTACGGCGGCTACGTTTTGCGCAGCGGCAAACACTCCGTCTATCACGCCGGAGACACCGCGTATTTCGCCGGCTTTCACGAGATTGGACGCCGTTTGTCGCCGGAACTCGCGCTGCTGCCCATCGGCGCCTATAACCCCGAGCAATTCCGCAACGTGCACACCAGTCCCGCCGACGCCACCAAAGCCTTTCTCGATCTCAAGTCCCGCTGGATGGTGCCCATGCATTATGGGACGTTCCGCCTGTCGCATGAGCCCATCGAGGAGCCTCTCCAATTGCTGGAGCAAGAAGCGATGGCGGCCGGCGTGAAAGACAAGGTAGTCGTCCTCGAAGAGGGCGTCACCCGCTTCTTTTGATTATTCTCACTGCACCCGGAAACCTCGACTGGGCGCGGGAAGTCGGCCGTCGGCTGTTTTCCTCCAGTCACCACGCACGGTGACAAATGTCACTGCTTTCTTCTGTCCAGTAGACTAGAGTTCTTTTCGTCGACCCTCCCTAGACTGTTCGTTTCTAGTGTTCTTTTGCACTCTGCGGTGCAAAAGTGCACGACACTAAAAATCCAACTCTCATGATCCCGGCTACCTACCCCCTAGGGCTGTCCGCAAGGTCACTTGAATTCTGTGGAGGAAAACGAATGAGGCGAGTTGCAGTAATAATGGGTCTGTGGGCGCTGCTGTTACCAATGGCGGCTTGGGCAAGTGGGATTGATTTAACTAACCAGTTTGGGACTGTTACTTTCACCAATTCCGGACTCATATCCAAAGGGTCCGAGCTTATGAGCTTCGGCGGGATTAAAGCGACTGCCGGACACGACCTGGGCACGGTCAGCTTCGCGACCGGCGCTTTCTCCGGCACCAGCATCTGGAACGGGGGAACATTTTCAGCCACGGGCTCGTCATTTGACGTCATTGGCATCGGCCCCTGGGTAAAAACATTAACGGGAGCAACCAAGAACCCGGTAACGCTCTTTACCGGCAGCTTTGTCGGGCCGATTTCCTGGACGGTGGTCAGTCACGTCCATGACGACTACGTGTTTCTGCTCTCGGGCGCGATCTGGGGGGAACTGTATAACGGCCGTTACGTGAGCGGAACAACGACGCAGACTATTTATGCGTTCACGGATCAAGAGCCCTTCGATCACAAGGGCGGCATCCGTCTCGGCAAAAGCAATCTGGCCGTTCCTGAACCCGGCACACTGGGATTGTTAGGCACAGGCTTGATCGCCATCGCGGGAACCATGCGGCGCAAGTTCCTTCGATCCTGAACTAATTTGATTGGTTTCGTTTCGCCGGATAATCCTCGTTCCCTTTTCCTGGAAACGGGGGCCGCGTCCCGTCCTTG
>Ga0116218_1001984_pt1 | contig 11987 bp, 11 predicted proteins | sample Sb_taG_2_FD_88966 | JGI IMG/M metagenome (GOLD analysis project Ga0116218, IMG submission 88966) | Peat soil microbial communities from Weissenstadt, Germany - Sb_50d_5_LS metaG | ecosystem: Environmental > Terrestrial > Soil > Wetlands > Peat | place: Germany: Weissenstadt | collected 2010-09-21 | reverse complement strand
TTGCGGCGCTGTGTTTGGGCGGCGGGAATGCGGTGGCGATGGCGGTGGAGCGGTAGGCGGCTGTCCCTACGCACCCGCTGCTGGGGGCGTCTCTGCCGCCGCTTTCAGCGGCAGCGTGATGGTGAACACCGCGCCTCCACCCGGAGCCGAGGCGGCTTCGATGTTGCCTTGATGCTCGCGCAGCACAGTCTTGCAGATGCTCAGGCCGAGGCCGGTTCCGCGGCCGGGTCGCTTGGTGGTGAAGAACGGATCAAAAATGTGCGCCAGGTTTTCGGTTGCGATTCCGGGGCCATCGTCCTGGAACACGATCCAGACCGAGTCGGGCTTGCGGCCCATGCGCACACGAATCGTGCCTTTCTCCCGGCTTTCACGGATCGCCTGCTCCGCATTCAGCAGGAGGTTCAAGAAGACCTGCATCAGCTGGTTGGGATCGGCCTCGACCGGAGGCATCCCCGGTTCCGGCAGAAAGTCGACCGTGATGTTGCTCTTGCGCAGGGGATACGCCTGCATCTGCACAGTACGCTGAACGAGTTCATTCAGATCGACCTGGCTGCGTCCCGGAACCGGCGGGCGGGCGAAGTATTGCAAGTTCTGCACGATTTCAGCAGCGCGGCGCGCCTGCTGGTGCAGAATTGCAATTTGTTTGCGGGCGCCTTCGCTGGTCTCGCCTTCCTGCAGCAGTTCCGCCATGCCGAGAATGCTGGTCAGCGGATTGTTGAGTTCATGCGCAAAACCGCCGATCATCTGCCCCATGGCGGCTAGACGTTCGCTCTGAATAATCTGCTGCTCCAGTTTTTTCTCTATGGTCACATCGCGGACGGAGATAATCACGCCCGCTGGTTTCCCTTCGGCATCCAGCAGCGGACTCGCCATGCCCAGCATCGTGCGCCAACTGCCGTCGTGATGCCGGGAGCCGTATTCGCATGAAATCAGCGAACTCTGACCACTGGCGACGGTGCGGTAGATCTCGGCCAGTTCCGGTGAAGTATTTTCCGAATCGTCGACGTTCTTGCCCATGAGGTGTTCCGGCCCGAACCCGAGGAGTTCGCCGATGCGCGCGCTCACAAACGTGTACTGTCCCTCCAGATCAAGCACCAGAATCAGATCAGGAAAGCTTTCCAGCAAGTGCTGCCGGAATTCTTCCTGCCGCCGCAACTGCCGCTCCAGTGCGTGCTTCTCAGTGACGTCGACGAGCGTGCCCTGATAACGGATAATGCGTCCCTCCAGCATTACGCCGGTCGAGGTATCCACGCACACCGCGACTCCGCCATCTTTTTTTCGGAGTCGAACCTCTCGAGTGCGGGTGCGTCCGCTCTGGCTTCCACCGTGTCCCAGCGCGGGCTCGCCGCCGGGGTCCGCGCTCAGTTGCTCGGGCGGCAGGTTCAGCAATTCTTCCTTGCTGTCGTAGCCTAAAATCGTCACCAGCGCCGGGTTCACCTCGAGCAGCTTGCCTTGCGAATTGCTGATGTACACGCCTTCCTGCAGAGATTCGAACAATTGTGTGAAACGCTGTTCCTTCTCGCGATGGCTGGTGACGTCGCGCGCCAGAACGCTCGCCCCGGTCACATCATCGCCCTTGACGATAGCGTTGATGACGCAGTCGTAGTACAGACGCCGGAAGCCGTTTTTAAGGTGGACCTCGATCACTCCCGACCAGTTCCGCTTCTCCAGGAACCGCCCCAGGTCCGCTGGCGTCTCGGTACGTAGCGGCGCGGCCATGAATTCCTCGAGTTTGTGACCGACCAGTTGAGGATAAGGAAGACCGAGAATCTCCGAGGTTCGGCGGTTTACCGTGCGCAGGGTTCCATCGAGTGAGATCGCGAGCGCCACTTCATCCAGAGAATCGATCAGATCCTTGAAATTGCGCTGCGACCGCATGATCAGTTGGCCCAACTGATCCAGTTGCTCTTCCGAGGGCGTGACTCCCGCCCGGTCCTGAAAGCCTTTCAGAATCTGCTTGAGCTCGGAAACTTCACGCTTGCGGCCGAACGCATAGGTGGCAAACAGGATGGCCAGTACGAAGAGGCCGACCGGAATTGCCCACAGCCGGTAAGGCAGGTCTTTCAATTGTTCCCACGACAACGCCGCCACCGCCGCTGCCATCAAAACGAGCAGAAGGAGTGCCCATCGCCACAACTGGCTCTCTTCCCGCTCCAGACGGTTGGGCGGTAGATCGGGCCGGTTTGAAGTGGGATCTTCGTTGGGCATGGGGGAACTCCGCGTTTCCGCGGATTGACTTAGGTTAGCACCGAAGACGGCAGTTTCACGAACAGAACGTTTTGCCGTTCCATCACGGTTACCGGGTGATGCCCATCACAGCGTTCCGGATTTGCGCCGGCTATGATGACGACAGGAATCTCCCATCCGCGTTACCCCCTTTGTGTGCCCACTGGTGCCCCCATGCTCTATAAGACCCTGAGTGCCGCTGTTTACGGCATTGACGCGAACATTATCGAAGTCGAAGTGGATGTCTCTGGCGTCAAAATGACGGAAGACCACTTCCACACGGTGGGACTGCCCGATGCTGCCGTCCGCGAAAGCCGCGACCGAGTGCGCTCGGCGCTGAAGAACTGTGGCTACGACATCCCACCCACCCAGATCACCATTAATCTGGCGCCTGCCGACATTCGCAAGGAGGGTTCCGGCTTCGACCTGCCCATGGCGCTGGGCATCCTCGGCGCATATGGCGGTTTGAATAAGAAGGAGATCCCCGACGCGCTGTTTGTGGGCGAGCTCTCGCTCGACGGAAGCCTGCGCGGAGTTCGTGGCGCTTTGCCCATCGCGATCGAGGCGCGTCGAACCAAGGTGAAACGCATGATCGTGCCCGAAGTCAATGCTCGCGAAGCCGCCATGGTCGGAGGGGTTGAGGTCTTTCCCGTCAAGTCTCTGCTCGACGTGATTCACTACATCAATTCCGGCAACGGCGTTTCGCGCTTGCAGGTCGACACCGATCAACTGCTCAGCCAGGCGCAGCAATTCCACGTGGATTTCAAAGACGTTCGCGGCCAGCAGACGGCCAAGCGCGCTCTCGAAGTCGCTTGCGCCGGCGGTCACAACATTCTGATGATCGGGCCTCCGGGATCTGGAAAAACAATGCTGGCGAAACGCATGCCGACCATCCTGCCCCCTTTTACTTTCGAAGAAGCGCTCGAGACCACCAAGATTCACAGCGTGGCGGGCGTGCTCGACGCGCGCGCCGGGTTGGTCGGCGTGCGCCCTTTCCGCGCGCCTCACCACACCATCTCCGACGCCGGTCTGATTGGCGGCGGCGCGATCCCACGGCCGGGCGAAGTTTCGCTCGCTCACAATGGGGTACTGTTCCTCGACGAGTTCCCCGAATTCCCGCGCAACGTTCTTGACGTCATGCGCCAGCCGCTCGAAGACGGAACCGTTTGCATCGCACGAGCCGCCATGTCGCTGACCTTCCCCGCGCGCTTCATGCTTGCCGCCGCTATGAATCCGTGTCCTTGCGGATTTCACAACGACCGCACCCGCGAATGCCACTGTACGCCGCCCATGATCCAGCGCTACATTTCCAAGATCTCGGGGCCGCTGCTGGACCGCATCGACATCCACATTGACGTCCCGGCGGTGAACTACAAAGAAATGCGCAGCACGTCGGAGCCGGAAAGTTCAGCCAAAATCCTCGAGCGCGTGATCCGCGCCCGCGACCTCCAACTGGCGCGCTTTTCCGCTGAGCGCCAAAAGCTCTACTGCAATGCCCAGATGCCGCCGCAGTCGATTCGCAAATTCTGTGAGCTGTCGGCCGATTGCGAGCGCCTGCTGGAAAGCGCTATGGCCCAGCAGGGACTCAGCGCCCGCGCCCATGACCGCATTCTGAAAGTCGCGCGTACGGTTGCTGACTTGGAGGGGATTCCGCTGCTCGAACCCAAACACATCGCCGAGGCGATTCAGTACAGAACGCTCGACCGGACGTATTGGGCGTGAGGGATTGGGTGATGGCGCAACATCACCCTTTCACTCATCGCCTCGGCGACAGCAGCTCTTTGAAGCCGAGTAAGCCGCGCGTTCTATAATTCTCCGAGAGGTTCCATGCCAGGTTGGGGCGCGGGCAGTTTCGAAAACGAGGATGCGCAGAATTTTCTGGGGCGGCTAGGTTCTCTGGGAATCGACGACCTGAGACCAATGCTAGCCCGCGCCGCCGATCTGGATTATGTGGACGCTCCCGAAAGCAGTGTCGTGATCGTTGTTGCCGAGATTGTTGCCACGGCCAGGGGCAACCCTCCGCAGGCGGTGCCAAGCCAGATTGCGGAATGGGTCGGCAAGATCGAGGGCGCCCCGAGTTCCGAAATGTCAGAACTGGCCCGTCGCGGCGTGGAGAAGGTGCGAACCAGCTCCGAGCTCAAAGATTTATGGCTTGAGGCGGAAGGGTTGAATGAGTGGAGCGCGGTGCTTCGTGACCTGGAAGGAAGACTGAGTTCATGAGCACTCGCTCCGGTTCAGCTTCGGGCAGCTGAGAGAAAGGCGAACTGCGCTCGCCTTGGACGGGCGAGAGCCTGCCCTGAGCTTGTCGAAGGGGCTCCCGTCCCTCCATCGTATGAGCGGACTCAGTCGGCGGCCACTCCGGTGGTGGAGTTGCCGTCATCTACGTTGTTGTTGCCATTCTTCTCCGCCTGCCGCAGGCGCAGAGCACGGTTCGAGGGTAGGCCGGCGTCGCGGATCTTGTAAAGCAGGGCGCGATAGCTGATGCCGAGCGTGCGGGCTGACTGCTTACGATTCCAGTGGTGCTGTTGCAGCACCTTCAAAATTACCTTGCGCTCCAGCTCGCGCACGCACTGGCGCGTCAGTTTCTTCAAGGAAATCGGGCCGTCCAGATTGATCTCGGGATTGAAAAAGTCAGGCTCGCGGGCCACCAGGTCATTGGTGATCACTTCCTCATGGCCCAGGATCACGTAGCGCTTGATCAGGTTTTCCAGTTCGCGGATATTTCCCGGCCAGTGATATTTCTGCAGCACCGCCATCACTTCATTCGACACGGGCCGCGCGCGGCAGTTGAACTTGCGGTTGTAGTATTCGAGGAAGTAGGTGCACAGATCTTCGATGTCGCCGCGGCGTTCCCGCAGCGATGGCATGTGCAGATTGACCACGTTGATGCGGTAGTAAAGATCCTGCCGGAAAGTGCCCGCTTCGATCTCCGCTTCCAGTTTGCGGTTAGTCGCGCAAACCACTCGCACCTCGACCTTCTTGTCTTCCTGGGCGCCGATTCGGCAGAATTGCCCATCCTGCAAAAGTTGCAAGAGCTTCGATTGCAGCGAGGGATCGAGTTCGGAGATTTCGTCTAGAAACAAAGTGCCGCGGTGGGCCATTTCCACTCGTCCGGGCTTCGACCCGAAGGCGCCCGTGAAGGCTCCCTTTTCGTAGCCGAACAGTTCGCTTTCGAGCAGCGTCCCGGGGATGGCGGGGCAGTTCACCTTTACATACGGCCCGGTCTTCCAAGGCGAGAGCCCGTGGATGAGGCGGGCAATGATGTCTTTCCCGGTGCCGCTCTCGCCGGTAATAAGGACGGGAACGTTGGCGGCGGCCACTTTTCCCAGCCGCGAACGAACCGCCTGCATGGCCTCAGAGTGGCCAAAAATTATGTTGTCAGGGGGAACCTCGCCCAGCGATTGTGCCAGAGGACTTACCGTAAGCGTCGTCATGAGACTGAACCCCCATTGCGGCAAGTGTCAACCGCATGCACTAAAAGTGCATCCCAAGCACCAAACCGGAGAAGAGAGCCGAGCAACCGGGAAGCCTTCTGTTAAACGCTCAACCCGTAATGACTTAGGACGATCATAGCCCCAGCTCGAGAGCTTGTGACATGGCACCAAAGTGCTATGTTAAGAAAGACTTGGGAAGGGAAAAATAGTTCACAGTGCGGAAGCCGTTTTCCTCAAACGCTTACCGGAAACAGCCGCCGCGTCGGTGCTCAGAGGGCGGGCGAACTTCAGACCCAGAAGATGGTAGTCATCGAGGTGCGTAACCCACACGGCTTTTGCCTGCATGATGCGAGAAGATGTCTTCAAACCGTTGGTGGGCCCGATGGGAGCGCTCGGGATCTCCAGTGAAACCATGGTCGATCTCGGCAAAGAACGGCGAACTGCCACCAAAGCACCCCCAGGAGAGATGTTAATAGAGGTAGCAAACTCCAGGGAATCCTTGCCATTGCCGTCTCGGATGCGGATAAAAACAGGAATGGCAAGCTGCAACCGCGACCACTTGCGTTCTTCCTTCTTAGATAGCCTATGCCGCACTTGTCCGGTCCGCCATTCAGAGGTGTAAACACCCCTAAGACCGCACCTTAGGGGCCAAACTTCGGAGGGGAGTCGAGCCTCTCTGGAATCGGTCCAAACCTCGCCACCGACAGGGAGATTGCCAATGTAACTTCAGAGCGCTAGGGATTGAATAATGACCATTGGTCATACAAAAAAGGTGCAACGTTTTTCGCTTCAGTGCCTGTTCTGGGTCATTTCCAATTGACAGTCTAGGTACCTGACATTACTATCAACATACCCCCCACGTTCTGACGGTAGTAGAATTCCCTCCCCAACACTGGCGTGCGTTAAGGGTTGTCCATGGCTACTATGTCAGACAAAAGCCCAGCCGCTGTCCCGACTGGCACGAGTGCGCAAGATGGTATGCCGCCAAACGCCGCGGCTTTGCTTTCCGCACCCGGTTCTGCGGACGATGTGGCGCGCGATCTCGAACAATTGCGCGATCGATTCCGCAAGACGACGAACGCTTTGGCCTCTGCCGCCCACGACCTTAAGACGCCCCTGGCCATTCTCAACGGCTACATTGAATTGCTACAGAGCCAGAAACTCGGCCCGCTCAATGACCGTCAGCGTGAAGTCATGGGCGACATGTTTTCGAGCGGACAGCGCTTGCAGCACTTCATTCAGGATTTCCTGACCTTCAGCGTGCTGGAAACCGGTGAACTGCGCATGCAGTACATCGAAGGTGACATGAACGCGTGCCTCTCCGAAGTTTGCCGGCTGTGGTCAGGCCGGTTTCAGGAGCGCGGTCTCGCATTGTATTTCCTGGCCAATGACAAACTGGCGCCATTTGCATTCGATGGGCCCAAGATTCAGCGCGTAATTTCCAATCTTCTGGAGAATGCCTGGAAGTACACACCTCAGGGTGGCACGGTCTGGCTGCACGCCGAACCCCATATGTGGGAGCGTCGCGGCGTGAGCAATCCCGCCGTCAATGGAGGAGACCGCCGTCGTCAGTCGTTGAAAGTGCCGAACGTCGTCAAAGTGAGCGTTGCCGATACCGGCCCGGGAATTCGGCCGGAGTTTCACCTGGAAATCTTCGATGATTTCTTCCGTCTGCCAGGCAGCGAATCGGCCGAGGGCATGGGGCTGGGACTCGCCATTTCCCGCCGGCTTTTGCAAGGCATGGGGGGTAAGATCTGGGTGGAGAGCGAACCGGGTGCAGGGTGCAAATTCTCTTTTCTGGTTCCGCTGAAACCAATTCTGAGCACTCCGCCACGAGGAAACAAATGAGCGAAGCCGCCAACATCCTGCTGGTGGATGACGAACCGGGAATGCTGCGCTATATCCGCACGCTGCTGGAAGTGGATGAGCACAAAGTTCAAACCGCCAGCACCGGCGAAGAAGCCGTCGAGCACGTCCAGAAAGGAATGCAGCCCGACCTGGTGTTGCTCGATCTGCTTATGCCCGGCATTGACGGGTTACAGACCCTGGAACAATTGCGCCGGCTCAAGCCCGGCTTGAAAGTGGTTATGCTCTCGTGCGTGAACGACACGCGCAAGGTTGTGCAGGCGATGCGCCTCGGGGCCATCGATTATCTGACCAAGCCGTTCCAGAAGGCCGAACTTGACGCGGTCATCGGACAGTGCGTCGGCACGGCCAAGGGTGAGAGCTACGCGGGCGAAGTCGAAGAACTTTGCGACGATGTGTTTTTCATAGCCGCCAGCCCGGCAATGAAAAAGATTCGCTCGCAGGCGGCACTGGTCGCCAACGTTGAAATCCCCGTCCTGCTGCTCGGTGAAAGCGGCACGGGCAAGGAAGTACTTGCCCGCCTGATCCACAAACTTTCTCCGCGTGCCCACCGCACCTTCCTCAAAGTGAACTGTGCGGCGGTGCCCGCCGACCTGCTCGAAAGCGAACTGTTCGGCTACGAAGCGGGAGCCTTTACGGGCGCCAATCACGCCAAGCCCGGCAAGTTCGAACTGTGCAACAAAGGCACCATCCTGCTCGACGAAATCGGCGAAATGCCGGCCGGGCTGCAGGCCAAGCTGCTGCACGTTCTGCAGGACCAGACTTTCTCCCGCCTCGGCGGCCGCACGGTGATCAAAGTCGACGTCCGCATTCTGGCCGCAACTAATATCAACATTCCCGAAGCGCTCGCCAACAAGCGTCTGCGGGAGGATCTCTACTACCGCCTGAACGCGTTTACCATGTCGTTGCCTCCGCTGCGCGAGCGCAAGGAAGAAATTCCGATTCTGTTGAAGCATTTCATGTCGCGCATGTCGGAGTCGTACGCGCGTTCCCCGTTGCCACTTTCGGGCCCGCTGATGGAGGCTTGTATAGCGCATTCATGGCCGGGCAACCTGCGCGAACTGAGCAACTTCATCAAGCGCTACCTGGTTCTGGGAGACGAGACCCTGGCAGCATCCGAGTTGCAGCCTCGGCCCGATGGTGGCAGCGGAGCGCACGCCGATGGCAGAAGCGCGGCCGCGGCGGCCGAGAACAGCGGCGGACTGAAATCGCTGTCGCGCAACGCTAAAGATGAAGCCGAGGCCGAAGCCATCGCCCGCGCTCTGGAAGAGACGAACTGGAATCGCAAACAGGCCGCGGCTTTGCTTCAGATCAGCTACAAAGCTCTGCTCTATAAAATCCGCCAGTACGGCATCGCGCAAAGCCGCAGCACGCACCGCTTATCCGCTGGCGCATGATGAAGTCTCGAGTAAGCATCCTGGTATGGATTGCCTGGGCGCTGGTTGCCATAACCGTCTCGGGGCCGGCGATGGAAGTTTTGAACAATCCGCTCATGCGCGTTTTTCAATTCCTACATCTGCCACCTTTCATTTTGGCCCCTTTGGGGCTGCTCTGGTTTTTGGATTACGCTCTGGGCAAGGCATTGGTGGTGATTCTTTCAGTTTGCGTCTTTCTCGTGTTAGTCAGCGGCGATGTCAAATGGTGGACAAAGCTCAGTTTGGTGGTGGCTACCGCAGTCGCTTGGCGCCTCCTGTTTCCATGGATCGAGAGGTCAAACCATCTGTGGTAACCCCGGCGTCTGGAATTCGTGGCCTAGAGATAAAGTCGGATCAGAGTCCTGAGCAGGCGGGGGCTTTTTCCGCACACTAATCCCTTTAGGGAAGAGAGCTATTTGCTGCGGGCCAAACGCTGACGGCTGATAATTGGTGCGGATAAGAGGACTCGAACCTCCACGACCTTGCGGCCACTAGGACCTGAACCTAGCGCGTCTGCCAGTTCCGCCATATCCGCATGAAAAGAAAAAATCGGCAGGGCCTTCTCAAAAGGCGACTACACTAATAATCTACTGGCTGGCGTATTGCTGTCAAACGAGCGCAACGTCATAAGCTTCGCTCCGAGCCATCATTTGCAAGGCGCCAACCCGCGCAGATCATGGGAAATACCTCCGACAAAATCCCCGCAGAACTGGCGAAGGAACTTCGCGCATTGGCCCACGATCTCAGCAACGCGCTCGAAACCATCGTGCAGGCCACCTACCTGATTTCGCAGGCAGGCCCGCCCGAGAACTCACGCCGCTGGGTGGAAATGATCGATCAGGCCTCGCAGGAAGCAGTAAAGATCAACAACAAATTGCGCCAAGTCCTGCGCTCGCAAAGCTAGATGCGAACTAGTTTGTGGAGAGCCGGGCGTCCTCGCCCGGCTGCCGTACTGCTGGACGGGCGAGACGTCCGTCGCTCTACCGCAAACTCGTCGCGCCCTATCCCAGCTTTGCATCCATCGTAATTTTCGCGTTCAGCACCTTCGACACGGGGCAGCCAGTTTCCGCGTTATGCGCGGCGGTGTTGAAGGCCTCCGCGGTCGCGCCCGGCACCTTCGCGACTACATCCAGATGCACGGCGGTGATGGTCCAGCCCGCATCGAGTTTCTCCATGGTGAGGGTAGCTGCCGTGTTAATGCTTTCCGGCGTCAGTTTCGCGCCTCCCAGTTGCGCTGACAGCGCCATCGAGAAGCAGGCCGCGTGGGCCGCCGCAATCAGCTCTTCCGGATTTGTCCCCGGAGTATTTTCAAACCGCGTGGTAAACGAATATTTGGTGTTCGAAAGAACGCCGCTGGCCGACGAAACCGTCCCTTGCCCGTCTTTCAAACCACCCTTCCAGACCGCACTTGCCTTGCGTTGCATGCCAATTCTCCTGATGTAAGGATTAAAACGAAGCCTTAGGCCATTGTAGAAGCTCGCGAGTTCTTGCGCTGGTAGAGGCGGGGCTTGCCCCGTGTCACTCTACGGCAGGAGGCGCGGCAAGACGCGTCTCTACTGGAAATTTGGACGCGCCTTCAGTAGAAATCAGAGCAGCTCAAATAGTAGCCGCATTTCCTGCAAACGACCTTGCAGCGGTATCCGCGCAACTCAGTCGAGCAGTTGGGACAGATGGAGGATGCATCCTTCCGCAGATTCGCAGGGGCGAGACTTGAAGCGCCGCCATCCTCAACCGCCCTCGGCGACGTCGTGGAATCGGATAAACGCCGGGTCGAATCCAATGTCGAACTCATGTCCGGTGTTGTAGCACAGATCCAGTTGGGAGAAAACAGGAACGTTGGCATCCCCCAAGGCTTCTAGACAAACCCACGACCGAGGCTCTACTGTGAAGCGATCGGGCGCGGTACCCAAGTGGTAAGGGAGAGGTCTGCAAAACCTTTATACGTCGGTTCGATTCCGACCCGCGCCTCCAACCTCTAGTTCCCGGGCCGCCCCGGTTTCTCCGCACCTCTGTCTGTGATCATAGATCACAGACAGAGGTGCGCCCCAGGTCGCAAAATATAGAGAGATGGAGTTTGAAGAGCCTTTGCATTATCGGAGGCATTTATGAAAAAGACCATTTCTCTGTTTGCCGTATTGACCATGGCTTTCGTCATTTTGGCTAGCCAACACGCATTCGCGCAGGAGAAGACGCCGGTCAAGGTGAAAAGCTCGGAGGTTGTAACCGGGGTTGTCATTGTTTACGTCCAGAGGGGCGCGAAATCTCTTGAACTGCAATGCAACGAGGGTGCGGGATACTGCAAAGCTCTGCCCAGCGGTACCTACCTCATGGCTGAACTTCCCAAAAACTACGGGATGTACGATTGCAAGAACGTTGAGATCTATCGCGGGGATCAAGACAAGCCGGACGCAGCGGAAATGATTGGCGCGTACTGCTTGGTGGAGAAGTGACGGGAGCGTTCAGGTCTGGGTGATTCCGGGCACAAAGTTTGGAGCTCGGCGCTGGATTGCAGAGTTGCCCACCAGGTCGGACTGGATGGGTAGCACTGTACGGTTTGATGCATCACCACGCGACGCGAGGGGAATAGCGTATGACGGTTGTTCTGGACGAAGTGCGGTCGAACCAAACAGGAATCAACCTGGTATTGGACGGGCATTCGTTGAAGATTGAAGATGTCGCGGCGGTTGCCCGCCATCGTCAGCCAATCCAGTTACACCCGGACGCGGCAGCACGGATCAACGAGTGCCGAAATCTTCTCGAGCGGAAGATTCAAGCCCGCCAGATCATGTACGGGGTCAACACCGGCATCGGTGAACTGGCAGACGTCGTGCTGACTCCAGAGCAGGCCGAAAAATTCCAGAAATACTTGCTCTACTCCCATGCTGCGGGTTGCGGAGAGCCGTACAGCGAAGAAGATGTGCGCGCGGGCATGCTTTCACGCCTGAACACGCATTGCTGGGGGCATTCCGGGATTCGCCGCGAGATCGTGGAAATCCAGATCGAGATGCTCAACCGCGGCGTCACTCCGGTAGTGTGCCAGAAGGGA
>Ga0116218_1001982_pt1 | contig 11991 bp, 8 predicted proteins | sample Sb_taG_2_FD_88966 | JGI IMG/M metagenome (GOLD analysis project Ga0116218, IMG submission 88966) | Peat soil microbial communities from Weissenstadt, Germany - Sb_50d_5_LS metaG | ecosystem: Environmental > Terrestrial > Soil > Wetlands > Peat | place: Germany: Weissenstadt | collected 2010-09-21 | reverse complement strand
TACGGCCAGATTTCCTCGCAAGTGAAACTCATGATCGGCGCCAGCACCCGCACCAACGCTTCCCCGATGTGCCAGACCGCAGTCTGCGCGCTGCGTCGCGCCTGCGACTTCGGCGCAGAGATGTACAGCCGGTCCTTGAGCACATCGAAATAAAAGGCGCTCAGATCCACGATGCAGAAATGGTTTACACGGTGATAAATCTTGTGGAAGGCAAACTCCTCATACGCGTTGCGCACGTCGGCCGCGAACGCACACGTCTGGACCAGCATGTACTGGTCGAGTTCCTCCATCTGCTCGAACTCGACTTTGTCGGTTTCGGGGTTGAAGTCGCCGAGATTCCCCAGGATGTAGCGGAACGTGTTCCGAATCTTGCGGTAGTTCTCCGCGACGCGCAACATCAGCGCTTCGGAACCAACGACGTCCTCGCGGAAATCGACCGAGGCTACCCACAGCCGCACGACCTCACCACCCAGCCGGCTGGAGATGTCGACCGGGTCTACGTCATTGCCGCGCGACTTCGACATGGCCTGCCCTTTTTCATCGAGCGTCCACCCGGGCGTGACCACGCCTTTATACGGCGGAGTGGCATGCGTGCCCATGGCGCAGAGCAGGGAAGACTGAAACCATCCGCGGTACTGGTCGCCGCCTTCCAGATACAAATCCGAAGGCCAGGGATAACTAGGTTCATCGTCGATCAGCGCCAAATAGCTCGCGCCCGATTCCAGCCACACGTCGAAGATGTCGGTTTCCTTTTCAAACTTCGCGGCGCTGCAGTTTGGACATTTTGTTCCCGCGGGAAGAATCGAGTCCGATTCCGGCGTGAACCAGGCGTCCGCGCCTGACTTCGCAAACAGTTCCACAACCCTCTGATTGACCGCGTGATCGTTGAGCGGCTTGCCGCAGCCCTCGCACAGAAACACGGCAATCGGCACTCCCCACACCCGCTGCCGCGAGATGCACCAGTCGGGCCGCGTCTGAATCATGTCGACAGCCGCTCTTCGCCCCACGCCGGATCCCACTTCACCTTCTTGATTTCCTCGAGCGTGCGCGTGCGCAGCGTGTCGTTCTTGCCAGCCCCGCCCGGCATGGGCGTTTCCATCGAAATAAACCACTGCTCGGTCGCCCGAAAAATCACCGGGTTGTGGCAGCGCCAGCAATGGGGATAGGAATGTTCCGTCTTCTCCGTATGCAGCAGCGCCCCGCGGCTCCGCACCAGATCGACGATCGGCTGGTTCGCCTCCCAAACGCGCTTGCCCGTATACTCGGGCAGCCCATTGCGCAGGATGCCTTTTTCATCGACGTTGCTCGTGGCATCGAGCCCGTATTTCATGCCGGTGATGAAGTCCTCGGCGCCGTGCGACGGAGCCGTGTGAACCACGCCCGTCCCGGTGTCCATGGTGACGTAATCCGCCAGTACTCCGAGGACCTTGCGATCCAGAAATGGATGCTGGAAGTTCAATCGCTCCATCTTCCGCCCCGGGAAGTGGGCCAGAGGTCGCGCGTCGGCTAGATTACACTTTGCCGCGACGTCGGCCGCCAGCCTCGCCGCCACGATGTAAACCTCGCCGCCGGATTCCAGTGCCACGTACTCTTCGTCGGGATGAAACGCCACTGCCATCGAAGCCGGCAGAGTCCAGGGAGTCGTGGTCCAGATAATGGTCGAAACTGGCTTTCCTCGGAGATCAGCCGCCAGCGCGGGATCAATCTTCGCCGGATCGTCGAGCAGCTTATATTTCACCCACACCGTGATGCTGGTGTGGTTCTCATATTCGACTTCCGCCTCGGCCAGCGCGGTCTCGTCGTGCATGCACCAGTACACGGCGCGCAGCCCTTTGTAGACGAATCCGTTTTCGTAAAACGAAAAGAAGGTCGACAACACCACCGACTCGTATTGCGGAGTCATGGTGGCATACGGGCGATCAAAGCGTCCGAACACTCCGATGCGCTTAAATTGCGTGCGCTGCAGGTCAAGATATTTCTGGGCATACTTGCGGCATTCGGCGCGCACGTCCATGGGCCGCATCTGCAGTTTCTTGCCGCCCAGTTCCTTGTCAACCTTGATCTCGATAGGCAACCCGTGGCAATCCCATCCCGGCACGTAAGGCGCGTCAAACCCCGCCATGGTCTTCGACTTGACGATGAAATCCTTCAGGCACTTATTCATCGCCGTGCCCATGTGGATGGGCCCGCTGGTGTAGGGTGGCCCGTCGTGCAAAATGAACCGCGGAGCGCCTTTCCGCGCCTGCCGGATGCGTTCGTAGATGCCTGTCTGCTCCCAGCGTAAGAGCATTTTGGGCTCATTCTGCGGCAGGTTGGCCTTCATGGGAAAGTCAGTTTTCGGCAGATTGATGGTTTTTTTCAGTTCGAACGGCACTCAGTCGCGTCTCCCAAATGATTGAATCTTTTCATTATAGGGAGCGCGGCGGGGAACGTCCATGCGGTGCGGCGATGGGTAACGGGTCAGTTTCAATATTCAACTAGCCGCTTTAGCATCCCCGCCTGTGGCATCATGGTGTAGGGCGAAGGTATCTCATGACAGACCATGAAAAACTCCAAAAAGGGCGAGGCTGGGCGTATTTGGCCGGAATAGCTATTTTTCTGGCTGTTGCGGCATGGAAATTCCTGACCCGCTAGGGAACGAGATTGAAAACTGACCCAGTACCCGGAGTTGCATTTTGGCGACCGTGAACCACGAAGGACCCGAGGTATCACGAAGGAAGACCCTGCCCATCCAGCCCTTCGTGATCCTGCGCAACCTCGGGTGGCTAATGTCTTGCTCTTCCTCCGGAACGCGATTTTGGCGGAAAAGAACCGCCTCCAGCGGCGGTAAGGACATGTCTTTTCGAGACTTGCCAAGCACAACGAAATGCACTGTCGGAATGGGTCGACTAGAGGTACAATTTTACAAAGTAGAGAATGGGCCTGGCCCGGTGGATGCGTGGGATTCCTCGACGGGTACCGCGTTTACAAAATCGGGCTGAAAGTGAAGCAACTTGTCGCCAGTGCCGCTCATCTGTGTAAAGAGGGCGTTACCGGGGATTTAGCCTAAGAAGTCCGCCCGGGAGTAAGTAGTTTCCCGGCAAAAGTATTGAGGGCGTCCAGACTAGAATTATGGGATCCGAGCCAATCAACCCGAACCGCCCCGGCAGCGAGCCAGAACTGCACTTGCTTCTGGCCAATGAAAGCTTCGAAGAACCCCTCTACAAGTCGCTTTTCCGCGAACTGGATGACTTTTTCTTTCCCAAGAAACTCCCGCCTCTTAAGTTGGAATGCAAGCCGGAACCGGTCAAAGATATCTGGGGGTTTTACAATTACAAGAAGGACGGCGCCCTGGGTTCGACGGGTGTTCATGTTCTGATTGCGGCACTCATCATCGGCGGCACTCTGCTTGGTCGCCACGTGGTGAATGCGGCCCCAATTCCGAAGGTGACCGTTACCTTGGTGGATCCTGGCGACCTTCCGGCTCTGAAGGAGTCGAAGACGCAAGTGGGCGGCGGTGGTGGCGGCGGCGATCGCGATGTGCTGCAGGCGACTCGCGGCAAGCTGCCCAAGTTCTCGATGCAGCAGATCACGCCTCCGGTTGTGGTGTTGCGCAACGAACATCCTAAGCTGGCGGTCGAGCCCACGATCGTGATTCCACCGCAAGTGCAGTTGGCTTCCAACAACTTCCCCAACCTGGGCGATCCCATGGCGCACGCGGTGCTGCCTTCAAACGGCACCGGATCCGGCGGCGGGATTGGTTCTGGCAGCGGCGGCGGTGTTGGGTCGGGCAAGGGGCCGGGCTTCGGTCCTGGCGAAGGTGGCGGCACCGGTGGCGGTCTATTCAGGGTAGGCGGCGGGGTCAGTCCGCCGCGAGTGACTTTCCAGCCCGAGCCGGAATTTTCCGAAGAAGCGCGCAAGGCCAAGTTTCAAGGTACGTGCACGCTCGCGCTGATTGTTGAACTGGATGGCCGTCCCAGCAACATTCGGGTGGTCAGCACCCTCGGCATGGGCCTCGACGAAAAAGCCATCGAAGCCGTAAAGAACTGGAAATTCGAGCCTGCCATGAAAGATGGCCACCCGGTGCGCGTCCCCATTGAAGTCGAAGTCGACTTCCATTTGTACTGAAATCTTCTCCGCAACTTACCCGTAGAGACGTTGCTTGCAACGTCTCTACCGCCGGCACACTGCCAGCCTGCTTGGGGAAATGCCCAACCGATGTTGGATCTTCACTGGCCCGATCTTCGTAGCACCGCAAAGTGCCCCAGTTTCCGTTCGCGGAATCCCAACCTCTTGTAGATAGCAATCGCACGCACATTGTCCTGCCTGACGTGTAGGAATGGCGTCTCTCCACGATCACGAATGCGCTTCATCACTTCGGCCATAAGAATTCCGGCGTAGCCTTTTCCCGCGTGGTCGGGATGCGTGCACACCGCACTGACCTCGGTATGGCCCGGAACCTTCAGACGCTCTCCAGCCATAGCCACCAACTTTCCTTCCCATCGAATGCCCAGGTAGGTACCCAGTTCGTGAGTGCGACTGCCAAACGGCCCGGGCTTGGTCAGGGCAGTCAGTTCAATCATCTCCTCGGAATCCTGCGGGCCGAGCTCCACGATTTTAGGGATCACGATTTCCGGGATGATAAGTACCGCGCCCGGCTCACGCCGAACCGGCGACGCAATGCCGTTGTCGGCTACCATCTGCAGCAGGGGTGCACCCACCACGAAGTTCCAGCCCGTTCGCGATTCGTACGGGTCATCGAGAAATAGCCCGATCGTCCCCTCGGGTCCAACCAGTCCGGCCAGCGATGCGTAGCCCTGCGAGCCGTGTTCGCGGAATGCGCCCAACGGTCCCACCTCGCGAACAAAGCGCCGCGCCTCTCCGAAGCTCTCGGCAAACTGCGCATCCCGCGTAGTAAGCGCCTGCCAGATGACGTTATCGAGTGCGTGCATGGGAGTTTGCTGTATGTGGCGCGGGCGCCCCCGCCCGCGTTCTCGCCAGCTGAACGAAGCAGGGGTTCGGAACCAGTGTCTGTATTGGATTTACTTCTGCTTCCCGAGGACAGATTAAATTCTCACCGTTCGCGCCCGCTATCCGATTCTTGCGGGCAAATCAGCACGGTCCATGTGGCGACAGCCGCCTCGGCTGTCCGGCCAGAGCGAAGCTCGGCCGATCTTAGATGGACTTTCGTCCAGGAAATCCCCGCGCAGCTATTCCTTCAAATCCACATGCTGCACATCCTCAATCGGATGGCGCAGAAACCGCTCCCCCAGCCGCCGGAACTTTTCCACTGAATCTGTGGCAAAGAATTTGAGCCGCGGCTGCGCCCGCTTTTCCTCACCCTCCCCGACCACGGGCACAAGCTGCTCCAGCCGCGAAGCCACAGTCCGGGCAGTGGATTCCGCCGAATCCACAATGCTCACATGTCCCGGTGTGACGCGATGCAGCAGCGGCTTGAGCAGCGGATAGTGGGTGCAGCCCAAAACCAGTGTATCGGCGTCGTGAAATCCGTCCGCGAAACCCTCCGCCAGATAAATCCGTGCGACTTGCTCGGTGACGGAGTGCTCGACCCATCCTTCTTCGACCAGCGGAACCAGCAGCGGACAAGCCTTCTCCCGCGCGTTCAGTCCGCGAGCTTCCAGCGCCTTGCGGTAAGCGTGGCTGCTGACCGTAGCCTCAGTGCCAATCACCACGATCTTCTGATTTTTGGTGGCGGCGGCGGCCGCCTCCGCGCCCGGATCGATCACTCCCACCACGGGAACATGCGTCCCCGCCGTAATGCGGTCCAGCGCCAGCGCGGTCGCCGTATTGCAGGCGATGACCAGCATCTGCGCGCCCTGAGATTCGAGATAATGCGCCGCTTCCACCGCATAACGGGCAACGGTTTCTACCGACTTCGACCCGTAGGGCAGCCGCGCCGTATCGCCAAAGTAGGCATAATCGGCCCCAGGAATGAGTTCAAGTAAAGCTTTAAGAACTGTCAATCCGCCAAAGCCGGAATCGAATACGCCAATGGTGGGACGCTGCATGATCACTTCGATGATAAACCGCGCGCTGGTTCGATGAGGTAATCGATGGGATACGGGCAAGCGCCGGGACGAAACAGGTCTCGAGCCTGGTTTGGGAAGGGCACGGCTTCAAGAGGGGCGGAAAAACTACAAATGCGTGCACCACCGTGGAAGAGCGGCCCTTCTAGGGCCGCGTAGGCACGTGGAATCAATGTGGGCTTCAGCCCCTGTGGTCGCTTCTTCGCTGATGGGCACGTTTTTCCGCAACCTCTTCAAGTCGTGCCGTTAAGGGCCTTAAGAAATGCGGGGCCTTAGCCCCTGAGGGGCTTCTACTAGCCTGGAAACATAGCGGCGTCTCTACTTCGATCGCGCCGTTTCTCGGAGTGACGTTCCCGCTAAGCCGGCCACACTACCGCAGCACGGCCCCGGCGGAATCGGCGCCCCGTGCGGGCAGGTTCGCGGATGGCCCAGAAACGTGCAGATTTTGTCCGTGGCCTCCGGCGAAAGAATGTGCTCAAACTTGCAGGCCTGCTGCTCAATCTCCGACTCGCTGTCCATCGCCAGGCTGTCGGTGAACAGCCGCTCGGCCAGCCGGTGCCGCCGGATAATGTTGCCCGCCCGCTCGCGGCCCCGCGGTGTGAGTTCGACGATCAGCGTGCCGTCCCCCGAAGACGCCGCCACCGGCTTCAGCGCCTCGTGGCAGGGATTCACGAACGGCTTGTGATCGTGCGCCTGCGGAGGATGCGGCGCTGAACTCACCAGCTCCATCTCGATCATCTTTTCAATCGCCAGGCTCACCGGCAGCGCGCCGTGCACTTCCATGCGCTCCACTTCCGCGATCTCGCCATGCTCGGCCAGTACCCAGAGTTCTTCCAGCACCTCGTCCAGTTGCTCTTCGTCCGCCAGCGAGAATATTTCCTGGGATGCGATCTTGCCATGATGCAACTCAATGCGCCGGTCCGCCAGCCGCGCCACGACCGGATCGTGCGTCACCATCACGATGGTTCGTCCCTGCTGGTGAAACTCGCGCAGCAGCCGCAGGACGATCTCTTCATTCTGCGCGTCAAGATTCCCCGTGGGTTCGTCCGCCAGAATAATCCGCGGATCATTGATCAGCGCCCGCGCGATGCAAACCCGCTGCTGCTCCCCGCCTGACATCTGCGACGGCAGATGATGCGCCCGGTCTCCCAGCCCCACGCGGGTTAGCGCCTCGACCGCCTCTTTTTCGTCGGTCATGCTGTGAAAATACTGCGCCAGCATCACGTTTTCGACGGCGGTGAGGAATGGAATTAAATGAAATTGCTGGAAGATGAATCCAATTTTCTCCGCGCGCACCCGGTTCAGATCCGCGGCTGAGATCCCGGCCACATTCTGCCCATCGAGCCAGATCTCGCCCGACGACGGCCGGTCCAGGCAGCCAATCAGGTTCACCAGCGACGATTTCCCCGATCCCGACGGCCCCATGATCGACAGCCACTCTCCCTGCGTCACGTGCAGCGAGATGTGGTCGAGGGCATGAATGGCGCCGTTGTCTTTGCCCGCGCCGTTCCCATTACCCGATTCCTTGGCAGGGTAGAGCTTCGTCACATCCTTGATCTGAATCATTTCACTCTCCCCTCAGAATCACCGCCGGCTGCACTCGCCGCAGCAGCGCGATTGGGAGGATCGCCGACAACAAAGTAACAGCCATGCTACCAGCCAGAACCACCGGCAGCACACTCCAACGCGGTACCACGGGAGCATGAAAGTTAACCCGCCCGATCCACGCCGCGATTCCGATCCCGACCAGGAACCCGATAACGGCCCCAATCGCGCCCAGCATCGCCGCCTCCGCCGCGAAGAATCCATTCAGCAGCCGTCCCGACGCTCCCAGAGCCTTCATGATGGCGAAATCGCGCCGCCGGTCAAACACCCATCCCATCAGGGTTGAAAGCACGCACAGTGCCGCCGTCAGAATAATCAGCGCCGCCGCGGCCAGCAACGTTGCGCGCGTCTTGCCCAGCACCCGCGCCTCGCCCTCCATAATCTGCCGCACCGGGCGAACATCGCCGGCAGGAATCGCTTGCGACAGTTGCTGCATGATGCCGGCAACTTCTTCCGGAGATCCGCTGGCCGCCACTTCCATCGTAGAGGGCTGAACTCCTGTCCACGCCACGAAATCAGCCAGAGAAATATAGATCCGGCTGTCCTCGGCCGCCCCCGTCTGCACCGTGCCGGTGGGTGAAACGTGCAAAGTGCGCCCCTGAAAGCTGAGATCAAACGCCTGATTCTTGGGTGTCACCATCGGCAGAGCGCGCACGCCAATCAACGCAGGGTGCCCCATTTCTGGCGCGCTTTTTGCGCCAGAAGTGGGGATTTCCGAAGGCCAGTTGCTCACCGACCACCACCGATCCAGTTGCCGCACCCGCTCAAAGCCGGTGCCCGCCACCACAATCGGCTGCCCATCGCTGGTCCGCGCTACCACCAGCCCAAACGGAGCCGCAATCCCGCGTCCTGCCAGAACAGAATCCACACGAGCCAGCGTGTCTGCGGGCAGGGAAGCGCCGTCCCTGCCGACCAGAATAATGTTCGCCCCATAGTTGCGAAACTCGCGCCGCAGTTTTGCCTGCACATCCACGTAAAGATTCAGCATCGCCGTAGCCACCGCCGCAGCCACCACCATGGCGAACAACGCCGAAACTGCGCGCCCCCGCCGCAGCACGGCCGCCCGCACCAGCATACGCAGGAACATCGAAGTATGCGGACCCTGTGCCCGGCTCGCCGCCAGGTTCCGAGCGGACTGTGACAGGCTCGCATCGGCCACATTGGTAGGACGACCAGGCGCGCTCACAGTTCCCCCCGCAACGCAAACACCGGATCCAGCCCCACCGCGCGCCGGATCGCCGCCGCGCTTCCCGCAAACGTCACAATCACCGCAATCGCCAGGATCACCGGCAACAACACCGGCGGAATCGAAATATCCGAGTTGAAGATTGACCGCCCAATCTGATGCGCCAGTCCAGAGCCCACGACAAACCCGGCCACGCCGCCAATCATTGCCAGCAGCGTGGCCTCCGCAAAAAAGATCGATGCCAGCGCCAGCTTTCCCGCGCCCAGAGCCTTCATCAGCCCGACCTCGGCCCGGCGCTCAAACATCGCAGTCGCCATGGCCGACGACACGGCCAGTGCCGACGCAAACAAAGCAGCGAGCGTGATTAAGAAAATGAGACCCTCGATGCGGGTCAGCACCGCTCCCTCGTTCTGCGCCACCTGCCGAATCTGTTCGGCATGCGAGTGTGACATGGCTTCCGTGAGCTGCAGAGCAATCGCCTGCGGGTAAGGCGTGCAGTACCAGCGGTCGTAAATCGCTCCCGACAAACTCTTCGGATCGCGTCGCGCAAAGGCATCTTCCGGCTTGGTTAGCGCGCTGACATAGACCCGTTTCACCGCGCCCGGGCGCCCCAGAATGTCCTGCGCCAGCGCTAACGGAGCCACGATCTCATCGTCTTCCACCCCGCCCGTAGAAAGAATCCCGGTTACCCGCAAAGGCCGGCCCGCCAGCGTAATTGTGTCCCCCGTCTTTTCGCCTAAACGCGAAGCCAGTCGTTCCCCAAGCAAAACATCGCGTGAAGAATCTTGGGGCCACGCCCCCGAAACTCTCCACCACGGATGCGTCGACCTCACCCCAGTCGTGAACTGGTCGGTCCCGAATGAAACCTGCTTCGCAAAGTAAGTACCGAGCAGCGTCACATCCTGCCGCTTCTCATCCTGCTCGATGGTTACCCCAACCGGCAGCATCGGCGCGAATCCCGTAATGTTGTTGTGCCAGAAGGTTCCTTTGATTTTGGGCAGGTCGGCTTCGTCGAGAAAAGCGCCGTCGGTCGGAGGCTTCAGGTTCACTCCGCCAATTTCTACGTCAAGAGAATCTTCCTGCGGAGTGATAACCAGGTTGGCGCCAATGGTGCGGAGTTCGCGATTGATCTTGTCGCCGATGTCGGTGGCCACCGCAATCATTGCCGTCGCCACGGTCACGCCTAATGTAATGGCCGCGCCCGCCAGCAACTTGCGCCGCTTCTGGCGCCGGAAGGATTCGTATACCAGCCGGACGAACATCGCTTACTGTTGCGCGAACATGCGACCGCCGGCCGCAATGTCCGCCTCCTCGATGATGATTGCGTCCGCGGTCTGCGTGGCCTTCAGGGGCACAGGATTGCACCCGCCCGCCGTCCCCACCGACTGCGGAACAATCGGCGCAGCGCAATTCTTGCAGACCACGCCCTTGTCACCCTTATAGAACCCAACCGCCCCGCAGATCTGGCACGCGTCAAACACGGTAGCAATCTTGCCGTCCGGCTTCTGATAAAGCCAGAAGCGGATCGCCGTCCCGTTTTCCTTGGCCTGGAAGCGGTGCAGGTCGCCATCGGCCAGCGGCGCCAGCGGGATGCTCACTCGCCCGTTGGTAAATGTCACTTCCGTTCCGGCGGGGATGTTGCTGACGCTCTTGGCATTCACAAACTCTACCGTGATCAGCGTGATGAAGATAAACGAGCAAGTGAGTACGGAAATCATCCACATGCGCTCGCGGCGGACGCTCCACGCGGCCTTGCGTCGCTCCGCGGGTGAAGCGGCGGCAGCTAGTACAGGCTCGCGTCGTTTGGCCTCGAACAGGATCATCAACGCCGCCAGCGCAAGAATGGTTACAAAGAAGAACCAGTCGTTGCTCACGATCGGCCCGATGATCGCCATCTCGCGCTTGGACGAGGCAATCACCCCGCTCTCCGAGAGTTCATGCAGGCCGGAAATGATCAGTTGCGCCGCCACCAGGAACATGATGGCAGTGGTGATGCGGAAGAATTTTTGCAGGTTGATGCGCACACTGCCCTTCACGAACATCACGCCAAACGCGATGGCCGCGAGCACGCCCAGCAGCGTACCCAGAAAGCTCATCAGAGCGGTCGAGTTCAGGGTGACACCGGCCAGCATCAGAACGGTCTCGGCGCCCTCGCGCAGCACCATCAGGAAGATGAAGACGAACAGCCCGAACCACGCGTCGTTGCCCGCCAGCAGCCCGACCTTGCCCTCGATTTCGCCCTTGAGCTTGCGCCCCGTCTTCATCATGAAAATCACCATGGTGATGACAAAGAAGGCGGCCACCAGCATGACCCAGCCTTCGAAGACGTCCTCATTCAGGTTAGTGCGGGAGAGTACCACGGCGACGCCAATGCTGCCGAGAAAAGCCGCGACCAGCGCCGCGTACACCGTCTTGCGCAGCTCCTGCCGCCCGATCTTGGTCAGGTAAGCCAGGGTGATGCCGACAATCAGAGCCGCCTCAACCCCTTCGCGGAGCGTAATGATGAAAGCCTGGAGCATGGAATGAGCGCCTTATGATTTTGAAAATGAATTTCAATTTCAACTTCAAGGATAGCGCCGCCCCGCCAAACCCGTCAATCCGCCACCTCACAACCGCATGTGATTAGGATCACACAGTCGGAATAACGCCTTGAACGGCATCTGGTTGCACGGAAGGGTCTCAACTCCCAAGGCAGATCCGATTTGCCGCCCGCGACGGAAATAACGGGGACATAGTTCCGGACCGGCAGCGCCGTCAGATATTCATCAGCGTGCGTAGCTCCGCCGTTGTCGCGGAGCGGTTGAGGAAACCAAACTGGCCCTCATCTTTCACCTCGCGCGCGGCATCTAGCAAACCTGTCATGGCCGCGCGGTACAGTGAGGTTGCAAGGCTGATACGCCGGACTCCAACGGCAGCCAGTTCACTCACAGAAAAGGATTTGCCTTTGATTCCCGCCATGAAGTTGACCGGCTTCGACACGGCCCGACAGACTGCGCGCACCGCGGCAAGGTCAGGCAGCCCAGGAGCAAAAAGCACACTGGCCCCGGCTTTTTCGAAGGCCTGAAGGCGGCTGATCGTCTCGTCCAGGCTCGGCTCGGCGTAGACGAAATTGTGCGCTCTTGCCGTCAGGATGAAAGGAAACGGGAGTGAACGTGCGGCCTCGGCGGCTGCGGC
>Ga0116218_1001980_pt1 | contig 12009 bp, 18 predicted proteins | sample Sb_taG_2_FD_88966 | JGI IMG/M metagenome (GOLD analysis project Ga0116218, IMG submission 88966) | Peat soil microbial communities from Weissenstadt, Germany - Sb_50d_5_LS metaG | ecosystem: Environmental > Terrestrial > Soil > Wetlands > Peat | place: Germany: Weissenstadt | collected 2010-09-21 | reverse complement strand
ATTTGACCGGCGTTGACGCAATCGCGTTTGACGGAGCGAGCGAGTCTCCTGACAGTTGTTGCGGTACGTCGCGCCGAAAGTACTTTCGCTGGAATGCCCGCCGTTGATGTCGCCGAGACAGACAAAGCTTATGAGATCACCGCCGAGCTGCCTGGCATGGAGGAGAAGAATGTTGAGGTGAGGCTTGCCAATGGCATATTGTCCATCAAAGGCGTAGAAGCAGGAAGAGAAGGAGGAAAAGGACAAAAACTATTACCGGCGGGAGCGCAGCTTCGGGTCATTCGAGCGCAGCTTTCAAGTCCCTGACAACGTCGACGCCGACAAGATTGAGGCGAGCTTTAAGAATGGAGTCTTATCTGTGACACTGCCCAAAACGGCGGAAGCACAGAAGGAGGCGAAGAAGATTGAAGTGAAGACGGGCTAGATCAGCTTTCAGGGCGCAGAGAGATCTGGGCCGGACTGCAATCGCCGGAGCATCAGATTTTCGCTTATGATTTGAGCGTCTCCCACGGTTTAAGCACGCCCAGATCGCGACCGAGTTGCTCAATGTCCTTTCCTAAGATCGGGACATGGGTTCGCAGGTCGATGATGTAATAATCCCCAAACAGCCTGCGCGCGACGGGATCGTTCCGCGTGAACTTAAACTGCTGCCATTCTGGCAAAGCGTCCCTGATGCGCCGGACCAACTCGTGTACCGAAACAGGTACTTTTCTGGTCGGTGGCGGGTCTGCCACGTCGGCTCCTCGGCTTCCTTGCCACAAATAGCCGAGCGCATTGAACCATCTTTGCCGTACTGCGTAAGTGTAATTGCGGTCCTTCAGCGTCCAACCCGGTAGGGTCGGCGCGCTGAAGCGATTATGAGACGGGTTTCAGCAGGTTAACCGCCGCTTTTGCTCTTATCGTTGCGGCGCATCCCGGCCAGCGCTTCCTTTCGTCCAAGCGCGATGCCCGCCGCGACGGCGCGCGCAATGACATCGCTCATTTCCCCCGCTGGACCGATCAGCAAACCAAACTCGCTGAGGATCACATGAGCTTTTTCGAGGTCGGATGTCGTGGGCGTCTCGGGCATGGAGCTATTATGCCTTGGACTGCAGGTGCATACTAGTGGCCGCGTTGCCGGTTGCTGATCCAACGCTTCGATGACTTATCTTGTGCTCGCTCATCGCAGACGGTTTTGAACGAGACCACACGCTTAGATCCAGTCCAGCGTCGCCAAACTTCCATCGCTGTCAGAAAGGAGTCTATGGAAGACGAGGGTCGAGCACTTTCCCCTGATGCGAGCCCTCTACAGCCGCGACATAGGCTTTTGCCACATCGGCCGATGCAAGCCCAGGAGATGGGTCCATGCCGAGCTTAACCATCGTTTCCTTCACCCAGGGCGGGCTCACAGCATTGATGCGCAGATTTCGGGGTAGCTCCAACGCGACCGCCCGCACAAATCCTTCAAGTCCTGCATTGACCATCGAGACAGACACGCTACCCGGCATCGGATGCATCGCGAGTATGCCGGTCGTTAGGGTGATGGAGCCGCCATCACGGAGATGATCTTTCGCGATCCGGGCCAGCGAAACCTGCCCCATCAGCTTACTGCGTAGACCTAGTTCGTAGTCAGCGTCGGTCAGCTGGGCGAAGGGCTTAAATACTGCATTTCCGGCGCAAGAGATCACTGCGTCGGCGTCCCGGATTTTGTCGAACATTGCACGGACGGTCGCTGGCTCGTCGAGGTTGACCCTGATTTCTCGACTGGTCCGCGCCACGCTGACAACTTCATGGCCGTTCGCTGCTAACGCTTGGGTTACCTTTGCGCCAATTGTCCCAGTAGCGCCAATAACAATGATCTTCATAACGCGCTCTCCCATTTGATCTTATGCGGCAGTGCTCGACAATGTGATCGGCTCCACAATCGAAGGATCGTCATTTTCCGGTCTATTGACGCGCGTCGAGATCGGCCACATCCGCATCGGCTCGGCCGGGAACACTCCCATTAGGTCGTGCGGATCAGGATCGTCACTTAGCCAGCGCTCGTAGTCGCGCGGGGCTATTATCAGCGGCATGCGGTCGTGGATTTCAGCAACTAGATCGTTGGCGTCCGTGGTGATGATGGCGAAGGTGCGAGTCCATTCGCCCGAGACCGGGTCTTTCCAGTTCTCCCAGAGTCCGCCTAGCCCGAATGGGCTGCCGTCTTTCATGGCGACGGCATACGGCTGCTTGGCCCTTTGGCCCTTCATCGCCTTCCACTCGAAGAAGCCGTCAACCGGGACGATGCAGCGCCGCTTGCGGTAGGCATCCCGAAAAGTCGGCAGCCTCTGCACTGTCTCGCACTTGGCGTTGATCGGCTTGCGCCCACCCTTCGGGTCCTCGCACCAATACGGGATCAGGCCCCACCGCAGCGGGTCGAGCGAGACCTCGCCAGTATGGTGATTGCGCCGAATGACCAGCAGCTCTTGACTAGGTGCGCCGTTCCAGCGTGGCGGATAGTTGTGGAAGCGGCTGTCCCGCACGTCCATGCCTTCAACGATGGCGAGACGTGCTAAAGGGCTGCTCTGGATGACACGACCGCACATGATTGCGTTTATATTCCCGCGCTATCAGAGCGCGAGCCTTTTCTGAAATCAGCGTTCCAAGGTGGAAGCAGCAACCAAGACTCACTGCGTTTTCCCAAAACACTACCGGGCACGCTTGGTCGGACGACTTGCTGTTCGGCCTATAACTCCGACTACATGGACTCGGTTAAAGGGGTTGATGGTTTCTGGTCTGGCTTTCGCGCAGTCAAGTTAATAACAGCAGATATTCCGCGATGCGAAGTTCCCTCGTCCATCTCACGGTCCTCCTCGACAACTGACAAATCAGGGAAGTCAGAAAACGCTTCCTGGAGCATTGCTCGCGTATAGAGATTCTCAATGCGCTTCGGTCCACCTGTGCCATACTTAAGCTGCTTCGGCGCGTAGCCCTGTATGATCAATAGCCCACCTGGCTTCAACGTCCGCCGCATGCCTGCCCATTTCAATCTGCGTTCACCCGGGGAGCTAAACTGCGTGAAGATTTCAACCACCACATCGAAGGCTGCTTCGGGATATTGCCACGTGTGTACGTCGGCTGGTTCGAAATTGACCTTGACTCCCCTTTCGGCCGCCAGAGCACGAGCCTTGGCCTGCGCCAAAGGCGAAAAGTCAATTGACAACACGTCTAGGCCCTGCTCGGCCAGCCAAATTGCATTGCGTGCCTCGCCATCCGCAATCGCCAATGCCCGGCCGGATCGCGGCAGGAGTTGCGCGGACGATTTTAAAAAATAATTTGGGTCCTTTCCGAAAGCATAGCCTGGTTCCGAAAAACGGGCTTGCCACCGCTCGTACTCGCTCACGAATGTCTTCCGTTTCTGAACAATCCTAAGGCGGTTTTTATGTCAGGAAGCGACGCCATGGGTCCCGCTTCGTTTAATTGCTCGCGGCCTTGCACCATATCTGGGAAAGAACGCTCCGTCTCTCGCCGCAGGGACTATTTCTCGCTAAGCGAAGTTCAAGCGTCACCGAGGCTCCTTAGCATGTTCAGTGCGAGCCGCCTTTTACCGTTTTGACGAGTGTATTAGCGTCTTCAATTATTCGGTCTATTTCACCTCGTATCTCTTCTTCCACCGCATCGCTTGAGTACACCTCATCCAGTAGATCCTTTAAGCTGCCTAATGCGTTCGCCTCCGCTGAGTGCCGCGCGTGTTGGGCGAGCAGCAACATCAGGATCTGGCGCATGGCCATAACCTCCCTTTGAAGATTTGCGACGGCCTGCTCGATATGATCTTTGCTTTCATTCTCACTCATGCAGATGCTCCTCAAAAGATTGCTGCGGCGCAGTCGAACGGCGGGACATCAATGGAAGGGTTCCTCTCTTCTGGGCGAGTTGGATCATGGCAGCACGGCAGACGATAGTTTAGCCACTTACCGTGACCGAGTGTCACGTCGATTTCGCAGCATTCGAGTTTCTCTGACGTCAGCTAAGTTCACTGTCGCTATCGCGCTCATGATTAGCAGGAGGCCCACTACCGATGATCTATCGATTGGCTCGTTTAGCAAGATCGCGGAGCTAAGGAGGCCAATCACGGGTACCAAAAGCAAAGTCAAAGAAGTTGTTATCGCTGGCAACCTTCGAGCTACGGTTACGAATGCCCAGAAAGGGAACGCTGTGATCAATGGGCCGCTATAAAGCGCGACGATGACCGTTTTGATGGTAAGGCTCACTTGCGGCGGAGGGCCTTCGATCCACAAAGTCACGGCCGATAACGGAATCAGCCCAACGAGCATTTGCCATGGCGCCAAATCGAAGGAAGTACCTACCCATCGGTGGGCGCGGATGTGAATGATCGTTGCTGCCCACAGCGCAGCAGCCAACAATAAGCAACAGTTTCCTATGAGGGCCCGATGATCAGACCAATCGAAAGCAGCCGGGTTGAACATAAACGCTATGCCGGTGGCTCCAAGAGCCAATGCAGCTGCCCTTCCAAAATTCAAACGCTCGCCAAGAAAAAGAATTGCCCCCGGAACTACCCAAAGCGGCATTGTGTATGAGAGTATCGAAGATCGGCCCGCAGGCACATTGGCCAATCCGACAGTCATCAGTGCGATAACCGCCGCCATTTGAACTATGCCAACGCTAAGAACGATGGGAATATCGACACGGCTTGGCGGTTTGATGTGGACTCTCAGGAACGCCTGCGCGAGAAACAGGCTGAACGCGCCCAATCCCAACCGCAAGCAAGCGTACCAGAGCGGACTGACGTAGGTGAGGATTGTTTTGTTGATCGGCCAATTGCAGCCCCACATCAAAACTAAAAACGTTAAAAGCACAATCGCCGCTCGCCGCTGGGTCGCGACTGGTCTTTCGACCAAATCAATGTGTGAAGCCTTCGCTTCCGGGGTGGCATGGTGCTCGTCGTCGAATAATTTTTCCATATTTATCAGAAATGCCTTTCTGGAAACTGGGTACCCTATAAAACAACGCTCCTATTCTCTGCAATATTGTCGCTGCAGAACGGATGGAAGCTCGATAAGCAGATCGCCGCATCGCCGTAACAACGGAGCCGTGGGGCGCCGATTTTCGGTTGGCCGCGACTGCAGCGCTTATGGGATCACCTTGAGTAGCCAAGAACATCGCAAACGCCTCGGAACGGGCGAAATCGTCGAGTTCTACGAATCTTACCGCGACCAAAGCGAAACGCTAATACCATGTTCTTCATACTGTTCAGCCGTAGGGATAGCCAACGGTTTGTGCGAAGGTCACGAACTGCTGTTCAGGCAATCGCATCAGCCGAGCCAGCTTCGCGTAATCGACCGCAGCGCGAAAAACGCTCGCGAGCCCCTCGGAAGCGCAGAACAGGTACACGTTCTGGCCAATGAAGCCGGTGTCTACTGAAGCGTAAAGCCGTCGATCCTCAGGAGGAACATTCGTCATGCGCTCGCCATGCGCGACATAAACAAGATTAAGTGGCGCGGTGCCGACAAAGTCCTGAAGCCCGGTCGCTGCACGAACGTCCTCGGACAGATGCGGCAGCAAGGTGTGGGCCTTGGGCTCGTACAGCCAAACGCCGTCTGCCATTGATGCATAAACGTCGATGACCATGACGTGGCGCCAGTAGGGTGCAGTGCGGTCGCCACTCGGGCGGTTGATTCCGAAGGCAGCCCAAAGTAAGTCGGACAGCACCTGCAGCGGCAACTTGCGATCCGAATATTCGCGCGTCGAACGCCTGAGCTTGAGGGCTCTCAGCAGTGGCTCGCCGCCATCATTGCGTGGCGACGGCAACGTGATCGCTTGAGCCTCTTGGGCTGCAGCGAGCCGGGGCGTCGCGGCCGCCGCCGCGCTGGCCAGGATCCCGGCGTTGGCTTGGCGTCGCGTTATCATCGTCTTTCCTCTTTGAAAAAGGATCTCTATCCATGGCTTGCTGTGACCGAAGGACGTTTGATCTGAGTCAACTTATACGAGCCTCTCGGTCGTCACCCTTGAACTTAAAAAGGGTCCCTAGCCCTCAATGCGTAACTGGAAGCCTCGGTCCGGGCGGGCAGCCTTGAGCTATATTGGTGGGTCAATTGACGAATAGAGATGGGCCCAAGTAGATGACTGTGACAACGCTTACAGTCTGTGCTCCCGAATCCAATAATTGGAACCGGCAACGCCGAATTCAGCTCGACAAGATCGCATTCATTGCATCCAGGAAATATCCAAGCGCCGCACGCGCCAGTCTTGGTTAGCTGGTCGATGTGCCACCGTTCCACTTTGGTTCGTCGCATGTGTCGGGAGAGTCTGGCTTTGAGCCCTCCCGGTCCATAGGCCGAACCGGCGTAGATATAACGCCCCGGCACCAGACTTGCGCTTCGCATTTTCCTTAGCTTCACATCCGTGACCTTCGTAAGTTCTATCAATAATAAATAGGCACCAGGCAGCGCCGGTATCTGGCTTTCCACGGTGCAGAACTCGCCCTCACCGAATGCGCCTGTGACATGCAGATCGCCGTGCAATGGCCATCTCCGTACGGGCAAGAGCCCAATCGCTACTGTAGTCCTTCTGCGCAAACACAGCACCAGCATGCGACCTCGGTGCGCGGTCCACGATTGTCTGCCCGCTAATTCGCCGATCCAAATTTCTGTTGGCGCCAGAGGAAGGAGGTCCTAGCGATTTTCGCTGGGGTCGTTCAGTGCCACTGGGCAGCGCATCGAAAGGGTCACGACTTTTAATGCAGCCGTTAAGCTTCGCGGCGGTGAGCGCCTGAAGTGTACATGCTCTGGTATTACCGAGCATTTTCCAACGACGGACAATGTCAAAGACTACGCTCAAGTAGCCATAAACCGCGTCGCGTTGACGGGTTGATTGATATCGCACCCAAGCCTTTCGCGCTTGCGCAAACTGGCGCTCGGTGGACTTCTAGATGTTCCAATCGACCGCTATGCGGCGGTTGCTAGGATCAGGCAGTACAGTCGGCTGATGCGGAATACGACAAACCGCTTGGTTCATAAGCATCGTGTTATGTCCTCTCGTTAAGAAGGGCTGCCCAACCGCGATAAAAATGCCGGTTAGGCTGGCTTGCAAAAAAAATTTAGAAAATGACTGAAACTGGTGACCGGCGCGAGTGCCAGGCACTGATCGCCTTAGGCGGCTTGTCTGCGCTGGACGTTATGGTAGCCCTTCGTGGGAAGGTGGGCGGCCATGTCATAAGTCTGGATCAGCCCTTCCGGGCAGCGGTTCTAATTTCCTCGGCGGCAATCCCGACGCGAGTAGCATCTTGGCGGAATTAAAAACCCCTCTGTTTATGATTCTCTGCCGTCCTCGCTGCGACCACCAACTGTTCTGCGAGCGATTTTGCAACTTCCGGGGCCATCGTGAACCGAATCGGAACAGACTTAGGGCGAGCCTTAGAGGTGGAAACGGTTACTCGTACTATGACGTTCGTGTCCAGCACCTGAGCAGCGGCCGTTTCCGCTACACCCAAATAAAACGGTGGTTCACCCTCGAATTTAATACTCATCAGCGACACCTCGGTTGTCGTAATTATTCCGCAAAAGCGCCTTAGCTTTGGCTCGCCCGCATTATGCCGGGTAGGTCTAACCTTGGGACGTTGACGAGCCTTGATGCATGGGGTCGCTCCCCGAATGTGCGGTCAAGTAGTCCGTCCATCGTTAGGCGGAGGAGCCGGGGGTCGCTCCCTCGGCTCCATCTAAAGTATATGCTGCTCTTCTGAAACACCACCAAGCACGCCGCTCTGATAGCCGTTCCGCACATTATCGCTACGCCGAGATCGAGCTTGAGCCTGAAGGACCATAACGTGAGCCGAGGAATTGCCGATGATGGCGACAGGGACGACTAGCCTGGGTTCCGACGCACTGACCGGCCTGCGCCAATTTTTGTGCCGCCTTGAGTGCCGCCAGATGAGCGTAAAGCAAGGCAACATTGATGTGACCAGCCAGCAGATCGCCGTGTTGCGACGCGAGATCGAGCAACTATAGAACACACGTTGTCACGCCTCGCGGGGAAAGAGTGAAGCTGGATGAGATAGCTGGGCAACCCTAAAGAAGAGGCGCACAGGTGGTGACGCTTGGGCTTGATTTGCGCCTAATCCCAGCCGACGATCCCTCCAACGACAATAAAAATGAGGCCGACGATGCCGAGATCAACCAGCCGGGCAGTGCCTGAAATCGACTTTGTCAGACGACGGTCAGACATGGTCGAGCATCAGATTGCCGCACGTGGCGTGCGCTCCGAATTGGTTCTGGAGGCAATGCGCAAAGTGCCGCGTGAGGAATTCTTGCCGCCGCCGTTGCGAGAATTTGCCTATGAGGACTCGCCGCTGCCCATTGCTGAGGGCCAGACAATTTCCCAACCGTATATCGTCGCTTTCATGGCCGATGCGCTGCTGCTTAAAGGCGGCGAGCAGGTTCTCGAAATCGGCACCGGCTCTGGTTATGCCGCGGCGGTCCTCGCCGAAATTGCCGCGAATGTCTACTCGGTCGAACGGATCGGCCAGTTGGCCGAAAAGGCTGCTGTCAGGCTCACCGAGCTGGGGTACGACAATGTGCATGTGTTGCATGCCGACGGCACCAAAGGCTGGCCAGAGCACGCGTCCTATGATGCAATAGTGGTCGCTGCTGGCGGTCCCAAAATTCCAGAATCCCTCCAGCGGCAGCTCAAGGTGGGCGGGCGGCTGGTGATTCCAGTCGGCACCGAAGTACGCGCCCAAGAGCTCGTGCGCGTTACGCGCGTTTCAGAAAGCGAATTTCGGCGTGAAGATCTTGCCGACGTCCGCTTTGTTCCCCTACTCGGCAAAGAAGGTTGGGAGTCCGAAGCTGAACCTCCCCTTAGACGAAAGCTCCAGGTAGTCCGGCCCTCTGAGCAGCCTTTGTCGAGAATAATCGCTAGCGCGGCCGAGCCGTTCGGTTCTATTGAAACTGCCGATTTGAATCCGCTGCTTAGTCGCATCGGCGATGCGCGCGTTGTGCTAATCGGCGAAGCCTCGCATGGCACGTCAGAGTTTTATCGCATGCGTGATAGAATCTCCCGCGCCCTGATCGAGACAAAGGGGTTCAACTTCGTAGCCATCGAAGGAGACTGGCCGGACGCTGCTCGCATCGATCATTACGTACGGCATCGTGAATATCGCCCGTCTGAATGGACGGCTTTCTCCCGCTTTCCGATCTGGATGTGGCGCAACAATGAGGTACGAGCGTTTGTTGATTGGCTGCGCAGCTATAACACCGCCCAAAAGCCGACATCGCGTGTAGCCTTTCATGGGCTGGATTTGTACAGCCTGTACGATTCGATCCGCTTTGTGTTGGAATATCTCGATAATGTAGATCCCGAGACCGCCAAGGTCGCGCGCGAACGCTACGGTTGTCTGACGCTCTGGCAGTCCGATCCAGCCACCTACGGCCACGCGGCGCTCACTGGAAGATATCCCACTTGTGAAGCCGATGTCGCTCACGCGCTCAGAGACCTAGTCCAAAAACGCCAAGCCTACGCCGCTCACGATGGTGAGCGTTTCCTGGACGCGGTGCAGAATGCGCGGTTGGTGGCCAACGCGGAACGCTATTACCGCATCATGTACTATGGCTCGCGCGCGTCTTGGAATTTACGCGACGAGCACATGTTCAATACCCTCAATTCTCTGCTCGCTTACCATGGCGACGATAGCAAAGGCATTGTTTGGGCGCACAACTCCCACATTGGCAACGCCGAAGCCACCGAAATGTCTGCCCGTGGTGAGCACAATATCGGCCAGCTCTGCCGCAAGGAATTCGGTCAAAATTGCTATGCGATTGGTTTTGGCACCGATCACGGTACGGTGGCGGCTGCCTCAGACTGGGGCGGACCCATGGAAATCAAGGACGTCCGGCCTGCGGTCAAGGAAAGCATCGAGCGGCTCTGCCACGAGAGCGAGTCGCCGCATTTTATGCTCGGTTTGCGCGACAGCAATGCCGCCCACGCCAAAGCCCTTTCAAAGCCGCGGCTTGAGCGGGCCATTGGGGTGATTTATCGGCCCGAAAGCGAGCTCGCCAGCCACTACTTCGAAGTTGTGTTGCCAAGGCAGTTCGACGAATACATCTGGTTCGATGAAAGCCGGGCTGTAGCGCCGCTCAGGACGCATGAGCTCAAGGGACTTCCCGACACCTATCCATTCGGCGTGTAAACCTCGCTGTTAAGCCTGCGACTATCTCATGATCGAGCAGCTCACGCGCCACGCTGTCGAATTGTCCAACGTTGCTCATCGGAGAGCCGCTAACGCCAACTCTGGAAGAATAAATGGGAACGCACGAGGCCGCCGGGATCGCAGCTCAATTGATGTCGGGATTCGCAAGCCGAACCGGCCTTTACCCCGCGTCAGAAAATCAACAGCGATACCTTTGGACTGATGCATTTGCGGTTTGCAATTTTCTTGAGCTGTTCGACCGGACTGGCGATGAACTCTATCGGCGCTGCGCAACGGACTTGATCGATCAGGTGCATCAGGTGCTCATACGGTCGAGCCGCCCACCCGCAGGCCGGCGCTCTTCGTTGGTCCGATTTCCGACCCGCCACCTTTGGCCATAACGAACGTCGCATCGATGAAGCATTCTTCTTCATCCAGCGCGCCGTTTTCACGAAGCTCGTTGGCAACGTCCGTCAAAACCAGACGCAAAACCTTTTTCTTGTGGCTAACCCTGACCGCGGCATCTATCACAAGGGTTACCAGACCGGACGCCAGCGTCTTTTTGCTTCCGCCGCTCTTCGGCAACCTGGCAGCTAGCCACGAAATCCTGCCAAACTGCATCGCCCCGTCGTTGAGGTAAAGAAACGAACCTACTTTTGCCTTCCTGAGATGTGTTTCGCCGAGAAAACGCCCGGATCGCAAGATCATATAAAATGCGGAAAAGGCAGAGCGCGGCTGTTTGATGCCACATGGGACGGGGAGAGTGCCCTAATTTCCAGGTGTTAAGGGCCCGATCCGGAAGCTATAAGCCTCGTTATCTTTTTCTGTGACCGAAATCTGAAAGTCACGACCGCGTTGCTGTGAGAGTGGTACCCTTAGCCAATCGACGAGGGCCCCAATGACGAAACCCATTACCGACAAGGCCGAGATCGCGCTCGAATACCCGGACAAACTCTATGTTGGCACATTTGAACGGTCATCGCGGTTCGAGGCGCATCTCGATCCAACCGGCATCGCGCTGATCCTAGAACGGCCGGGCGCTGATGACGTCCACAAATCGATACACATGCACATCAACTTCGGGCTGTTCGCCGACATACTGCGAGAGTTGGCTGTAACGGTTGGCCGCATTCCGAAGGATGATCTCACGCATCGCGATCAGCTCGCGAAAGCGGTCGCTGAGTTGCACGCGGCGTTAGTCAAAGTTTAGTGCCCTCTTTGCCTCCCGAGACTAACGCGACGAAACGCATATTATCATCGCCGGTTTGCTAACTGAGAAGAGGCGGAGCTGGCGATTTGTCATCTCTTCTCACCCCGGGATGACCGGGCTGATGTTGCCGCAGGAGCGCGTCGCGCCGATGAGCTACACCAAATCCGTGCTCCAGCCGGACGAGCAGATCGTTGTGATCGGCAGGTTGCACTGGATCGTCTATTACCGCGCGATTTGGTACCTGATCGTCTGCATCCTCCTCCTCTTGCTGGCGCATAAATATTGGGCCGATGAGCCGGTCATCATTCTCAGCGCGGTCGTATTCGGCGCCTTGGCGCTCATGAGCGCCATTCATGCCTGGTTCATTCGCTGGATTACCGAAATCGCCATAACCGATAAGCGCGTGATCTACAAAAGGGGATTCATCAATCGGCACACGGTCGAGACTAACATGGACAAGGTCGCGACGGTGGACGTTGACCAATCGGTTCTGGGACGTCTGCTGAATTACGGAACCGTTACTGTCAAAGGAACCGGTCTGACCTTCGAGCCGCTACGGCGGGTCGAATCGCCGATTGAACTGCGAAACGCTATCATCGCGAAATAATACAGCGTGCCGCGGTACTCTTGACGGAACGAT
>Ga0116218_1001975_pt1 | contig 12024 bp, 8 predicted proteins | sample Sb_taG_2_FD_88966 | JGI IMG/M metagenome (GOLD analysis project Ga0116218, IMG submission 88966) | Peat soil microbial communities from Weissenstadt, Germany - Sb_50d_5_LS metaG | ecosystem: Environmental > Terrestrial > Soil > Wetlands > Peat | place: Germany: Weissenstadt | collected 2010-09-21 | reverse complement strand
GTGGTCGGCCACCGACAGCAGGCAGTTGGCGTCCGGCGGCAGGTAGATGCGGGCCACCGTCCCCTTCATGGCCAGGACCGTGTCGATCAGGCCGGGCCCCTGGTGGCTGAAGCCGTTGTGGTCGTTACGCCAGCAGGTCGAGGTCAACAGAATGTTCAGGGACGGGACGGGCCTGCGCCAGGGGAGGTCGAGGGCTTTTTCCAACCATTTGGTGTGCTGGACCGTCATCGAGGTCGTGACTATCGCGAACGCCTCGTAGGTCACGAAGATGCCGTGCCGCCCGGTCAGGACGTAGCCTTCCAGCCAGCCCTGACAGAGGTGCTCGCTGAGCACCTCCATCACCCGGCCGTCCGGGGCCACGTGGTCGTCGATCGGGATGATCGTCCCGACCGAGCAGCGGTTCTCGACCTCGAAGACATTCCCCAGCCGGTTCGAGTTCGTCTCGTCGGGGCAGAAGAGCCGGAAGTTCTTCGGTTTCTCGCCCCGCTGGAACACGTCCCGGATCATCTTGCCGAGCTGGCGGGTCGATTCGTGCCGCTCGGTGGCCGGCTTTGTGACGGGGATCGCGTAGTCGCGGAAATCGGGCAGGTCCAGGTCGATGGTGAGCGTGCCACCGTTGGCGTGGGGGTTCGCGCCCATCCGCCGGTCGCCCTTGGGGGCGAGTGCGGCCAGCTCGGGGACGAGCCGGCCGTTCTGGTCGAAGAGTTCCTCCGGCCGGTAGCCGCGCATCCACTGCTCCAGCATCCGGAGGTGTTCGGGGTTGTCCTTCACGTTGGTGATCGGCACCTGGTGGGCCCGGAACGTCCCCTCCACTGGCAGGCCGTCGACGACCTTCGGCCCGGTCCACCCTTTGAGGCTGCGCAGCACGATGGCCGGCCAGGTCGGCCGTTTCGAGAAGCCCTCGGCGCGCGCCTCGGTCTGGATGGCGCGGATTTTCGCGTAGCACGTGTCCAAGGTCGCGGCGAACGCCCGGTGCATAGGCAGGGGGTCGTCCCCCTCGACGAAGTGGACTTCGTAACCGTGGGCTTCGTGGAGCTTTTGGACGTCCTCATCGCGGTCCCGGCCCAGCACGGTGGGCCCGGAGATCTTGTAGCCGTTGAGGTGGAGGACGGGCAGCACGGCGCCGTCGCGGGCCGGGTTCAGGAACTTGACGGCTTTCCAGGAGCCTTCGAGCGGGCCCGTCTCCGCCTCGCCGTCCCCGACCACGGCGACGGCGATGAGGTCGGGGTTATCGAAGACGGCGCCGAAGGCGTGCGCGAGGACGTAGCCGAGCTCACCCCCCTCGTGGATGGACCCGGGGGTCGGGACGCTGACGTGGCTCGGGATGCCGCCCGGCGTCGAGAACTGGCGGAAGAGGCCTCGTAGGCCTGCGGTGTCCCCCGTGACGTGCGGGTAGATCTCGGAGTAGGTCCCTTCCAGGTAGACGTTGGCGACGATCGCGGGTCCGCCGTGCCCCGGGCCGGTCAGGTAGATCACGTCGGCGTCGTTATCCTGGATCAGGCGGTTCAGGTGCACGTAGATGAAGCTGAGGCCGGGCGAGGTCCCCCAGTGTCCCAGTAACCGCGGCTTGATGTGCTCCGGCCGTAGCGGCTCGCGCAGCAGGGGGTTCTCCTGCAAGTAGATCTGGCCGATCGTCAGGTAGTTGGCCGCCTGCCAGTACCTGTGCATATTCTCCAGACGGTTCGTTTCGAGGTTTGTCATCGACTCTTCCTTCTTCGTAAGCGACCCGCCCGTGGGCGTGAAAAATCCCGCTCGTTCTTTTGCGCACGTCGGACGACCAGCCGCCGTCCTCAATCCGTCAGCAGCTCCCTGGTGTGCCGAGCGATCATCAGGTCTTCATCGGTCCGCAGCACGCGCACGGTGACCGGGCCGCCTTCCCGCGAAATGACGGGGGCGTGCGCCTCATTGCGAGTGGGATCGAGCCAGATGCCGAGGAACTCCAGGCCCTCGCAGATCCGCAGGCGGACGTGAGCCGCATGTTCCCCGATTCCTCCGGTGAAGACCAGGGTGTCCAGGCCGCCCAGGACGGTGGCCAGGGCACCCAGATACTTCCTGGCTTGATAACAGAACAGGGTGATTGCCTCGGCGGCTTGCGCATCCGCCGCCCCCCTCTCCAGCAAGTCACGCATGTCCGCGCTGATCCCCGAAACCCCGAGCAGCCCGGCGTCCCGGTTGACCAGGTCGTTTACCGCGGCCGGGGTCATCCCGCGTGCGACCAGCAGGTATAGGAGGACGCCGGGATCGAGGTCGCCGGGGCGGGTGCCCATCATGAGGCCGCCGGCGGGCGTAAAACCCATGGTCGTATCGATGCCGATCCCGCTGCGGACCGCCGCCATGCTCGCGCCGTTCCCGAGGTGCGCGATGACGACGCGGCCCTCGGCCTCCCGGGGAGCCAGGGCGCGGAGTTCCCGCAGGATGGACTCGTAGGAGAGCCCGTGAAACCCGTAGCGGACCACGCCCTCGTCGGCGAGGCGCCGAGGCAGGGGGTAGAGCTGGGCCGTCCGGGGCATGCGCCGATGGAATGCCGTGTCGAAGCAAGCTACTTGAGGGAGGTCCGGATGGACCCTAACCACGGTTTGGATCGCCTGGATGGCCTGGGGCAGGTGATCGGGCGCGATCGGTACCAGTTCCAGCAGGGCGGCGATCAGCTCGGGAGTGACTCGCTGGGCCGCACTGTAGTGGGCACCCCCATGAACCACCCGATGACCCACCGCGTTGAGACTCAGGTCCGGGCAGTAGCGTCGTAGCCCCGCCAGCACCGCCTCCAGCGCGGCACCGTGGTCCGGGAGGTCACCACCCTGGTCGATCAAGGTCGCACCGCGGCCGTCCGCGAGGCGGAAACGACCGCCGGGAACGCCGATCCGCTCGACCTCGCCCGAGAGAATCCGCGTTTCTTCCCGGCCCGCCTCGTACAGGGCCACCTTCAGGCTGGAAGAGCCGGTATCGATCGTGAGAATCTGCCGGACGGTCTGGTTGGGCATCGTTGATGATCTTCTCGATTTCGTCGTCCGTGGCCGTTGTTCCGTGGTGAGTGGGCGAGCGAAGACGCGCCCCCCTCGGGTCAAAGATTGTGGATCGCTAAGCGACTGCGGGCATCCTCGAAGATGCCCACCCACTCCCGGTAGCGTCGAGCGATCTCCGCGACGGCCGCCCCGCGCGTGCTCCGGTTCGCCCGCCAGTCGACCAGCGGGTCCCACCAGGTCGTGCGGCCCACGGCTAAGCCGATGAACCCCGTGACGCTGGCCGCTGTCATCAGCCACTCGCGTACCTTCTGGTCGTCCTCACCCCGGCCCAGGATGATGCAACCCACCCGATCGCGGCCGTCCCGTCGCGCGACCGCGACGACCTTCGCGCAGTCATCGCGGAGGTCGAGCCCCTCGACTTTCCAGATGTCCGGCTCGACTCCCGCCTCCTGAAGATCGTGAATGGTCCGGACCATGAGCGCGGGTCGAAGTTCCAGATCGTAAGCCTTCGGGTCGGCCTGGAACCGCTTCAACTGCCCCGGCGCCGCGGGCACCACCAGCTCGAACATGAACAGGCGGTTGTTGCCGTGCAAATAGTCGGACAGCCGTTTCAACCGGCCTGTTTGGCGGTGGTTCAGGGCGTCGTCGCCTTCCGGGTTGTAGCGGACGAACACCTTGCAGAACGTCGGGTTGATCGCCTCGACGTGGCGGGCGAAGTCCTCCCCGTACTCGAAGACGAACTCCTTTTGCCCGCTCTTTTCGACGGGGCAGGCGGTCGTGTAATCGTGTCCGGCGGCGTCGCGGAGGATGGCGGCGCCGAACTGCTCATCCACCAGGATGCCGGCGTGCTCCTTCGGCACCCCGTTCGCGACGGCGGCCAGGAAGCCGTCGTAGATCACCTGCTTGGCGGCGGCGACCTCCGCCGTCTGAGTGGCGCTCAGCGTCCCCTTCCAGCCGAACATCTTCGTCTGGAGGGACTCGCGGTGGTCGAAGGGCAGGAGGGACAGGGGCTGGTCGTATCCGATGGTCATGGTGACGGCTCCTCGTGGGTTTCGGTTGTCCTCAGGATTGACCTTCCAGGCGCGCCCCGGCGCTGCCGACCCGGGCGGCCGCGAGCAGGTCGGGCAGGTCGTACCGGAGCAGGTCCCCGATGCACTCGACCGTGACGTCCGCTAGCGGGTACGTGGCCAACGCCTTCGGGTCGTGCGCGTAATGCCCCTGCCGCGGAGAGACGGTCGTCAGGCGCGGTCCCCAGATTTTTTTCACCGCGTCCAGGATGCGAAGCTTGTCGTCCACCAGAATGTAATGCCGAGCCGGGTAGCGATTCTCGACGTCGTCCAGTTGCCGCTCCTTATGGATGTAGATCAAGACACGGCCTTCGACGGCTTGGTACAGCCCGGAGCGCTCGACCTTCCGGGGCTGGAAGATGACATCGCCGTCGGACAGGATGACCGCCTGCCCCCAGGACTTGATCCGTGCGATCACGTCCAGCGCGCCCGGGAACAGGCGATCGGCGAAGGGATAGGCCAGCAGGTAGAAGGAAATCTGCAGGAAGTGTGGATCGCGCGGGTTCTCGGCCCGATAGCGCTGCAAGGCGCTGAGGTAATCCGCATAGCCCACCTCCGCGCGCAGCTCCTCGAAGATCGTCCAGTAACGCTGCTGGCGCTCGACCCCGAACGCCTGAGTCATGTGGCGCTTCAGGTCGTCGACTATCTGATCGTTGTCGAGCAAGGTGTTATCGACGTCCAACAGAAACACGACCGGGGCGGGTTGCGGCATGCGGACACCTCGGCCTTACGATAGCAGGCGGACAAAAACCAACGCCCTTGCCTCGCGCACTTCTACCGTAGGGTAACTCAATCGGAAAAAGTCACTGAATCCCCTCAAGCACATTGCTATGCCCGTCATGACATGATTGTTGGGTTAATGCCAAGCAAGAGCATCTGCACAGAGTCCTCTCGGTCACTTCTCTGCGATGATGAGCAGGTCGACGCTCTCCTGACGGTCATAGGGCTGCCCCTGGTAGCCCCCGTAAACTCCCACCTGACCGGCTCCTGCTTGGCTGGCCATGCGTTCGAGTTCCGCGGCCTCTAGTCCCAGAAGCTGTGCCGACTGGCCACGCATGGAGACACCTCCCGTCAGTTCGGCCACGATCAATTCGACATAGCCACGTGAACCGCACCGATGCACTCCTCTGGCTAAGAGCACCTCGCCCTGAGGCAGCGTCGTCCGTTTGCACTTGTGCCAAACGCATGGTCCATCAGGCAGACGCCATAAGTTCAGCACGTGGACCACGGCCACGCCTCCGTTCCGCACGGCCGCCAGCATCTGCTGGAGTACCCGCTGGACAACCGTCACATCACGTGCTAGCGCCAGCGAATTGCCCACGCAGAGAGCCGCGTCAAAGCGCTCTGCCGACTCGATGGGTTCGTCGAATCCGCGCACTACCCAGTGCAAACCAGGCGATTCACCGAAGCGGCTGCGGGCAAGCTCGATCATGCTCGGGCTGATGTCCGCCGCCTGGACATGCATATTCCAGGAGTGGAACATCGCCGCGTGCCGTCCCGTACCGCAGGCCACGTCCACCAGACGGCGCACCCCGATTCGTGCAAACAAGTTGCGATAGAAGGGCTCTTCGTTGGCCAGTCGTTTTGGCCAGTCGACGAGCTCATCGAAGACTTCGGTCGAATCATCGAATACATTGTTATCAGAATCGATTGACATAGGATTTCATTGTTCTTAGAATCACGTAACCGTTATAAATTCGCATACGTAAAGATAGTTGTCGGCATGTTTACTGAAATTCGTCGCGGTCAGAGTACTGCGGCGTGTGCCGGGTGAGCACGGCCCCACGGGCTCGGCAGCGTTCCGTGCGAAAGGAAGATTCGCGAGGGCTAGGCTGACGACGGCCCGAAAAGCTATGAGTGGCTGCAACCGCTCTGATGAGTGGAGCGCTGCGGAATCGGCACGTCCCATTTCGCACAAAGTTCGTCGGCCAATGCGTGAAAACGCTCATGCGTCCCAGCGCCAAGCTCCTGTTGCTCCAGTTCTTCGAACGCCTTGACCAGCGCCCCTTGGTCGGCTGTCGAGAGCATCGTGTCGGCTGTAGGAAATAGACAATGGTCCTCTTTACCGATGTGGTCCGTCAAAAGCTGCACGTACTGCCGCGCGTGCTGAAGGAAGCGCACTTTGGCTTGTCTCTCCCCGCTTCCCGCCCCGGACAGGTTCTCATCCATGACTCGGATGTGGTCGCGGCCCTCTTGGTGTTCGGTGAGCAGGCTATCGATGCTTGCCGGCGGGCACCCGACGCCGCGCTGACGCGCCAGGGGAAAGAAGTGAGCCTCTTCCTTGGCGTGATGACAACGGTCAGCAAAACCTCGAAAGAATTCGAGCATCTTCTGAATGGACTCCACATCGAGTCCAGGCGCCTTCTCGGCTTGGTTGGCCGCGGCGGATAGGCATCGCAACACCCGCAGAATCAGGCGATGTTCTTCCATCATGGTGTCTGTGGCTTTCATGTTCGTTCCCCTGTCAAGATTTCGCTCGCTTCCCATCCATTCCTCGGCCGGAAGGTCTTGCCTCTCGCAGAGTCTTTTTGCGTTGCACGACTTCGCTAGCGGAGCAGGATCGTCAGGAGCACCGAGGCATTCTCGATCCCGCGGAGCGAGTGCGGTTGCCCGCCCGAGAGGTATCGGCTGGAAGGCGCAATCTTTGCGCCTTCCAGCCGATACCTCTCGGGCCGGGCGCATCGGTCATTCAACTCTGAGGGTTTTATCCTTTCTTGAATCTGGTCGCTTCGTCCGAGCCGCTGGTTGCATTGCCGGCGCTGTAGGAATGTGCTCCTGCCCCAGCCAGCTTGCCGCCATCGACGATCATGTACTCTTCGCGAATGGGACGGCCCTCGAACCAACATTCCAGAATCTCGCGGGTTCCGGCGGCGTAACGCGCCTGCGCCGACAGACTCGTGCCCGAAGTATGTGGCGTCATGCCGTGGTGGGGCATTGTCCGCCACGGGTGGTCCTGCGGTGGTGGCTGGGGAAACCAAACGTCGCCCGCATACCCGGCAAGCTGGCCGTTCTCCAACGCCCGCACAATCGCATCGCGGTCGCAGATCTTCCCCCGCGCGGTATTCACGATATACGCGCCTCGCTTCATCTTGCCGATGAGCTCTGCGTTGAACATGTGCTCTGTCTCGGGATAAAGCGGGCAGTTGATCGTGACGACATCGCAGACGCGCACCATCGACTCAACGTTCGGATGGTAGGTCAGGTCGAGTTCCTTCTCGACCTCATCTGGAAGCCGGTGCCGTTCCGTGTAGTGCAGCTTGACATCGAAAGGCTTCAGCCGTTTCAGCACGGCCAAGCCGATGCGCCCGGCGGCGACTGTCCCGATGGTCATCCCTTCCAGGTCGTAGGATCGCGCGACGCAGTCCGCGATGTTCCAGCCTTTCTTGACCACCCAGTGGTAGGACGGGATGTAGTTGCGCACCAGCGAGAGGATCATCATCACGACGTGCTCGGATACGCTGATGCTGTTGCTGGAGGTGACTTCGGCGACCGTGAGACCTCGCTCGATCGCGGCTTGCAGATCGACGTGATCGGAACCGATCCCCGCAGTGATCGCCAGCTTGAGCTTGGGCGCCTTGGCAATCCTCGCCGCCGTGAGATAGGCAGGCCAGAACGGTTGGGAAATCACGACTTCCGCGTCCGGCAACTCTCTTTCGAAGACGGAGTCCGGGCCATCCTTGTCCGACGTCACGACCAGCGTATTGCCCTGGTCCTCCAGGAACTTGCGCAAGCCGAGTTCCCCGGAAACGCAGCCCAACAACTCGCCTGGCTTGAAATCGATCCTTTTCGGAGTCGGGAGCGATTGGCCGTCGGGATAACGCTCCAGCTTGGGAACGTCATCGCGAGCATAGGATCCGGGGTAACCATCGACTGGGTCGTCGTACAGCACACAAACGATCTTCGCCATGGCTTTCTCCCAAGGACCGAAGGGGGATATCCCATCAGATCAAGCGATCCGGTCGGGCCCGTAGGGCCCGGTGGGACGATCCGCCTTGGCAGCGCGGCGGGCTGAATCCGCCCACGGTGGAGACGTAATGCACCGGATATGCCGACATCCCCGGATTCGCGGGTCGGTGAAGGCGGGCCCGTAACGCATTGTCCTGCCCCACCGCCAGTTACGCCACCTCAAGGGGAAGGGTCTTCGTGCCGCCGCGCCGGCCCCGGCGGGGATGGTGCGGCCGAGCTTGCGGGGGCGGGACCGTGGGGATGCGGCCGGGTGGCGGATAATCCGCCACGAGCACTGGCGATAAGTCCGCCAGCAGCCCTCAGGCAATCGAAGTCCCGACCCGCTCATCGGGACTCCCCGTCCGGGCATCGCATGGACCGCCGCCCCTCGATCACGATTCCCAGCGAGGCGATCTTGGCTCGCAGGGTGGATCGGTTGATACCCAGGGTCCTCGCCGCCCGGACCTGATTCCACCCGGTGTGGCGGAGGACCCGGGTGAGCAGGTCTCGCTCCGCCAGGGCGAGCCACTCGGCGTAGAGGTCCTCCGTGCCCTCCCGCAGCCGCTGCTCGAGGAATCGTCCCAGGTCGGCAGGGTCCGAAGCGGGTGATGACGCAGAAGCGCGGTTCGCCGCGGTGGAAATCGCGGGGGCGAGGGATTCCGGGGCCAGGATCGGGCTGTTGGTCTGGACCAGGGCCTGCTTGAGGACGCTTTGCAGCTCCCGCACGTTGCCCGGCCAGGGATGGCGCCTGAGTTCGTCCATGGCCTCGGGGGTGACGCCATACGTGTCCTTCCCCAGTTCGCTCCCGAACCGTCTGAGGAAGTGCATGACCAGCAGCGGCAGGTCCTCGTCGCGCTCCCGGAGGGACGGCAGCCGGATCGTGCAGACCTTCAGGCGATAATAGAGGTCGCTTCGGAACAGGCCGGCGGCGATCATCTGCTCCAAGTCGCGGTGCGTGGCCGCGATCACGCGGACGTCGGTCCGGACGGTTTCGCTGCCGCCGACCCGCTCGAACTGCTGCTCTTGCAGCACCCGCAGGATCTTGGTCTGGGTCAGCGGCGTCATGTCGCCGATCTCGTCCAGGAACAGGGTGCCCTTGTGGCATTGCTCGAGCTTGCCGATCCGCCTCCGATCGGCGCCGGTGAAGGCCCCCTTCTCGTGGCCGAACAGCTCGCTTTCGAGCAGGGACTCGGGGATCGCGGCGCAGTTGATCGCCAGGAACGGACCGGCGGACCGGCGGCTGTAGTGGTAGATTGCCCGGGCCGCCACCTCCTTGCCGGTGCCGGTCTCGCCCAGGATCAGGACCGTCACGTCCAGGGGCGCGACCCGGCCAATCGCCTTGTAGACCTCCTGCATCAGGCGGCAACGGCCGACCAGCAGGTCGGGCGCGTCCTCGGGCTGCCCGTTCTCCGCCACCACCGCAGGGACGCGCATGAGACGGCTGACCTCGAAGGCCCGCGCGACCAGATCGCAGAGGGGGTCGAGCTCCAGCGGCTTCAGGAGGTACTCGTAGGCCCCGAGGCTCATCGCCTCGATGGCGGTGGCAGTGGTCCCGTGCCCGGTGATGAAGATGACGGGGACCTTGGGGGCTACCTGGTGGATCCGGCGGAACGCCTCCAGGCCGGACTGGTCCGGCAGGTCGACGTCCAGGATCACCGCATCGGGCCGGTCGAGCGCCACCCGCTCCAACCCCTCGGCCGCAGTCGCGGCCGTCACGAGGTGGACCTCCGGCCCGGAGAAGGCACGCCGGAAGAAATGGAGGATCGACTCCTCGTCGTCGATCGCCAGCAGGGTGGGCATGGGGGTCATCCTCTCGGGGTCCCGAACGCCTCCCGGGGTTCATCCGTGGGGGACGGGGAGGCGGAGCACGAAGCAGGCCCCGCCTTCGGGACGGTTGAAGGCCTCGAGGTTGCCGCCGTGGTCCTTGGCGATCCGCCGCGAGACCGTCAGGCCGAGGCCCAAGCCGAGGCCGGAGTCTTTGCCGCTGACGAACGGCTCGAAGATCCTCGTCAGGAGGGCTGGTGCAATTCCCGGGCCGCTATCGGAGACCCGGATCTCGACCCAGCCCGGTTGAGGTAGGCGGAGTTCAATCTCCAGCGATCCTCGACGCGGCACCACGTCGAGTGCGTTCAGGGCAAGGTTCAGCAGCAGCTGCTGGAGCTGGTCCGCATCCCCTTCCACCACGACGGGGCCGGCCGGCCGGAGGACCTGCAGGGAGACCTTCTGCTTCTCGATGCGGCCCCGTACCAACGCGAGCGTCTGATCGATGACGGGGATCAGGCTCATGCGGCGGCGCTCGGGCCGGGGAGGACGGGCAAAGTCGAGGAACGCCTGGAGGGTACGCTCCATCCGGCGGATCTCCTGCTCGATGACACGGAGGTCGTCGGCCGGCAGGCCGCGCGACCGCGCCTCCTTCATGTTGACCTGCACCAGGCCCTTGACCGCGGTGAGCGGGTTCCTCAGCTCGTGGGCCACGCCTGCGGCCACCTGGCCGACGGTCGCCATCTGATCGGACCGCAGCAGGTCCCGCTCGCGCTGCTCCTGCTCGTGCCGCTTGCGCTCGATGGCCAGGGACAGCACGTTGGCCACGGACTGGAGGAAGTAGGAATCATCCTGGGTAAACTTCCGCCCCCGGGCGGTGAACGCGCCCAGGGCGCCGTAGGGTCGCCCCTGGCCGGGGATGACCACGCTCATGCCGCTGACCATGCCCTGGTCGCGCAGCAGCGAGGCCCCGCCGAACCGCGCGTCGGAGCGGAGGTCGTCGATGATCACCGGCTCGTGGGCGAGGAGGGCGCAACCCGCGGGCGAATCGGCCTCCGCACTCATCGAGGCATGGCCCACGAATCCCTCCCCCCACCCTGTGCCCGTCCGCAGCAGCAGCGTCGCGCCATCGCGGAGGAGCTCGAAGACGTGGCTGTATTCCGCCCCGAGGTTCCGGGCGACGAGGGAGGTGGCCTCGTCCATGAGGCCACCCAGGTCGAGACCGGAGAGCGCGCTCTGGCCCAGCTCGGCCACGGCGGCCTGCTGGCGCACGCGGGCCCGCAGCTCCTCTTCGGCGGTCTTGTAATCCGTGATGTCGCTGTTGATCATGAGGATGGCCACGGGCCGGCCGTGTTCGTCCCGCTGAAGCGACCAGTGGCTGGACATCACGGCGCGTGAGCCGTCCCGCTTGGAATGACCGAGCTCGCCCTCCCATCGCCCCGTGCGGAGGATCTCGGCTTCGATGTCCTCGATCGGCCCCGGAAACACCGTCTCTAGCAATTCGTGGACCGTGCGTCCCAGCGCCTCGTCCTTCAGCCAGCCGTACAGCACCTCGGCGCCGCGGTTCCAGAAGGTGATCGCCCGATCCATGTCGCGGACCAGGATGGCATCGCGGGCGAGATCGAGGAGGCGGGCCTGCCCGCCCGGATCGGCCGCGAGCCGCGTGCGCTCCCCCTGAGCCTCCTCGCACTCCGAGGTCTCACGGATGGCATAGATGGTGGGGAGTCCCTCCACCGATCCGGGGCGGCTCCGGCTGATCTCGATGGGAAACGAGGTCCCGTCCTTGCGTCGACCGACGGAGTCGCGGAGCCGGTGTCCGATGTGGATCTCCCGGCGGTTCCCCGGGATGAGGACATCGACGGGTTTGCCGGCCAGTTCCTCGCAACGGTAGCCGAACATCTGCTCCGCCCGCGCGTTGATGAACTCGATGTGCCCGCCTCCATCGAGGAGGAGGATGGCATCCGGCATACGCTCGAGGAGGTGGAAGGCTTCCCGGGAATACTCCGGGAAATCTGCCGCTTGCGGAACGGTCCGGAGCGTCTGCATGGCAAGACTCCTGGCGACCCGGGAGCCGTCTCGCCTGTGTCGCCCGGCAGGCCGGGGTGCGGGCAAAAAGAGAGCCCCGCCGTGCGAGGTGTAGCATGTCGGGGCCACCGTAGCCAGGACGCACCGCCCATCGCGAGCGGGACGGAACTACGGATAGTCTAGCCAATCGGGGCCGATGGTGAAACCATCGTCGCGAGCGTTTTCGTGGTGCGTCAACCCGGTGGGGGACGGCGCGCAGGACG
>Ga0116218_1001974_pt1 | contig 12029 bp, 11 predicted proteins | sample Sb_taG_2_FD_88966 | JGI IMG/M metagenome (GOLD analysis project Ga0116218, IMG submission 88966) | Peat soil microbial communities from Weissenstadt, Germany - Sb_50d_5_LS metaG | ecosystem: Environmental > Terrestrial > Soil > Wetlands > Peat | place: Germany: Weissenstadt | collected 2010-09-21 | reverse complement strand
CGCGGTAGAGCTAGTGAAATAGCAGTGTATTGTTTCCCAAGTCTGAAGTGGTGCAGTGGCATCTCGCTACTGGCTTCTGAAGTACATGAACTATATGAGGAGGACCTATGAGTGATACAACTCACGTTTTCTTTGAGCGACTAGCCACGCGTAGTTACGAACCGCTGCTGCATAGCGTCTCTGGAACCATTCAGTCTGATATTGAGGGTGCAGGTAGCTGGTTCGTCGTTGTGAACAATGGAGCACTGACGGTGGGCAGTGCCGCCAATGAAGCAGACTGTGTGATTGTGTGTCATCGAGAAGACTTCGAGCGCATGGTGGTGGGAAAGCAGAATCCCACCACGCTCTTCATGCAAGGGAAGATGCAGATCACAGGTGATATCGTTCTGGCGCAGATGTTCCAGCGGCTCTTTCCCGATGAGAGTCTGTCCGGTGAAAAACAGGAGTAAAGGAGAAGACGATGGGTGAGAAAACCACGATAAGTGTGCTTGAGGGAAACAACTTTGTAGTCAGCGACTTGCGCGGAGACATTGACGCCTCGCCAACTGAGGCGCTGGGACTGTTCGCATGGGATACGCGTTTTCTTTCACGCTGGCTGCTGACGGTAGATGGGCAGCGTCCGAACGTCCTGTCAACCGATGACCTGGATTATTTCGCTGTGCAGTTCTTCCTTGTTCCGGGAACCGGCACTATCTATGTCGATGCTGATCAATCGATCATTCGCAAACGAACCATCGGGAACGGCTTTTCCGAGGAATTGACCATCCTCAATCACAAAGACAAGCCGGTCGATTTCAGGGTGCGCATTGAGGCAGCGGCTGACTTTGCTGATTTGTTTGAGGTTAAGGATCACCTGACCAAGAAAGGTGAATTCTATCATCGTATCGAGAGTAATCGCCTCCTCCTTGGCTATCGTCGTGACCAGTTCGTCCGTGAGACCTTAATTACTGCCAGTGCTGGGGCTGACATCGACGAGCATGGCTTGAGCTTCACGGTACATATCGAGCCTCACAGTGAATGGACGACGCGCCTGGATGTGGCCATCGGGTTAGGCGGGATTGGCGAACATATCGAGGAAGCGAAATACGTACGCGGAGGTCAACAAACGAGATCCCAGATGAAGCGCAGTCTGGAGAAGTTGGGCGAAGCGTTACCACGCCTGTCGTGTGAGTGGCCCTCGCTCCAGGTGACCTATAGTCGAAGTCTGGTTGACCTGGCAGCACTTCGATTTTATCCTTTGACGCTTGCAGGACAGGCGCTTCCTGCTGCTGGCTTACCCTGGTTCATGACGATCTTCGGCAGGGATAGTATGATTGTGAGCTACCAGGCGCTGCCTTTTGCATCTGAGTTCGCCAAAGCTACGCTCACTGCGCTTGCGCAGCGGCAAGGGACACGCGTCGACGAGTTCCGCGATGAGGAGCCTGGCAAGATCATGCACGAGGTGCGCTTTGGCGAGATGACCGCGTTCGAGGAACGGCCGCATTCACCGTACTATGGAGCGGCCGACGTCACGCCGTTCTTCCTCATCTTGCTCGACGAGTTCGAGCGCTGGACCGGCAACGCTGAGTTGATACAGCACCTGGAGATGGAAGCCAGGGCTGCGCTCACGTGGATCGACACCTACGGTGATCGCAATGGTGATGGCTATGTCGAGTACAGTCGCCGCAACACGGAGACGGGACTGGAGAACCAGTGCTGGAAGGACTCCTGGAACTCCATCCTGTTCGCCGATGGCACGCTTTCGCACCTGCCACGGGCAACGTGTGAGATCCAGGGCTACGTCTACGATGCCAAGAGACGCTGCGCGCGCCTTGCACGGACGTTCTGGAATGATCCTGAGCTTGCCAATCGCTTAGAAAGCGAAGCTGCTGAACTGAAGAGACGTTTTAACCAGGACTTCTGGCTCGAGGATCGTGAGTTTTTCGCACTTGCCATCGACGGCGATGGGCGCAAGGTCGATTCGCTGACCTCCAACATCGGGCATTTGCTCTGGAGTGGCATCGTCGATGATGACAAGGCGGAGGTTGTGGTACGTCACCTGATGGGTCCAAAGCTGTATTCTGGTTGGGGAGTAAGAACCATGGCTGAGGGAGAAGGCGGCTATAACCCGATCGGCTATCATGTTGGGACAGTCTGGCCACACGATAACTCGTTTATTGCGATGGGACTCAGGCGCTACGGCTATCGTGAGGAGGCTGCACGTCTGGCGATGCACATGCTTGAGGCTGCCGCCTACTTCAAGGGCCGCCTGCCGGAGGCGTTCGCTGGCTATCCCCGTGAACTGACAGAGTTTCCTGTGGAATATCCAACCGCATGCAGCCCGCAGGCCTGGGCTAGCGGTACGCCGCTTTTGCTGCTCCGCGCGATTCTCGGCCTGGAGCCGATTGGGAACAACCTGCTGGTTGATCCTGCCATACCCTCAATGCTTGGACAACTTGAACTGCTCGACATCCCGGGACGCTGGGGTCGCATCGACGCTTTTGGCCGGGGTAGGGTGGAAACACAGTGAGGGAAGACAACGTACAGGGGGGTATTGTATAGCGAGAGGCACAGACAACAATAACCCTCATTAACAGCAATGCCTAACTCCCTGTTCCAACGAATGCTCAACCAGGTCCCTAACTCGGGTCTTGTTCCTGCTTCTATTACCGCTCCGATTCGCGATACGCTCAAGAACTACAGAGAATCGATCTGAACAGTTTTGAACGATTCTAAACAGTTATGATACCAGACTAATTCTCTTGCACTCTCGTCTATTGTTCACGTACAATAACACTTACAAAGAAGTAATGTCCTCTTATTACCACCATCAGAAATTGCGAAACAGGCACAAGATACACAAGGAGCCTTTCAATCATGGCACAGCGCGAAGCGACTATTGTAGGAGCTGTCCGAACGGCAATAGGACGCAGAAATGGACGTTTGAAGGATTGGCACCCGGTAGACTTGATGGCTGAAGTGCTTTCAGCGTTAGTTCAGCGAACGGGAGTTGATGCAGGTCTGGTAGAAGATGTCATTATAGGTTGTGTAAGCCAGGTTGGAGAGCAAAGTCTGAATGTGGGGCGAAATGCCGCGCTCGCGGCTGGCTTTCCGGAGACGGTGCCCGGCACCACGGTTGATCGCCAGTGCGGGTCTAGCCAGCAGGCAATCCACTTTGCCGCGCAAGGTGTGATCAGCGGGGCGTATGACGTTGCGATCGCAGGTGGGGTTGAGGTGATGACGAGAGTTCCAATGGGATCGTCCTACCAGCAAGGTCCTGGAGCGCCTTTTGGCAGCCGCATGCTTCGACGCTATGATAATGGATTGGTACATCAGGGTATTAGCGCAGACCTTATAGCCCAGAAATGGGAGTTGAGCAGGTCTCAACTGGATGAGTTCAGTCTGGAGAGCCATCAGCGTGCAGCTCGCGCAACTGCTGAGGGACGGTTCCGCAGCCAGATTGTGCCGATCGAAGTCAACAATGAAGATGGCGCTACGAGTATGTTTGACCAGGACGAGGGTATTCGCACCGATACCAGCATTGAGAAACTGGCAAGCCTCAAACCCGCTTTTAAACCGGATGGGCTGATCACGGCAGGCAATTCCTCTCAGATTAGCGATGGGGCAGCAGCAGTGCTTATCATGGAACGCGAAACCGCCGAACGACTGGGGCTGAAGCCGCGCGCTCGTTTTGTTGCGTTCTCACTTGCAGGCGATGATCCTATTTTCATGCTCACTGCGCCTATTCCCGCGACGTACAAGGTACTCAAGAAGGCTGGATTGACTCTGGATCAGATGGACCTGGTTGAGATTAATGAAGCATTTGCCAGTGTTCCCCTGGCATGGCAGCGTGAGACCGGAGCAAATTTGGAACGGGTTAACGTCAATGGCGGGGCTGTTGCTGTCGGCCATCCTCTGGGCGCTTCAGGGGCACGTCTTACCACCGTTTTGCTGCACGAACTTGAGCGTACTGGCGGGCGTTACGGCCTCCAGACCATTTGTGAAGGCGGCGGTATGGCTAATGCTATGATTATCGAAAGGATCTAGTCTATATGCTCAACTTTGCCCCAACCGAGGAGCAGGAAGAGATACGCAGCCTTGCTCGAAGCCTAGCTGTCGAGCAACTGCGTCCACAAGGAAGAGAAGCAGAGCAAAAGGGCGACATTTCACCTGAACTCGTGCAAACGCTCTCGCAAACTGGCCTCACCACGCCATTTCCGGAGGAGTTTGGTGGATCAGGTGCTATCGAGGCCATGACCTATACACTGATTGCTGAAGAATTGGGTTTTGGAGATGGCGCACTCGCTATGAACATTATCGGGTCGTTGATGGGTCCGATAACTGTGATGCTGGCAGGAAATGAATCGCAACAGCAAGAGCATATTCCTCCATTTTGTGATCCACGAAGTGGCTATCAACAGCGAGGAAGTCTTGCTTATGCAGAGCGCACAGGTGGGTTCACACTGGCTGAGGTTGGATTGACTGCGCACAAGGAGGGCGACGGGTTCATTCTTAATGGTACTAAACGCGATGTGATTCACGGGTGGGAGTTGGGAACGCGTGTAGTACTGCTACGCCTGGAGAATACAGTAGAAACTGAGGGATTGTGCGCATTCATGATTCCATCGAGACTGGATGGATTGCAGATCAGCGCAGATGTTCAGAAATTAGGGCTGATAGCAGCGCCGAGTGTTTCATATAGCCTTGCTGACGTTGCGATTCCTGAGGCCTGTATGTTGGGTGAACCAGGTAATAAAGGCGTGATCCGTGCAGCAACGTTGTACAACATCTTGCGTGCCGGTGTTGCCTGTGGTATGGCTCGAGCTGCATTTGAATATGCAATGGATTTTGCGAAAGAGCGTATTGCGTTTGGACGTCCAATTGCTTCTTACCAGGGCATAGCTTTTATGGTGTCGGAGATGGCAATGAATCTCGATGCGGCTCGTCTCATGCTCTGGCGTGCCGCGACGAGTTGGGATCGTGTGGGGGCAGGATACCCGCAAGGGGTGTCCCTACACCCATTCGATCCCAAGGCATCTCCCTGGCTTGAACTTGTACGCGAGACAGAATCGGCACAGCACCAGGCAGTTGAGATTGCGAAATCCGCTACTATCGATGCTGTTCAGATCATGGGTGGCGCTGGTTTTATGCAAGATCATCCTGTCGAGATGTGGATGCGCAACGCCGCAGCGATGGAGTAACGCACAATGATAGATTTTACCCTCAGTAAATCGCAAGAGGAAGCACAAGATTACGCTCACCAGGTTGCTTTAGAAGAGATGCGACCAATCTCGCTGGAATGTGATCGCACAGAGAACATTCCTGAATCTTTTTTCTGGAATATGCAACGGCGTTTCTGGGCAGGCGCTGCTGGTCAGGCTCGAAAACAGGCTCAGGCAGAAGACGAGCGTCAGAATAATGTGTTCTCGATTCTGTCCCAGGAAGAAATGGCATGGGGCGATGCAGCTCTCTCCACGGCTATTCCAGGACCTGGACTAGCGGCTCCTCCAATTCTTTCCCAGGGTACACCCGAACAGCAAATGCGCTTTCTTGGCCCCTATATGGATGGACAATTACACTGGGGCGCACTGGCATTAACCGAACCAGGCATCGGTTCCGATGTGGCGGGTATGTCCACTACAGCCGTCCTGGATGGTGATGAGTGGGTTCTCAATGGACATAAGCATTACATTACGAATGGGGCCCGCTCAGATATAGTCGTGACTTTCGCCACTATTGATAAAAGCCTTGGTAGAGAAGGCATTCGCCCCTTTGTAGTGCCGAAGGGAACTTCTGGCTTTATTGTAGGGCGTATCGAGGAAAAGATGGGTTTGCGAGCCTCACAGACTGCTGAGCTGATCTTTGAAGATTGCCGCATTCCAAAGGAAAATCTTCTCAGCGGGCGCGAAAGTAGTAAAAAGGCTGGCTTTAAAGCTGCAATGGGTACGCTCGATGCTACACGGCCCATGGTTGGCGCGCTGGCAGTTGGTATTGCGCGAGCAGCTTACGAAAGCACACGCGAGTGGGTATGTGAAGAGTTACCAAAGGGATATGCTCCGCACAAGCGACGACAGATCGAAGATGAATTGGATGAGTTTGGACAAAGGATAGAGATGGCGCGTTTCCTGGTCTGGCGCGCGGCATGGTTGGCAGATCGACGCATACCGAATTCTAAAGAGGCGTCGATGTCTAAGGCTTATGCAGGTGAACTGGTAATGAAAATGACGGCGGCGGCAGTTCGGATTACTGCTCCAGGCGAAAATTCTGAGCGCAAGCAGTTCATCGCAAAGTGGTTTCGTGACGCGAAAGTGTTTGACATCTTTGAAGGAACAGCACAGATTCAACGCCTCGTAATTGCCCGACGCTTATTCCCAGAGCTAGATATCCCATAAACCAGTAGGTAAAGCATAGAGTGACGTGGGGCACCCCACGTCACTCTATGCTTTACCTACTGGTTTTCTTTTACTATAGTTACGAATTGCACATCTTGTTCATCAAACAAATAATCTTCCTCAAGATGCTGGATGTGCAAGATTGAAATACGGCTCTCGCGTTTTGGAGGACGACGGCGCTCCACTTGATCCCGCTTGATACGTTCCTGCCTGGAATCTGAACGCTTGTCGCGTAGTTTTCCTCTTATGGTCTCACCCCCTCTCTCACAACCTCCACTTTACATTCCTGCATACTCATTATTGCTGCAATCACTAAGCCACGGTCAGTCTATGTATGAGTGTACTGGCAGAGTTTATAAAAGTCAAGGGAAATTTGGTCTGTAATGTTAAATTTCTGTAATAAGTTATGCAAGTAACCTTGTCTCGTAATTGTAATATATGGGTAAATAATCAACAAAGGGGTTCCAGGGGGTCAGCAAGTCCCTTTGGCAGATGCAGGGCTGCGCATTCGGGGAATGCAATAGCGGGTACCTGCCCCACTTAGTCGCCGTAGATGGCATAAAATAAATGGATCTTTGAATAAAATCTAATATCTTGCTGAAAGAAGGAAAAAAGCAATTGAACAAATCAATCACTTTAGGAATTTCAAAAGCGAAGAAACATCTCAAACCAATCTTATTCTCCCTCGTTGCAGTGATCGCGCTCATTCTTTTAGCTTCCTGCGGAGGAAGTTCTACTAACACAGAAAGCGGAACAACACCAACAATTGCTCCAACCGCGACACCAACGACTGGCACAACCAACACTCCAACTACTACAGCCACTCAAGCGAGTAATGGCAAGACTGTTACGATCACTACGGATAGTAGCGGCTCGTTTGCTTTCAGCCCTGCAACGTTGACAATTAAAGCAGGCACAACTGTTACCTGGATCAATAAAACAGCAGTGGGTCACACAGTAACGAGCGATGATGGTAAGTCCTTTGATTCTGGTACCTCAAATCCAATAGCTGCACAAGGTGGAACATTTAGTTTCACTTTTACTACCCCAGGCACGTTTGCATACCATTGCGAAATTCATCCCTTTATGAAAGCCACGATAATTGTGCAATAATGATGGATGAGCCAAAAACATATCTCATCTGGTCATCCGAATTCCTTATGGCGAAATCGTGATTATATGCTCCTTTGGAGGGGGCAAGCGCTTTCTGATATTGGAGGCGCAGTATCGGAACTCGCTTTCCCACTGCTGGTACTGGCTGTTACACATTCTCCTGCGCAAGCTGGCTTTGTTGCAGCCCTGCGTGCGTTGCCAGCCGCATTTTTTAGCTTGTTCGCGGGAGTGCTTGTAGATCGGTGGGATCGCAAACGAGTTATGCTCATCTGTGATACTGGTCGCGCATTGAGCCTTGCCAGCATCCCCATCGCTTTCGCCTTCGGACATTTGACTATATGGCAGTTGTATATTACCGCTTTTCTTGAAGGCACCACTGCTCTCGTTGGCCCGCCTGTATCGGGCATTCTATACACGCTAGGCATGATGCTTCCGTTTATCGCGGATGCCATTTCTTACATTATCTCTATTGTGACTATGTTGTTGATTGGCACTTCATTTCAGCGAGAACGCGTTCCAACCCGTCGTAAAGTTTGGTCAGAGATCGCTGAAGGCGTGCTCTGGGTATGGCATCAGCCCTTTATTCTCACTATGACGTTACTGATGGGGGCAGGCGCGTTTATCTTTTCTGGCAATGTATTAATTGTGATAATCCTGGCTCAACAACAACATGCTTCTGCGGTAGTGATTGGCTTTATCTTTGCCTTTGGCGGTATTGGTTCGATTTTAGGTTCGCTACTGGCTCCCCACCTGGAACATCGTTTGACAGTTGGGCAATCCATCCTTCTTTGTCGCTGGTATTTTGTGCTAACCTGGCCATTATATGCGCTTGCTCCATTGCCAGCAGTGCTTGGAGCGGTTGAATTTGGCATCGGCTTTGTTGATCCGATTGAAGATGTGCCATACTTTAGTCATCGCTTAAAATTGATTCCTGAGATACTGAGAGGCAGGGTATTGAGCGCGTGCCGACATTTTCCTGGCATGTTGCGTCCTCTGGGGCTGGCATTGACAGGAGTCCTGATTCAACGTATCGGGATCTTTCCAACGATCTGGTTAGCTTGGGCCTGGCTGCTTGTGATCACAGTGATTGTGACGGTGATCCCACAGGTGCGCCGCGAACGAGCTCTCTGACTTCTGTATTATTTGGTTCGACCGAATTTCGGGGGCGGATGCACAATGCAATGGATATATTGGGCTATATTAGCAGCATGCTGGGGACTGTTTTGTCTGATATGGGTGGCTGGTTGGATCTATAATTTTTTGAAAGCTCCTCCTGTTGCCAGGAGATCGGGCTTTCAGCCTATATGGATTGTTGGCATGGTAGTGATTGTCGTCGTTACCATTCTGTTCTTTCTTCTTCCTCCACGAGTATGGGCATACGTTACTTTTGCTCCAACCTGGTTACGAATTCTTGGTGCTGTCGTACTCATCATCTCCACTGTATTGGCAATCTGGGCACGATTGATTCTAGGAACAATGTGGTCATTCTTAGATGATATAAAAATTGATCATGAGCTACGCACAAAAGGTCCTTATAACGTTACCCGGCACCCGATGTATACCGGAACATTAGGTATGCTTCTAGGTTCAATCTTCCTAAGTGGTTTGAGCAACTGGGCAGTGTACTTCCTTATCTGGCTCATAATAGATCTCATCAAAATACCTTCTGAAGAACGACTCTTAAAGGAAACTTTTGGAGAGCAGTATATCCAGTATCAGCGAAAGGTACCACAACTAATCCCCGGGTTGAAGTTACTAAAAAGATATTATGTACGAGATCACGTAGGATTTCTTTAGAGCAAAGCATAGCTTACTAACAGAGTTGCCTATCAAACTTGCAACAAACCTCCACACCATGTTAGACTTGTTAAAGAACAAATATTCGTATGATGAATGATTCATAAGGAGTTGACAATGGCTGTTGCAGCGCCCAAAACAACTGAACTCTATTGGAGTAGCGTTGCTTGCCCGCAAGGGTTGATTCTAGTGATGGCTACAGAATGTGGAGTGTGTTGGACTGGGACCCCAGGTACCCTAATAGATGAGGGCTTCGCCTGGCTCAAGCGTAAGTTGCAGATTGATCAGGTGATCGAGGGTGAAGAGATTGCTCCATTGCAACAAGCAATGGATGAGCTAAGACGCTATTTAGCAGGTGAGCACGTTCAATTCGCCTGCCCTTTGGATTTACACGGAACTGCATTTCAAATAGAGGTTTGGGAGGAATTATATCGTATTCCTTACGGTGAGACACGTACGTATGCTGAGATTGCGCGTTCAATTGGTCGTCCGGCGGCTGTTCGGGCTGTGGGCGCAGCTAATGGTGCAAATCCGGTGGCGATTATTGTGCCTTGCCACCGTGTAATAGGCAGTAATGGCACCTTAACAGGTTACGGTGGAGGATTGCCTACTAAAGCGTGGTTGCTTGCCCTGGAAGGTATTCAGAACAAATCCTGGTAAAACATTCAAGTTACTTGCTTTTATAACTACCTGAAGTCGTCATAAAAATTTTTATCAAACCTCTGATTACAATAGCGATGATGACGGCCTCAATAATCACCATCGTAATCCATATCCAGGTGAGCGGGGTATGCGCAACATTGGCTGCGGCAGTTGAACTTAGCGAATTAAAAAATAGTGGCGTTAAGATAATCAGCGGAAATGCAAGCAAAATCAGGCAGCAGACTACTACAAATGCCGGTAGTATGATACGCCATAAACCGTTGTCACGTAAGTTTTCGGTTTTTGCGGTGCCATATGCTTCTCTATGTTCTATGGCGGGTTTTTCTAATGCTACATTCTGACCTGCTGTCATGTTATCCATCTTGGTTCTCCTGAAGTAGTTAGCCTTGAATGCTCACTACAAGAGCATCCTGATGCTGGCTTAAGTATATCACAGGAACAATACTAGATTCAAAAAAGTAAATGCAGAAAAACCAGTCTCCTGGTCCCAAAAAATTACCGCGCAAAATGCGCGGTATGTGCGCGGTATTTTCGTTCTATAGCGTAATTTAGTCTGTATATATGGAAAAATAGCAACTTACTGGTAGCTGTTGCATTTTGTGGCTCTTTAGACTATTCTCAGTGAGATGTTGAACGTATGTGGATATGAGAATTGAGAACAAAGCATCCGGTGAGGAACGATAAAAGAGCATTTCAACTAAATGATAATGGCCAGGAACATGGTGCAGCGAATCAAAAGTGGCATTGGCGGCCAGGTATGAGGCCACGCATTGCGTTTACTGTAGGAGTCTTGTTTAGCGTCGTAGGCCTTTTATTCGTCGTTATTGGAGTTGTATCCTTCATTGCTGGTATACAAGATAGCCACTCGTCCCCCAAACAAATTCCCGGAGTAGTAACGGGATACACCACGGATTTATTTGATAGTCTTCCGCATGTGACTATTCGGTTAGAAAAAGGGAACGTAACAACGACTATTGCGCCAGCGGTTAGCCATTCGACAGTACAATCACTGCATATCGGAGATCATGTAGTAGTTGATTACTCTCAACGCCAGAATGTACCATATGCGTTAGAAATCGGAGGGCAACAGTATTTACTGCCAGGAACGAGTTCAGCCGGTAATCCTTTCGGATCCATAGCTCTCGTTATACTAAGCCTCATCATATTTCCATACCCTGCACTCCTGGTTACTTGGGGATGGCGCGATCTGCAAACACAAAATGGAGACATAATGACGGCCAGAATTGTGGAACTACGCTCCTCTAAACAAACTCGCACACCCCAACCTGGAATAACTTCCCCTATTTCCCGTACAACATACACCGTCGCACTGGAGCCAATAAATGCCTCCTTTTCACAAGACGATGTGACATTTTCTATAAAGGAGGAGATGTACCTTACACTCCGTAAGGGAACGATAGTACAAGTCACGTATTCACCGAATCTGCATTACGTATATGTGATAAAGGAAGTGGATGAGATCCGTAAATAAGAACTGTCAAAAATTTTTATCGTTCCACACTACATCATAACCAACTCTGGGTATTTTGGAAAAAGCGCAACTAATTCATAACCACATCACAACCTTCTTGCTCTTACCAGAGCTTTACTTCTCTTCCATACTTGAATTAGCTAATTATGGTCTTTCACAAGTTAGCAGGTAATTCATAGCATTCAAGAGACTATTTCTTATCATTCCTCATTAGAGTTGGAGCATGAAAAAAAGTATAATCCAACGCTTCTCTCGAAGAGTAATGCAGCAATTCCTTGACATGCTATTTCCCGTACATTGCGCTGGTTGTCAAAAAATCGGCCAGGTGCTTTGTCCAGCCTGTATAGAACAAATCCAACATCTACCTTCTCCAATCTGTGATTTTTGCGGTACCCCTTTGTCAACTTATGGCCTTTGTAAAAATTGCCAGTATCATCGTCCAAAGCTGAGTGGACAACGTGCTGTAAGTCTGTATCAAGAACCATTGCGAGGATGTATTCATAGCTTGAAATATGATGGTAACATTCGACTTGCGGTTCCCTTAGGCCTACTATTGGCTCAGGCATTTAGACGCTATGGTTTGCAAGCAGACT
>Ga0116218_1001969_pt1 | contig 12058 bp, 10 predicted proteins | sample Sb_taG_2_FD_88966 | JGI IMG/M metagenome (GOLD analysis project Ga0116218, IMG submission 88966) | Peat soil microbial communities from Weissenstadt, Germany - Sb_50d_5_LS metaG | ecosystem: Environmental > Terrestrial > Soil > Wetlands > Peat | place: Germany: Weissenstadt | collected 2010-09-21 | reverse complement strand
GACTGCCGATGAGCGTGAGCACGTCGCCAATGAGCGTGAGCTCCTCGCGGACGAGCGTGAGGACGTGGCAGATCAGCGAGAACACACCGCTGATGACCGTGAGGGCGCCACCGAGGAGCGCGAGCGAGCGCGGCTGAGGCGGATGGAAGAAAGGCTGAAACGCGTGGAAGAGCGGGGCGACCGCGAGGATGCCAGCGGTCGCAGGGAGGACGCCCACATCCAGCGCGAGATCGGCGAGAGCGAGCGGGAGGCCCTGGAGTCAGAGGCACGGGAGGCGGATCCTCTCGCTGAACCGCCTGATAACGAAAATTCGTCGCCGCGCTAGGCCCGCGCCTCTATCGAGGAGTTGCTGCCCGACATCCTCGAGGGCCGCATCGAGCTGAACCGCGTGCCGGGCGGGCACGCCGCTACGCTCGCGTCATGACGCCGGGGGAGCTCGCCAATCTCGCCCATCTGCGCCGCGCCCGCGATCTGATGGACCGCGAGTACGCCCGCCCGCTCAACGTCGCGGCGCTCGCCCACGTTGCGCTGATGTCGACCGGACACTTCTCGCGTCAGTTCCGGGCGACGTACGGGGAGACGCCTTACGCCTATCTGATGACCCGGCGAATCGAGCGGGCGAAGGCGCTGCTGCGCCGCGGCAACATCACGGTCACCGAGGTCTGCCTGGAGGTCGGGTGTACGTCGCTCGGCTCGTTCAGCGCACGTTTCACCGAGCTGGTGGGTGACACGCCCACGGCCTACCGGGCCCGCGACCACGGCGCGCTCGCGGGCGTGCCGGGCTGCATCGCCAGGGACCTCACCCGCCCGAGTCGTACGCCGAGCAGGATCGGAGAAGCGCGCGGAGCGGTGGCTCCCTAGATGAGTAGTGCCACGGCCTGCGGCGGGGTCGTGGCCTTGAAGGGGACATAACAGCGCAGGTCGAAGTCGGCGGTGCTCAATACCCAGCGCCGACCCTCGGGAGGGCCTCGATGGACGCCAACCTCGACCTGCTGCTCACGGTTGTTTACTGCATCGCGGACGATTTCCTGCCCAAACCTGCGGGGAACGCGAGGCGCAAGATCACCGACGCGGAGATCGTCGCCTTGTGTGTCGCGCAGGCGATCATGGGGATCCCGTCCGATCCGCGGTTCTTGGCGGTCGCCACCAAACGGCTCGAGCACCTGTTCCCGCAGCTGCCCGCGCGCGATGCGTTCCACAAGCGCCGGCTGCGTCTCTCGCCTCAGATCGAGGCGTTGATCGCGCACTTCGCGCGCCAGAGCCCCGGGTTCTTCGACGATCTGCTGCTGGTCGACTCCACGCCGGTGGAGTGCGCGCGCTCGCGCGAGACGGTCAAGCGCGGCGGGAGCTCCAGCCTGGCCGACGCGCTTTCCAACGCCGCCGACTACGGCTACTGCGCCAGCCACAGCCGCTACTTCTGGGGATTCAGGCTGCACGCCCTGTTCGCACCCGACGGCACCCCCAGAGCATTGGCGCTCACCTCCCCGAAGGTCGACGAGAAGGTCGTGTGCGTGCAGATGGTCGCCCGCTGCGAGCGAGCGTCCGGACAGATGCTGATCCTGATCGGCGACAAGAACTTCCGCGGCAAGGACTTCGAGACCGAGCTGGCAGCGCTCGACGCGACGATCATGCGACCACGCCGCAAGGATGAGATCGGACGCGCCCCACATCTGGCGCCGATCCGCCAGCGGATCGAATCGATCTTCCAGACCTGCAAGGACATCCTCACGCTCGAACGCCACGGCGCCCGCACCCTGGCCAACCTCCGCGTCCGTCTCTGCGCCCGGTTCGCCGCGCTCGCTGCCGCCGTATCGCTCAACCACCAACTCGGTCGCCCCAGCCGCAGCATCGCCTGCTACATCGCCTAACCGCGTGGCACTACTCATCTAGTGTTGAAGGCATGAATCTCACTCTTTCCACCTGCTTCGTTCTGGTCCATGACCCCGACCTCGCACTGACCTTTTATCGCGACGCACTCGGCCTCGAACTGCGAGACGATGTCGCCCGCGAAGACTTCCGCTGGATCACCGTCGGCGCCGCCTCCCAGCCTGGCGTCGCGATCGTCCTCACGAACTACCTGAACGGCAGCCCCGCCGACGTCGACGCGCTCGCCGCCCTCGTCGCCAAGGGCGCCCTGAACGGCGTCCACTTCCGCACTGACGACCTCGACTCCACCTTCGAGAAGGTCCGCGACTCGGGCGCCGAGATCGTGCAGGAGCCGACCGAGCAGTTCTGGGGCACGCGGGACTTTGCCGTGCGCGACCCGTCCGGCAATCTGGTGCGCATCGACCAGCCCCCGGCCGCGTAGTCGCGACGCGGCCGACGCGATCCTCGCTGGGCGCGCAGGGTCAGTCGCGCTCGGCTCGCGAGCGCGACTGTCGCTGCTCTACAGCCTGATTGGGGCTACTCCTCGCCCGCCAACTCGGCGAGCTCGAGCTTCAGATCGAACGCCTTGACCATCTTCCCCGCCGCCGATACCACGCGCGAGGTCCCGACGATCGGGGCGACAGCCGCGAGGATGCCCTGCACCTGCTCGGAATCAACTCCGCTTTCGCCGGCGACGCCCATGTTCAGCAGGTAGGACGCCGGCGGAGCGTCGATCGCCACCAACGCCGCGATCCGAACGAGCATCGTGGTCTGGTCGTCGAGCGTGGTCGCCTCGAGCGAGTCGGCCGTCATCTTCGCGAGCAGGTCGAGGACCGGCGTGTCGGACTGGGCTGCCATCAGTGGTCTCCTTTGATCGGGTCAATCCATGATGGTCGGGAACCGGAGGGCAGCGGTCATCATCCGATCCGGATGAGCCCGGTCGGTCGTGTCATGACTGTTTAGACCCCGAACGTGCTTTGGTCTTACGTCTGGCGCGATCGGGCGGCCGGCCGTATCGTGACGCCGTCTAACCGAGGAGCCAAGCTGTGACCGATCGCCCCCCGTTGCCGCCATTCACTCGCGAAACCGCCGGCCAAAAGGTGCAGGCCGCCGAGGACGCGTGGAACACGCGAGATCCCGAGCGCGTGTCACTCGCGTACAGCGAGGATTCGGTCTGGCGCAACCGAGACACGTTCATCGAGGGTCGCGCAGAGATCGTCGCGTTCCTCGCCTCCAAGTGGGAGCGGGAGCTGGATTATTCGCTGCGCAAGAATCTGTGGTGCTTCGAGGAGAACAGAATCGCCGTCCGCTTCCAGTACGAATGCCACGATCGAAGCGGTCAGTGGTGGCGAAGCTACGGCAACGAGTTGTGGGAATTCAACGAGCACGGCCTGATGGTCCGACGGGAGGCCAGCATCAACGACGTCCGGATCGCCGAAGCCGAGCGGCGCATCCTCGGCCCGCGCGCGCCCGCGGAGGACCGGGGACCCCTTCCAGTGCGCTGACGGACGTCGACTGAACGTAGGGCACGAGCTGGCGAGCGCCCGGCCGGACGCTCGCCAGCTCGCTTGGGCTGGGCAAGCCCTACTTGTGGCAGGACGTCGAGATCTTCGGCTTGGCGTTGTGGCTCTTGCCGTTCTGTCCGATCTCGGTGACCTGCGCTACCTGCTTGCTACGGCAGAGGCTCTTAGTCGTGACCAGGATCCCGTGGGAGCCTCCGTTGATCGTGAGGGCGAACTTCGAGATCGCCGCGTCAGGGATCGATCCGAAGGTCGTCACGAGCTTGCGGTGGGACACGGTCGTCTTGCCCGTGAGGTCAAGCGCGATCTGCCCACGGAGCGTGACCAGCAGCGCCGGCAGGGTCTTGATCGTCTGCCCGCTGCTGTTGGTTCGGATGCCCTGGACCAGGTAGACGTTGCCGCTCAGGGGACTTGAGAGGTCCGGGGTATTCGCGGTCGCGTGGCCGATCAGCGTGCTGGCCGGACAGCTGTCCGATGCCGCCGCGGAGACCGCGCAGACGTTCTGCGAGTTCTTCGCGTCGAGCGCGATTGACAGCGGCAGGGTCAGCTTCACCGACGACATGTTCGCCTGGCCACCCGGCTGGGTGAGCGTGACGTTCAGCGTCGGGTGCTTACCGGCGTGCTTCGCCTTGCCCTTGAAATTAATCTTGAACGTCGGCGAGAACCCGAGATCGCCGCACCCGCCGACCTGGAACCGCTGGCTGTCGGAGGCAGACGTGCCGTTGACCGAGGTCAGCGTCGCGTTGATGCTCATCGGCGAGCAGTTCGTCGGATTGACGATGAAGTTCGGCCTGTTGAGGTCGACGTCGATCCGCTTGATCCGCAGCGGGATTCCCTGGAGGATCGTCGGGAACGGATCGCTCACGACGGTCACCTGGGCATTGCTCTTGGAGATGCTGAGCGATTGGCGGACGACCACGGTGCCGAGGTTCAACGGACCCGCGATCGCCGGGATGACCTCGTCCAGCCCGAACGGAGCGCCCTTGTACGACCCTGTTAGGTAGACCGTGCCGGGCAGGAAGAACGGGTGCGGCCCGGGTCCTGCCCCGGCCTCGACCGTTCCGACCTGCGAGGAGGCCGGGCAGGCACCGGTCGCTGACGGCGTGCACAGGGGGACGCTGGCGATATCCGCGAGCAGCCCCGGCGGCAGCGTGACAGTCAGCCCGGAGAGCTCCTGGTCGGTATCGCTGCGCGACAGCGACAGCGCGAACGGAGTGAACGCCCCGGCCTCGGTGCTGGTCGAACCCGCGGTGAACGTGGGCGAGAAGCCGCTCACGCAGCCCGCGTTGATGGCGAACGAATCGGTCGGCGCTGCCGCCCCGGCCCCATTCCAAGGAGTCAGAGCTGAGGTGGCGGTGAACGTTCCGCAGTTCTCGGGCGTGGCCACTGCGGCGCGTGCCCCACCGAAGAAGTCCAGCTTGAAGTCGCTGAACGGCAGCTGCGGATTGTTGTTGAACGTCGTAACCAACTGGCCCGTGACCGGGTTGGGAACGACGTGGCCCGCGAGCTTGATGAGCACGCCGTCTGACTCGGCCGCGACATAGATCGCCAGCAGCGAGCCGAATGGGTTGGCGTTCTGCTGCGCCAGGTAGATCCCGCCGACGAGCGGATCGGGCTGGATCGGCGAGTCGATCTCCGCCGAGCCGATCTTCGACGCGTTCGGACATGTGGGCTCGGACGCGTTGCCCCACCCAAACTGTGACTCCGAGCACGCCTGCAGCCCGTCGGCCGCCGACGCGCTCACGACAGTTCCCGTCGGCAAGGTCACGACCGCGGTCTTCAGGTCGGGCGTCGCGAGCGAACTCTCGGTATCCGGCGATTGGGGAACGTGTATGTCGACGTCCAGTCCGGTCGGCGAATCCGCCGTGGTCGTGTCCGGCTGGACGCTGAGCGACGGATTGAATGTGAGGTTGCTACATCCGGTGACGCCGACGACGTTGTTGCCCGCGTCGATGCTCGTGTAGTGGGTCCGGGTGAAGTCCCCTGCGGACTGCCACCCATCTGCGGCCACGGTCGTCGTCAGAGACTGCGCGCACGTGGTCGGTAGCGTCAGCAGCGGCGTCAGCGGCGCAGTGGAGGGGCACGGCGTGGTGAAGCCCGCGCACTCGCGCACGTTGTCGTGGCCCGGGTCTGCCGGGGTGCCCCACAGCGTGACCACGATGCTCGCGATCGGAGAGGCTGCCGAGATGTTCGCCGATGTGGTCGTCAGCCCGTAGTCGCCGGGTTCCGCCTTGCTCGATGGCGTGGCCGTTCCGGTCCGAACCGTGACATCGAGGAAAGAGTCGACGAGCGCGACGTCCGCGCCGAATTCAGCGGGCTCACCGGCCGGCGGCACCATGTTGTAGAGCGGATACGGGGATCCCAATGCGGGGTCGCCTGCGGCGTCGGTGCTCAGGCTAAGCACCCCGACCTGTGAGTCCGGGGAACACCTGACGGCGTCGAGATCCCCCACGGAGCACCGCGGAACCGCGTTCGGATTGCCGACCAGCCCCGGGGGCAGGTTCACGACGACGTCCTTCACGTTCTGCTTGGGCTGGCCCTGGTTCGGGCCGCTGGCAAACGTGCCGAACGTAATGTTCGTCACCATCTCGTACGGATGGGAGCCGGCCTGGGTGGTCGGCGTGCCGTCCTGATTGGTCAGAGCGTTGGTGAAGCTCGTGATCTCGATGGGGCCGGTTGCGGCCACCGCCGGCGCCGCCCCCGCCATCGCGAGGAGCGCCACGGCCGCGACGAGCGCCAGCAGGGCGGTCCGCGCGTGCGACCGAATGGATCGCGGCGTTTGATCGATGCTCGAGTCTGAGCGCACCGGAGCCTCCTTGTCGATCTCGTTCATGGCGGCCACCTATGCCTTCACCGTCAGCTTGATGACGGCTGCCGAGGCGCGCCCACCAGCGGGCACGTATCGGACCCTGATTGTGAGCCTGAGCTTGTGCTTGTTCTCGAGGGCCGCCATCGCCCGTGGCTTCAGACGTGCCACGAGCGTGTAGGCCCCGGCGTGGCGGACGAAGCGCGAGCTCCCGGTCAGGCTGGCGCCCGCGACGGACAGCCTGCCGCTAGCCGGCACCGTCACGCCGACCTTGATCCGGTTACCAGTCATCCGCTGCGTCAGCACTGCGATCAGCGCGTGCTTCTTATGCTTCTTATGCTTCTTGGACTTCTTCCTCGGCGCCGGCGACGAGGTCGAGCCCTTGACGTTGCCGGGGCCGAAGAACGTCACGGTCGCGACGACCGGGACCGGTGGCGCCGCCGTCTCGGACGGCTTGCAGCCATCTCCCTGGCACGACGGCGGCGGGGCCGTGGCTGGGAAGCCGCCGTTTACACGGGCATCGTAGTAGTCGGCCGCCAGGTCGGTGTCCTGCGGCACCAGAGCATTGTCCGTGACGAAGAACACGTTGGTCCCGTCCGGACTGGCGTCGGCGAAGTACGACGCGGACGAGCTCGTGCCCCCGGAGAGCAGGTACAGGCAGCCGCCGTTGTCGGCTGAGCTGGTGCACGTTCCGCTCCCATTCGACTCCCACTCGTACACGTCATTCACGCCGTTGTTCTGAACGGCTGGCAGCAGTGCGTCCGGGGTGTCGAAGAACACCTGCCCGCTGTCGGACACATTCCGCTGGAGGAACTCGCCGTTGGAGAGGTCGACCACCGTGTACGGAGGGTTGATCGTCGCGCTCGCGGACGCCGTGGCGCCACCCGGGGCGCACGAGGCGCAATTGAGCTGGTTGGTGCCCGAGTTGTACACGTAGATCTGGGCCGCGACGGTCGTGGTCGGACTGCTGGTGTTCAGGGCGTTCTGGGTTGTGAACGCGACGAACGAGCCATTACCCGAAACCCGGGACGAAAGCGAGCGGGGGCTCCAGTCGTTGCCGTCGCCACCGTTCAGCGTCGCGATGAACGTCGTCTTGGTGGGATCGCCGTTGGGGATCAGATACAGGTTCGGCTGGCTCGCGGTGGCGCTCTGGCCGAACGAGTTCTGGCTCGACGCGAGCACGCTGTTCGCGACGAAGTACAGGTCTGAGCCGCTGTCATCGATCCCGGCCAGCCCGTCGATGGCCGCGTTACCGCCGGGGGTCAGGTCGGTAACTGGGTTGCCAGATGCATTGAAGTTGTACTCGTAGAGGTTCGAGCCGCTGCTGTCGGTGAAGAACACCTCGGAGCCGTCAGCCGTGGCTGCCAGGAAGTTCCCGCCGCCACCGATCGAACCGTCCACCTGCACAGTGGTGGCCGAACCGCTCAGTGGGTTCTCGCGGACGTACAGGTTGGTTGTGGAACTGCCGGTGGGCGTCGCAGTGAAGAAGATCTTCGAGCCGTCATCCGAGACCGCGTGGAAGGCGTCGCCGTAAGATCCCGCAGTGGTGTTAGCTCCGGCGCCGGCCAACGAGCCGACCGCCGGCACCTGCGCCGGCGAGCTGCTGGCGCTGCAGCTGTTCTGACCGGTGGAGCAGACATCGGTGACGAGCGCCACGTTTGGGCTCGATGTACTGCTGGGGCTTGATGCGTAGAGGAGATCGTTGCCCGACAGCGCGTTCGAGTCCGGCGTCAGCCGCGCGCTCTCGTCGAACACGACGGTGCTCAGATCAGCCGAGGCGCCGTCGAACGTAGCCTGCGCCGTGCTGTCGCCGAACAGCGGTGCCCTGTCCACCAGCAGGGGTGGCCCGCTCGACCCGACGACGAACAGGTTCTGGTTTCCGGTCGGCTCACCCGGGACGAGTGGGGGGCTGTCGGCGGCGCAGAACGGGTAGCCGTCTGAAATCACGGCCTTCGACATATCCTGCGAATACCCGTCGGCCTCAGGAGCGAGCACGGCGCACAGGAGGCCGAGCTCGGTACCCTGGGGCCGGATCAGCGGCGTCGTGATCCAGCTATCGGTGCCTCGGTTGCTCTCGTAGAACGACCCGCTAAAGACCGAGCCCGGAAATGCGCTGAGCGCGAACCACGAGAGCGAAGTCCCGGTTGTGTTCGTGACCGTTGGGCCGAGGATCTCCTGAGCCCTCAGGTACGGCTCGGAGTTGTCCTTGTTCGCCGGCGTGACCATCTCGTAGCCGCGGTGGTCAGGGAGCCCGGTGGCCTGCGTAGACGGGAAGGTGGTGAAGGTCTGGTCGTTCCCGACGGACGCTGTCCCGGCCGAGTTGGTGGCCGTCACGTGGTAGGTGTACGTGGTTGCCGGCGTCAGGCCGCTCAGGTTGGCGGCCGCGCCCGCGTCGGTCGTGCCGCTGCCGACGTCGACCGGGTTGGTGGGCACCGTCTCGCTGAAGCCGGCCGGACCGGTGACCAGGAACTGAGCCGTCGTGTCCAGCCCGTTCGGATTGATCTGAGCGTTGAGCGTGGCCGTCGTGTCCGTGACGCTTGTTGCCGACTCGGAATCGACAGACGGCGGCGGAAGCGTCGAGAACTGCGAGTCGGGTCCGGCGAGTCCACTCGCTCCGGTGAGCGAGTTCGTCGCCACCACGCTGAAGTCGTAGAGCGTGTTGGGCGTCAGGCCAGTGACCGTCAAGGTCGCGGACTGGTCGCTCGTTTCCGAGCCGAGATCAGACGGGCTGCAGGCCTTCGTCACGACGTTTGGTCCGGTGAAGCCGGACGACTGGTAGTCGCTATCGTCGACGTACTGGAACTTGCATGTAGTGTCGTTGCCTTCGGGGTTGATCTCGGCGTTCAGCGTGGCACCCACGGTGGTGACGTTGGACGCAGACTCCGAGTCGATTGACACATCCGGGCCGGTCGTGACCTGCGCGGCGCCGCCGTCAACCGTGCCGGCCGTGCTCTTCGCCACGGCCTGGAAGTCGTAGAGCGTATTCGGCGTCAGGCCCGTGATGTTGGCGAGCGTGCTGACGTCGCTCGTGCCCGAGCCAAGATTCTCAGGATGGCATGGAATGGTGACCACATTCGGCCCGGTAAACCCACTGGACATGAAGTCCGTGTCGTCGACGTACTGGAACTCGCACCTTGTAAGCGTGCCTTGCGGATTGATCTGCGCGTCAAGCTGCGCGGTCTGCGACCCGACGTTCGAGGTGGACTGTGAATCGATCGTGGCCGGCGTGGGCGCCGCGGGCGACGCGCTCGACGAACCGCCGCGCGCGGGCAGGGCCTGCGCGGATGCCGCGCCAAGCGCGAGCACGGCGACGCAGGTCACAACGGCGAACAGCGCAAACCGAGCATGGGCGCCCGTAGCACGCCTCGCCGCGGGAGCGATCGTACCTCCGTCGACTCCGCGCAGACCCCGCAAACCCACCGTCAGCAAGTTCCTCATCGCGTCCTCCAGCTCCTAAAGAGCCCTCTCCGGGATGATCGCTACGCGCCTGTCCGCGGTTCGGCCCGGGTCCCCAAGGACCGTGCCAAGCGGCCAAGAAACGCCTACATTTCCAAAGCTGCCGGAACCATATACACAGTCGTCTGCGAGAGTCAAGCGCCGTTTCGCGCGTTTCCGATGCACCCGCTTTTAGGCGATAAGGGAATGCGCCGGAAACACGAGAGTCTGTGGCGTACCAGCCAAACACATCTCTGTTTCTATTGACCGTCCAGAACGCGTGGATGTACGCGTGATGACACGCCGACCAGGCGGCCGGACGTGTCTGGGCCGGCGCCGCCGGACGTGTTTGGGCCGGCGGCGCCGGACGGGTCGGCGCCGGAACCGCCACTCGGCCGCGCGCCAAACTCGGGAATGAATCGAGCGCGGCGTGCGTCCGTCTAGCTGACCACCTAGATGGAGGGACGTTGTCTGCAGTCACCGCGACCCGAGTCCTGATCGTCGCGCACCGCACCGCCGACAGCCCGGAGTTGATCGACTCCGTGGCCCAGCGGGCCGCGGAGGGACCGTCGACCTTCACGCTGCTGGTTCCGGCGGCGCCACGTGGCCCCCGCCGGATCAGCGATCCCGCCGATGATGGAGTCGCCAAGGCCGAGAGTCGGCTCGGCATCGCGCTCCCACTGCTATCCGCCGCCGCCGGCGCCGACGTGCTGGGAATGGTCGGCGCGGACGATCCGTTCGCGGCTGTCCGGGATGCACTGAAGCTGATGGGATTCGACCAGGTGATGGTGTCGCTGCTGCCGGCGACCGTGTCGCGATGGACTCAGCTCGGCCTGGCGGACAAGATCCGAGCGCTGGGCGTCCCTGTGATCGAGGTGGAGGCCGCCGAGCCGGACTCCACCCCGCTTTCCGCCGCCTGACCCAGGCGGCGCCGCCTCAGCTCACGGTGAGCGTGCCAACCATCCCGGCCATCCGGTGGCCGGGGACGCTGCAGAAGAACGTGTACGTACCGGGCTTCAGGTTGAGCGTCAGCGTCTTCGTTCCGCCCTGGAACGTGGGCGTCGCGCCCAGGATCTTGCCGCTCGTGCCCTGCTGGAGCGTGAAGTTGTGCATCAGCGGCGAGGAGTTGGTGAAGGCGATCGTCACCTTGCCCGCCTTCGCGCTGAGCGTGCTCTTCGTGTACTTCAGCAGGCCACTCGGATTCGCCGCGATCGCCAGGCCCCCAGATGCGCCTGTCGAAGCGGTCGTCGACGTCGACGTCGAGGTCGACGTTGTGCTCGGAGTCGCCGGGGGGCTGGCAGCCGACGAGGTCGTGGTGCTGCTGCTACTTGATCCGCCGCAGGCGGCGAGACCCAGCGCGAGGACCATGCTGCTGAGCGCGAATGCGATGAGCTTGAGCATCGGGACTATCTCCTCTCGGTTGGGGCTCGCGGGACAGCGTGCCGCGCGGGCCGGTCGTCCAATGATGCCGCAAAGGGCGGACCCGGCGCGGCGCTTTGATAGGCGTGAGGGTCGCCGGCTCTGGCTGAGACATGAGGGCCGCCCCGGGCTGGGGCCCGAGGCGGCCGGAGGCACGTTGCCCGTCGGCGCCCTTTACAGCCGGCGAGCAACGTACCCACTCAGCAACGCGCGAGTTAGGAGCGCGCCCACGCGATGTTGAGGCTTTCAGTAGGCGTATGCGCCGCCACTCGACGACGTCGACGTGCTCGACGCCGGTGCGCTGGCGCTGCTCGAGCCGCCCGTCTTGATCACCAGCCACGTCCCGACGTCCTTGAGGCCCTCGCCGGTCGCCTGGCCGGGAGCCGAGTCGTGAGCGAACGTATACAGCGGCTCGCCCTTGTAGGTGACCTGCGTCATGCCGTTCGAGCGTTTGACGACGCCGAGCGAGCCGACACTCCCGCTGGGCTTGCTGCCCGCTGTCACTGTCAGCGGGTGCCAGGCCGCCAGGCAGGCGGTGCTCGTGCAGATGAACTTCCCGGCGCCCTCGCCGGTCAGCCTGTACAGCGTCATGCCCTGCGAGTCGACCAGAACCGTGCCTCCGACCGAGGAGACCGTCCCGGTCTTGACCGTGTTGCCGGAGGAGGCCGTGGTCGTGCTCGTCGCCGAGCTGGCCGGTGCGGACGAGGCGGAGCCGCTGGTGGAGCTGGAGGAACTGCTGCCACACGCGCTGAGCACCAGCGATGCCGCGAGTGCGGGGAGGAGGAACTTCAACGAATAGCGCACCATCGAACTCCTGACTGGCCTGAGTTTCGTCCCGTAGAACCTGCTACTGCAGCTGAAGACCGCGCGCAGACCGATTTCCTTCCCGTGGGGGCACGAGCCTCCACCACGCCGGCCCGCCGATACTCACCTGCTTCGCTCTCCCGCGAGCGCTTCGAGAGGGGTATCGACGTCTGTCAGCTCAGCCACGTCAACCTGCTCGCGGGAGCGG
>Ga0116218_1001966_pt1 | contig 12066 bp, 12 predicted proteins | sample Sb_taG_2_FD_88966 | JGI IMG/M metagenome (GOLD analysis project Ga0116218, IMG submission 88966) | Peat soil microbial communities from Weissenstadt, Germany - Sb_50d_5_LS metaG | ecosystem: Environmental > Terrestrial > Soil > Wetlands > Peat | place: Germany: Weissenstadt | collected 2010-09-21 | reverse complement strand
TTTTCTGTTGCTTCATGTGTGGTCCTGTGAGACATCGAGGTGCTCCAAGAAGGAAATAACATGAACTGGAGTTGCTTGTCAAGTAGTTCTATCACTTGACAAAAAATGTGAAATGATATATCTTATTATTGAACCTTATTTAAACATTATCGAGAGGATAATTACTGCATGCTTGCAGAATCAAGAGCATTTGAGGGATGCGTAAAATATGAAGAAACAGGATAAATTTGCTGCTCGCAAGGTCGGCGAGAATAATGCAAGCATGCCAAAATATACGATTGGCGTTGTTTCTCAACTATTGGGCTTGCCACCGCAAATGTTGAGACGTTACGAAGAGGCGGGACTGCTTGAACCCGCACGCCAGAGTGGTAAGAACCGACTCTATTCTGATCAGGATATTGCTATCCTCGAGGAGATTTCCGAGCTATCTGCTCAAGGTATCAATGCGGTGGGTATCCGATATATTATTCAGATTCGCAAACATGTCCTGATTCTCCAGCAGGAGGTTGAGCAAGCGCGTGATGCACAATTACGTGCTGAAGAGGAATGGCAACTGCTACAAAAAGATTATGAGAAATCTGAGGAGCCGCATCAGGGTTAAACATAATGTTCGTGTGTTTGTGAGGGCTATTGATTCCAATAAATTGCATCACTAGCTCATGAGACGAGGTGAGATGAATCAGGCATCTGGGGCAACACTTTATGTCATCCTGAGCGTGAGCGAAGGATCTCACGCGCTGGGTACCGAGATCCTTCGCTCACGCTCAGGATGACAGGGCAAGAGTGCTCAGGATGACACGATCAACGGATGCTCTATGTTACCAAGAATCGGCTTGTCCTATACTGAGAAAGATGCCCTCGACCTGAAAATATAAAAGTAAATGCAAAATGGGAATAGTATCAGATTGCCATTTGTTCTAATGACTAGAATATGTTAGATTATCTAACAAAAAATGTAAGATGTATGAATGGATCACTAAGGTGAAGTGGATGTGGGTGATTGGATATGTTCACCTGGGTTATCTGTCATACTGAATAAAGGAGGCTCTAAAGTTATGGCCAAAGTAATTGGCATTGACCTTGGAACAACAAACTCAGTGGTTGCTGTGATGGAAGCTGGCGAACCTACTGTACTTGATAACAGTGAGGGATCGCGCACAACCCCCTCGATCGTCGCAATTACAAAGGGCGGCGAGCGGCTAGTTGGCCAGGTTGCGAAAAGACAAGCAGTAACCAATCCAGAAAACACCATGTATTCAATCAAGCGACTGATGGGACGCAAATACGATGATCCCGAGGTACAGCGCGCATTGAAAAGTGTGCCATATAAAATCACTCGTGCAGCGAATGGTGATGCGCGGGTATCGATGGGAGGACGTGAATTTAGTCCGCCTGAAGTTTCGGCAATGATCCTGCAAAAGTTGAAAGCCGACGCGGAAGCAAAACTGGGTGAGAAGATTACACAGGCGGTGATTACAGTCCCTGCCTACTTCAATGATACCCAGCGCCAGGCCACGAAAGATGCTGGTAAAATAGCTGGATTAGAAGTCTTGCGCATCATTAACGAGCCAACTGCTGCATCACTTGCATACGGTCTGGACAAGAAAAAAGACGAGACCATTGCTGTGTATGACCTTGGTGGTGGTACATTTGATATCTCCATCTTGCAGTTAGGTGAAGGTGTTTTTGAGGTCAAAGCGACGAATGGTGACACGCACCTTGGCGGCGATGACTTCGATCAGCGAATTATCGACTGGCTTGCCGACGAATTTCGCAAGGAGCAAGGTATCGACCTGCGCAAAGATCAGATGGCTTTGCAGCGCTTGAAAGAGGCTGCGGAACGTGCGAAAATTGAACTGTCTTCATCGTTGCAGTCAGAGATTAACCTGCCATTTATCACTGCTGATGCCAATGGTCCAAAGCACCTGGTGATGACTCTTACCAGGGCGAAACTGGAGCAACTTGTCAGCGATCTGGTCGAACGCACGCGTGGTCCGGTCATGAAGGCGCTCGAAGATGCAGGTTTACGCTCGAGCGAGATCAACGAGGTGGTGCTGGTTGGTGGGCAGACACGTATGCCTGCTATTATCGAAATGGTACGCAAAATCTTTGGCAAAGAGTCACATAAGGGTGTTAATCCTGACGAGGTGGTAGCTATTGGCGCTGCTATCCAGGCAGGTGTGCTCAAAGGTGACGTCAAAGATGTGCTCTTACTCGATGTGACACCGCTCTCTCTTGGTGTTGAGACCCTTGGTGGTGTAATGACCAGGCTGATTGAACGTAATACGACCATTCCTGCGCGTAAAAGCGAGATCTTTAGCACGGCTGATGATAATCAGCCAGCGGTCGAGATCCACGTGTTACAGGGCGAGCGTGAACTTGCTCGCGACAACAAGAGTCTCGGTCACTTTAGACTCGAAGGTATTGCTCCTGCTCCACGAGGCATTCCTCAAATTGAGGTAACCTTCGACCTTGACGCGAATGGTATTCTCAATGTTACCGCTCGTGATAAGGCAACAGGACGCGAGCAAAAGATAACCATCACGGCCTCTAGCGGATTGTCCAAAGAGGAGATAGATAAGATGGTGCGTGATGCCGAGGTGCATGCACAGGAGGATCTCCAACGTAAAGAGGAGATCGAAGTGCGCAATCGTGCTGATAGCACAGCCTATCAAGCAGAGCGAACACTGAAAGATGTTGGAGACAAAGTATCGGCTGGGGTGCGCAGTGATATCGAGGAGAAAGTAAAGGCTGTACGTGACGCGCTATCTAGCAATGATATGACGCGACTTCGCAGCCTTACCGATGAACTGGAGAGTGCCATGCAGCATATCGGACAGGATGTCTATAGCCAGAACGGAGCTACTTCAGGAGCAGCTCCACAAGGCCCGACATCTGAAAGCGACTCCGGCACTGTTGAAGGCGAGTACAGAGAAGTATAAAAAAGAAATTGTTGAACGAGTTGCCTGTGACAAAACCACAGGCAACTCGTTCAACAATTTCTTAGGAAGAGGCGCTTATGGCTGTTGGGTATCAAGATGCTCCCGAAGCTATTTTCCCCATCTTCCAAGGTACGCCAGAGCTAATTCTATCTTGTGCGGATTCCGCTCGATGAAGCCAACAAGCCTGTTGCAATCACTGCAGAGTAGCGCCCGAATAGCACCTGTAGTATGGTCATGATCGACACTCATTGTTCGTATCTTCCCATGATAGGTGCTGGTCTCAGGCAGCCCGCAGATAGCACAGACGCCCTCCTGGGCTACTAACATCTCGTCATACACTTCTTTGGTTATGCGGTAAAAAGTTTTGAGATTATATTGGTGTTGTTTTTCACTGGAATAATTGTTTCTTCTTCTTTGGCTCTCACACAGTTTACAGTACCCGTTTCTATCAAAACGTTTTCCTTTGTTCATGCTGAACTCATTGAGCTCTTTGTATTCCTTACACGCAGGGCAACGTTTCCGCCCCTGGCTATCTAACTGTAGAATGGGTCCTCTGGCCAAATGTCCCTCCCTAAGTAGTATATTTGTTCTAATTATTTTATCACAATCAAGCGCAACCAGGCTAGATGCACCATAGGTGAAAGACATTGCGTTCGTTTGACAAGGGCTATTCATAGGGGCTGCTATTGTTGTCTATATAAACATCCATTTTCATAGAACAAAATGCGTGCAGCACTATTCTCCTGTGGTCCACGCAAATAGGTGAGTTGTATAGATGCTGAGGACTAGAGGGCGTAAGATGAAGAATGGAGTTGCAGAAACACTTATCCGTTACATGTGGGAAACGAATGCTACATCACACCGGAAGAGTCCTCTTATTGGTCAAACATTGTCGGACCCAGGCTCTCTCATGGTAGCTACCAGGAGGGATCGTCATGCCAAGAGAGCACTTATAGCAGCCGTACAACGGGAATTATCAGAAGAAACAGGCTTCTCTGAGGATGGAACCTCCCCTTCTGCCATCTGCAATTCATCTCGTCCGGCAGGTTGAATCTGATCTCCATGGCGTCAGTTTCGTCTTGTACAATATTGGGGACGAAGCGCTGGATTTATGGTATCAGGCTGGCTATCACCTAATAGATCCAGGTGTTCGGGCATTAAGTCCTCCAGATGGTCAGAGGGGGATTGCGGACAGATTAGGCATATTTTATGCTTAGTAAAGCAGGTGACAGGCGCTCGAAGACACCCTACAACACAGGGGACATGGAACCTGCAACCCGTGATACAATTTATGCAGAATGGTGTGTCGTCTATGGGCAAACCTACTCTTACCAGACACAGCCTTGCTATCTCAAGGTCACGGGCTTTCGTCATCGACGTAGATGGATTTGCATAGAGTGGGCAGACATGAAAAATTTGCAGAACAGGTTAAAGGTCGTTCAGGCGCACTTATCGTGGATACAAGGTTACTAGAGGACAGAATATTATGACAACCAGTTTTGATTTTAAGGACTATTACAAGATATTAAGCGTAAGTAAGAATGCGAATGAGAAAGAGATTCGTACTGCTTATCGTAAATTGGCGCGAAAATATCATCCAGACGTCAATCCAGGTGATAATGCTGCCGAAGAGAAATTTAAAGAAATCAACGAAGCCAACGAAGTGCTTTCTGATCCTGAGAAGCGCAAGAAATATGATGAGCTGAGTACATATTATCAGCAATATGGACAGATGCCTGGCGCTGGTGCTGGACCAATGGGTGGGGATGGTGGAGTTCGATACGAGTATCGCACTGTAAATCCGGAGGATCTCAATGATCTGTTCGGAGGTCAATCACCATTCTCCGACTTCTTTGAAACGTTCTTTGGCTCAAGTTTCGCTGGCCAGCCGAATGTGAGAACTCGAACTGGTGGAGCTGGAAGTCAGCGCGCAATAAAAGGACAGGACATCGAGTCTTCTGTAGAGGTAACTCTGGCAGAAGCTTACCAGGGTGTTACGCAGGTCTTCGAACTGACCGATATGGATGGCAGTAGCAAGCGTATTGAAGTAAAGATTCCTGCTGGAGTGGACGAGGGGTCGCGCATTCGCATTGCTGGTCAGGGAGGTCAGGGCACTGCCGGGCGTGGTGATCTCTTCTTACGCATCCATATGTTGGCAGATCCCAGATTTTCCCGTGAGGGTACTACTCTACGCACAAAAGTAGAAGTACCTCTGGCAACTGCAATACTTGGTGGTGAGGTTCGTGTTACAACGCCCGATGGTCGTGGTCTTATGCTGCGTATTCCTCCAGAAACCCCCAATGGCAAATCTTTCCGCTTACGCGGGCAAGGTATGCCACAACTGGGACAGCCGGACAAGCGTGGAGATCTCTATGCTGAGGTGTCGGTAGTATTACCCACGCATTTGAATGACGAGCAACGCAGCCTCTTCGAGGCCTTCGCGCGTTCGATTGGTTATAAAGGTTAAGCGAACAAGTGAGCCGAGACCTCTTACTCGTAATAGGCTGGTGCTTTCTTGAGCGAATGCCACTGTAAACCATCATGACCAAAGATGACGAGTGCTACCTGTTCGCGCTCGACCAGATTCAGCATTTTGCGCGTGCTTGCGCGCAATTGTTCCTCGTTCTCGATCGGCCATGCCTTTCGATCAGGGGTAAAGAGGCGCTGAATGACAACTGCGTCGATCGTCAGCAAAACTTTCCCGGTCTGGGGTAGATGCAAAAGGACCGACTGATGTCCAGGAGCGTGCCCACTTGTCTCAATAAGTGTCAGGCCGGGCATCAACTCGATGTCTCCATCAATCAATCGGTAACGCAGTGCTGGATGATCCCAATGCGCGCGTGCGGCAGCATAGCGTGGATGCCCGCTGCGTGCCAGTTCATAGTGTTCGCGCTGGACGATGAATTCTGCCTGCGGAAAGGCATCATGATAGCCTGCATGGTCTACATCGAAATGAGTACATATGAGGAGATCAATATCGTCAGGATGCAGCTTGAGATCGGCAAGATGCTCAAGCACATTTTTTTCGTTCTCTCTTGGGGAAGTTGCTGTCGGTGGTGTGTAGTCCACAGGGAGTCCACTATCAATGAGTATGTTCTTCCCATCGTTGGTCTGAACAAGATAGCAGCCCGCAGACCCTGGAGTTGGGGGAGTCGTTGGGATGGTTAAAGTTCCTAATTGCAAAAGGTAAAGCCTCTGTAGTGTTGTGCTGCCCGGCATCGTCAGTCCTTCCTTCAGAACGGAATCATTCCATGTACCGTATCGTATTATAACGTTTTCGTTGATGCTGTATTATATACTTTTCCTGTGCGAACCAGGATTGTAATTGCGGCAGTCAGCCACCGTAATCCCTGGATATCTTTTAACTCCTTTTATGCCAGGCATCAAGATGCCACAATGCCTCTCCAAACAACTGCCACGCTCCAATCAGGAATACGATGGCGAACACGAGTAATCCTGGCACGAGCACAACTGCCCCGCGAGCCAGGTCATTTATCATGTCAACAAGCTGAATGAGGGCGGTCAGTACCATGAACCCGGCCAACATGCGCCGAGCTCTTACTGCCAGGAGGAAAAGCAGCATCACCGCCAACGGGAGGTTGCGTGCAAACATATAGTCTGCATAGACTCGTGCCGCCTCTGTCATGGGGCTGCCGTTCGTCAGTAGCGTAGGATCTACCTTACTGATCACAGCACCTGTCGCAGTCAATAGAGCACCGAGGATGACTACGATGGTTACCCATAGTGGAATACGTACAATCGATAGTGAAGTCCTGAGATTGTCTGTCTGCACGGAATCATCTGACTGGATCGAGTGTTTTGTCATGGCTAATATCCCTTTTTGGTTATCGAAATAAGATTACCTACAGTTCTAAAGTGTAGAAGGAAGTTAGTTTTCTGCCTAGTGAAGACCATCATGAGTATAGCGTGACAATTGTCATAAGGGAGAACGTGAAGTAGGTTTGTGGCATTTGGGACTCAACTTGAGCAGGAAGTGAGTCTTTTTGCTATCAACGCATGTAGCCTGGGACAAAGAATGACGAGACCGCCAGGCCGAAGACTGTTGCTGGTGACAGTGGAAGAGCGGCTTCACCCGCTCCTTTGCTATGACTTCTCACAGTCAGTACCCTCTTGTACGTGGTACCTTCTCATTCGCTCATCATGTGAGACCGATCAGCACATGTTCTTGTGCGGCTTCGACGACCTCTTCATTACAACTGAGAGTAGGAGAGGTACCACTGCGACTACTCCTGCTGTTCCTTCTGTTGTGAGTACAGATGACCTGTGAACACATCAGAGATGTCAGGGTCGATACGAGTCAGCGAGAGCAAGGGCAGACCTAAATCACGTATTTTGATCAGCACTCCATGTAGGGCGGTTTGATCGATGACTGGGCCAGAGAGGATGGTTGCTCCATTGTCCACCTTGGTGATGGTCAATCCTTCAAACCACTCCGACCATTCACTGTCAAGATGCCCCTTTATGACGATCTGGTAAATCTCACGGCGCTCGTGTTCGCTTTCCATTCCTGTGCTCCTTGCTCTCCTTCGTACTCTCTCTACGTGAAGGGAACCGGCTACGGTCAGCCATTTGGCCCACTCCTCACCCGTGCATTGTAGCTCGACCTCTTGCACGTGGTGAGGAGGAAGGTGACGCCGTTGGCGTGAGGCGCACCTTCCCGATGGTGTTGTTTAACGAGTCGGTTGTGATTCCGGAAGGGGTGCTGCTGCCGCTTCCGCAGACCGACGCTTGCGACTCTGCACAATGGCCAGGACGGTGAGGGTCAGCAGGCCAATGATGCACAACCATGCGAACAGGTCACCGATCGTGGCATAGATGGTGTGGACTCCGTGCATCGGCACGTAGGCGACCATGACCTGGTTATCGGTGGTGAAGTAGTCGGATGCGGAGAGGACACGCCCTTCGTAATCGACCGTCATCGAAAACCCCTTGCTCGCCTGTCGCACGAGTGAGTAGCCGTTCTCAATCGCCCGGAAGGTGGCCACCTGCGTATGGTAGGGGTCTATCGCCTGCCAGTCGTCGCCAGGCACGAACATCAGGTCGGCCCCAGCTTGCCCTGCCTGGCGCATCGTGCCAGGAAAGTCTGCATCGAAGCAAATCACACCGGCTAGCCGCCCGTACGGGCTCTCGACTATCGGCACCTTGCCATCTCCCTGGACGATCAACCCTTGTTCCCCGAAAGGAACCAGGTGGGTCTTTTCGTAGGTCCAGACGACGCGTCCCGTCGGATCAAGAAGCACGGATTCGTCCTTCAGAAAAGGCCCACGGCCCACATCGGGCAGGAACACGCCCAGCCCCATGTCCAGGTAGATGCCTTGCTGCTTTGCCAATGCGCCAGCCTGTTGGATCAGGGCTGGCTCGTCCTCTTGCAAGATGTTGGCGCCCACGGGTGAGGATTCTGGCCAGACGACGATTTTGGCCCCGGCGCGAGCTTCCTGTTGGCTGCGTGCCAACAGATCATTATCGAGCGTGGTGAAGGCGGAGCGGGCAAGTGCGCGGTCAGCCTGGGTGGCCTTGCCTGACTCCAGCAAGGACAGGGTCGCTTGCGGCAGTTGCTGGTTGAACGCGGCGACAGCCGCCTGCGACGCACTGAGACCCGCGACGCGGACAGTGGTCGTTTCCGGCGGGAAGAGCGCCAGCCGTGCGCCCCCACCCAGGAGCACCACAGTGAGGATGGCAGCATACAGCAGCGCACCTCTTCGCACCTGGGGCCAGGCAAAGTGCTGTTCCCACGCCCAGTTGACCACCGCCGCGAACCAGGTGATCAAAAAGGTGAGACCCCAGATCCCTGTTACCGACATCACTTGCATGAGTGGCAAGTTGCCATACTGGGTGTTGGCAATGGAGGAAATGATTCCGGTGGGGCTAAACGAGCTGAGGTACTCAAACGTCGTAAAGGCCAGTGGAAAGACCAGCGTCGCGACAAAGCCCTGCAGTCGGGGTGTCAGGAGGCGGTCGGCCAGGTAGGGCAGTATCGACAGCCCAGCAATGAGCAAAACAATCGCGTAGTAGCCAATGCCGGAAAGCAAGAAGATCCCTGAGGGGACAACGGCGGCGACAGCGAACCTGACGAGCCAGGCCAGCAGGAGTCCAGGAAGCGGGCGCTGGGTGCGGACAAAACGCAGCAAAAACAGAGGCGCGAGCCAGGCAGCCAAAGGGATCGCCAACCGACCTGTGTAGAACACCAACAAGGCAGCCGCTATGGCCAGCCAAAGGTAGGAGAGTCGATCCGGGATGCGTGTTGGAGTGGTGGTGCGCTTGAACATGGTTGATACTCCTTTCATAGGATTCAGCACATCGTGTGCTGCTAGGCGTACAGTGTCAAGAAACATGCAACAGGCTCAGAGCTATTTCTCTGGAACCGCTTCGATACGAGAGCGTTCTAGTGGTATGGTACGGCTGAACAGCTTTGTGAAACTGCCTCCGGAAAGCGAGAGGGCACGCAGAGCGGTGCGGATGTCCCGGCCCAGAAAGTTGCCTACAAGCGCGGCGATCAAGGCAGCGTTCAGTGCCGTCTCATCAACTGCGCTGCCACTCCTGATGAAGACGAACCGAATCAGCACACGCGCCATCAGCAAGACGATGAGGACGATCAGATAGTGCCAGCCGCCACGTTGAAACACGATGCCTGTCGCTTCATCTCGCCAGACGCGAACCACCTGCCCGCTCACCAGACCTGTGCCAACTCCAAGCACCGCGCCGATGAACACAGCAGCGATCCTCCCTGGCGCCGGATGGCCCACTAAGAAAACGCCACCAAGAGCCACGGAAAGCACCAGCGGCATCAGCAGACTCCGCTGCGTGACGGGCAGCTGCATGATCTGGCGCGCAATGATGAAGACGACGATCGCCAGAGCCACCACCGCGGTTACAATCACATTGGTAGTCATAAGAACCCTCCTTTTGTCTCGCCGCCATCCCGGCGGCCCAACGTTTCACCAGTACGATGTTCTGAAACACAGTGTAACCGGCGCCAGGGTGGGTTTGCACCCATCAAAAGGTGGGAAAGGGGGGGTGGGAAAAAGGTGCAGGCGGGGTAGCCGAGCCGGGATGACTACATGATGTTGAGTTCCCTTGCGCGTGCAATGGCCCTGGTCCGGCTCTCCACCTGGAGCTTGCCGTAGATCGCGTTGACATACCATTTGACCGTACTCACCGCGATCACGAGCCGATCCGCAATTTCACGATTGGAGTAGCCTGCTCCAATCAAGTGCAGCACCTCCAGCTCGCGTTCGCTCAATGGTTCGCTGAGCGGATATGTTCCAAGCCCAGTGACACCTGTAGCAAGGTGTGGCAGGCCCTCGACATGCGTCCTGCCAAGCAGTGCCAGCAGCTTTTCTCGATAGCCTAGAGAGCCAGGCTGATCACTCTTTCGGCGGGCGTGCAGCTGAACGAGCAAACGTGCCATCGGTACACCCTCATCCACAAAGAGACGGATGTAGCCCTCTGGTTCTGCACGTGAGAGTGCTCGCGAGAGCCGCTCTATGGCCTGATTCACCTCACCGGAGGCATGCAAGGCTTCTGCTTGCAGCATGAGGATCTCAATCACACTGCCCGTGCGTCCCTGCGCCTCTGCCAGTTGCAACAGGTTTGCAAGCCACTTCACAGCCTCATCGAGCCTGTGCTGGGCGATGAGGGCACGTACCAACGTTAGATACTCACGCTCACGCAGATGGTTGAGGTCCTGGTCAACGCTGAGGCCGCAGCGCTGTACCCAGCCCAAGGCAGCCGCCTCATCTCCTTGCATGAGGAACAACCATGCCTGAGCTGCTCCCACTTCCTTTGTACCTCGAGTCTGAGAGAGATTCTGCCGCTCCGTTATCTGTACTGCCTGCTGCATCAGTGCGCTGGCACCACCTGCATCTCCACGCGCCTGATGGATGAAAGCCAACCCGATGTACGCTTGCAGGATCGCCTGCGTATTCCCGGTCTGTTCGCAGAGCTTGATCCCTTCCTGGAGCAGGGATGTCGCGGCGTCCAGATGGTTCCACTCACGCTCAAGATTGCCCCTGCCCACATAGGCAGGACCCATCGCTGGTTGATGTCCACTCCGCTCCAATGCCTGCTGAAGTGCCTGGCGATAGGTCTGATCTGCCTGGTGCAAATGTCCTTGAAGTATATGCAGGTGAGCCAGGTCATGGATAACCAGAAAGAGACCAAAGATGTGATTCACTTCCCAACTGACGCGCCAAGCCTCTTCCAGAGCACTACTCGCTGCCCCGATATCGCCACTGTAGTAGTGGGCCTTGCCCAGATACCCGGCGACATACGAACGGGCCATGCTTTCCTGTGGGAGATACGCAAGGGCCAGGCGTGAGAGCGTGATGGTGCGCGGAAGATCTCCCTGGGTGAGAGCGATCGCCGCACGAATTGCCGCTATCCGACCAAGGATTGCAGCCTGGTTGAGTGATTCAGGAGGAAGCGTCTGTTGCTCAGGATGTTCAGCTGAGAGTTGATCGAGACCAAATGTATGCTCCATATCCCGAAGGTGCCGGAGAGCCTCATCATGCTTCCCACTGATGAACAGGAGCCACCCCAGCAAAACAGAGAGCTCGATGTTGGAGCGGACCAGTTCATCAGGGAGCGCGGCTGCCCACCGCTTCAGTGTTGCGATCTCACCCCGCCTGACAAGAGCGTTAAATGCGTGCTCGATCAGGCGTGCTGCCCGTGCGAAATCGGTGGCCGCCAAAGCGTGATGAACGGCGTCGCGCACCAGGCCATGCCGCTCATACCAACTGCTTGCTCGCCTGTGAAGGTCGGGCACCAGTTCAGGCTGCTTACGCTGTAAGCGATGACGCAACGCTTCTGCGAAGAGCTGGTGATAGCGATACCACAGCCGTTCATCATCTAATGGCGTGACGAAGAGATTGGTCTGCTCCAACTGCTCAAGCATCGCCTGCCCGCTTGTCTCCTCACCAGGCTCTCCCTTCCCATCCATTACTCCCACGACGGCCTCACAGAGTGGTCCCTGAAGTCGTTCGAGGATCGCTGTCTGGAGCAGAAAGGTCTGGACATGCTCTGGCTGCCGGGCAAGCACTTCCTCAACCAGGTAGTCAATGATGTAGCGGTGACTGCCAGTGAAAGCCTTGAGAAAGCCGGGGAT
>Ga0116218_1001964_pt1 | contig 12076 bp, 9 predicted proteins | sample Sb_taG_2_FD_88966 | JGI IMG/M metagenome (GOLD analysis project Ga0116218, IMG submission 88966) | Peat soil microbial communities from Weissenstadt, Germany - Sb_50d_5_LS metaG | ecosystem: Environmental > Terrestrial > Soil > Wetlands > Peat | place: Germany: Weissenstadt | collected 2010-09-21 | reverse complement strand
GGCTATCTTGATTGCTATCAAGACCATATTAAGGCTTTCCACGTCAAGGATGCAGAATATCATCCATCGCCACGTTCAGGGGTGTACGGCGGCTTTCAAGATTGGAAAGACCGTCCGGGGCGTTTCCGCAGTACCGGAGATGGACAGGTTGACTTCAAACGCATCTTCTCGAAATTGACGCAAAATGGCTACACTGGCTGGGCCGTGCTCGAATGGGAATGTTGCATTAAGGATTCTGTCCAGGGCGCGCGTGAGGGGGCCGAGTACATTCGAAGGATGCTGATCGATGTTCCAACCAGAGCTTTCGATGATTTCGCGGCTGGAGCGCAAGATAGCGAGACAAATTATAGGATATTGGGGTTGCAGTAGCAATCTCACCTACAGTGTAAATCCCAGCATTGAAGGGCTAGATGTTCATTGTTATTCAATCCTTGACCTGGGGAGGGTACGTATAAACATTTGGCCTTGCGTGCTCCATCCTGGTTAGAAGGAGGTTCATGTCATCCTTGAAGCTATCCGCGTAGATCATTACCAGGTCAATAAGTACCCAGATGCCAAAGCCCCCAAAGGTGAAAAGCTGAATGATGCCAGTAATGTAATGCCCCGTGTAGAAGCGATGCACACCGAGCCAGCCTAGAAACAGGCATAAAAACGCCGCTGTAATCCAACTTCTATTGCCCCCCATCACAGGTTGTTGATCGAGCGGGCGGTTATAGCTATCTTTGAAATCACCGCTGATGATCATTATCAGGTCAACAAGTACCCAGATGCCAAAGCCCCCGAAGGTAAGAAGTTGAAGGATGCCAGTGATGATACGCCCCGTGTAGAAGCGATGCACACCGAGAGTGCCTAGGAATTGGCACAGCAACACGGTTGCAATCCAGCTTTTCTGCGGCTCTATTGCCATCACCGGTATTTGTCCTGGATATGGAGCATATTGTGGCGGCATGGGATATGGCGGGGCTTGCCATAGTTGCGGTTGAGGAGCTTGCCATTGAGCTTGCTGCTGCTGTTGCTCTCGTGGGTCGTAAGATTGAGGAGCTTGCCATTGGGCTTGCTGCTGCTGTTGCTGCTGAGGCTCGCGTGGGTCGTAAGGTGGAAATTTGTCCATAATTCCTGGTCCCCTTCCCTTTTCTAATCGTTGGGATTAGAGAGGTTTTATTAGATCGTGTTGCAAAAATCTGAGAAGAACGCGAGGTATTATGCTGTTCCTCGCAGTTCTCGGAACTGGGTCGAGTTTACAGCATTGTGGATATTTTCGCAACATAGTCCACTTATCAACAATCACATTGAGAACATGTTGCGTAGGACGACACCGACGAATATGATGGTGGTTGCTAGAACATCTCGATGATGCGAACATCCGTGCCTGCATTACAAACGAGTCACCCGAGTCCGACCGACTCAGTCGCTGGCCTATTTGGCGCAAGCTCTCAGTCGATTTACTCATGATGTGGTACTGGCCGGGGCTGGTCTACCGGCGGCGGAATGCCGCACTGAGCGCCGGCGTGCCGTAGTTCCACATGTTGTCGGCGATGTTGATCGTGACTCCGGGGGGAACTATCTGGTCGATGCGGTCCAGCACGTCGCTCGACAAGTTGATCCCGTCGGCAGCGAGGTAGGCGTCCAGGTGTTCCATGGTGCGCGGGCCGATGATCGCGGAGGTGACCGCGGGATGGCTGGTAACGAATGCGACTGCCATCTGGATGAGGGTCATCCCGGCCTCGTCGGCGAGAGCGCCGAGGGCGTCGGCGGCGTCGAGCTTGGCGGCATTAGCTGGGTTGGTGGAGTCATAGTCCCCGGAGCGATGGGCGCGAGCGGCGGAGCCCGGGCCGCTGACCTCCTGGCCCTTGCGGTATTTGCCCGACAGCCAACCCCTGGCCAGCGGGCTGTAGGTCATTACGCCCATTCCGTGGCGCAGGCAGGTCGGCAGCACGTCGTACTCGATGGCGCGGGTCAGGAGAGAGTAGGGGGGCTGCTCGGTGCGAAACCGTTCGTGGCCGCGGCGATCAGCGGTCCACTGGGCCTCGACGATCTCAGAGGCGGGAACCTTCGACGCGCCGAAGGAGCGGATCTTGCCGGCATGGACGAGATCAGACAAGGCGCCGAGGGTCTCGTCGATATCGGTGTTGGGATCTGGAACACCCACCTGGTAGAGGTCGATCCAGTCGGTCTGCAGCCGGCGCAGCGAGCCCTCGATTCCCTCCGTGATCCACCGCCGCGACGCTCCGCGATGGTTGGGGTCCTCGCCGAAAGGAGGGCCGAACTTGACGGCGAGCACCACGTTTGCGCGTCGTCCGCCCGCCAGCGCCTTGCCCACGATCTCTTCTGACTCGCCAGCGGAGTAGCCATCGGCGGTGTCGATGAAGTTGATCCCGTCGTCTAGCGCTTTGTGGATGATCCGAATCGACTCGTCATGATCGGGGTTGCCGAAGGCGCCGAACATCATCGCGCCGAGGCACAGTTGGCTGACCGTGATGCCGGTGCGGCCCAGGGTGCGGTATTGCATGATTGTATTCCTCCATAGTATAATGATAAAGTGGAGCGTTGCTCCGATACTATTATACGGAACAATGTTCCGTTTGTCAAGCTATGGTTTGAGGGAATGAAGCGATGACCACCATCGACGAGGGAGCGGGGCAACCAGCGCGGCATAAGCGGGCCGACGCGCAGCGCAACGAGCAGGCGTTGCTCGCCGCCGCCGCCGCCGTGTTCGTCACGTCCGGTGTCGAGGCGCCGGTGCGTGACATCGCGGCTGCGGCTGGCGTCGGAATGGGGACGATTTACCGCCACTTCCCGACGCGAGCGGATCTCGTTGTTGCCGTGTACCGCCATCAGGTCGAGGCCTGCGCCGAGGCTGGTCCGGTCCTGCTGGCGAATGGTGGCTCGCCGCACGCTGCACTCGGTCAGTGGGTCAACCTCTTTGTTGATTTCCTGGTCACGAAGCATGGACTTGCCGCGGTCCTGCAACCCGACAGCGTCGGCTTCGAAGCGCTGCATGCCTACTTCCTTGACCGCCTCGTGCCCGTTTGCGCTCAGTTGCTCGACGCAGCCGCCCAAGCCGGAGAGATCAGCGCCGATATTGATGCCTACGAACTGATGCGTGGCATCGGCAGCCTTTGCGTTGGCGGAGACCTCGACCCGCGCTACGATGCCCGCCGCATGGTCGAGCTGCTCATCGCGGGACTCCTCCAATCGCGCTCGACCTGATGCTGTTGATCCATAGAAGGAGCACCCGCAGTACCTCGTTAAGGTTGGTCAACTTCGTGTACATTTGGGAATTCCATGGCTCACCCGCGATTTCCGTGAATCTGAAGCAGGATCTGGAACACAGAGAAAAGGTGGCCCTGCTTGGAGCCGACCTATATGTCCTCGTTTCCAACATATACTAGAGCTTTCACGCAATGTGCGGGTGAGCCGTTTAATGCTGGGATGTACAACTGATGCAAATGCAAGTAGTAGCCAATACATCATTATTTCTCTTTTACTTAGATAGTTATATTTATTCTTTCAATAAATATTGCATTTTAATGTAAAATAGTGTATAATTACTATATGACATCAGAAAATAATTGTATCGCTTCTGTGAGAAAAGGTTTCTTCGAGCGTCCATGCGTTAAGAGGTGTCGACATAGGAGCATACCATCGTGAGACTTTATGTAGGGGGACTCCCCTATCAAACGACTGAAAAAGATCTTCTCGATCTGTTCGAACAGGGAGGAACCGTTGCCAACGCCACGGTTATCACTGATCGCGATACAGGCAGAAGCAAAGGCTTTGGCTTTGTTGAGATGAGCGACGACCAGGAAGCACGATCTGCCATTGAGCGGCTGAACGGCACGAGTATTGGTGATCGGACCATCATTGTCAATGAGGCGCATGAGCGCCAATCGACAGGAAGAGAACGGCGTCCAAACAATAGCTATAGGAACGAACGATACTAAGTTCCGAGAACTGGTAGCGCGAAACCTGCCAGAAAAAAGTGTAGCACAAAAGGCTAGCTCATCAGCTAGCCTTTTGAATCTGTTTTCCCTAATATAGGCTGGTCTCAACATTTGTGAAATTGAACAACAATTTTGTACGATTTCGTACATCTTGAGACCGTCCTACTAAGAGAGATGAACAGAAGAAGGCTTCTGTTGATATTCACACCCCAAATGGCAACTTCTGCTACACTTTCTCCGTATATATGGTAGCATTTTCCAATTTCTGGCATTTTTATCATGCACTGAGGAAGTGAACATGCAGCACCAGCAGGAATTTGAGCATACGTCCAATACACCAGAGGAGACGCCAGCGCCACTCAAAGAGCGCCAGATCAATACCGATCCTCGCGAACAGCCACCATCGCATGAGTCTACGTACCGATCCTATGAAGAAGGGTATATTGACCAGAGCGAACGAGATTACTGGCCGTTCGAGGGTGAGAAGCTACAGCCAGAGCCGAAAAACCAGAAAAGTATAGGTGGACTGTTGGGATTGGTCGTTCTGCTGTGCGCGGTCTTTATTGCCGGGAGCTTCTTCGGCGTGATTCTGAGCTGGCTCACCTGGGTGGTGGTGATTGTGCTGATCATAGCCGGGTTGGCCGCACTGGCTACAAACTGGCGTGTCGTGACTATCCCCATGCCCACGCGCACCTTCCAGATACTGGAACACGCGCGGCTGGTGATCAACAATGGAGCGGGGACCGTGTCTATTCGCCGGGGAGAAGAGGGCGTGGTGAGCGTGACCGCGACCAAACGCGCCAGTGGCATTGGCATCGATGCGGAGCGCATGCAGATAGACTACAACCAGTACGGCGACACGCTGGACATCTCAAGCCACATGGACTGGAGCATCCTTCAGTTTGGCCTGCGTACGGTCGATTTTGAGATCACTGTGCCGTCCAGTTGCGATGTCCACCTTCAGAACGGTTCGGGACGAATCATGCTTCAGGGTACCAGTGGGGTGATTCGCGTGCGTACTGGTGGCGGCAGCGTACACGCGCACGATCTTCGTGGGCAGATCGAGATGAAAACAGGTGGCGGGCGCATCGAAGCCGATAGCCTGCAAGGTTTGATCGATTTGCGTACCGGCGGCGGGCGTATCGAGGCCCAGAATCTCCAGGGCCAGATTTACCTGCACACCGGTGGTTCCCCCATTATCCTTGGAAACACGCACGGCCAGCTCGCAACAGAGACTGGAGGCGGGCGCATCGAAGTCAGCCAGGCCGCCTTAAGCGGGGAATCGTCTTTGAAAACAGGCGGCGGTACGATTACCTTTGACGGTTCGCTGGACGCGCTCGGCAGCTACAACTTCCGAACCGGAGGCGGCAAGATTAATCTCAGATTGCCTGATGATGCAGCGTTTAGTCTGGATGCAAAGACGGGAGGCGGCGGTGTGCATAATGAATTTGGCGGCACTGAAGTAGGGAACGGGCCACACGCGCCTCTCAAACTTAGAACCGGCGGCGGGGAGATTCGCATCTCTCGATTGCCGTATCCTCAAAGTGGAGCGTAATCAAACATATACTTTCTCTCTTCTCGAGGACTTGATATCACTCTGGAGAAAAGTCCTTGTGCTGGCACCGATTGGATGGCTTGAAGGCTATAGTGCTGATGGCTTAAGATCTAGAAGGATAGCGGGTGAGATTTGTCCAACTTACTTGTTGATTCCTGTGATCTCAGTTTCTGACACATGCTCAATTTTTAGGGTAACAGTCTCACTATCTTTGAGATCCTACAACAGTGTCATTTTTCACATATAATTGGAGCAAGCTCAAGCATAAATGAGCGTGAAGCCACCTTTTATTCCAAATATATTTGGCGGCTTATTTCACAAATATTCGGGTTAGCCGTATTTATTACCATAAATATTTGGGTAAACAATACATGGTATTCATTGCATTGTATGTGGGAGTTTGCTCCATTTGGTATGTGATTTTATTTATTACAAAATGTCAGTCCTATTAAGATAGGTTCAATATTGCCTTTAGAGCGAGAGGTAAAATTGGCTCTTTTAAGAACGGACGTACCATATAGCCAACACAATGCCAATAGCCCTGCCTATGTCTTGCCAGCCAATCCACATGCCTGGAAGTTGCGAATCTTTCTAGGAGCGGGGACAAAAGATCAGCCTTACTATGCCGATACCCAACAATTTATCCTGGAACTGAATGCACTTCACCTGGACTACTCCTCTAATCTGAAGAATGGATACCATACCTGTAGTATCTGGGAAGCTCAGTTATATCATGCATTGATCTGGCTGCAGTGGAGGGAAACAGTGTCTTTGACAATCTGCCAAACGTGTGTTGGCTAATTGGCGTATCCATTCGTAAAGTGAAGGAGTTATGAAGAGAAATTTTCTCTATTGACCTCATCAGACTGATGAGCCGACGATACGAGAAAGTCTACTTGCTGAGTTACAACATGCACACACTAAGCCAATAAATCCCTCTACTTTCCCAGGCTTTCTCAACTGCTAGAATAGACATAAAGGGATTTGAGATGATCCATCATCATACAGAACTTCCCTAACGCATCAGTTTAAGGTACAATAGGAGCAATTAAATCACAACCAGGAGAAGTATATGGAAGACGCATCAAACATGGGCACATCCAGACCTACATTCATACCTGTCAATCTTGACGACCATTCGATCTTACGAATTGAAGCAACCCAGCTTGATGCTGGAGTCGTTGGTGAGGGGTATATTGCCTCGGTAGAGTTGCCTTCATTTCAGCAAGTCACTGATACAATTAAAAGTATGGCAAAACAGTTAATAGCAATGTGGAACGAGGTACAGCCAAGCAGTGCCAGTGTTGAATTCGGGATCGAAGTTGGTTTTGAGCCTGGAAATCTGACAGCATTGCTCGTGAAAGGGTCAGGCAAAGGACATCTTACAGTCACATTAGAGTGGGCAAAAGAGTCTTCTCAGTAATGTTTTGTTAGGAGTATAGAATGGGGCAACTTCTGTCATTACGTGAACAATTAAAACGTTGCACTGTGCAACTATTGGTTCCAGGGAAGAGCTTAGGGACAGGTTTCTTTGTTGCGCCTGGCTTAATACTTACGTGTGCCCACGTAGTCCAAACAGCTCGGGAAAATAATCTGTCCATTGAAGTATGCATGTGGGATGGCCAATCCATTGGCCTGGGATCAATCGACAAATATGTATTGGAGAAAATTCCTATCAAGGATACCCTTCCGGGACAGAAGTTTCAATATCTTTACCCTGACCTGGCATTGTTACAGGTGAAGCTGACAGATCACCCCTGTGTTTATCTGGACGCTCAGGTGAGCAGTGGCAATCAACTCTACATTTACGGTTATCCGGACAACTTTCCCGGTGGTGACGAGGCTGAATTCGTATTTGAAGGGGAAAGTCGAATAGACAATCAAAGATTTTTACTCAAATTCAGAGAAGGAGAGGCCCGCCCGGGATTTAGTGGCGCACCACTCCTGAATTTGAATACGGGCGGTGTCTGTGGGGTCGTTCAGACGACCCGCGGCAGTGATATAGGTGGTAGAGCCATCCCAACGAGCATAGTTTTTCAAGAGTTACCGGGCCTGAAGGATCAACAGCTACAATTTCACCAGCAGGACAAACGCTGGGCAGAAAGTCTCACCGCGCAACAGGGTCAGGTATTAGGCCTGCGGACTGCTACAGATGCTATTGAAGTCTTCTACTCGTATGCTGAGGAGGACGAAAAGCTGGTGATGGAACTCCAGAAGCAACTGGTCCTGCTGAAGCGACTACGGATCATCACTGATTGGTATCCAGGTAAGGTCACCCTCGAAGGAGAGGAACCTGACGAGCAGATTATGAAACATCTGAACTCAGCTCGCATTATTCTTCTGCTTGTTAGCCCAGACTTTATATTTTCGGAGGAGCATGGCAACATTGAGGTGGAGAGAGCCATGGATAGGTACAAAGCCAAAGAGGCCGTCGTTATTCCCATCAACTTGCGTAATATCGATAATTGGCGTGAAATGCCATTTGGTAAGTTACAGGCTATTCCCAGGAATAATAAACCGGTTATTGAGTGGTCCAATCGCGATGCGGCATTTGCAGAGATTGCTAAGGAGATTCGTGGAGTTGTGGAGAGGCTGAAAATAGGCCCTTAGATGGCTCACCATATTGGACATACAGAGTCATCAACATGACTTATTCTCTTTTCTTTGAAATATTCAAATAGCGAACTCCTAAGTTTTTTTTAGTATAGTATATATGCGAATATAGACATTGAAGCGTTTCTATAGTAATATACTAATTAACGTTCCTTATTTGATTCAAATTCTCATTTGATTGCCTTGTATTGTAACTCGTTGAAGATTTGTAAAGTGCGCATCCCTAACACGCTATCTCCAGTACAAAGAAATTATATCCGAGGTTGTAGAGGCGCGTAGTGCAAGAGATGTCATAATAGTAAATCAACACGAGAGGAGCACACATGTCAGAGCAGTCGAAGGAGACAGTCTCCGGTGCCTACCAGGAAACATCCATACCTCAGCGTGATAACAAGCAAGTCATCTCACTATCGAAGCCAAAGCTAACATTCGTTAAAGTGCACTACTGCTATGATCATGAAGACGAAGAACTTCGTGTGGAACTTGACAAGCATCTGAAGGCTTTAGAGCAAAGGGGTTGGATTAGTAGCTGGAATGAGTATGAAATATCTGCGGGGAAGGAACGGGAACGTGAGATTGAGACACACCTCAGCAGTGCAGATATCATTCTTTTGCTTGTGAGTCCCGATTTCATGGCGTCCGATCGCTACAGCACCGACATTCAAGAGGCCATGGAAAGGCACGAGAAGGGCGAAGCTAAGGTGATTCCTATTATCCTTCGTCCTGTCGATTGGCAAGACACCCCCTTTGGCAATCTTCAAGCCTTACCGACAGCAGGGAAGGCCATAACAGTTTGGTCTAATCGTGATGAAGCGTTATTAGTTGTCGAGCAAGGTATACGAAAAGCCGTCAAAGAACTGCTCAAGCGAGTATTTATCTCCTTTGCCCAGGCAGATTATTCGTTTGCGATGCGTTTGAAAAGCGATCTTGAAGCTCAGGGATTCACGGTCTGGAGCGCGCCAGGTGGGCAAGAGGTAGACGAGGTGAACCGGCGAAACATCGTGCAACCGCTGATTCGTGATGCGGAAGCAATCTTGCTGGTTGCATCTCCGAACGCTCGCTTTGATCGTTCGATCAAAGAGGATCTGAAAGTTGCTGAGACGTACGAGCAGCGTGTGGTGCCTGTTTGGGCGTCAGGTGATGATTGGCTGAAAGTTATTCCTTCGACCTGGGATGAGAAATCTTATGTTGATGCACGCGAGCTGCACTATGAGACAGCAATACAGAAACTTATAGCTCGCCTGGAGCTTCTGGCACCCGTGTCTGAATCTCCCACAATGACGCCATCTTATGTTGATTTTTCTTCGGTGCCTGAGCCAGATACCGAGCCGCGCAACCCCTATAAGAGCCTTGAACCCTTTCGCGGTGACGATGCCAGAGATTTCTTTGGGCGTGATGAATTCATACAAGATTTGCTGAAAGCACTCGAGAAATCACTTTTCATAGGACAGCAGGAACGCAACGCAGGACGACTCCTTGCGGTTGTGGGTGCGAGCGGGTCGGGCAAGTCTAGTGTAGTTATGGCGGGTCTGTTGCCAGAACTAGAGAAAGGAGCCATCGCTGGCAGCAGCGAATGGATCTTTCTGAAACCAATGGTACCAGGGGCACATCCTTTTGAAAACCTCGCTCAGACGTTTGCAAGCAGCTTTCCTGAGAGGAGCTTCGTCTCTCTACAGGAAGACCTGAAAGCAGATTCTGCGCGCGGTTTGCAAATTCTAGCGAGCCAAATAGCGAAACAGCCTGACACGAAGGTGGTGCTTCTGGTGGATCAGTTTGAGGAGCTGTTCACCCTGACCACGTCTAAAGAGGAGCAGCAGCGCTTCATAGACGTGTTGGTAGCAGGCATAACTGAATCACAAGGTCCTGTAGTTGTTATCCTGACACTTCGCGCCGACTTCTATGACCGTCCCATACAGTATCCAGAACTGGCCCGACTGATTGAAAAGCACCACCTTCTCGTTCTACCAATGGACTTAAAGGATCTGCGTAGTGTGATAGAGGGACCTGCCAGGCTGCCGGATGTGCAGTTGAAATTTGAAGGCGATTTATTGGGTGATTTGCTCTTCGAGGTACAGGGCCAGGTAGGAGCTTTGCCACTCTTGCAATTCACACTTGACCAGCTGTTTCAACTGCGCAGTGGGCATCTCTTGACGCTTGATGCTTATAAGCAGATTGGGGGAGTGAAAGGGGCTGTATCAAAGAAGGCCCAAGAAACATACGCTGAATTACCTCCTGACGAGCAAAAGATGGCTCGAGCTTTATTCATGCGTCTGATCGAACCCGGGGATACTGAGCAAGATACTACACGTCGCCGCGCGGCTCTTTCAGAGTTTGAATTTAGCGATGTAACGAAAACTCAGGTGATGGAGAAGACGATTAACACTTTCGTTTCGGCACGATTACTCATGACTAACGAAATTGACGATGTGAAGACGATAGAGGTTAGCCATGAAGCGGTTATACGCGAATGGCCGGACCTTGTCAGTTGGTTAAGTGTGGCACGCAAAGATATCCTGTACCAGCAGACAGTGAGTAAGGATGTTGAAGAATGGGAAAGTCGTGATAAGCCAAAAGACCGACTCTATCGCGGTACTGAGCTGAAAGAGGCGAAGGGCTGGGCTACCCGTTATATGGAGAGTCATTACATTGTGAGCGATAAAGAGATGGACTTTCTAAAGGAAAGTGAGCGTCAACAGCAGCGTTCCTCCTGGCTCAAGATAACGGTTAGCTCGCTGATACTGATCCTGGTGATATTGGCAGGTTTCCTGGGAGTGCCGCAACTGATCTTGTTAGGGGAGCGACTGAACTTTCTGCCTGTTACTGTAACCTCTCTCAATGACACCGGACCAGGGTCTCTAAGCTCAGCCATTCAAGCAGCAAATTCGAACAGCGTTATCAATTTTGATGCTGGCTTGAAAGGGAAGACAATCACTCTCACGAACAATTTGATTCTAAATAAGTCTCTAACCCTGAATGGTTCAGATGTTATCATTAGCGGTGGGAATCATAACTTCCAATTGAGTGTAGGATCGGGATATTCAGTCAAGATCGAGCATATAGCCTTTATGCATGGAGTACTAACGAAAAGCGATTTTATTCACAATTTCGGTAATCTCTTACTTGATCACACGATTATATCGGATTACTATATGGAGGGGTACAACAATTCTCTTATTTACAATGATGGTGGTCAGCTTACAATCTCTAATAGCACCATCACGAACGATACAGGCGAAATCTACAACACCCATGGTCAGCTTACAATCTCAAACAGCATCATCTCGAATATAAATCGCAACAAACCGAGCATAACAGGTGCTAGCAACATCCCCATTTATAATAGTACCGATGGTTTACTCAATATCAAGGATAGTGCTATTAAAAATAACATATCTAGCTTTAACGGAGGTGGAATCTACAATGGAGGCCAGCTCACGATCAGCGGAAGCACGATCTCAGGCAATACCACTACTAGTGGTGCCGGGGGCGGTATTGCTAATGATGAAACCGGTACACTCACGATCGTAAATAGCACCATTGCTGGCAATATGGCTAGTAGGAGTGGCGGCGGCATTGGGAATCTGAGTGATACTGCTACTACGTTGATGAGCTTTTGTACCGTTTACGGAAATAGTGCGAGTGAAGGCGCGGGAATTGCAGTTAAAGCTGGAACTGTAACGATCAACAATAGCATCGTAGCAGGAAACAACCTTGTTGCGAAAAAGCAACTATCCCCCCCGAACTTTGGGGGAGCTCTTGTTTCAAATGGCTTTAATCTCTTTCAGAATATGACAAATATAGCCCCTCTGCACAAATCTGCCCCAGACATATCAAACATAGCCGTTGCACGCTTCACATCAGATCATGATAGAACTGTGTCTGCGAGTGATCTTCCACAAATATTAGATCCTCAAGGGCTGCAAAATAATGGTGGCCAGACCTTGACCTACAAGTTGCTCCCAGG
>Ga0116218_1001961_pt1 | contig 12101 bp, 15 predicted proteins | sample Sb_taG_2_FD_88966 | JGI IMG/M metagenome (GOLD analysis project Ga0116218, IMG submission 88966) | Peat soil microbial communities from Weissenstadt, Germany - Sb_50d_5_LS metaG | ecosystem: Environmental > Terrestrial > Soil > Wetlands > Peat | place: Germany: Weissenstadt | collected 2010-09-21 | reverse complement strand
TCCGCTTCGGCGGAAAACGCTTCTGGACAGACTGCCTCTACCCGTACATCCAAACGGACTACGGGCAAGCGGGCTGGATGAAGGAAGAACCACCCGTCATTTATGCGGGTGAGTGTCAGTTCAGCATATCTTGTACAAAGGAGACAATAATCGCCTGAATCTCATCCAGGTGCCCTTGGAAGAAGTGGTCCGCACCCTGAACTGCTACCAAACTTTTAGGCGCTGGCACCTGCTCAAACCATTGAGCCGTCAATGGATAAGGAGCAAGTTCATCTTTCGTTCCCTGAATAATGAGTTTAGGTTTGTGGCTGCCAGGTAAATACTCTCCTTCGAACATTCGTGCTGGCACACCTAGACCGATCATTGCCTGTACTCGATCATCGATGGCAGCAACTCGCAGCGCTACATATGCGCCGAACGAGAATCCACCAAGTATCACTGGCAAACCAGGATAGCGACGACTCAAAAATTCAAGAGCAAAGCGCACATCATCCATTTCGCCACGTCCTTCATCGTATGTACCAGTACTATGTCCAACTCCTCGAAAATTGAAGCGTAGAGCGGGCATTCCAAGTATTTGTAATGCCTGAGCCACTTTGAAAACTACCTTGTTATGCATGGTGCCTCCATAAAGTGGATGAGGATGGCAGACCAACGCAGTGTAGCGGGGAATAACCCCTTCCTCTTCAGGCTTGAGGATGCCTTCTAAATGGCCTGTTTGAGTTGGTATATTGATGTGCAATATTTGACCGATGATGCACCCTTGCTTTCTATTTTACCTGAAGCATACTCACAGTTCTTGTTAAGCCGATTTTCACTATATCACACCTTACGTTTTTCCGTCGCATTCTCTCAAAATTTGGTACTTGAGGTTATGTAATTCCATTCACTCTTTTAACGTTTGTTTGATAATCTAGCTCTACCATCGCTCAGGATAACAAGGTAAGCAGAAGTGCATGGTGAGCCAATCTACTGCTACAAGGGAAAAATACTCTTGACAAGAGGCTTGCTGTCAGTGATAATCGATGTATACTTCTCCCATTCCAATTCAGTGGAAGGACCTGCTATGGAAACTTATGGATCACATGCATATCCAGGACGGCTGTTTGTCGTAGAGGGTGTTGATGGCTCTGGAAAAAGCACACAAATCGCCCTCTTGCGACAGTGGCTGATCAGTGAAGGATACACTGTTTTTTTCAGCGAATGGAATTCGTCTCCCCTTGTCAAAAAGACCACGAGTAAGGGAAAGAAAAAGCAATTACTGACCCCAACAACATTTAGCCTGATACATGCCACCGATTTCGCTGATCGCACTGAACACGACATTATTCCTCCTCTCAAGGCAGGCGCCATCGTCCTGGCAGATCGCTACATTTACACCGCGTTTGCGCGCGACGTTGCGCGAAATGTTGATCGTAAGTGGGTGCGCGAGCTATACCAATTTGCTGTGAAACCGACCATGGCATTCTATTATCGCGTACCTCTGGAGGTGTCTCTCAATCGTATACTTACAGGTCGCACTGAACTGAAATATTACGAGGCTGGCATGGATCTAGGTTTGAGTAGTGATCCGCAAGAAAGCTTTAAGTTATTTCAGGAACGAATTGTGGATGAATATGAGTCAATGATAGATGAATTTGGGTTAACTGTTATGGATGCCACATTACCTATACCAGAACAACAGCGCCGAATGCGTAAGATTATACGGCCTTACTTACATGGTGTACGCAGGATGCGAGCATCGGCAAAAGAATCAGCGTGGGCGGGATTGGCGAGAGAAATGCGCCCATCTCAGGCTGAAATAGTCGGAAGAACCGGATGATTGTAGACATTACAGAGTAGTAATGAAGGAGTTTGTGAGACTATGACTCAGCTTGACTTTTATGGCATTGACGCCATCCACCTCAAAGAACGTGAAGAACTTCTACCTGGTCGCTTGATTGTATTAGAAGGCACTGATGGTGTAGGCCGATCAACTCAATTACATCTACTGCGTCCCTGGCTTGAAAGCAGCGGCTATGCTGTAGTTGATACTGAAATGACGCGCTCCATATTGGCCGGGGCGGGCCTCAAACAGGCTAAAGAGGGCCATACGCTTGGTCCCATCACGCTCAATCTGTTCTATGCCACCGACTTTGTTGATCGCTTCGAGAGCCAGATCGTACCCGCATTGCGAGCAGGTTTTATCGTACTAACAGATCGCTATATCTATTCATTGATGGCTCGCGCACTGGTTCGAGGTGCTGACCCCAAATGGATTCGCTCTATCTATGGTCTGGCTTTGAAGCCTGACGCAATTTTCTATTTAAAGGTAGGTATCGATGATCTGATACCACGTGTGTTGCAACGCGGCGGCTTCGATTATTGGGAATCGGGCATGGATATGAAACTGGGTGAAGATCTCTTTGATAGCTTTGTGAATTACCAAACGCAGATGCTTGAGCAGTACGAGGAGATGACGAGTGAATACGGCTTCCTGGTGCTCGATGCTAGCTTGCCCGTTGAGCAACTCAATGAGCAATTGAAACAAAAGTTTCTGCCACTTCTACCACATGGGTAAGGGACAGCGAGCGACCGTAAATGCCCTCCCTCCACCCAACCACTCTCGCCCTTATACCTGGAATGACGGGGAACCTGATTACTCCAGAGCTTGAGCTTCTTCCACTACATAACCTGCGGCACGCAGGCACTGTAACAACTGCTCGCATTGCGCCCGATCACGCGTCTCAAGGGTGAGTGTTTCTTCACGCTGCATGATTGGCAAACGACTCGAGATGCGTTGGTGCCGAACATCTATAACATTGATGCGCATCTCAGAAATGATGCCCAACAACCTCATCAATTCGCCGGGTCGGTCTGTCAAGCGTGTGTGTATGACAAAGTAGCGACCAGCCGCCGCAAGGCCATGCTCAATAAAGCGACTAACCAGGTTGATATCAATATTTCCTCCTGTTAAAGGTACCAGCACCCTCTTTCCATCCAACTTTACTACTCCACTTAGCATAGCTGCTACACCCGCCGCGCCTGCACCTTCGACTAGCATTTTGTTACGCTCCATCAAGAGTAGAACTGCACCGATGATTTCCTCGTCGTTGACCATGACGACATCATCAACAAGGTTCTGAATAATAGGGAACGTCAATGTTCCAGGCCGTTTTACAGCAATTCCATCGGCTATGGTTGCAATAGAAGGTAAAGTTCTCAGCTCCCCTGCATCAAGCGATGCACGACAACCTGCAGCGCCTTCTGCCTGCACGCCAATAATCTTAATATTCGGCCTGAGTGCGCGAGCAGCGATAGTAATACCAGCAATCAGTCCTCCACCACCGATTGGGACAATAAGTGCGTCTGCATCGGGGAGGTCACTCAGCATCTCCAGACCAAGCGTTCCTTGCCCGGCTATGACATCCGGATCATCGAAGGCATGGATAAAAGTTGCGCCCGTTTCTTGTTGCAACTCAAGGCAGTACTGATAGGCATCATCGTAGGTAAAACCATGCAGGACTACCTCGGCACCATAGCCCTGTGTAGCCGTGACTTTAGCGAGTGGAGCCGTTTCCGGCATGACAATTGTACACGATATATTATATTGGGCCGCAGCTATTGCAACACCCTGAGCATGGTTACCTGCTGAAGCCGCGATAACGCCACGACTATATTCCTCTTTACTAAGACGTGAGATTTTGTAACTAGCGCCGCGTACTTTGAAAGAGCCTGAACGCTGCATATTTTCCGCTTTTAAGTAGATGTCTGCGCCGGTAATATCACGTAAAGTTCGTGATGGCGCAAGTGGTGTATGGTGGAGGCGTGGTTTGAGAAGTTTATAGGCTTCCCAAATATCGGCAATCGTGACAGATGTATGTACCTCCTGATTGGAGGGATTCAATGTTCTAGTGTCGTTTTCAACAAAACGCATGGCGCAGTACGGCCCCTTTCACTTATAGTACAACAATGGACCATACCACAGTCATTGTGGTTGTGAATCATCCTAAGCTCTTTCAGAAATGCTTCGTGTCATCTGAATGTAAGGAAGTTTTAGTATGGAAGAATTATAACGCAGGTGGCAAGTGGATACAATATGTCCCCGTTTTTCAAAACGAGGACATATGTAAAGGAACTTCGGCTTTGCGAACCCTATATAAGACTATTCTCGCGAACGGAAAATTTTTACCCTTCGATTTGGCTCTTTGCCACGGCTGCGAGAATTTAAGTTATAACGAGTTGCCATCTGATGCTGTAGCCTGCGAATATAAGCATTAGCAGGAGCTAGTTCAGCCGTCATGAGGTCTTTATTTAGGACCTGGTGAATAGCATCCTCGGTTTCCAATAATGCTTTCGTGGTTGGATCATCAGATTTAGATGCATGTATCCCATCCGCTTCTTCCTGATTCTCATCCAGAGAAACATCTATTGGAATATCGAAAATGCGAGCAAGAGCATGCTGCATCTGAGCAATTGTGTTGTTCTTCAAGATGATGATGAGCTTTTGCTCCTCCTCAGCCTGTTGTAGACGCTCTGGCTGGCGACGGTAGTAGTTTTTCAGGGTGATAATTGCATCAGCGTCACCCTGACTGTTTGTGACGATAATCGGTACGTGCAATTGACGCGCAGCCTCAGCCAGACGGTCGCGGCTCACTCCAAATGGATAGACGCGTAACGTCTTTAGGATGGGCAGTTGTTCCTTCACATTTTCAGAGTGGTATATCCCTTCATCAAACAAAGGACGATCAACTGCAATCAAGCCTGCGGAATTGTGTCGTTTGACATCGGCTGGGGCTGTTCCTGTTGGAGCCAGTGCTCTTACCTGACCGCGAGCATGCAAGCGTTCTCCACCATTACCGCCGTTACCGCCACCATTACTACGAGACCCCTGCTGGCCCATACGACGAACAGTACTCCAATTACTTTCACTACGGTCAATATAATTGTTAGAACGTGAAGCAGTACCGAAGCCCTCGATACCCCAGGTCGGCACTTCCATGCCACCTGAAGAGATCCGTCGCGCAGAGACTCGTCCAGTCTCTTCATCGCGTGTGCGTTCTTCGGCAACTATCGTCTGTCCACGCAACATACTGTCAACCGTATCGGCTACATCACGATGCACAACCAGTTCCTGCCAGCTCTGCTGTTCAACTACTACATCAAAAGTCGGTGGAGCTTTGCGCTCCAGAATACTCTTCTGAGTATGGCGCCTGCGAGCCTCCTCATCTCCAAGAGTCACCGTTTGAATACCGCCTACTAGATCAGAGAGTGTCGGGTTTACGAGCAAGTTACCAAGCGAGTTACCGTGAGCAGTCGCTACAAGCTGCACCCCTCGTTCCGCAATGGTACGAGCAGCGGCAGCCTCCAATTCAGTACCTATTTCGTCAATAACAATAACTTGCGGCATATGGTTCTCTACCGCTTCAATCATAACCGCGTGTTGTTCTGCTGTTCGAGCCACTTGCATGCGACGCGCTCGACCAATGCCGGGATGCGGAATATCCCCATCCCCAGCGATTTCGTTCGAGGTATCTACAACGACTACGCGCTTATTGGCCTCGTCGGCCAGAACACGTGCTATTTCACGCAACAGTGTGGTTTTGCCCACACCGGGGCGACCAAGAATCAAGATCGATTGACCCTGTTCGACAATATCCCGAATTAAGGCAATACTGCCAAGTACCGCTCGACCAATGCGGCAGGTCAAACCAACAACTTTACCTTTTCGATTACGAAGTGCGCTGATACGGTGGAGAGTGCGCTCGATACCAGCACGATTGTCGTCGCCAAATTCACCTATTCGCTCAACCACATACTCGAGGTCAGCATAGGCCACTGGCTGAGTACTTAGGATCACCTCCCCTTCTGGGAACCGGCCCTCAGGCAAACGTCCAAGGTCCATTACGATCTCCAGCAGTTCGCTTCGGTTTTCGAGCCGATTGACCGCGTCGTGGATGGCGGGTGGCAAAGTTACCAGTAAAGCCTCCAAATCGTCAGTGATCATGTGTTGCATAGACTGTTTTATCACCTCGTTGTTTGGCGAGAATTGACCGTCCCCAGGCCCTTCACGCCATAAGCTACTCGTTGTTCTAGTGCGGGGACCGTGCGCGGATTCAAAGCTAGTAAAGCTATGTGCCGCACGAGCAATGCCTTGGTCGAGACATGCTCAAAACCACTGGAACGCAGAGCATTAATAACGGAAGAATCGTACTCCCGCACCTGACAATAGATCGGGCGGGCGTCTCTTTCCAAAAGTCGCTGAGTACCAAATCGCACGATCGACTCAGCCAGTTCAGCATGTTCAGGATGAACAATAAGCGAGAGCTGATGTGGAGCTGTGCCGTGACCGCGACACAGGCGCAACCAGGCCCCTAAACGAACACCAACATCACAAACGAAGCTTTCATCTCCTTTCGAAAGAACCGAGGGTAACGGGCGCAGTGAGCCGACGTATAACTTAGCAAATTCTTCACTATTATCCAGCATCTCAGCCATCTGTACTCGTTGTGGAGTGGCAGATCGATAGAGCTGGTGTAATCCCCATACGTGATGACGATTCCAACGGCGAAGTGAAGGTTGTTTGAAGTCGCCCTGTACTGACTCAGGCTGAAAGACGTAGGTCAGCTGGCGGGCATAACGTTGAAATCCAGATTTCTGGAAAAGTTCCTGCTCTGGAATTTCATCCTCAACTCTAGCAAAAATACGGTGAATACCATGATTTGAGGCGACCTGTAGCATGTAGTCGAGCAACGCTGCAAGCACCTCATCGCTGGAGACGTTGCTATTGACCATAGAGGCAAGGTAAGCTATGTCCCATGTAACGCGTGATGGCCTTTCACGCACCTGTGCAAATCCCAGAATATGCCAATGATCCTCACATATCCAGGTACGCGAAGCGGTGTTAACGGGGAAGATATTTCTCAGGATAGGTGACAGGGGAATACGAGATTCAACCGGTTCGAGCCAACACACGAAGTTCGCAAATTCGTGCTGTTTGTTCCGAGCACGGCGATCAATTGCGTAGATGATTCCCGGCAAATCAACATATAGTACCGGTCGTATCATCCAGTGCTCCCGCGCCAGAGGGGCGAACAACTAAACCCAGACCTTCGCGCGTATCTACCCCTTAACGCTCTGTACTATGCGGAGAAAGTATTGATGGAAACGTGGATCTCCACCAATCTCCGGATGAAATGCTGTGCCTAATAAGTGCCCTTCTCGGACAGCAACGATTGTTCCATCGTCGAGCGTTGCCAGCACCACTACCCCCGGACCAACCGATTCAACCGCTGGCCCCCGGATAAAGAATGCATGGAATGGCGCTTCTCCTATTTCTGGCACAGAGAGATCAGTCTCAAAACTTTCCCGCTGGCTGCCAAATGCATTTCGGCGAACACGGATGTGCATCGAAGCCAACAATGGCTGACCTTCGAGCGCATTATCCGTCTCGCGAGCCAATAATATTAACCCTGCACAGGTTCCCCATATGGGGAACTTTTCCCGAATCTTCTGTTGTAACGGCTCATCTAAGCCATACAACACCATCAACTTGCCAATGGTAGTGCTCTCACCACCTGGTAATATTATACCATCTAAATTATCCAAATGCTTGGGAAGTCGGACAGCTTTTGCTTCAACTCCTAATTCTGCCAGCATCTTCAAGTGTGCTTCAAAGTCACCCTGTAAGGCTAAGACGCCGACACGCAGCTTTTTTGGGCTGTATGATTCCATTCACTACCACCCACGTCGTGCCATTTGCTCATGTTCCGGTAACTTATCTAAATTAATGCCCACCATCGGCTCGCCAAGATCTCTCGAGACCTCTGCTATGATACCAGCATCCTCGAAGTGCGTGGTGGCACGTACGATAGCTCGCGCGCGTTTTAGAGGATCACCTGATTTGAAAATGCCAGATCCGACAAAGACACCCTCTGCTCCCAGACGCATCATCAGGGCGGCATCAGCAGGAGTCGCACAACCACCTGCCGAAAAGTTCACAACAGGCAATTTGCCTTTTTGAGCGACCTCGCGCACCAACTCATATGGAGCGCCAAGATTTTTAGCCTCGGTCATCAATTCTTCCTCTGGCAACATCTGCAAACGGCGAATGCCATCCATCACGGCGCGTATATGGCGCACCGCCTCTACGATATTACCTGAGCCAGCTTCACCTTTGGTGCGAATCATCGCAGCACCCTCACCAATACGACGTAGTGCCTCACCAAGATCACGAGCGCCACATACAAATGGAACTGTGAAGAGATGTTTATTGACATGGAAGTGCTCATCGGCGGGCGTTAATACTTCTGACTCATCTATGCAATCTACACCAATGGCCTGGAGGATCTCCGCTTCCACAAAATGCCCGATACGACACTTTGCCATAACAGGAATAGTGACCGCTTCTTTAATTTTGATAATGAGTTCGGGATCACTCATACGCGCAACACCGCCTTGAGCGCGAATATCAGCCGGCACGCGCTCCAACGCCATGACGGCTGATGCCCCGGCCTCTTCTGCAATACGTGCTTGCTCGGCATTCACAACATCACAGATCACTCCGCCTTTGAGCATTTCTGGAAAACTACGTTTAATTTGTATAGTTCCTGTTTGTTTTTGCATGGGTATGTGTCTCCTGGATGACATGAGGGATTTGACATTTGTACTACATTTTATCACACCGAGGGGTTAGCTACTACAGCCAAGTGGGGAGAGGAGTGCCAGCCAGGATAGTGGAGTTGAGAAGAATTATGTCAAAAGATCCAGGCTCAGCTTCAGTGCAACATCTACTTTATTCAGCTCTTCGCTGGTAATTACACCTCGGCGACGGATAAGGCGAGATTTCTCAATGGTCATTACCTGCTCGCATTTGACATCCGTAAAATCGGTAAGGCCATTCTCTTCGGAGGGTGCAATACGTACATGCAATGGAATTTCACGTTCGGTGCGACTCATTGATGCGACTATGGTGAGAGGATAGGAGAGAGAGGTATTACCTCGATCGTTCTGAATGATCAAAGCGGGCCGTTTACCCTTTTGTTCTGCGCCTCTACCAGGAGACCAGTTCACATCCCAAATCTCGCCGCGCCTGGGACTTTGCGGCATCGGCGGCGGGAATATGGATTGACTTGCTTCAATTTCTTGGGGGCCGGGCGTAGATTGCGCCTTAGCCTCACTACTCATGCAACTACCTTACACTTTACGCAACAACCATACCTTCTTGACCGACATTAAAAAAGAAGCGTGCGTCTTCAAGTGTTTCTGGGAGGGAACCAAGATAGGCGTATGCTTCATCGAGAGAGTGACTGAGGGAGGAAAATGTTTGTTCGCGTTTCTGAATGATTGCCGCTTTCAACTGTTCGTAATTATCCTGACGCATCAGGTCCATTATAGTTTCCACAATGTCTCCTAGCGAGGATTCAAGTTCTACGGCCAGAGCCTTAAGCTCTTTATGCTGCGTTGAGGGGATTTGTATCGATTTGCGAACGAGGTTTTCATAACGATAAAAATCAGGTTGCACAACAGCCATGAAACTGCCTCCTGTTACTAACGCAAAGCCAACCATGTTATCTGCTCTAATTGTAAACGGTGATTTCTAAAATGTCAATAAAATTATTTTGGGAAAATGGAAAAGTGTAGCGATCTTGATTCTTGATGACGGGACAGATTGTATGATAAGCTCGTTTGTATTCCAATACAAAATTTCAACTCTGAACGAAGTAAAGAGAAATTGTTAGATATACACGGTTACTGAGATTGTGCAGGAGGTAGTGAAAACCCATGGCTACCGATGAACGCATAGCAATTGTTACAGGTGCCAGTCGGAGTAAAGGTATCGGTGCTGCAGTGTGTCGTACACTGGCAGCCAATGGTGTTGATATCTTCTTTTCTCATTGGAGATCGTTTGATGGTATGTTGCCAGAGGGAGCTGACGTAGATGGTCCTGCTAGATTGCAAAATGAGATTCAAGAACTGGGAGTGAGATGTGAGAATCTGGAAATTGATCTGAGCAAGATTGATGCACCAAAACGCATCCTGAATGAAGTCGAGCTAAGATTGGGCTCGCCCTCAATTCTTGTCAATAATGCAGCTTATTCAACGAGAGACGGTTTCGAAGTTTTAGACGCAACAACATTAGATGCACACTATGCCGTAAATATGCGTGGCACTTTCCTACTAAGCGTGGAGTTTGCACGTCATCTCTCTGGCAAATCTGGCGGACGTATCATCAATCTTACATCAGGACAATCGGTAGCACCTATGCCAGGAGAACTTGCTTATGTTGCTACTAAAGGTGCAATCGAAGCTTTTACCGTCTCGCTCTCTGCTGAACTGGCATCGCGTGGCATTACTGTAAACGCGGTTGACCCAGGTGCTACTGATAGCGGCTGGATGACTGAGGAAATAAGGCAGGAGCTACTACCTCGCTTTCCGATGGGTCGCATCGGTCAACCAGAAGATGTGGCACGGCTGATAGCGTTTTTAGCAAGTGATGAAGCTGCTTGGATAACCGGACAGGTAATACATTCAAGAGGGGGGTTTCAATGACGACATGTACATGTCTAACGGAATTGGATGATGTGAAGGAGTAATATGCTATGGGTTGTCGCATTGGATGTGGAGCGTGTTGTATCGCTCCGTCCATTTCATCTGCTCTTCCAGGGATGGCGAATGGAAAACCAGCAGGAGTGCGCTGCATTCATCTAACAAGGGATAATCGCTGCAAACTCTTTGGCAAGCCGGAACGCCCTGATGTATGTAATAAACTCCAGCCATCTGAAGATATGTGTGGTTGTTCGGCTCAAGAGGCATTTGTCCGTCTCACATCTCTTGAACGAGCAACAACCCCAGGCAGGTAGAAGGTCGAGGCACAGCAGGTGGTGATCGGAACCATCGATGTCACCACCCTCTGTGGAGAACAACCGCGCATGAAAAAGCACTTGCCGGAGATGCAACGCAACATCGCTACCAGACTCGGTATCAGTCTGGAACAGGTACATGTCAAAGTGAGCAGTATGGATGGAAACGACGAGATTGCCAGGCTCGAAGGCATTGAAGCACGAGTGATCGTCAGTCTGTGGGTGGATCTGTAAGTAATCCTTATCTCATGAGCCGTTGTTGGATGCGCCCAACAGTGAGAGCCAGAGAAGGCATGGCGAGACGAAGCGCTTGCACAACCAGGTCTTGCTTACCGTAGCGGGCACGTATCTCAGCGGCTCTCTCCTTCAAAGTAACCTGCTCGCCTGTTGGGCTGGTCGTCACATCACAGTAGGTCAGCGCATCCGCAACAGCTGAACGCTCACGTGGAAACTCGCCTAAGAGCTGATCACATCCGCGCAGGTGCGCTTCGAACCGTGCTGCAAAATGATGGGCTATGAGCGAGGCGAGACGCTCGTAGCCACACGAACGGACATACAGAGCGCCATCAAGAGGATGAAAACCCGTCACCCTCAAAGATGGTGCATACCCGATATCATGCATGTAAGCTCCAGCAAGAAGAAGGAGACGATCTCCCTCCTCAAATGTCTGACCAACCCAAGAGGCGCGCTGCACCACTCCTTGCACATGAAGCCAACGGTTTCCCAGTGATGAAAGCAACATTTCAGCGCGTTTAGAAGCCCAGGCGATCAAAGAAATACTATCACTCATATGACGCTTTACCACAAATATAAAACTAATAGCTACTTACTCTGTCAGTACCAACTGAGTCTTGTTTCTCCAAAGCATTTGGAGAAACTCTATCTTTGAAAAATTTTGAGATCCAGAAACAAAAAATCATAGATTCTATACCAATGCGGTTAGGATTATGCTATACTTATTGTTCAGAAATATCGGAAAGAACATTTGAATCTTAAAATATCAATCAAGTAATTATACAACCTTTGTGAAAAAGAGCAGGTTATTTCATTTTGTTACTAAGTAGCGAGGTTCAATAGATGCCTTTTGTTAAGAGAACTAGCACGAAACATATCCAATCTCCAAATAATACACGAAAAATCTTTATTGGCAGGACACATGAGTTGCAATTCTTTATTGAAGACATTCTCAAGCCTGAAGACCCTACGTACAATGTAATCTCTGTATCGGGAAATGGCGGCGTAGGTAAATCCACTTTGCTT
>Ga0116218_1001960_pt1 | contig 12104 bp, 13 predicted proteins | sample Sb_taG_2_FD_88966 | JGI IMG/M metagenome (GOLD analysis project Ga0116218, IMG submission 88966) | Peat soil microbial communities from Weissenstadt, Germany - Sb_50d_5_LS metaG | ecosystem: Environmental > Terrestrial > Soil > Wetlands > Peat | place: Germany: Weissenstadt | collected 2010-09-21 | reverse complement strand
GCATATCGCGGACGTGGCCCACTACGTCACTCCCAATTCAGCTTTGGATCAGGAGGCGCGGCTGCGCGGCACCAGCGTCTACTTCCCCGATCGCGCCGTGCCCATGTTGCCGCTTGAGCTTTCCACCGATATCTGCAGCCTGCGCCCGCACCTGGACCGGCTGGTGCTTTCCTGCGTGATGAAGATTGACCACCGGGGCGAGATTCTCGGCTACGAGCTGAGCGAAGGAATCATCCGTTCGGCCGAGCGCATGACCTACACCGACGTGAACGCCGTGCTCGAAGGCGATGCCACCACGCGAAAACGTTACGCAAATCTGGTTCCGACATTCGAAATGATGCGAGACCTCGCGCTGATCCTGAACCGCAAACGCGAGCGGCGCGGTTCCATCGACTTCGACTTGCCCGAGCCCGTGATCGAATTCGACGAGTTCGGAATGATGAAAAGTATCACCCGTTCCGAGCGCAACATCGCGCATCGCCTGATTGAAGAATTCATGCTCTCGGCGAACGAATGCGTAGCCGGATATCTTGAGAACAAACGGGTCGCCTCGATTTACCGCATTCACGAAAAACCCGATGCCAAGCGGGTCTACGATTTCGAAGTTATTGCCGCAGCCTTCGGATATTCGCTGGGCGTGGGCGCGCTGCCGATTCAGCGTGTACAGTTCAAGTCCGAGCGCCGTGAAACCCGCGGAACCGGCAAACGTCCGCGCGAAATCGAAATCCCTAAAGAAGTTCACATTACTCCGCGCATGTATCAGAAGTTGACGGAGAAGATCGCGGGCAAACCGGAGGAACGAATCCTCTCCTATCTGATGCTGCGTTCGTTGAAGCAAGCCCGCTATTCAGAAGAGAATCTGGGACACTTCGCGCTGGCAGCGCCCACTTACACCCACTTCACCTCGCCCATCCGCCGCTATCCCGACCTGATCATCCACCGCATCCTGAAAGAAGTATTACGCAACTCGTCGAACGATCATGTGGCCGATCTTGTGGCGCGGGTGCCCTCGCCCGCGAAAGATGCAGCAACAGATGCACCCTCGCCATGGTCCAAACGTCGGGACCATACCGCCCATCGAGAGTCACTGGAACCCGTCACCGGCCCGATCCCTCTCGAAGAGCTTCACGAGATCGCCGAGGAATCCAGCCGCGCCGAGCGCCGAGCCGACGAAGCCGAGCGCGACCTGATGGAATGGAAAAAGGTCAAGTTCATGGAGAAACGGGTCGGCGAAGACTTCGACGGCCTGATCATCAGCGTGACCAAGTTCGGATTCTTCGTCGAACTCACCGATCTGTTTATCGAAGGCCTGGTCCCACTGGACTCGTTGACCGACGACCGCTACACCTTCCACGAAAACACCCGCGAGATAATCGGCCAGCGCAACCGAAAGATCTACGGCCTGGGCCAGAGGATAAGAGTGCTCGTGGATCGCATCGACCCGGTAGAAAAGAAAATTCAGTTCGCCGTCTTCGAAGAAAAACCGCAACGTTCTCCGAAGAGAAAACGGAGGTAGCGTTCCGCGAAAGCTGGGCCCCCAATCTCCGAGACCTCAAAGTCAAAACGTGGTAGACTTTCCTCCCCAGCGGGGCTGCTCCCCGACCGCGTGTGCTGTTATGCCTGAACCTCTAGCCAAGAAAGTGCTGCTGATCGGCTGGGATGCGGCCGACTGGAAGGTGATTAATCCCCTTCTCGACCAGGGCTTAATGCCTACCCTCGACGATTTCATCAACCATGGTGTGATGGGAAATCTGGCCACCTTGCGACCCATCCTTTCTCCCATGTTGTGGAATTCCATTGCTACCGGGAAGCGGCCGAACAAGCATGGCATTCACGGATTCATGGAACCGGACACGCAAAACGGTGGTATTCGGCCGGTCTCGAGCACCTCGCGCAAGGTCAAAGCGATCTGGAATATCCTCACCCAGCGCGGCTTCAAAACCCACGTTCTGGGCTGGTTCGCTGGTCATCCGGCAGAGCCGATTAACGGCATCTCGGTTTCCGATCTTTTTCCGTACGCTACCGCGCCGCAGGATCAGCCTTGGCCGCTTCCGCCGGGTGCGGTCCATCCTGAAAGTCTGCGCGATACTTTCGCCGAGCTGCGCATGCATCCGGCTGATGTCACCGAGGCCGCGATCCTTCCCTGGATTCCGCGCGCGGCGGAGGTCGATCAGGAGAAGGACAAGGGTTTGATGTCGTTCGCCAAAATCCTGTCCGAGAACTGTTCCATCCACAACGCTGCGACTTGGATTCTGCAGAATGAGCCGTGGGATTTTCTGGCCGTCTATTACAACGGCATCGATCACTTCTGCCACGGGTTCATGCATTACCATCCGCCGCGCATGGAAGGAATCCCCGAGGATCGGTACGAGATTTACAAAGATGTGGTGAATGGAGCTTATCGCTTTCACGACATGATGCTCGAGACGCTGTTGAATCTGGCCGGTCCGGAGGCGACGGTGTTACTGGTTTCCGACCACGGATTCCACTCCGATCATCTGCGGCCGCGTGGAATCCCGGCAGAACCGGCAGGTCCGGCGGTTCAGCATCGGCCGTTCGGAATCTTCTGCATGAAAGGACAACATGTTCAGCAGGACGAACGCATCTACGGAGCGACTCTGCTGGATGTGACGCCAACCATCCTGACGCTCTTTGGATTGCCAGTAGGCGCGGACATGGATGGTCGCGTTTTAGTGCAAGCCTTCGAAGAGCCGCCGCAGATTGCCCGCATTCCCAGTTGGGAGCAGGAACTCGGTGAGTGCGGAATGCATCCCAGCGATTTGCGCATGGATCCCGCCGCAGCTCAAGCCGTACTGCAACAATTTGTCGCGCTCGGTTACATCCAGCCACCCAGTGAAGATCAAAGCAAAGCCGTGGCCAGCGCGGTACGCGAAGCAAATTACAACCTGGCGCGCGACTATCTGGATTGCGGCCGGCCTGACGATGCCCTGCCCCTGCTCGAAGACCTGTCCAAGAACGATCCCAAGCAGACCCGTTTCCAGATGCATCTCGCGCAGTGTTATCTCGCGCTCAGCCGGCGCGCAGAAGCAAAACAAATTCTGGAAGCGCTGATCACTGCTGATTTGAACCCGCCTGAAGCGGAAGCGGTGAAAGCTGAGCAGCCGGACCAGGCCGAGGCGGCGCAAGTGGCGGAGAATGCGCAGCAAGCCGAATCGCCGCGAGCACTGGTGCCGGAAACAGCGCGGACTGAAACGACGGAAGCGGCTGCACCCGAAACGGTGACGCCGGAAACACCAACATCCCCGGAGAAGCCGTCCAATCCTCGGCCGTGGGCAGACCTGCTGATGGGCGTCATACACTTTGAAGAAGGAAACATGGACGCAGCGCTCGCCAGCCTGCTCAAAGCCGAACAATCCGATCCACGCCTACCTAATCTCCATTTGCGAATCGGAGAGACTTATCTGCGACAGAAGCACACCGACGATGCCGACCGCGCCTTCCAGCAAGCTCTGGACATCGACGGTGACAGCCCGGAAGCCCACTTGGGTCTAGCCATGGTGCGTCTGCGACAACGCAGAAATGAGGAGGCGGCTGAACAGGCTTTGCTGGCTGTAGGTCTGCAGCACTTCCTCCCCTTGGGACATTTCTATCTCGGCGTGGCGCTGGCGCGTTTAGGACATCGTCAGCGCGCCATGCTCGCATTCGAAACTTGCCTCAGCATGCTCCCCGGACTGGTCGCCGCGCACCGCTGGCTGGCCGCGTTGCATAGCCAACCCGGCGGGGATCTCGACAAGGCCATCCGTCACCGCAGCTTGTACGCTCAACTCATGCAGCAGAGAAAGACGAGAGCGCGAGCGTGATCACAGTTGTCTCCGGCCTGCCGCGTTCCGGCACTTCACTCATGATGCAGATGCTCTCGGCGGGCGGGATGTCAGTCGTCACCGACGGTGAACGTCAAGCCGACGCCGACAATCCGCGCGGATACTTCGAGTGGGAACGGATCAAGCTTCTGCCTAAGCAGCCGGATTGCATCGCGGAGGCCGACGGCAAAGTGGTGAAAGTGATCTCGCAACTGCTTTTCGCGCTACCCGCCGGGCATGAATATCGCGTCATCTTCATGCAACGTCCCCTGCCAGAAGTGGTCGCTTCTCAGGCGGAGATGATCCGGCGTCGAGGGACAACCGGCGCGCCGTTGCCTCCCGCGGCCCTGATTGCCGGGCTGGGAGCCCATTTGAATCAAGTCAACGCCTGGCTGAAAGACAAGGCCAACATATCGGTCCATCGTGTGGAACATGGCGACGTCCTGCGTGAACCGCTCCGCGTTTCGGAATCCATCCAGCAGTTTCTCAAGTGCCCCCTGAATGTGGATGCGATGTCTCAGCAAATCGACGCGTCGCTCTACCGCCAACGGCTCTGATTTCTACGCTGTCAGAACTCGAAGTATCCTCCGGTTGGCGCTCGATGATTGCCACCATCGGTTCCCGTGGCAGGAAGCAAGCCTACAATGCCTCGCAAGCTTTCCCATGCCGCGCGGTTCAGCGCCGGGTCTGAGCCGACGAGGTCGCGGATCATGTTCCACGCCGCAATGTTCAGAGCGCCCTCTGGTGGAGGTCCCATGGCCAGGGAGACCGAGCACTGAGGACAGAAACATATCCGCTGGGCCGCCGATTTCTGGCGCGGTCGTATCCCTACAGTCTGCGCGAACATATATACCGCAACCGATTTGTGTCCGGCTTCGAGTTCCCGATTACAGCGAAGACAATACAAGTGTTCCAACGGTCCTCCTGGCGAGCAGTTGCGGCCAAAAGAAGATACTGTCGCCAACCCTCAATCATCGCAAGTACGCAGAAGGATTCCCGCGGGATCGAACGTAAGTAAGTCCAGCCACCCGATCGACAATCCCCCAGAACCAAGGTGTGCTCTAGCCAGACGCAGACAGGATCATGCACTCTTCTGCTATGCGTGCTGATGCTACGGATAACGCCGAATCGCATTTGACCACCAACGGGCGGTCCCGGACGTATCGGCCTGCAGCGAAATTCCTTCGACTGTCGCAACTTCGCAAGCTCCGTGGTTGCGAACAGGTCGCCGCTGTTTGCTACCGGGTCCGCACAAACGGCGTTGAGTTCCTGCTGGTTCGGACCAACAGCGGACACTGGACGTTTCCCAAGGGCAAAGCTGAACCGGGATTGACCCACGCCCAGGCGGCTGCGCTCGAAGCCTTTGAAGAGGCCGGAGTTCACGGACGGATGGAAGAGGCCTCGTTTGCCAGGTACGTTCGTCGCAAGCGCGGCGACCTGCGAGATGCTTCGCGATCCGCCGCGAAGTCGGCAGAAAAAGAGGTCATCGTCCAGGCCCATCTCTGTGAAGTCTCGCGGCTGGAGCCACCACAAGAGTCCAATCGGAATCCCACATGGTTTTCTCCCGAAAAAGCGAAGCGGCGCCTACGGGAAGACCGCACCACTGATTACGGCTCCGAACTCGCTCGTGTCGTCGACCGTGCCGTAAGCCGCATCCGGCGATCACGCAGTGCGGTCAGTACGGTAACTCGGAGACCTCAAAAAGATGCGCTGCAGAAAGTGCAATTCATTGACAGCGGACGGCGAACACCGGTGAGAGCGAAAGCTGCCGGGTGACATAAATCGTTTCCAAACGCATAGCTAACCAGCCTTGCGAAATGTGAGGTTCACGCGGTATTCGCCGAGCAAGGGATGTTGGGCTTCCTTCAGCGGCAGCACTCCGTGGTAGCGAAGCCTCGCGGGTCCACCCCAGACGATGACGTCACCGTGCTCTACTGGAACGCGCTTGGTCTTGTCGGCCCGATTCATTCCACCGAAGAGAAATACCGCCGGAATGCCGAGGGATACAGAAACTATTGGCGCAGTAAAATCCCGCTCATCCTTATCTTGATGCAACGACAGCTTCGCTCCTGCCTCGTAACGGTTCACCAAGCAGGCATCGGGCAGGAACCCGGCGAAGCCCGCTTCTGCGGCGGCGTCCTGCGCAAGCTCCAGAAAGGGAGCTGGCATCGGGGGCCACGGTTGTCCGCTCTCCGGGTCAATGGCATCGTACCGGTAGCCCGTCCTGTCCGTGACCCAACCCAGGGAGCCGCAGTTTGTCATCGCCACGGACATACGGAAGCCACCCGGCGTCACCATGTGGCGAAAGAGAGCTTTTGCGGTCACCTCGTCGAACGCGTTCAGAAGCGCGGTTTCATCCTGCAACGCGAAACCGTGTAAGACGAACGCGCCCGGGCACAACTCCTCCTTGCGGGTGCTCGTGTCGTCGCTTGTCTGGTCGAACAGACTCATCGTCATTGCATTCCTATTTTGAGTCATGAAAGATGATCCCCAGCGTGTGACGATGGCCAGAGCGCAAACGGCTCACACCGTGCCGCATGTTAACGCGATAGCTGCCGCGTTTGCCCTGCACAGGACGATGGTGTACCGCGAAAGCCACAGCATCACCTTGACGAAGCGGAACAACCTCTGGCCGCGACTGCATGCGCGGACGCTGTTCGGTAAGTATAAATTCTCCGCCCGTAAAATCGGTCCCCGGCTCAGACAGCAGGATCGTCACTTGTATGGGGAAAACATGCTCGCCGTAAAGGTCCTGATGCAGACAGTTGTAGTCACCCTCGCCATACTGTAGCAGCAAGGGCGTTGGCCGCAGCTGTCCGGCATCGTGGCATCGCTTGAGGAACTCAGAGTGTGTCTCCGGATAGTGAACTTCGAGGCCCATCAGCGCGTTCCAGCGATTGGCAATCTGTGCCAGCCGCGGATAGATGGCTGTTCGAACCTCTGCAACGACCTCGGGCAGTGGATAGTCGAAGTACTTATATTCGCCCCGTCCAAAGCCATGTCGCGCCATAACGACGCGGCTTCGAAAGAGGCTGTCGTGCCTGTAGAGCGCGGCCACAGCTTGGCATTCATTCACAGACAAAACACGTTTGAAGATCACATTTCCCCGGTCGTCAAGCTCCTGCGAAATCCCTTCCCAGTCGAGCGTCTGAATACGGCTGAGGGCGTTTTCCGCCGAAACTAGCCCGTTCGTTGTAGCTGTTGCGTTCATGAAGCCCCCTTTTCTCGAGCTCGTGTATGGCCAGCTTAACGCTCGTCGGGGTTCGCGACACTCCGATCCTTGCCTTCAAACTTAAGTTGGATCTCAAATGGCCACGGTTTAGCGGCGCCCTCCAAACTTAGCTTGCGCGGGATCAGTTTCTCTGAATCAAGGTTCGGCGCAGACCCTCCTCGTACGAAACGTGCTCGGCGTAACCCAGTTCTGCCCGAATACGGCTCGTGTCGTAAGCGATGTCTTGTGCCAGGTTGAATTCTTTACGTTCGTCCGCCGCGAAGATCGAAGGCGGCAAGGAAGCGAGGCGTTCACCCACCGTCGGAGTTGAAGCTTCACCAACGTTGTAGATACGCCCTGATGCGGCAGGATGGCCCGCTGCCAGCACAATGGCGGCGGCCACATTTTCGACATAGCCGTGTGTCCAACGCCACTGCGGCCGGTGATGGAAACTATAGACTGTCGCCAGGTCTGCGTTGTTACCCGGCCCGTACACCTTAGGCAGCCGCAGAATCACACCCGGCAGATCGCGACTGCCGAGAATCTCACGCTCCACCAGAATCTTCTCGTAGTCATAGACCCAGTCTGCGGCCGATTTTGCCCGCTTCCGATAGGGATACAAAATGCTCCTTAGAGGCGAATCCTCGTAGAGCAATCCTGCTTCGATGGGGCCCGGCTCGATGCCAGTCAGACGGCCGTAGGCACGATAGACATCGCCGCTGCTCAATGCCACAATCCGGGAAGCGCAACCGCGAAACGCTTCCATCGCGGCTCGCGAATCAGCTTCGCCCATGGGAATCATATGCACAATCGCGTCGAACGATTCTGTCAGCAGTTCATGAGGAAAGCGCAGTACCGGCATCGCTGCCAGCGGGCTGCGAATGTGCCGGATGCTTTTGGGCAGGTCGGCTTCAGTCTGTCCACGATGGTAGAGAAGGACCTCATGGCCTTGGTTCACAAACTGCCGCGCAACGTGTGGCCCGATGAACTTGGTGCCGCCAATCATCAAAACGCGCATGCGGTCTTAACCAGGCAGGATGAACTTGAGGATTGGTGGCGGCGCGTGGACTCGAACCACGGACCTACGGATTATGAGAACACAGCCACAACTTGTCGCGTTATGAAAGTTTTCTATTCTATTTGATTCTTCAACCGCTTACCAGTCTGACCATTTTGTCAGTTGTGGACTCGATTTGACGCGTTCTGATCCTTCAATCATTACAATTTCATTACAGCATTGCCGCTGGATCTTAGAGAAAACCACCGCCCAAGGGATCAATAAGTGTAATCGCGATTTTACGACAGTTATCCTTTTCTTCAGTGGTGAAGGGAAGAGCCCAGCGGTCCGCCGACCATGTTTGGTGAATACGAGAGGTCGGAGCGTATAATCCGCAGCCGAGGGGGAGAAGGGAGTACGCATTGGCGTACTACAGATACTCCAAGCATCTCATTAAGTCCGATCACACCCTGTTCGATCAGCTGTTTGAGCCAGGGCAAACCACGCCCTACTCTGGCATTTACAGATGCGAAGTCTGCGGGAAAGAGGACACTTGCATTAAAGACAAACCTCTACCACCGCAGAATCACCACCAACATCAGCCGAATCAGGGTCCGATCCGTTGGAGGTTGGTTGTTGGGCATCAGCCTGACCCAAATAAGTGAGCGATCGGGCATTCACGGGCTCCTGTGATGTTTCTGGCCTTCACACACACTACCGTTTACCCAGAAACCTGCCACTCAGAACACGGTCAGTGAGTGTAATGGGGATTTTTCGCCAATTGACCTAGGCTAGTCCATTCCAGCGCAGAGCTGGCGTTCCCACGCGCAGTCGCGGACAGGCTCGCACATCCGGCTACCAGAGGCGGCTTTCGCCAATCCATCACATCAAACCGTGATGATTGCCGCTGCAAGAATTTGCCAGACGAGTTAAACTTTGCTGCGTCAAAATCTTTTCGCCTCTCCGAGGAGCAGTTTCCGCGGGTCGAGACGCAGCCCCCCCGGAGGCGAAGGTCCCTGAATTTAGTAGGAAGCGCATTTTTTATGAGAAAAGCTTCCTCTGTTCTCGTTCTCTTCGTGCTTTTGGCCTTCGGCGTGTCTCTCGCATTACCGGCAGAAGATGTGCCGGAGACTGCATACGACGAGTCGGAGGTACTGCCCTACGAGTGCACCCCTCTGTTCCCATCCGCAACACCGAAGGCTGCCGCGGCAGCGCAAACGGTATTGACCGTTGCGTCTCGGTGCTGCTCTAATCCGGCGGCCGGTTGCCAACGCTATCAGAAGCAGCTAGCAGGGACCGTACACCCAGTCTCGGATTCACTCACCATCCTTAACTGCTCGCTTCGTTGTTAGTTCCCGCATCAGGGGTGGGGTAGTCCCTAACTCTACGTTCAAGGCACAACACGACTGGGAACCCGCAAGGCGGATGGTCTCACTGTCCATCCCGGATTCTCCTCAGTCCCATTTCGCAAGATCTTTACCTGTGGAGGGAAATCATGAAACTCATGAGGATTTTGGTTTTGGTTCTATGTGCGTGTTTCGTATCGGTGGCATCGGCGCAATCACAAGCGGTCGGGCTGCGCCGGGGGAAACACGCAATTCACAATCGAGCATTGAACTCTCCCCCAAAGGCAAGCGGCTCACCAAGTAACCGGATTGTTGCCGATCAGACGGCTGCACGCCAGAGCAAGGTCTGGGAACTCGGGACTTACCCGGGTGGAACGTGGGCTTCGATGGGAGACATTAACGATTTTGGAGTGGCGGTGGCCCAAGGCGATTTGCCCGACGGCTCTACCCACAATCTGTCCGTTCCCCTGTTTGGTCGGCATGCGGGAGAGTGGATTGACCTCGGCACGCTGGGTGGGACGGAGAGCGGTTGGGACGAGGGCCTGGTTACGATCTCGGACACGGGCTTGATCGTTGGGCATTCCGCCAGTACAGACCAAAACCGTCCGCACGCGATTGCATGGACAGAGATGTCCGGCATCGTAGACTTGGGCACCCTCGCCAATGTCGGCTACCCAACGTACAACTCCAGTTATGCTGAAGGAGTGAACAAGCTGGGAACCCTGATCGTCGGCTGGAGTGGAGTCGAGCAAAGCTGCCTGGGCTGTGCTCCGACGCTTCCCGTGGTCTGGACACCAACCGTCGTGTGGAAGAACGGACAACCGGTCACGAAATGGAAAATACGCAAACTCGACACGACCGGGTTTGCTGTGATCACGAAGTGGTATGCGTGGACGGTGAATGACTTTGGTCAAATTGTTGGAGAGGGCAGCGGCGACAACGGTGAATTTGTCGGCGTGGTGTGGACCCCTCTCCAGAATGGGAAATGGAAGCTCACGCAGCTTCCCGCTATCGCAGATTACCCGGCCTCGGAACCCTTCAACATTAATGATCGAGGGGAAATCTCGGGTGACATCGAACCGGCGGATGGTAGCGTTTGGCTTCCAGCTTTTTGGAAACCGCTTGACTCTTCCAGGAAGACCTACAGCAATCCGATTGTGCTGCCCATGCCAGAGGGTGGGTTCGCGAACTGCTACACCGATGGCATCAATGAACTGGGCGACCTGACAGGCGAGTGTTGGGCTCAAGATTACAGCGTGGACCAGGCGGTGCGCTGGACCACGAAGGACACAACTTTCTCGCAGGTCCTCGGCTTCCCAGGCGATTGGAGCTGGTCTTTCAGGGTAAACAACGACAGAATTGCAGTAGTCACATACGGCGGCGGCGATAAGTGCTCAGCGGATGACTACATCTCATGCGGAGGCGCAATACAGTTCCACTGAAATTCGAAGAAGCCGCCCGATGTCTGGGCGGCTTTTCTTTGTATCCTGCGGAAACGGTCGCGAGGTAACTGTTGTTAGCTGGCCATAGCGCTCAAAACCCCCTCAATGAGTGCTATCGATTTTGCAACAGTTGAGGTCTGGCCAGTCTTCGTTTTGTGGTTCTTGGCCATCACCGCACATCACGATGTGACCAACTTCACTGACAGGACGCGCTTGTCAGTGTCAAATTGATTGTGTCGCCTCTCCGAAGAACGGCTCCCGCCTGTTAGACGCAGCGCTCCCCGAGGCGAAAGACCCAAATCCGGCGAGGGTGGGTTGTGAACTTGAGAGGTTGGATCTGCTTCCCATTCTCCCTCTAGTGCGTACTTCTGAGAAGGGAGGTCCATCATGCTTCCTACAGCTCAGCTTGCCCAATTGCGTAAAGCTCTAGTGTCTGTGCTTTTCTTGCTTCTTTTAACGGTTGCAGCTTATTCACAGGTCACGCAGACGGCCGTGTCCGACAACAAAAACCAATCGACCAGCATAGAAGAACCTTCACAAGGTTCTGAAAAACCACTGCAGTCTGGAAGCGCGTTTTTCGCAGCGTTGCGAACCCAAAATCACATCGCACGCAGCGATTCCAACAAGTTCAATGAAGCGGTGGATGGCGTAGAACAATTCCTTACGTCCAACAAAGTCGTGCTGCGCGAAGACCCAGTGCGCACGAAATTCCGCCTCGAAAGCACCATGTCAAAGGAGAACCTGATCCATGTGGCCGAAGATGCCGGCGCCAGCTATGTTCTGCAACTCACGGTGGATCGCCCGGTCACTTCTTGGATCGAACTCACGATGCAGTGCTTCGATCTTCAGGGGAAGCAGTTATGGGAGGAGCGCGCTTCGGGAGCTAACCAGTTCACATCTTCCGGCCACGTACAAAAGGCAGTGAAGAAGCTGACGTCGAGACTCGTGCCCAAACTTGGCACCGAGTGTCTGCCTCAATCGGAAGGCGCAAAGGCAGTTGCGGCGCAAAACGAAGAGGAGAGATGAAGCGACCATGCAAACCCGAATTCCCACATTAGCCTTACTATTCTGCCTTTCCTGCCTCTGCCTTGCCCAGGAGAACAGTGCGCCCTCGCAGTCTTTTCCCGAGGCCACAAAGATGCCAGCACCAGAAAGAAGCGCCGCGCCACAAGAAAGCGAGAAGCCAGATGTGCTCGTGTTGAAAGAGGGGACGGAGATAAAGCTCAAATTCGCGCAGAATGTCACGTCCCGTGTGGCCCGGCCGGGTCAGATGATCGAGTTCGTGGT
>Ga0116218_1001958_pt1 | contig 12114 bp, 10 predicted proteins | sample Sb_taG_2_FD_88966 | JGI IMG/M metagenome (GOLD analysis project Ga0116218, IMG submission 88966) | Peat soil microbial communities from Weissenstadt, Germany - Sb_50d_5_LS metaG | ecosystem: Environmental > Terrestrial > Soil > Wetlands > Peat | place: Germany: Weissenstadt | collected 2010-09-21 | reverse complement strand
TATAAATGCGGTTGACGACTCTCCAGTGAAAGACACATCTGCAGAAATATTTGATACTACAGGGTTGCCCGCGCAAATAAAAGTTGAGAAAATACAGGAAACTCCAATCGCGGCATCGAAAACGAAACATCGGCAAGGTATCACTAGAGGCAAGGCAATTCTATACATCAGCCTGCTCTTGATAGTTGCACTCAATGCTCTTAATGTAAGCTATGCACAATTTATTGGTCCGCAAGGCTGGGCCTTTGTGCTTGGAGGACCAGGCAATACGGGAAATGATAATCCGCTTGCTATCATAAAAAAGGAGCTCAATCATAGTCTGACTCCAGGAGCAACTACACAGGCAACCCCACAGCTGACTCCACAGCAATATATCAATCTGATTGTACAAAATATGACGCTCGATCAAAAGCTTGGACAGATGATGATCGTCCAGTTTGTTGGCCCCTCATATTCGCTTGATATAAATACAATGATCAGCCAATATCATGTTGGCGCCGTTTTGTTATTTACCGCCAATAATAATATCTCCGATAAGGTACAGCTCAAAGGACTAATCCAGCAAATGCAGAGCAACAGCGCTGTTCCAATGATTGTAGCTATCGATCAAGAGGGTGGAACCGTAGACCGTTTACAGGCACTGGATGGGCCACGGCCTGCTGCTGCTGATATTGGAGCGACGAATGATCCAGAGAAAGCAAAAGCCGCAGGTATGCAGGACGCGAAAGATCTCGCATCGTATGGATTTAATCTCAATTTAGCTCCCGTAGTTGATGTTACAAATGTTTATAACCCGCAACTCTATGGTCGTACGTATGGTAATAACGCAGCATTGGTGACAAGGATGGCGCAAGCATACCTGCAAGGGTTGCAACAAAGTGGCAAAGTCCTAGGCACACTCAAGCACTTCCCAGGTCTGGGTGATGTAGGAGTCGATCCACATAGTGGGGTACCCAATCTGTACCGATCAAAGAATGACCTGGAGGCAATAGACTGGGCTCCATATCGGACACTCATTCAACAAGGCAATGTTCATGCAATTATGGTAACACACGAAATAGTGCATGCGATAGATAGTAGCGTACCTTCTTCTCTTTCCTACAAGGTTGTTACTGGCATCTTACGCAATGAACTAGGCTTTCAAGGCGTCATCATGACGGATAGCTTGACTATGGAAAGCATTACAGCTTACTATTCTGAGGATCAAGCAGCAGCGGTTGCTGTCGAGGCAGGCTCGGATTTATTGATGGGAGCTTCTACTCCTGCAGATGTCGCCAGTATGATTCAAGGTATCAAACAGGCAATAGATTCTGGGATGATTAGCCAGCAACGTATCGATGATTCGGTTCGTCGCATTTTGATGCTCAAATACCAAATGGGGTTACTTCCCGTACCAAATAATTAAATCGAATCATCGTAGAATAAAAACAAGCCCGTTTAAAGGATGTGTATATGTTACATTCAAGTACAACCAATACTGAGCGAGATAAACTACTAACCACGTTAGTAATATGCATGGTGGTAGTAGAAACGATACTGGTCACAATGGCATTGGTACCACCACTCTTATGGACACGATTGTTGCCAGGTTCTACAAGTGCAGCATTATATGGGCCGTTCCCGCCAATCCTTGCACCTGTTATTCCAGCGCTCATTTACCTTTTTCCCACAGCAGTAGGCTTCTTATGCCGTAGCTGGCAACGTGCACTTCTTTATGCTACTCTACCCGCGTGGATAGGATTAGGGCTCTTCGTGATTGCCGCCTCCTTCAAAGTAGGCGCCTTTTACCTGGTCTCACCCACGCAGGTTACAGCGAATGTGAGCACATTAGAACTCTTCGCTGCATTAGGAGCTATTGGCTGGCTCGGACGTTTTATATTCAAATTGCAGTAATGCGTCATGAATATAAATATGCAGAAATGGCAGCTTCGGCCTCTCAGACTGATTAGTTTTGATGGAGGTGAGCAGGTCAATGATTCCGAAACAGATATTGAGGATAGTGAGATGAGGAGTGAGCAAAGCAGTAAACAAGCTAAGACAGTGAAAGAACCGGAAAGCACGATTGAAACAAAAGATATAGTTCCTGACGAAATACATACATTGTTAGGCAGCATTCCAGACATCGAGGTCCCCCAGGGAGAAAAGGGAGCCAGGTACCTGCTGAAGCGCACGCCCTCGAATTACCTGCTTAATCAGGTATATGGGCTATGGGTTTTTGCCTCGTTATTCATACTCACATTGATCATGACACGCAAGGTATCTGTTACACAGTATGGCGTTTATGCTATTGCATCTGCTGCATTCAATACCATAGCTTACATCATCGCCTTTGGATTAGAGGACGCAACTACTACTTTTGTCCCTCGCGTTTTTGCAGAGCATGGAAGAGCAGCAGCAGCGCTACTTGTACGAAGACTACTCGCTCTACGTTTGGTGATCTTGATCGTAACTGTCAGTATTATGCTCTTTACGTTGCCAGTATTGTCAATACTCATCGCAGCTATTCCAGTTTCAGGTTCAGCCGGAATAGCCGCCGGGTTACGAAGTCCTGGTCTGCTTGTTCATATCACACCCATTGCTTTTTGGGTACTGGGAAATGGCATTACCAGTCTATTCATCGCCATTTACGCATCTGAAATGCGCATGCGCATCGTGTTCATCTTTGGCAGTGTAGCCCAGGTACTCCTACTGGGATTTAGCTTCATAACGCTACAACTAGGTTGGGGTATCGATAGTGTACTCTGGTTGCAAGCCATCTGTTCATTATTGACTGCAGGGGTGTTTTTGATCTGGCAGACTCCTCTGTTGCTTACAAGAGGAGCAACATATAAACAATCTATGCAACCAGTGTTGAGAGTCGGGATTTCGGCCTGGTTAACGAACCTTATATCTGGGGCTTTATTAAAACAAGTATCAATTATCTTGCTCGTCTACTTTGCTGTCTCAGTTGCTCAAATAGCCTTCTTCAATCTCTCCTTCCAACTGGCAGATGCTGCCAGTCTCTTATTAGTCTCGGGATTTGGGGCAGTAGGTGGGTCAGCCCTCGCAGCCGCATTTGTGGGAAAGAATCATGAGCGTCTCGCACGCACGTGGCAAACACTGATCAAGGTCGAAACGCTCCTGTCCGCCCCAGTACTGGTGTTTTGCTTGTTCAATGCGCAAGCTGTAGTGCATTTGTTATATGGTAGTAAGTACGACCAGGTGGGTTCGTTACTTGTAATTTTTCTCTTCTTTAATATCATTGTGCGTGTTCTTGGTACAACCATTCATCAATCGACGCTTTATGTAATAGGGAAGCCTAGATTAGTTGTGTTAGGGCAGTTCATAGGTTTGATATTCGCGATATTGCTAGGAATAGCGTTAATTCCTCATTGGGGTCCAGCAGGAGCACTCATTTCTGACGGAATCTCCAAAATCATTATGGGGAGCCTGCTGCTCGCATTTCTCTGGCGAGATTTACCCGAGAAATATCCCCTGGGATTCACTACACGAATGTTACTGGCACTCACGATAGCAGCACTGCCTGGAATAGTCTGGCATCCTGCGGGTCACTTTATGCTTGTGATAGCCGGTTTGGTATTTCTAGTGCTATCTTTTGGGCTATTACTGCTAATTAAGCCGTTGAATTCAGAGGATTTGGAGATGATCGGACAGATGAATACGGCGGCAGTCAAGTATTTGAGGTGGTTTGGGAGGGGAGTTAAGGCCTAGCAGGAAAGTACAGAATTATCTCCTGGCTACAATCATTCTCGGATAATCAGACGATCGAAACAACGTCAATGAAAAGCAAGGTACCTGAACCACTAGATCCAATACTGCTCATCAACGCTTACGCCCAGGGAATTTTCCCTATGGCAAATCAATTTGGCAAAATACAATGGTACGCACCTGATCCTCGAGCTATCCTTGAACATGAGAATTTATACGTATCACGTTCTCTACGAGCTACACTGCACAAACGGATTTATGAAATAAGCATTGATACAGCATTTGAATCGGTGATGCGGTGCTGCGCACAACGAGAAGATACGTGGATCAACGAGTCATTTATTTCCACATATACACAGTTGCATTATCTTGGGCTGGCTCATAGTGTAGAGACATGGAAAGATGGGGAACTTGTTGGTGGACTATACGGAGTTAGTTTAGGTGGGGCATTCATGGGTGAAAGTATGTTCTCTCGTGCAACGGATGCTTCAAAAGTATGTCTTGTTGCGCTTGTTGAGCATTTGCAGGCGCAAGGTTTTGTCTTACACGATGTCCAGTACTGGACACCGCACTTAGCATCTCTGGGTGTCACTGAGATTCCACGCAAACTTTATGAACAACGTTTGAAGGCTGCACTGCAATTAGAGTGTAGTTGGATTAAGTAAGGGGCAACAGGGCGAGGGCAAGTCCCGCCCCTACAATACACGGTTGTCTTACCCATTCCCCACATGAACTCGTAATCAAAATAATTTATTTCATTTTTCTGATGTTTGTTCTATCTCCTCTTCTGCTGCCCGAGCCTCTGCTAGCTCCTGCCGTTTCTGATCTGCAATCCTTGCTTTTTGTTCAATTTGTGCAAGCCAGAGAAAGAAAAGCGGTGTCATTACGACGAGGTCAACCAGGCCAGGCAGCAATAATAAGGCTCCTCCCATAGCTTGATCAGCAAAGGCAGAAATGCCTAACTGCGGTGGTATTGCATAAAAAGGATAAATTACTACACCGCTAAAAACAAGCAAAAAAGCGTAAATATCCAGTGGCTGTCCATCTAGAAAAGCGTAAAGCATCTGCTTTGGATAGGTTATATTGTGAAGTTCGCGTACTGGTCCGATAAGCGGCCACCAGTTGAGCAGCGCTGTAAGCAGAAAAGTCAGCAATTCAAGATTATAAAATGTGGTATGTAGAAGCGCAAAATGGAAGATTCCGGGAACATGCCAGAAAAGAAAGCTTATGTTAAAGATGATCGAGGCGACTACCAGTTGTGTAAGAGCTTGAGCAATTGGTCGCACATTTGGTCTTACCAATAGAGGCTCTAAAAGCCACGCTGGTGCAGAAAAAAGCAGAAGAGGCGCGCAGAATGTCGTTAATAATACCGCCTGCACCATGTGTGCGAAAAAGAGTTGCGTACGCGCAATTGTATATAGCGGGGTGAGAAATACTATTGCCGTCAACAAAACAGCAGTAATAAAAGCGATAATGTGACTTTTTTTCAAGGGTGTGTCTTGTTTTCCGCTTTTTTGTGCTCGGCTGATCCCGAAGCCATAGAGAAGACAGAGTAATATCAGGCCGATTAGTGGTATTGGATTCCAGGGCCACGATACATCCAGACCATTCCACATGTGAAATCTCCAAAAATATTTGCTTGCGTTGCATCGCTTAAAAGTATAGAGCAGAGTAAGATTTTACGCAAACTTTGAGCAGGCTTATTTGGAATCCTGGCTCAGTAACTAAAAACGAAATTTGAATCTTATAGCAGTTATAACGGTTATAACTGATGTAACACTTGTAGCACTTGTGGCGTGCTTGTAACAATGTAAAGACAAACATCGATGCTGCTCAGTCTGGTATAATTCAACCAACAAATTTTAAATTATCGGCGGAGATAGACCCATGCGCATACTCATCGCACCACAATCTCTCAAAGGAAGTCTGACAGCAGCAGAAGCCGGATCAGCAATTGCACAGGGTGTACGAGCGATATACCCAGAGGCAGAAATTGAAGTTGTACCAGTTGCAGATGGCGGTGAGGGCACAGTACAAGCACTCGTCGATGCTTCTAGCGGAAAAATAATACAGAAGATGGTGACAGGCCCGCTGGGAGAACCTGTTCCAGCGTTTTTTGGGCTAATGGGTGATGGGAGCACTGCAGTGATAGAAATGGCAGCGTGCGCAGGATTACCACTTGTACCCCCTGAGAAGCGCGATCCAAGAATCACTACTACATATGGAGTGGGCGAACTCATTCTGGCAGCTTTGGATTACGGCAGCCAACATTTTGTTATCGGTATCGGAGGCAGCGCAACGAATGATGGGGGAGCTGGTATGGCTCAAGCATTGGGCGCCTCGCTTCTTAATGTGCAGGGAACAGAGATAACACATGGCGGCGCTGCACTGGCATCGCTTGGGCATATTTCAACTTCAAGTATGGACGCTCGGTTGCAAGCATGCACAGTAGAGGTTGCCTGTGATGTGACCAATCCTCTCTGCGGACCAACGGGAGCATCGGCAGTCTACGGACCGCAAAAGGGAGCTACGCCTGAAATGGTGGAAGAATTAGATAAGGCGCTAGCTGTTTATGCGCAGATAATTGAACAAGATCTCGGAATGTCCGTTCGAGAGATTCCTGGAGCAGGCGCTGCAGGTGGCCTGGGTGCAGGGCTGATGGCTTTCCTACACGCGAAATTGCGGCCTGGCGCCCAGATTGTATTTGAAGCAGTAGGCCTGGAAGAACGAATACGCAAGGCTGACCTGGTGATTACAGCTGAAGGACAAATTGACGCACAGACGGCCTATGGGAAGAGTGTTGGAGCCGTAGCAGAAATAGCAAAACGCTACAGTTTACCAGTACTGGCTTTTGCTGGAAGCCTGGGTGAAAATTACCAGGTTGTCTATAAACTTGGGGTTGATGCTGTGGCAGCTTTACCTGCCAGCCCAATGACTTTGACCTACGCGATGGAAAATGCAACTCGTTTAATAAGTGACGCGGCTGAACGAGCTTGCAGGTTCATTCAGGTTGGGGCACGTGTAAAAGAAATGTAACTTTTATTTATTTCACCTCGTATATTTGTTTATACTTCTGTTGCTTGCAAATATCCGGAATTTTCTCTTAGCAAAAGAAGTTGTAATTAATAAGAGGTATCAACGTCTTACATAATAAGCGTATTCAATATGAGAGGTGCATCGAAAAGATATTTTCCAGCGTATATATCATAAAGGCTTTCAAAAGTCTGCATGAGTATAGCTTGTAGTTCGTTCCTGTATCTTAGAGGGAGAAATGTAATTATGCCAGAGAATTTGTATGCTACAGACAATGCGGACTTTGAACGACTGCTTGCACTAGGATTTTCAGAAGCTGAAGCCACACAGCTTGTCTATATGAAGAACCATGTGACTGAACAAACTGAGTATCGTGAGATGCTTGAAGAGCAACATCGTTTAGGTTTTATTCGCTGGCTTATCGAACATGACCGCATGGAAAAATAGCTGGTGTGTTATGAAAGCAAGATGACCGTGCAAACCTGTATGTGGTTTGCACGGTCATCTTGCTTGTAAGTCGACATTAGTGGATGGGGTTGAGCAATCAGTAAGCCGAATTCTGTACCTGCATCGCCTTGCGATTACACAGGTAGCAATCATCTACCTAAGGCTCGCTCTCCCACTGTAGGACGAATACTCCGGCTCCAGCATGGTACGCAGATGCTTTCTCGCACGGGAGAAGTACGTTTTGGCGGTTGATTCTGGCATACCCAACGCCTGCCCAATTTCGCGGAAGTTCAGTTGATCGGTATAGCGGAGCAGCACAATCGCACGATAGCGTGAGGGCAACGTCTCAATCGCCTCAAGAATCTGCTGCCTAAGCTCTTGCAGCTCGACTTGCTCTTCCGGCTGTAGGTCTGAGTCGAGAACCGTGGTAAGGGGTGAATATTCGTCCTCATCCGGAAACAACACGATTTCAGAAAAGAAGATCGGCCGCTTACGACGCAGTTCATCGATACTGCGATTACGCGCTACCTGGCTTAACCATGCCCTGAGCGTCCCACCTTTTCTTCCACCCATTTCTAGTGTGGGTAACGAGCGGTACAATTGGATAAAGACGTGTTGCAAGACATCGTAAGCGAGGTGTTCGTCCCGAACCAGTTGGGAGATCAGGAGATAAAGCAAGGCGCTGTAGCGGTCGACCAGAATTTCGAACGCGTTTTGATCTCCTACGTGCGCTTGTCGGACTAGAATGTCATCCGTCAGGTCCGAATGCTGCCTGCTTAATGTGAGATTCGTTTGCATAAAGTCCATCCCTACTCTTCTCAGAACCTCAGATAATGAGGATGTCTAACGGTCGCTACCCATGTTCCGAACAGGCTCACGAGTCCCCCACCAATGCTCCAGAGACAGAGCAACAAACATGAGATCACGAGACTGCCAGTCGTCATAGTGGTTCCGTTTCCTGCGAGGTTGCCTGGATAACTGGCGATGAGACTCGCCAGGAAGGTAATCAGGTAGAAGACGGCACCAGCAAGAGCACCAGCAAGAAAGCCGAGTCGACGACGGACGGCTATTTTGCCAATGATCAAACCGACAAAAAAGCCGACCAGCAGGCACAGCGAGAAATTGAGGAGGAGCAATCCTGCCAGGGCCAGAGCCGTCTTGACAGTCAACCTATCCACCGCAATTTGCTGGCTGGCTGCATGAAAGGTCCCTGCAAACACCAGGGTCACCACAATCGTCAGCAGTGCAGTGAACACTCCTGCAATGACACCGGTAATCACTGCATAGTACAACCCCCTTTGAGGAAGGAAATCGTACTCTTTAGAAAGTGGGCCATTCAGTACTAACGGAGACTGCGTTCCTCCCACTGGAGGTTCGGCTTTGAGCGTCCCAGTTGGTTGTTCAGGTCCTGACGGTTCATTGCTGAGCGGCCCTGTTAGCTCATTATTGATGTGTGGGAGATCTCCACTGCTGTAGAGGGAGTGCAGTTCGCTGCGTGCTGTCGCGTCTTGCATCTTGTTCCTCCTTCGATTGCTTCATCTCCGTTCAAAAAGTCATCAGTGTCGATGGTGCATCATACGGGTAAACATCATCGACACCGCTAGCCCTCACTGCTCCTCCACTCCCGCTACCGTCCAAAGAGTCTGCCCCTGGATGATCCGCGAGTGACAGCATGTAAGATGGCAAGCAGAATACAGGCGCCGATAAAGGCAATCACAATAGTCACGATCAGGCTAGAGGAGCCTCCGATGCCCAGGAATCCGGCCAACCATCCTCCGATGAAGGCTCCGATAAGGCCAACGACAATATCGCCGATCAGCCCATAGCCTCCTCCACGCATCACCCTGCTCGCGAAAAAGCCAGCCACTAACCCAACAAGCAGCCACCAGAGCACATTTGACAGACTAAGATTCACAGCAGCAAGCATTAGTGTTGCAAGTGTCATGATTTTTTCCTTTCTTTGATAAGGATGTATCGCTCTCCAATCACTCTGCCCTTCTGTTGGGCTTAGGAGGAAAGCCATCCTCTCTTCTTAAAGTGTACGTGCCAAGCGTTATACAAAGCGTTAAATGAACGTTATATGAACCATCTGTGCTCAACTATCTACTTGCTGGCTTGTCTCGACGAACCACAGCCATTTGTCGATGCCTCGTGCGATCTCGGTGAAGAGGTCAGCCGTGTCGGTGTCCTTCAGTTCGGTCGCCTGCTCGCTGGCGTAGCGAGCATGCTTGCCACAAGCAGTGAGCGTCGTTGAGAGCGCATGAATATGGCCTTGCCCATCGGGAGTCGAAAGCCAATACTCGTCGAGCGAAGACCGCCTGGCGACCGCCTGCGCTGTTCCCTCAGCTCTGCCACCAAGCTGCACGATGTGCTCGGCAATCAGGTTCGCATACTCCTCTACTCCCTGGGCAACCTTGTCGAATAGCTCGCGCAGGGCCATGAAATGTGGCCCCTTGACATTCCAGTAAGCCTGCCTGCTTTGTAGTTGCAGATCGATTGTGTCAGCTAAACGGCGGTTTAACAGCTCGATCAGTTTAGCCTGCTGCTCTTCGGGCAGGACTTTATTTTGCCTGGACATGGGAGCACTCCTTTCACTCGAGCAGTATGTTGTGCGATAATGAATAGGTTCTATAGTTTGGTCGATTGAACACTCTCTGACCTCCCCGTCAATCTGTATATGGAGAAAGCATTTATATATGTATCATCTCTCAACTTCATAGTAACAGGTGAGCGTTATAAGGAGCGTTAAATGGGCGACGTACGCTTCACATTACTGGGTCCACCAGAAGTGCGCCATGCTGGTCAGGTATTGCTGTTCTCCACACGCAAGGAGCTCGCGCTCCTTATCTATCTGGCGGTAGAAGGTCGTGTCCATTCGCGCAAAAACCTCTCAGAACTTTTCTGGCCAGAAGGCGACGCGATGCATGGTAGGGCAGCCCTACGCATTAGCTTGCTCCATCTCCGTCATCTGCTGGGTGATGGTGCTGGTGTGGATCATGTATCTCACCTCTTCATCAAACGCGACACCCTCGGTCTTGATCTCACCTCCGCTATAGAACTCGATCTGCATACCCTCAACGAGGCCTGGAGGTTGGCGCGCGCCTCGACACACACGACACTGACCATGCCAGAAGACGAACATCGCAGTTTGCTTGACCAGCTCCAACGTGCAACCAGCTTCGCTCGTGGTGAGTTTCTGGAGGGCTTTTCTCTTCGCGATGCCCCGGCTTTCGACGACTGGGCTCGATTCCAACGCGAATACTGGCACGTGCGTATCAATGAGGTCTTCGACCGACTCTCCCAGTTGCAATTCGAAGCAGGAGAGCTGGTGCCTGCTCTTGAAACAGTCAACCGCTGGCTCGTCCTCACCCCACTGCACGAAGAGGCCTACAGACGTCTGATGCGCCTGCACTTCGCAGCCGGTGATCGGGCAGCGGCCTTGCACGCGTATGACGTGTATCGAACGAAGCTTTCCACAGACATGCAGACTGAGCCAACCCAAGAAACCGTGGCGCTGGCCAGCCGCATGCGAGCCGTGACCCCTCCCCAACGCAAGGAGGCACCTAAGACCCCTGGAGCACTTTCTCCAGCATCACTCAACGAAAGCCCGCTCCTGGGACGGACAACAGAGTTGAGTACCTTGATCAAGGTGTATCATAGCGCGCAACGTGGTCAGACACAGGTCGTGTTGCTGGAAGGGGAGGCCGGTATTGGTAAGACGCGGTTGGCGACCGAGTTTCTGGCCTGGGCAGAGGTGGAGGGGGCAGACGTCTTACAAGGCCGAGCCTTTGAAAGCGGCGGTCATCTGCCATATCAGCCTGTCATCGAGGCCTTGCGTCCGCGCATCGAACGGGAGAACGCTCCAGAGGACCTGCTTTCAGACATCTGGCTGGCCGAACTCACGCGCCTGCTGCCTGAACTGGGCGATCGCTATCCTGATTTGCCTGCCCCACTTGGAGACAAGTCCGTAGCACGCAATCGGTTGTTCGAAGCGGTAGCACGCCTGGGACAAGCCCTGGCAGCACGAACGACACTCGTCTTGTTCATCGACGATGTGCAATGGGCCGATTCCGCCTCACTCGATGTATTGCATTATCTTGCGCGAAGCTGGTCGGAAAGCAGGACGCCTGTATTACTACTCCTGACATTGCCTATGGGATCAAGAGGTCTCCTGCCCGCGTTGGACGAGTGGCGAGCTGGCATAGAACGCACCGTGCCGCTGACTCGCCTGCAGCTGAGCCCACTCACCACCGAAGACATTCTGCGCTTGCTACAAGCATTAGAGAGGGAAGAACAGAAGAACAGAAGACAAGCGGCGGACCTGGAACGCTTCGGGCAGTGGCTGTTTGCGGAAACAGAAGGACAACCTTTCTATCTGATGGAAACGCTCAAGGTCTTGATCGAGCGTGGCGCGCTTGCCTCGCGCCTAAAAGAAGAGGGAGGATGGACACTTGACTTCACAGCGGCTATGGAGCATGAAATGGTGATGCGAGGATTCTTCCCCCCCAGTGTGCGTGAAGTCATCTGCGCCCGATTGGATCGACTCTCTCCGAATGCCTTTGCACTTCTGGCGGCAGGAGCCGTCCTCGACCGCGGAATCACCTTTGTTCACCTGTGCCAGGTGGCTGATCTCGAAGAAGCAGTCGGACTCCCAGCCATGGACGAGATACTGCACAGCGGTCTGCTGCTTGAGTTGGAGCGAGCGGGGGGAGAGACAGGACGCCTGGCTGTTGGAAACTATGTGTTCGCTCATCCGAAGATTCGTGCGGTCGTCTATGCTGAGGCAGGTGAAGCGAGGCGCTCCATCTTTCATCGCCGTGCGCTAGAAACATTGCAAGCGGCATCTGCGTCTGCGGTGGAACTGGCCTATCATGCCCTGGCTGCCGGACGTGCAGAACCAGCCTTTCACTGGTGTATCGCCGCAGG
>Ga0116218_1001957_pt1 | contig 12114 bp, 12 predicted proteins | sample Sb_taG_2_FD_88966 | JGI IMG/M metagenome (GOLD analysis project Ga0116218, IMG submission 88966) | Peat soil microbial communities from Weissenstadt, Germany - Sb_50d_5_LS metaG | ecosystem: Environmental > Terrestrial > Soil > Wetlands > Peat | place: Germany: Weissenstadt | collected 2010-09-21 | reverse complement strand
TGTTCGCCCGGTCAGCAGACCTTCAACCACATGTGCCCACGCTTTTTCAGGCATATACGACCTCCTCGGATAGTTTCCGTAGCGCTGACTCAACCATTGCGAGATCTGCACCCCAGGGCACTATCATCATATTCTTGTCTTGTTCAATATGAGTTTCTAGCAGACAGCATTTTAGCAAAGTAGCTTCTTTGCGCTCGCCCGCAATACGGCGCGGGCACATCTCTACTCGTGGAGGTTCATCACCATAGAAGTGCCGGTGGAATTGCAGGCTGCGCTCACAGCCGATCATAGTCCAATCGTGGCGTTCTGGATGCTGGTCTAGAAAATAGACCGGCGCAGAGAGCGTATCTAAGCCACCAGAGCGACATGGTACCAGGAAAGCTGATGGGTGAACGCTTTTCGCCAGGTCAAGTACCTCAATACGTTCCAGTTCTAGACGAATAGGAGGGAGGTCAGCGTAGCTCAAAACTTGCTTTGCCAGGCCGTACAATTTTGGTGGTTCTGGAGGAGCAACTTCTACTACTCGCACCACGAGCGGATCGGGGTGGTAGATGAAGTTGACATGATCATACAATCCCTCGACTACCAGGGTACCATTGGGTCCGATGCCAAGTTCATATGCAGCCTGGGCTAAAGAGGAGCGGTTAGCCGGATCAATGGTTGGATACTTCACATAGGCACATGTATCTGGCAAGGCCAGTAGTTCAACGGATGTAATCTGTGAAAAAAGTGGTTCACTTTCCGCACGGGTAATTGCGACCACTGCGGTTTCTCCCTCATCCCCACGCAGCACGATGAAATCGGTACGGCGATACGCTTCGCGGCTAAGTAATAACGAAGCTATTGCATGTTCAGTCATCGGCCCTTCGTAATGCTGGACACTGACCCTGCGGTAGGGCAATGGAACGAGATTTTTCACTGACGCCCATGTCTGTGTTTGAGAAAGATCGAGCATTGATCTCGCCTCCTTCATTGATCAAATGGCAGTACTTGTTACTTACAAGTCACGCAGATCAGGCGAACCTGCACGCAACCGGCAAAGTTGTATAAAATGTTCAGGGTTGAGGAATAGTTCGTTCATATTACCCATTTCGTCGATGGTGATTCCCTCGGGCCTGCGCATCAAGTGGTCGAGATACTGGAATGCGTCCTTGGCGCCAAAACCAACGTGATGGAAACCTACTATGCGGCGGCTTTCTCCATCGACGACGGCTTTTTGGAATCCCGATAACTCAGGATACATGAAAGCGAACAGCATAGTGCCTTCGGCGCAGGGAAGAGGAATATCTCCAAGAGGCACATCCTTAGGTGGCATTTGAATTACCACAACATCATTATACTTCTGCCTGGCTTCCTCCTCAGATAGACCGACCCAGGTTATTTCGTACGTGGAATGCAGGAAATCGGGATAATCGGTCCAGTCAAATTCGAATGGTTCACCCATAATGTTACGGGCAGCGGTCATGCCACCCTTACGAGCCTTGAACATCTCCATTGGCGGGCCGATCAGGTCACCAATGGCATAGACATTGGGCACACTCGTGCGCATGTGTTTATCAACGAGAATTTCGCCCTTCTCGCCAAGTGCTACACCGAGTACCTCTCGATAATGCTGCGATTTGGGTCGCTCACCTGTGCCGATGAAAGCAAAGTCACATGGCAAGGATTGTTCTTCGCCGGTTTGCATATCACGAATAACGACTTCTTTCACATTGCCGTTGTTATCACCAATAATTGCGACCGGTTCAATACCTTCAAGTATGTGCATACCGCGCTTCTTCATGCCATCAACTACATACTGGCGCAGATCTTCGTCGACATGGTGAAGGCTGGCAGTGCGCATCAAGGGTTTGCGTGCCACGATTGTAGTGGGGCAACCTGCTGCCTGGAAGAATGAGCCATACTCGATGGCTACCTTGGAACCACCAATAATCACGCAACGTTGTGGTTCGAAGTCAAGTTCTTCGATCAAAGATGCAAAGTCATAGACGCCATGCAAATCGGTTCCAGGGATATTAGGATAGACTGTTTCGGCGCCAGTGCCAAGTACGAGGTTTTCAGCATAGAACCGCTCGCCAGCTACTTCAACAGTGTGGTTATCAATGACAGTCGCAGGAGTGTTTAGTATATATTCGAGGTCAAGTTGCTCTTTAGATTGCCAGTTCATGAAAGCATGAGCGCTTCCCCGACCTTCTTTAAAAAGCTGAACCATCTGAAGGATAGATGCTCGCAGATTAGTGGCATCAGGAAACCACAGTTTTCCAGAGAACCAGCGCATAAGATCCAGTTCGCGAGCCGCTTCGGAGAAGAGGTGGTGTGGCACGCAAGCCAGGTGAGGACAACTCCCCCCAAGGAACGGCCAGCGATCAACGATTAGCTGTCGTCCGCCCCTTGCTCGTAGAAAGCCCGAGCCGAAACGACCTCCAGCTCCACCTCCGACAAAGATCGCATCGTACTTCCTTTTGTCGTCACGGTTGACGTTATAGATTGGCTCACTCTTCTGCTCAAAATCCGCAATAAGATGTCTCCATTGAATGTTCGTGGTAGTAGTAGTGGTGATATCCACAAGCATGTCTCCTATAGATCGAAGCACCGTGATAGGTCTGTTGACTTGAACTCACGTTGGTGCGTCCGAAGTGGGTCAAAACGACGGATCAACGCGACGTGTTCGGGCGTGGGAAGTGGGACAATGCTCACCTCCGACGCGATCACCGGTTCGAATTCGGTGTTGTCCAGCACGTCCTGGACGCTAGTGTCAGGGTAGAGCGCACGCAGGCGTAAGACGTGCGTCACAGGGTCAAAATCGAATACGCCTAACTCGGTCACGACCCAATCTGGCCCTCCTCCGCGCAAGCCCAGGGCCTGGCGGGAGATACCATCGCGTGAGACGTGGCCGATGGAAGAGATAAAATCGATATGCTGTACGAAACGAAACTGGCGTTTTCCAGCTTTATGAGTGAGAGCGCGATGTCCTGTCGTCCAGATGGTAATGTGCTGGACATCACCAGAAAGGTTACAACCGCCACCGCTGCCGGGTAGTTTGACTCGGGGGGTATCTGGATCGCCGATGGCAGTGACGTTCAAATTACCATGGCGATCGACCTGTACGCCCGAGAGGAACATGCGGCCCATGTCACCACGAGCTGCAATATCGAATAAGTCACTGATTCCAATTGCCATGACACTCCCTTGTTCGAGAGACCAGTCATTTGAGGTCGGGGGTAGAAATGGCGGCTCCGGGTTGATCCCATATGTAGCACCCTCGATATGTACCATATGAGAAGCATGGGTTCGTTTTGCCAGGAGCATAGCGAGCGTCGGAACGGGTGAACCATAGCCGTGGAACACTAATTCGCCATCCTGAATTGTAAGAGCGGCCTGGTAGATCATTACTTCAGGGAGTGTAGCATAGGTGATTGGTTCTGCGTTCATGCAATGGCTCCTTCTGGTGCTGTGAAGAGCGTACGCCAGGCATCATCGCTATCTTTCCAGCTTTCAAGTTCCTGGAGTTTTGCTGCACCGCCGATGAGAGAAAGATACTCGCCATGGGTGGCAGGTCTAAATACATATGGTGCCAGGTACTCATTCATAAATGACTCTGGCCCTGCTTGAGCTGCGTGGTAGTAGTCGGTCAGGTGCGCACGATCGTAGGCATAGAAAGGGTAGCACGAGGTGGGATGGGCGCCATAAGGAGCCTCAACCACAGACTCAACCCAGAAGTAAGGTACATTTGGCTCCATCGAGCGCAGTTCGTCAGTTGAAACAATCTTTTCAACGGAGGCAATGACATGTTTAGAAGCTCTGATAAAAAAGAGGTCTGCCACCAGTGGAGGAAGTATCTTCAGGTTTCCTTGAGCATCACCATATTGTGCATGAATAATAGCAACGTCTGGAGCAAGTGCAGGTACAAGCACCAGTGGCAGGTCTGTGAATGGGCAGGTCATGGTTTTATACTCAGGATGTAGTCGTAGGAAATCGGTACCCTGCACGCTTCTCACCGGCAGAAATGGCACACCATACTCGGCAGCACGCAATTGCTGGATGATTGTATGGCAACAGGTATCAAGCACCTGGACTCGCCCGCTTTCACAAGCACGACGAAAGTTTGGCGCCATGCCAAAATCCTGCTCGAAGCCTACATATGATTCCTCAATAATATCAATGACACCAGCGCCACAGAGAAGGTCTACATCAACACCATGTGCTGTGCCTACCGCGTGCAGGTTACGTCGTCCCTGGCGCACCAATTCGCGCAGCAAGGCCATTGGCTCGCGCCAAGACAAGCCACCGCCTATGGCAATCGTCATGCCATCTTGCACGATTGATGCTGCTTCGGCTAGCAGCATTCTCTTATTCTCTGAAGTAAAGACAGCCATAATGTTTCCTCGCCTTTTTGCAATTCAGCAGGACGTGATACTTATACATGAACTAGTACATGGGACAATCGAATATTCATCCAGTGACGATAATGCAATGAAACAAAACAGAATAGAAGGGGTTTTTTAAAACGACGGAAGGCCGATAAATCGGCGGTGGGCACGATAAATCGGCCCCTACGGAAATCTTGTTTATCTTGTTCAAAGCCATCATTGCGTTCCTATTTGATTATCCAGCCGCCATCTATTACGAGCATGTGGCCTGTTACATAATCTGCTTCGTCCGAAGCAAGGTAGACTGCCGCGGATGCGATATCTTCCGGTTGGCCAACACGTCCCCAGGGAGTCATATCGAGAACCTGCTGGCGTAGTTCGGGAATCTCTAATCGCCAGCGAGTCATGCCAGTCTCGACCATGCCAGGGCAAATAGCATTGACCCGAATGTGGTCGGGAGCGTAGTCCAGGGCTAAGGCGCGGGTAAACGAGACAACTGCGCCCTTCGATGCATTGTACGCAGCGCGTTTTGGGAAAGGCACAAATCCGGCAGCTGATGCAATATTGACGATAGTGCCACTACCTTGCTCTAGCATCCTTTTGATTGCGGCGCTAGCAACACGAAACACACCATTCACGTTGATGGCCATCACGTGTTCCCATTCCTCATCGGGTGTTGTGTGGGCGAGTGTAGCCTGTTGCGAGCCAGAAATCCCTGCATTGTTCACCACGATATCAAGACGTCCCCAATGAGTAATTGCAGCCTCTACCATGCGCTCTGCATCTGCTCGTACTGACACGTCCCCTACAATAAAACTTCCCCAAGGGGACCACAAAGTGCCGTTGCTAGCCGGGGTGGTCCACTCAGGTTGCTCAGTAGCGAGTGCCTCGTCTATCAATGCCGCTGTTTCACGTAATCCTTCCTCAGCGATATCACTGAGCACCAGTAAAGCGCCTTCAACAGCGAACCGACGGGCTATGCCACGTCCTATACCAGAACCTGCGCCAGTTATCAATGCAACTTTATTTGCGAGACGCATACACAATTTCCTTATTCACAGAAGAACTATGCTCACAGATCTAAATTTATCGATTATCGCGCTACTATGCATGTGTATAAGAGCATCAGCCCTGAGGATTTAGCACTACAAGGCGCAATTCGGTCATTTCTTCAATGGCATAATGTGGCCCCTCACGGCCCATACCACTATGCTTTACCCCACCATAAGGCATCTGACCCGCACGATAGAAAGAAGTATCGTTGATCATTACTCCACCGACATGTAAGCCACGTGCAGCTTCCATTGCTACGGAAATCGAGCCTGTGAAGATGCCTGCTTGCAGTCCGAATTCGGTATCGTTAGCGATTCTCAAAGCCTCTTCAAGTGTCTCGTAGGTTTGCACAACAACTATCGGTGCAAAAGTTTCCTGGCATACTACACGCATCTGTTGCTGCACATTCGTCAGTACAGCCGGGCTGAGGAAAGCCCCATTGGGCTGTCAACCTTTGACAAGCGTTGCACCCTGATCTACAGCCTCCTGGATCCAGGATTCTGCGCGTTTTGCCTCGTTTTCGGCGATCATTGGCCCGATATCGGTTGCCGTATCTTTGGGGTCGCCTATATGTAAACCTTCAGTCACACTTACTAACTTTGCTGTAAACTCCTCGGCAATTGCGCGGTGGACCAGGATGCGCTGCACAGAGAGACAAACCTGACCCGAATAGGAGAAGCCTTTCAGAGCACATTGGGTAGCAGCGTTGGCGACGTTCGCATCTTCATGCACGATCACCGCTGAATTAGAGCCAAGCTCCAGTGTGCAACGACGCAACCCGATGGTGCGTTTGAGCGCTTCTCCGACGGGCATCGAGCCGGTGAAGGTGTAGAAACCTATACGTGTATCGTTTAGCAGTGCCTGTCCGACGCTGTGACCTGGTCCGACAACGAAGTTCAGCCATCCGGGAGGTAGTCCGGCTTCAGTCAGGATTGCGCATAATTTGGCAGATACTACCGGGGTATAAGATGCGGGCTTGAGTATAACAGCATTGCCAGCAGCAAGCGCTGGAGCAACTTTATGAGCGACAAGGTTGATAGGAAAATTAAATGGAGTAATAGCACACACTACTCCCACGGGAACACGAATCGTAAAGGCTAATCTATTTTCAGAGCCGGGAGTTGCTTCTAGTGGCACCATCTCACCATGGATGCGTTTGGCTTCTTCGGCTGCCCAGGTAAAAGTATCGGCGGCGCGATCTACTTCGGCACGGGCATCACGCAATGGCTTACCTGCTTCGTATGCCATCGTAAGCGCCAGATCGTCAATGCGTGAGCGAATGAGGCCAGCAGCTCTCATCAGTATTTCATTGCGTTGTGTGGCTGTCAGCGGTTTATTGGCGAAGGCGTGACTCGCAGCTGTAATTGCCGCATTCACTTCTTTGGCACCAGCCAGACTAACAGTAGCCCAGGGAGTGCCAGTAGCCTTGTCTGTTACGGTCAGGTAATTGCCTGTATCCCAGGGTTCACCATTGATCCAGAGAGGATAAAGATCCATTTGTAACCATCCATATCTCGGTGTCGGTAGGACATGCGATCACGAGTAATCGCCTCTAAATAGCGGTTAATCCACCATCAATTACCAGGCACATGCCTGTCGCATACGAGCTATCATCTGAAGCTAGGAATAGTACCGAACGCGCGATTTCATCTGGTTGTCCAAAACGGCCGAGAGGGTAGCGACTCAACCTTTGGGCCAATCTTTCTGGTGTATCGTTCTCAATCAGTCTTTGACCCAGTGGAGTCATGGAAGTGCCTGGAGCGATACAATTCACGCGAATGCTATGCTGCGCAAAATCTGCAGCCATTGAACGTGTCAAGCTGATAATAGCTCCCTTTGCGGCGCTGTAGGCAGACATATGTTGGAGTCCAACGAGGCCGGCAACCGATGAAACGTTGATGACCACTCCTCCGTGTCCACTGCTGATCATAGCCGGAACTGCGTACTTCGAACACAGAAATGCGCCGCGCACATGAACAGCGAATGTGCGATCCCAGATGGCTTCATCGGACTCGATGACTGTGCCAAAGGATTCAATACCAGCATTGTTAAATAAAATATCAACATGCTCGAAAGCACTTAGCGTTGCTTGAACCATTGCTTCAACACTGGAGGCAAAACTGACATCGGTTTTCGCCCAGACAGCACGACCACCTTCCTTATTGATTGATTCAGCTACTGCCGCCGCCGACTCGCCATTGATATCTGCAAGCATCACTGTTGCGCCTTCGCTGGCAAATAAGCGTGCAGTGACTTCACCGAAACCGGAGCCACCACCGGTGATAATTGCTACTTTGTCTTTCAATCGCATGATATATCCTTAGTTACAACAGGGGCAGAGACCAGCACCGTGTTCTCCTTCCCAGGGGTGTGGTACGGGTTCCTTATCAGGCATTACTTCTGCCTTCCTGCTGCCACATTTGGAGCAGACCCATTCCTCCGGCGGTCGCGTTCCTGCCAGAACCAGTCCCTGGAACTTGTGTCCACATTCCGGGCATTCCAATGTTAAAACGGGCATCACGTTTCTCCTGATATGCTTATACATGGGTGTCCGATTGATAACGCCTTCTGAATAGTTGACGCTATCAATCGGGTGCATAAAACAGACTACATCAGGCTGTTACTGGAGTTCGGGCCAGTTCACTACGAACGATTTGAGTACCTGCTGCGAGGGCATGCAGTTTGTCGATCGCGATGTACCGTTGGAGCAGGATCAGGCCACAGTCGGTGGAAAGACCAAGTTGATCGGCAGGCACATACTGCAATATTTGACGAATACGGTCAGCCACTTCATCGGCAGTTTCGGTAATCGTACTCTTCACATCGATCACACCTGCCCAGAACTGTAAGTTTTTAGGCAGCGGATGCTGTGCAAGTACAGTGCCGAGACCACTCAAGTCACGACGTCGACCGCCAGTCTCCAGGTTCAGCACATCCATCTTTGCCTGGTAAGCGGTTGGGATAACAAAGGTGCTGTCACCAGGAGTTGGCCCAATGCGCTGCGTGAGGTCAAAAATCTCACCTGCCTGGGCAGTCTGATCAGGCATATAGGCGGGAGTGCCACCCCAGTTGCCCCAGCAGATGTGGCAGATGATCTTGGCATTCTTGACTCCTTCAACTGCGCGGTTGAAAGCCTCGATCGCCCAATCTTCAAAGCCATAGGGCCAGGTAAACTCATCGAGTTGGATAAAGTCGATGCCGAGAGCATCAACTTCGAGGATGTCTTCGTTGATAGCTTTGGCAATGTCCATTGCCCGATCACGGCTAGACTTGTAATAGAGGTCATTAGTAGCCTGTCCCAGAACCTGGATGCCTGTATACTGTATCTTTGTAGGCTTGTTGGTGGATCTCTTCAGTGCCTTGGCTTGCTCCACCATTATTGCCCCGTGTCTTCGGACTTCCTGGGTCAAGGTGCCGGCATGCAGACGACTATAAATGGGGAAGCCCAGGTACCCACCTTTGAGATCGTAACCCAACTGCTTGTAGTAGTAATAGAGGGCCTGGTCACCATAGTTATCGGCTTGTGGCCGCCCATCGGAGATAATATCCAGACCAGCCAGTTCTTGATCATGAGCTAGAGCTAAAACGACGTCTTCAAGCGCTTCGCGCTCTAGAGAATCCGGTGGTCTCTGATCCCCAGACCAATAGCGGGCAAAATAGGCGTCCCACCAACGAGGATTTGGGTAGTTTCCAACCATGCTTGTGGGGAGCATGACTTCCTGGCCGCGAATTAACATAGTTGCCTCCAAATGTTCAAGGTAGTTCTTGTACCTTACAATAACGTCTTTGTTTTGTGACTAACCAACGCAGCTAAACTGGAATGACACTAATGAGGTAAATACTCGATCTTACAGGTGAACTTTCACCTCCTTTCCACTCTAAACAGGTAGCTTGTTGCCTACAAGCCATAAAATCCGGCTACACGTCCGCTCGACACGTGTACTGACGGGTGGGTCAACAGCGCTTCGAGCACACTCGGGCCATCAAAACGCTTCAAGTCATATTGACAAACAATGGTCACTCCTGGATACTTGTCCACTAACGGGTTGAGGAGTGCTTCATATTGCATCATGCTCTCAGCACCTGGCGTATCTGGTAGCGACCACGTCATCTCCCCTGTTAAAAGTACTCGATCATGCCCTGCAGCATAAGCAGCCAAAATAGCTGATTCTATAAATGCAAGCATGCGTTGGGCGTCAAATCGGCCTGTCAGTAAGTAGGCTTCTGTAGGTGGGAGAATCTTTAATAATCCGCGTGAGATGAGATCGTCCACGGGAAACCCTTCTGCACTCAACAGCCCCTTCAGGCGTTCTGGGGGTGTGCTGTCCTGAATGTAAAGCACCGGGACACCAGCACGAAGATTTTCTAAAAGGTAAGGGTGCATCATTTGCCATTGTTCTTCAAAATTTGCAAAGAACATGCAGATATGCCGTTCTACTGAAAGGTTATCGGAATCTGTCTCACGTAGCGCGTCGGAATACGTTTCACTTTCTGGCATCTGTCCATCAAACTGCAAATCGATATTTTGCATGAACGCCAGTAAATCTTCTCTTAAAAAGCGCCGCTCATTGCGCCCACCCACACGAAAACAGCGTAATGAGCCATTGTTGGTCCAGCGGCGTAATGATGTTTCGCTGACCTGTAAGAAGTCAGCGGCTTCTGTTATCGTCAAGAATCTTTGTTTTTCAGACATATTAGATATTTCTTCTTTATTCAATATTAGACTTTATTGGTCTTTACTTAACAAGAGTACTATCCTTCTTATTAAAAGTCAAGCTCTTGTAACCTGAGATGCACTCGTGCTTATTCTTGTGAGCCTACAGCCAGGTCGAAGGAGAGGTGGATGTTGGGGCGGAGCCGCGAATTGTTGACTTCAAGTTTAATCGGGAAACGAATGCTGCAAAGTATCACCTAGGCTCCACATATCTACCTTGACCTGGAAATTGACATGACAGAAGCCGAGAGTTGTCGTCAGAGTATCGGACGTAGTCTACAGGCTCAGGGAGAACCTGCTCTATCTCTTACGGCGCTAATTGTGCGAGCAACTGCGGCAGCTATAGTACTTCATCCGTTCGTGAACGCCGTGCGATCTGCTCAAGAAGTTGTTTTCCTGCCAATTTCGGAACCTTTTCGCACGGTCACTCAGATTACAGAAAACCTCCTGTAAAACTTGACTTTTAAGCAGAAGCAAAGTACACTTGCTAAAGAATAACTAAGACTAACATTGATTAATTAAGTATAGCTACCATACTCGAAAAACGGAGAGCTCTGACGATTATAGAGGTCTGAGTTCTTACGAATCAGAGAGACCTCATTGCATTGTTAGACCAATAGTGGCAATTTATTGCTGTTTCTGCATTGCAGATTAGGAGGTACAGTTATGGCGCGGCTTTTAATGATCGTTTCTAGTGCACGCAGTATCGACCTCGCATCCGACAAGGGGCATACGACCGGCTACTGGGCAGATGAGGTGCTCAAGCCCTACGACAAGTTTGTAGCGGCTGGCGTGGAGGTAGTGGCTGCCACTCCAGATGGAGCACCTCCCCATGCCGATCCGTTCGGACTTGAGCCACGGTTCCACTACCCTGACGAAGACAAGGATTTCCTCTCCCATGTCGTGCGCAGCTTTGCACCCGATATAGATGACATCCGGGTGACGCTCCACCACCTCTCTGAACTGGACTTAATCGCGGCCCGGCGGGTGTTTTATGTCCTAGTCGACAGCGGACTCGATCGCGACACAGCCTGGAGCGCCGTTACCAGGGGAGCAAGTATCGCCTGGCGCAATGATCGCAACTTTATTGATGTCCTGTCTACCGATTCTGTAGTGACGAGCAAGTTGAGCGTGGAGCATCTACGTACCCTGGCCTATGAGGTACAAGATGAAAGTGCCGCACGGGCGAAGCACGTGGCGGAACGACTCGCTACTATTGAAACGTTGCAGCACACAAGTAATCTTGGTCATATGTCGGACGAGGAGATTCTTAGCTTCGATGCGGTCTTCTTCCCAGGAGGTCACGGGCCTATGGTAGACCTGGCTACTAACGCTGATGTTGGGCGTGCGCTAAGACTACTACACTTGCAACAAAAGACGGTAGCTGCTGTTTGCCATGGCTCTGCCGCTTTTCTCTCTGCTGGCTCCGGCCCTGAAGGGGCCTGGCTATTCGATGGCTATAAGGTTGCTGGATTCACCGATGAAGAGGAGGATCAAACGCCATATGGCAAACTGGGTATAGCCTGGTATTTGGAAAGCGAGTTAAAGAACAGAGGGGCAGTTTTTGATGATGGAGATGCTGCGTGGGTGTCCCACGTGGTAGTTGATCGTAATCTGGTAACAGGCCAGAACCCCGACTCTTCCGAGGCGACGGCAGAAGCTATTTTGAAAAAACTGGGGGTAGAGGTCAAATGAATAGTAAGGATGTCACTCGTACTTTTTTTGCCAGGATGGACTCTCATGATACCAGTGGTACTCTAGCACTTGTTGCCCCGTATGCAAGTGTCACACTGGTTCCATTGAAACTTCAAGGGGATGCAGAGAATGTTGGGCACCAGTATCTCGAGCAACTGCTGAGCGCCTTTCCTGATCTCTCAGTGCGTGTGCGGCGTCTTTTCGTCGGCAATGACAACACTGCTGTCGCCGAGATCACGATTGAGGGAACCCAGGCTGCCGGCTTCTTTGGCATCATCAATC
>Ga0116218_1001954_pt1 | contig 12124 bp, 10 predicted proteins | sample Sb_taG_2_FD_88966 | JGI IMG/M metagenome (GOLD analysis project Ga0116218, IMG submission 88966) | Peat soil microbial communities from Weissenstadt, Germany - Sb_50d_5_LS metaG | ecosystem: Environmental > Terrestrial > Soil > Wetlands > Peat | place: Germany: Weissenstadt | collected 2010-09-21 | reverse complement strand
TTGGAAATAACGTACAGCCCGACAACCTCTGCCTCCTCACCTCCGTCCAGTGCGTATGTAGGCAGCTCGAGTGAATGACCAGGAGGAACAATCCAACTCCCATCTCCTTTGTAAAACCATTCAGGCTGCGCTCCTATCTGTCCAGCCGGTGGCTTCCCACCTTCAAGACCGAGCTTGAACATCTTCATCGAATCAGAAACCTTCCCAGGGTCAACGGAATGCATCGCATCCCGTGCCATCGCGCTGCCCAGGTGATTCAGTCCCGTCCCACTAACAATGCAATGAGCCGGATCCGGATGGATTAAGGGAGGAAGCAGACGCTTCTCCGACACAACGTCATCATAGACGACGCGATCTTCAGTTACTTTCTGCTTAACAAGATTCTCAAGATCACAATTCAATCGGATCGCGTCCATTGCGAGCTCGTACGTGGAACTTGTTTCCTTTAGGGGCAGGAGAAAATTTCCGTCACCACTAACGAGTCCAACTTTAGCTGTCCCATTAGAGTCTTCGAATTGGACGAGTCTCAAGATTTATCGATCAATCTCTATTTCCCTAGCTGTAACTTAGCTTTTTTTCAGCTCAGCAGCCGCATATGTCTGACGTTCTTAAATCCTTGTCGAATGAAATTGGCCATATTGATTTTGGTGTGCCCAAAGTGCGGCAAGGTTGCTCGGGACAGCACAGTTCAATTTCTGCGAAATGAGAACGGCACGTTTCGCTATCGAGTCTTTAGGCATCCCCGGCGAAAACAGAAGACGGGTGTTAAATACGTAAAGCGATGCTACATCAAACTTTCAGAAGAAGAGCCGCAGTTTATTTAACTCGTTGGAACTGTCAGGCTATTTTCAATTATTCGATGCAAGGCTGAACTGCCTTTGGCACAAAGATAACCGATAGATCCAACTACACTCCACTAAGAAAATTATGATTTCGCTCAGGTCTATCTCAATTTTTCGCGACTCGCTCACTTCCGGTAGGTTCGCGCTCGAAGACCTGAAAGTCAAAAGAATCTTTTAGAAAAAGCGGAATGGATGGTAAACTGGTTCGAATCAAAATCAAATCAGGGAATCGATAAATAACCGATTAAACGCGTCGCAGCCAATGAAAGCCTGGAAAACGGTCGTAGACGCGCTCGTCCGCGAGAAGACAAAGTTTGTGTTCGGACTCGTTGCGGGCCCCTGGGACTTTTGGGAGTATCTCTCCGAAACCGAGATCAGACCGATCCTCGTGCGGCACGAATTATCGAGTGTCCAGATGGCGATGGCGAACGCGAGGTTAACCGCTAGACCTGGGATTGCGATGGACAGCCCGGGTCCTGGAGTTGCAAACATGTTCGCAGGCTTTCTTGAAGCTAACACGGGGTGTATTCCAATCATCGCTCCAGTCCCGTCTTCCGAAATGGCCACCGAGGGAATGGCTCAGATGCAGGAGACGGACATGGTTGCAAGTTTCAAGCCGGTATCAAAGTGGGCGTACAGGATAACCAAACCCGACAAGATCGCTTGGGGGATGCGCCGCGCATTCTCGATCTCCTCTGGAGGCAAGCCAGGTCCAGTGTTTTTGGAGATCCCGATGGACGTTGGAAATGCAGAATATAGTGGTCCTCCCTATCGTCCCATAACGGTCAGGAGATTCCGTCCGGATGACAAGGACGTGAAGGAAGCAGTTCAACTGATAGCCAAAAGCGAGAGACCGGTAATTGTCGCTGGAGGAGGAGTTGTTCTATCCCAGGCATCTGGAGAGCTCCTGCAGTTCGCAGAATCTCTTTTGATCCCAGTTCTCACGACCGCATCCGGCAGGGGATCGATACCTGAAGACCACCCACTCGCCTTCGGTCTCGTGGGAATTTACAGGACGCGCATCTCGAAAAAGGTCTACGAGGAGGCCGACCTGATTATCACCGTCGGCTCAAAAAATGAGGAGTTTGAAACCGGCGCATGGACCTACTTTCCAGAAAAGGCGAAACTGATTCAGATTGATATCGATCCGTTCGAGATCGGAAGAAACCTGGTTCCTGACGTGGCACTTGTGGGTGACGCAAGACTTGCTCTAAAAGATCTGACAGCACAACTTGCTTCAGCTATCAAGAAGGACGACATCCACTCCCAAAGAGTGGAGGACCTCAAACGCGCCCTCTCTGAGTATGAGGCGGTAGTCGAAAACGAGTGCAGGACAGACGAGGTTCCGATCAGGACGAAGAGGGTCGTTCGGGAGCTCAACGAAGTCTTTGGTAAGGATACGATCCTCGCCAACGAAAACGGCTCGCAGGATCTCTGGTCTTACTACTTTCCGTATTACAAAGTGTTGAACACCGGCTGTTGTCTTGGCATGCCGGAGCAGACGTGCTTTGGAATGGGCGTGGTCGGCTCGATTGCTGCCAAATTGACGAGGCCTGACTTGAAGGTCGTTTGCACCACGGGAGACGCCGCGTTCCAGTTCTCGATGAAGGAGGTTCCCACTGCGGTTCAGTACGGAGCGGGCGTCACCTGGGTAGTACTGAACAACTACGGACTCGGGTGGGAGGAGTACTATCAGAAATACTGGATCGATAGTGGCAAGATCGTAGCGACAAAGTTTGACGCGCAGCCTGATTTTGTAAAGTTTGCAGAAGCGAACAAGTGTTACGGAGAAAAGGTGGAAAAGCCAAGTGAAATCCGCCATGCTCTGCAGAACGCATTGAAGGCTAACCAGGACGGTGTCCCTGCAATAGTAGAGTGCGTCGTCGGGACATTTGATTTCCCGGAGGGATTTCACGAATTTCACAGGATAGCATGGGGCAAGCCGGCTCGGCCGCTACCTGTCTAGAGATCATTTGTCATCCATCAACTTGATTTAGAAGCACAGGCAAACGATGCGAGAAACAAAGCTACCTGACCTCTACATCTTGGGTTCGATCTTGACCCACTTCTCGCTGCGACTGGATTCGACGATCGAATCGATCAACAGAGAATTGATGTATCCATCTCGGAATGTGGGATCTAAAGAGTCCACCTGCTCACCCGCCACGACCCAGTCGAGGAAGTGTTTCAATTCGACAACAAACAGATGATTCCAGCCAAATCCACCGCCCTGGTCTGCCCAGAATTTGTCCATGTTAGGATGGTTTTTCGAAGTGACGATCACGTTCTTGTAGCCATTGAACTCTGAACCATCTTTCAGATAGACTTCGAGTTCGGTGAGACGTTCGAAATTAAAGCGTACTGAACCTTCGCTTCCGTGAACTTCGAAATAGAAATAGTCTTTCTTGCCCGAGGCCATCCAGCTAGCATCAATGGTACCCAGGGCGCCCGACTTGAATTTCAGACTGGCGACAGCTACATCGTCAACGGTCACCTTACCCATCCTGCTCGGGTCAGTAACTAGCGGCCGTTCATGAACAATCGTTTGAGTCGCTCCGCACACTTCCGTAACTTCCCCCAGCAGAAAAGACGCCATATCCAGGGCGTGAGAACCTAAATCGGAGATCGCGCCATGTCCTGCAATATCGCGATCAAAGTGCCAGTGAAGTGGATAGTTAGGATCCAGATACCCGTTGTAACCTGATTCAATGTTCATGTAACAGCATCTAATGCTGAATATCTTTCCTAATCGGCCGCTCTCGATCAGGTTTTTTGCCAACATAACAGCCGGGGCAAATCTCACTGTAAATCCTGACATGGCAACAATGTTCGACCTTTTGGCAGCTCGGTACATTTCGTATGCCTCGTCCGCTGATCTAGCGAGCGGTTTTTCACAGAGTACAGCCTTGCCAGCTTCCGCTGCTGTCGTACAGGATTCAGCATGAAGTTTAGGCGGAGAGCAGTTGTCGATGATTTGGACTGCAGGATCTCTTACTAGGTTCTGCCAATCAGAGTAGCTCTTCTCAAAATCAAAACTTTCCTTCATCTCCATAGTCTTCTTTGGATCTCTGGCGGAGAATCCGACAAGTTTGGGAACTATACTACTATCGTAAAATAGCGGTATGTTCTTCCATGCATGGGCGTGGACTCTTCCAATTCCATAACCAATTAGTCCAACTCCTATTTTATTGCTCAAGATAAATCTCGACCTATCTGGGTTCAGGACGAATCGCATGCCATCTCCCATCACGGGCGGAAGCTGCCAACTCATCATTAATTAGAGCAGTCAGATAGCCGTCGTAGAAAGAAGCGCCCAGCGGCTCTACGCTCTGAGATCTCTCTACCGCCGACAGAAAATGCGCAATCTCTGAAACAAAACTCTGCTCGAAACCGTAGCTTGATCCCTGATCCGGCCAAAATTGATTCATCAACGAATGTTCTCTGGTGGTGCAGTAGATAGTTCGATATCCGTTTAGAGCAAAGTCTCTATCGTCGTGGAGGTAGACTTCAAGCTCGGTAGGTCTTTCAAAGCAGAATCTGAAACTCCCTTCCGTCCCGTACACCTCCAACGCAAGGTAGTCGTGAACTGAAACCGGCATCCAGGAGACGCTGATCGTCCCTATTGCACCCCCTGCAAATCGCAAGCAGCCCGCGATGGCGTCTTCAACATCCACGGCCCCTTTCTTCGTAGTATCTTCTGGTAAAGGTCGTTCTTTGACAAATATCTGGATCGCTCCGCAAACCGAAGAAATTTCCCCAATTACAAATCTCATCAAATCGACCAGATGCGAACCCAAGTCATTCATCGCCCCATGCCCGGCTATCTCTCGCCGGAAGAGCCAGGTCAGTGGCAGATTAGGATTGCTAAAGCCTTCACCCATCTCAATATTGTAATATGTTGCAACGACATGCGTGATCTTTCCCAGTCTCCCGCTTTGCACCAGTTCGCGAGCATAAAGCGTAGCAGGAAAAAATCTCTTGTTAAAACCCGTCATGTGAACCTGCCCCGTTTTTTCAGTCGCCCGATACATTTCATACGCCTCGCTGGCAGTTCTCGCAAGCGGCTTTTCGCACAGCACCGCTTTTCCTTTTTCTGCGGCGTTCACAGATGCTTCCAGATGCAGGTTGGGAGGAGCGCAGTTGTCTAGTATGTTGATCTCAGTATCGTTTACTAATTCCCTCCAGTCGTTGTAGATTCTATCATAGCCGTAGTGCTTTGCGAAGGAACTGACAGCGTTCTTGTTTCGTCCGCAGACGGCAACGAGCCTAGGGGAGGAAACAAGGGAATCAGAATAAAACTGCCGAAGATTTAGCCAGGAGTGGGTATGCACCCTCCCGATAGAATATCCGATCAGCCCGATTCCCATTTCTTTACGAGTCATTTTGATTAGCTTCTAACGAAAGAGTACGAAATATTTCTCATTCCACTGCAGGCAGGATGAGCGTCTTCACACTCTCCCCCTTCATGTTCAGGTTGATCGCTCGGTCTATCTCTTTAAGCGGAACCTTGTGGGTGATGAAGACGTCAGATTTAATGAAGCCCTTTGAAAGTTCCTCGATCGCCAGATCAACATTCCCGTTTGCTATATAAGATCCGAAAATCTTTCTTTCATACCGCATGATTTCGAAAGGATTGAAACTCGCCTTCGCATCAGGTCTGCAAACGCCCATGATTACGACCCTGCCGCCGTACGCAGCTGATTTGATCGCGAGTTCTACCGTCTCCGGCCGTCCTATCAGCTCGGCTGAAACATCAGCTCCTCTTCCATTCGTCAATCGAAAAACCTCTTCAACAGGATTTTTCTGCTTGGGATCAATAACGTGGTCTGCCCCAACTTTTAGAGCAGCCCGCGCGCGCGCATCCCGCGGCTCCACAGAAATCAACGTGCCCGCACCGCTCCTTTTGAGAAGTGAGAGCCAGAGCAGTCCCATGGTTCCCGCTCCATAAACAACCGCGCTTTCCCCAGGCCGGATTTGAGCCTTTGAAACACCGTTGACGACATCCGAGAGAGGTTCTGCCAGCGGAATCACGTCCCATGGTGTGCTATCTGGAAACTTGAACACGGCGCTCTCGGGAGCAACCAAAAACTCTGCATATCCACCGTCAATCTGCTCGCCGAGAGATATCATATTTGGACAAAGATTGAGGTGGTTCGAACGGCAGTAATAACAAACACCGCAGCTGACATTTGGATCAATCGTGACCCGATTCCCCGGCTTTACTGTCTTAACGTCGCTGCCTATCTCGAACACTTCACCCGCGACCTCGTGTCCCAAAATCAATGGTGGACTAACAATGTTCCTTCCCTCCAGTGTAGCGAGATCAGTTCCGCACATCCCGCAACTATGGACACGAATCAACACATCATTTGCTTTCGCGATTTTAGGACTCGCGACTTCCTTTACTTTGATCCCTTCTTGGACACTGTAAAAAACTGCAGCTTGCATTCAATCAGTCGGATTGACATCACATAATAAAACCTAGTGCTCTCGATAGAGACGAACCAATTATAAGATGGGTGAATTTGAGAAAATTCAATTAGTATTGAAAAGAATAATTTTTTCCACCACTCCTCTTTCGAGTGCCCTAGGTTCAAGACTGCAAAAGTCTGCTAATGATACTCTCGAAATACTCGAGGGGAACGAGCTTTCACAGGAAATTGCACGGGATGTAGAAGTTCTCCTAGTTTCCGACACAAAGTGGCTAAACAAGGTCAATTTTGAACAGATGAAAAATCTGCGTTTGGTGCAGACGCTATCTGCAGGGGTCGACACAATCGATTTCGAAAAGATTCCGCGAGAGATCCTGGTGTGTGGAAACGTCGGCGCTTTCTCCGAGCAAATCGCTGAGCATGTTTTTGGAATGATCCTCTGTCTTGCGAGGAACATTGTACTTCGGGAAGAGGATCTAAAAAGATCAGTCTTCAATCAGAGCCAAGGAATTTTCCTGAAAGGGAAGACGATTGGTATCATCGGGACTGGAGGAATTGGACAGGCAGTTGCCCGTCTCGCAAAAGCGTTTGGTATGGTGACTCTTGGAATTAACTCATCCGGGAGGAACGCAGAATTCTTTGACAGGACGGATGGCATTGGCGGTTTGAATCGACTTCTATCGCAGTCTGACATGATTGTGATTGCCACACCACTGACGGTCAATACTGAGAATTTGATTAACGATTCGAACATTGGTTTAACCAAGGTGAACTGCATTTTGATTAACGTGGGTCGTGGTCCAATCGTAAATGAGAAAACACTGTATGACCATCTTCGCTCGAATCCCTCATTCAAGGCGGGGTTCGACGTCTGGTGGAAATACCCCACTCCGGGCAAACCATTTGCCCAAGACTTCCCCTTCCTGGACCTGCCAAATTTCTTGGGCTCTCCTCACAACGCGGATGCCGTGCCAGAGTCACACGATCTTGCCATTGGGAACGCAGTGCGAAACATCGAACGGTACTTGAAACGAGAACCGCTCAAGGGACTGACGAAAAAAGAGGAGTACAAGGGGCTAAAGTCGCCGCTCTTGACAAATCAAGAGTAGAAATGCTCTAAAATATGCGAACATTTATTGAAATATCCGGAGAGAAACATAACTTGAAATTCGGTTTTTGTCTACCGCACGACGGAGAATTGTCAAAACCTGACAAGATGACAGTTCTGGCGACGCACGCAGAAAGGCTCGGCTTCGATACGCTTGTCGAGCCCTCCGACCACATCGTCATGCCCAACAAGATCAACACGACGTACCCGTATTCAACCTCGGGCGAGTACACCGACACGACGGAAGACCTGGATCAATCCACGACCCTTTCCTTCGTCGCGGCAAAGACTGAAAAAATTCGCTTGATGACCGGAATCGCGGTAATCCCTTATCGGAACCCGCTCGCAATGGCAAACACCCTTGCAACTGTTGACTATCTTTCCAGCGGGAGGCTTGACGTCGGGGCCGGCGTTGGCTGGATGAAGGATGAGTTCGATCTCCTCCGCGTCCCGTACGATCAAAGGGGCGAGCTCATGGACGAATACCTTCGGATTCTAAAAATGATCTGGTCTGAGAAAAATCCTAGTTTCAGTGGGAAATACTTCCAGTTTTCCAATGTCCACTTTTCACCGAAGGTTGTCCAAAAGCCGCACCCTCCAATATGGGTAGGTGGCGAAAGCCCAAGAGCAATTAGGCGGGCCGCCGAGCTCGGAAACGGTTGGTTTCCGATCGACAGCAACCCAAAGTTTCCACTGTCGAATTCCTCAGAAATGGCTGAAGCAATCACACGACTCAGGCATCAAATTAAGAAGGCAGGCAGGAGTACGGGCGATGTCCGAATAGGATACCTTCCGCAGAATTTTGAATTGAATGATCTTCAGGATAGCAAGAAGTTATTTGTTGGCAATTCTCGAAAAATAATCGCAGACGTCAAGCAATTTGAAACCCTCGGGGTTTCTTTTCTTGCACTCGGCTTTTTGCGTGAGAATCTTGAAAAGACTAAAGCATATTCCGAGAAATTTGCAAGAGAAGTATTGAGCAAATTGTAGCTCGCGGAACAATTAGGCAAGAGTTTGAGAAAAGTTAGTGCTTCCACACTCCACCCTTCCGCCGCTTTGCTTTCTTATGTTCCTCCTCGCTCCGTTCTTTCGTATCTTCGATCACGTCTTCCCTTTCCTCTATCTTCTCTGACTCGTGCTCCTCCGACTCTTCCTCTATTTCTTCTTCCGGTTCCTCATCTTCGGCTTCCTCTTTGGTCTCGATATCTGCGTTTGCGGCTAATTCGTGCTCCTGCTCCACTGCCTCAGATTCTTCTTCCACATTTTCTCCCATACTTATTTCACTGATTACTGGTATCTGGAGTTCTAATAAAAGGAACAGGCGATTACCACTTTTGAGAATCTCTCCCCGATGAGCGACTTTTATCTGCGACTTTCGGTGTTAAATTCCCCAGTTTGCTGGTTGGAGAGCCCGTCGATCGCTATGGCAGACCCTCTAATTTCACAGATCGGGAAACTTAAGAAAGAGAATTGGGTATAGAATAAGCTCTACCTAGTCACAAGAACTGAACACTTCGCGTAATGAATGACGCCATTTGCCGTACTTCCCAATATGAGTCTCCTAAAACCACCCAATCCCCTAGTCCCAAGTACAATCAGATCAAACTTTTCTTTATCCGCTAAATCTGTGATCGCAACCATGGGCGGAAGATTGTTTTCAACGATTTTCACTTCAACCCTAACATTACTCTCACCAGCGAGCAGGGCAGCTTCCGAGACGGCTTTCTCTCCCTCTTCCCTCAACTCCTTCAATACTGTACCAATAATCTCTGTACTGTCTGTGGAATAATCGAGTGGAGACATGTAAATTATGTACACGATAGTTAGCTCTGATTTCAGAGTCTTCGCCAGACTGACGGCATAACCCACTGCTTTCAAGGCATTTTTTGATCCATCAGTTGCAACCAAAATCCGATCTAGTCTAGCTTTGTCTGTATCGCGTCTCTTCCTTACGACCAAGACTGGAGAGGATGCGTGAGAAACAAGTTCACTTGAGACGCTTCCGAGCAGCATCCTTCTGAAGCCACCATGGCCCCTCGTTCCCGCGATCACAAGATCGCTGTCCACTTTAGCTGCGTAATTGTTTATGGACTCCGGTACTGAAGAACGAGATCGAAGAATTTCGTATCTAGCTTTAACACCTTCTCTAGTAAACGAAGACACCGCTTTTTCGATCATAATTCTTGCGTTCCTTTCAAGACTGCTGTAATATTCAGTGCCTAATCGTGGTCTTGAAAAAAGTCTAAGCGGAGGAACAGCGGATACGACGGTTATTTCTGAGCCGTAACCCTTTGCGAGTATAGTTGCGACATTGCAGGCTTCGAGCGAGTTTTCGGAGCCATCAAAGGCAACCAGAATGTCTTGGATGTTCACTTTGATTACTTTCTACTGTCCCACTTTCCCTTATTCTTTCTGCTCCCAACGCGATTAAGAAGGATTCACTCCCATGACCTATACTAGAGATTGGCAAGATTGAGAATATTCTTCCCCAAGACAGGAGCCTCTTTCATAATCATCTCTGATACCCAAGAATTATTCCAATTGTAAATACTTATTTTCCAAGATCGGATGTTTCCAAATCCTTGTCTCGACTGAAAAACAAAGTTGCCATAATAACCGGTGGAGCCTCCGGAATGGGACGTGCCTCCTCTTTGCTTTTTGCATCCGAGGGAGCTAGAGTCGTCATCGTCGATAGAAACGACGCGATGGGCAAAGAAGTTGAAGATGAGATCAGAGCCAAGGGTCACAATGCGTGCTACATCAAGGCTGATCTTTCCAACCTAAAGGAAGTAAAGGAAATTGTTCCAACCGCCATCGAGCGCTACGGCAAAGCGGACATACTATTTGGAAATGCAGGCATCAATATTTTGAAAACGACTTTGGACACTACTGAAGCTGACTGGGAAGCTCTCTTTAACACAAACCTTCGGGGGCACTTTTTCCTGACGAAATCGGTCGTCCCTGAAATGAAGAAAATAGGTGGCGGCGCGATACTCTACACTTCTTCAACCAGCGCGATGAGTGGAGAGGAAGATCAGGTAGCGTATTCTGCAACGAAGGGAGGGATCATTTCGATGGTCACTGCGATGGCAAAGGATCTCGGGCATTTCGGAATAAGGGTGAACTGCATACTTCCCGGATCGGTAGATACACCCCTGTTTCGAGTCTGGCTAAGCTCGAGACCCGATCCTGAGAAAGCGCTCGCTGAAATCGTCGACGAACACATCATCAAAAGACTTGGAAAACCTGAGGATATCGCAAGAACAGCCCTTTTTCTCTGCTCCGATGAAGCCTCGTGGATAACTGGATCGGCCTACAGGGTGGATGGGGGATATCTCGTCCGGCATTGAACCCAGGTTCAAACAACTGTCCTATTTCAAAATTTGATAAATATCCTCCTCCGGGAATGTCGCTTGGTCAAGTTCCACATGCACAGCTAGCACTGGAATGTGATAATGTCCAAAGCCACAAGATCCTACAGACTGACTAATTTTACAATCTGATACTTAGTCTGGCTCCAGTAATTTGTTGTTGAACGAGATACCTTCCCGAATGGCGGAGAAGGATGGTCCCGATTCATTAATCTAGGTATCTTTAAGCCGAATCTTCTCAATGACAGAACATCTGAAATTTGGCACCACGATTGATTTCGTTCCTCCGATTGAATCGGTTCAATTGGGGATCAGGTGCGAGAAGCTCGGTTTCGATTCTCTCTGGGCGGTTGACCATCTGATAGACACTGGCGGATCAAAGGTAGAGCCCTGGACTACTATATGCGCGATCGGCGTTCAGACTCAGAAAATCCATTTTGCAACTGCCGTTACGGATACTCAGAGGATGCACCCGGCAAGGACGGCCCAAACGGTCGCAACACTTTCTGAAATCACCGGTGGTCGTGTCTCTCTCGGAATAGGTGCCGGGGAGGCGATGAACATCATTCCGTTCGGTCTTCCTTTTGACGTCCCCAAGGTTAGAGCAGAACGCCTCGCAGAAGCAATTCAGGTGATAAGGCTCCTCTGGGGATCTGATCGGAAAAACCCCATCTCATTTCAGGGAAAACATTTCCATTTGAGTAATGCGTGGCTCGATGTCAAGACCAAGTTTTCACCCAAGATTGTTGTCGGCGCCTTGGGAGGAATGAATGGGCTCCGCGTCGCGGGGGAGTACGGTGACGGATGGATCCCTTGGATCAACACAGCCGAGACCTACGCAAAACGATTGAAGATCGTGGAGGGATTCAGATCAGCGAAAAATATTCAGAATCGAGAGTTCGAACCGGTCGCATGGATTTTTCTCTCACTTGCGGAGAGCGGCGCACAACTTCGCGAAGCAATTAGCAACACGAAGAAAGCTCTCCTCGCTGAGATACACACTCTGAAATTCATCGGGTTCAAGCCGCCAGAAGAACTAATCCCGTACCAGCAGATGCTTGTGAGCGACAGCGCGGATCAGTTGATCAACAACGCCGAAAATTCCATTCCAGATGAACTTGCACTACAGTTTCTGGTGTCAGGGTCTCCATCCCAAATCATAGAGAAAATTGAAGCGTATCGAAGGGCCGGTGCGAAGCAGGTAGTCATTGAATTTCAGGAAAGGGGGAACGAGCCGCTTGAAAAGGTTGCAAAGTTAATCTTACCTCAATTCAAGACCAGTTAGAGCACCATGTCAAGTTGGCATCTAACCGAAAACGATGTTCTCTACGAATCGGCTAGCTCGTACCTCGAAAATCACGGAGAAAAATA
>Ga0116218_1001953_pt1 | contig 12128 bp, 7 predicted proteins | sample Sb_taG_2_FD_88966 | JGI IMG/M metagenome (GOLD analysis project Ga0116218, IMG submission 88966) | Peat soil microbial communities from Weissenstadt, Germany - Sb_50d_5_LS metaG | ecosystem: Environmental > Terrestrial > Soil > Wetlands > Peat | place: Germany: Weissenstadt | collected 2010-09-21 | reverse complement strand
TCAGTCTCTTTGGCACCTGGTCCGCTCAGGGACTCAATCCGTTCCTACAATGCCTCGCCGTCCTCTCCCAAAAAGCGTCTTTACCACAACTGTGAACAATATCAAAGGACGAGGTATATTGCCAGTAAGATTGACAATTGTGGTATATTACTGGTGAAGCACCCGTAGCTCAATGGATAGAGCACTTGACTTCGGATCAAGGGGTTGCGGGTTCAAGTCCTGCCGGGTGCGCTCCATGAACCCGCCATTAAAGGCGGGTTGTTTGTTTTTGGATTAGTTTCAGGTGCTTCTTTCCCAGCACACACCGAGAATTCTCCTTCATTTAAGCTTGATCTGCTTGCTTGAAATATGCAAGTAATCCAGCTCCCATTATTTCCCGTACATATAAATAGTAAGACTGCTTGAAGCTATCTTGCAGCATTAGAAAAGAACCAGAGCCATTTGTTACGTCATGTTTGTTGATTTGTTTAGTTGTCTCAAGAAGGAGAAGTTATTATGAACAGCATTCGTTTTGTCCCGTCCAGTATACACGGCATCTTTGATTATATCGGAGGTATTGCCTTAATTGCATGTCCATTCATATTTGGATTTTATAGTATGGGTGGCATAGCTGTTATACTGCCCATCGTTTTAGGCGCCGGGCTTATCCTCTACAGTCTTTTGACGGATTATGAGCGTGGTATACCTGGATTGAAGTTTATCCCAATGCCAGTGCATCTGATCCTGGATTTTATTGCTGCTGCATTTCTTGTTGCTGCACCATTTCTGTTTGGCTTTGCGAATCAAGGCTTGAATGTGTGGCTGCCATTTGTTATCGCTGGTGTCGGCGTCATTATTCTGGTACTCGTTTCACAGACACACGCGTATATGAAAGCAAAGGCGAAGGCTGTAGCATAGCTCAGTGTAGAAAAACTCATTAGTAAAATAGCGCTCTAAATGAGCGCTATTTCCTCCAAAAAAGCATATCTTTACCTTTCATCTTTGATGTATCTCCTCTTCTCTGATCCAAGGATATGATATTCCCCTCGGAAATAGCACTTTATTGCTGTTAGTTGTTTGTTCGAGTAGACAAACTTGGAATATAATACTCATCCAGAGGGAATAGCGATCCGAATATCAAACCCTCTATCTATTTATTCATGAATCAAATAAGCCAGCCTCGTCGTCACTGAGCAATGGTTGAGATTATCCTGGGGATTCCGCCCTGGCGAAGCAGGTCAATTCCAAATGGGAGCGCTACTCGTTTGGTTGAGATGTGTGATAAGGTATTGAGCGATGAAGAAGTCAGCACTTGCTATTCTATATTATTTAGAAAAAGCTATTCCGGGAATCAGGGTTGCACGTACCTACGAACGACATTGGCTGTTGGTTGACCTGTTTGCAGGAGTCACAATCTTTGCTATGCTCGTTCCTCAAGGAATAGCCTATGCGCAACTCGCCGGAGTCAGTCCAGTAGCTGGACTTTACACTGCCATAGGTGCAATGTTGGGTTATGCGCTCTTTGGTACTTCGCAGCGACTTATGATTGGTCCAGAGTCAACTACTGCATTGATAGTCGCTACAGCAGTGGCGCCTTTTGCAACTGGCGGTGACCCTGCACGCTTTGCTTTACTTGTGACACTTATGGCGTTGCTGGTCGGGGTTATTACACTTATCGCGGGCCTTGCCAGGTTTGGCTTTCTTGCCGATTTCGTTTCCAAGCCGATCTTGATTGGCTACATCACCGGAATCGCGATTATCATGATAGTGAGCCAGTTAGGCAAGCTATTCGGCATTCCGATACAAAATGAAAATTTCATTTTGCAGATCGTAGAACTGTTCACGCATCTAGGTCAAACGCGCATATTGACACTGGTGATCGGACTTGTGCTACTCGTGTTTCTCCTCGTGCTTCGTCGCTTTGCGCCGAGAGTCCCAGGTGGTCTCATCGTTGTAGTTGTGATGACTATCATTTCAGCGATCTTGCAATTGGATACGTACGGGGTTGCTGTTGTTGGTCCGATCACGCCTGGGCTTCCCAAGCCAGGACTTCCTGATGTCAGCCTCAGCGATGTGTGGAATCTCCTGCCCCCTAGTCTTATTTTAACTCTGATTGTATTTACCGATGCAGTATTAACAGCGCGCGTGTTCGCCGATAAGCGTGGAGAGAAAGTTAATGCAAACCGTGAGTTGATCGGACTGGCAGCATCTAATATCATTTCTGGTTTATTCCAGGGGTTCCCGGCGGGTGCAAGTCAATCACGGACAGCAGTCGACGATACATCTGGAGGGAAGACACAACTGGTTGGGATCGTAGCTGCAGCATTGTTAGTGGCCTTTTTGCTGTGGTTTACCCATTTACTTGAGAGCTTACCTCAAATGGTGCTGGGAGTTATCATCATAGCTGCTGCGATTAGCCTGATTGAGATCAAGCCTCTGCTGCAGGTCTATCGTGTGCGGCGGGTCGAGTTCTTTCTTGCATTGGTGACACTGATCGGAGTCTTAATTATTGGAGTCATGGCGGGTATTCTGGTTGCAGTTCTACTGGCACTTATCGTGGTGATAGGTCGCATCTCGCGTCCCCATGATGCAGTGTTAGGCGCAGTCAAGGGGGTTGACGGGTACCAGGATATTGAGGCGTATGCTAATAGTGAGACAGAACCTGGATTGATCGTATACCGATTTGATGCGCCACTGTTCTTTGCCAATGCAGATTACTTTCTTAATCAGGTGCAAGAATTAATTGATGAAGCTATTCCATCCATTGATTGGTTGCTGATTGATGCTGAGGCGATTGTCGATATCGATGTAACTGCTGTTGAAGCGCTTAGTAAATTGCAAAGTGAACTGGAGGGTAAAGGAGTTGTCATGGCGATCGCACGTGCGAGCCAACCTTTGCAGGAAATACTTCAGCGAGCTGGTTTAACCGAAAGAATTGGATCCTCATATTTCTTTCCAACAGTGCGCACAGGAGTGCGAGCTTTCAATGAGCAACAAGAAGAGTTGACCGGAGAATCATCGTAACATTGTTTTCTTTATGAGAAGTAAGCTGACAAGGAGCATACAGTATGACTGATACGGAGCAAATGAGGCTCCAGAAAGCCCATGAGAAAACAGAGCCATGGTATTGTTGGGGGCCGTATCTTAGCGAGCGCCAGTGGGGTACAGTTCGTGAGGATTATTCAGCGGATGGTGATGCCTGGGATTATTTTCCGCATGACCACGCGCGCTCGCGTGCCTATCGTTGGGGTGAAGATGGGTTGTTGGGAATGTGTGATGATCAAGGATTGATGTGTTTTGCTCTTGCACTCTGGAACGAGGCTGATCCAATTATGAAAGAGCGGCTTTTTGGTCTGACCAATGCTGAAGGCAACCATGGGGAGGATGTTAAGGAATATTATTTTTTTCTCGATAATACACCTACCCACTCATATATGAAAGCTCTGTATAAATACCCGCAGCGCGCTTTCCCTTATGACGATCTTGTCGAAACGAATCATAATCGTAATCGTGAAGAACCCGAATATGAATTGATCGATACAGGAATATTTTCAGAGAATCGGTATTTTGATGTTACAATAGAGTACGCCAAAGCTGATCCACTTGATATCGTGATTCGCATTTCTGTCACCAATCACGGACCAGAGGCGGCTCCGCTTCACTTGTTACCCACATTATGGTTCCGCAATACATGGGTGTGGGGATATGACAGCCGCAAGCCTGTGTTGACTGCTCTTCCGTCTGAGCCAGCACAACCTGGCTCGGAACAAGATGCTCGTATTATACATGCGCAGCATCAGGATCTAGGAGATTACTGGCTGGCATGTCAAGGCATGCCCGAATTACTCTTTACAGAGAATGAATCTAATGCAGAGCGACTGTGGGGCGCTGAAAATCCTACTCCATTCGTTAAAGATGGCATTCACGAAATGGTAGTTAAGGGTGCTCAGGGAAAAGTCAATCCTCAAGGTGTTGGCACCAAAGTAGCTGCCCATTATACATGGTCTATTGAGGCTGGAGAGACACAAACTGTTCTAATGCGTTTATCAGCAAGCCAGCCGCAGGGTCCTTTTGCTCATGCAGGGGAGCTTTTCGACATACGAATAAAAGAAGCAAATGCCTTTTACGAGGCCTTGGGTGATGCTCAAAGCGACGATTCCAAAGCAGTACAGAGACAAGCATTTGCTGGTTTGCTGTGGAGTAAACAGTTCTACATGTATGATGTCGAAAAATGGCTACGAGGAGATCCTGCCGAACCAACGCCTCCACCACAGCGTAATCGCAATACTGCCTGGCGACATCTCAATGCCGCTGACATCATTATTATGCCTGATACCTGGGAATATCCATGGTTCGCAGCGTGGGACCTGGCATTCCATTGCATCACAATGGGCTTGATTGATATGGATTTTGCCAAGAAGCAAATACTATTGCTCCTTCATGAATGGTACATGCATCCAAATGGACAGCTACCTGCTTACGAATGGGCATTTAGTGATGTCAACCCCCCTGTTCATGCATGGTCGGCATGGCATTTATACAAACGAGATAAGACTACCACAGGGAAAGGTGATATTGAGTTTCTGGAGAGTGTGTTCCACAGACTTTTGTTGAATTTCACCTGGTGGGTCAATCGTAAGGATGCCGAGGACAATAATATTTTTGAGGGTGGATTCCTGGGGCTGGATAACATTGGCGCTTTTGATCGCAATATGCCGTTACCGGATAGCATGGTGTTGGAACAGACTGATGGCACAGCCTGGATGGGTTTGTATTGCTTGACAATGCTCAGGATGGCGATGGAGCTTGCAACTGTCAATCGTGTATATGTGGATATGGCGACCAAGTTTTTTGAGCATTTCATGTACATCGCTGATGCAATCAACGGAACTGTAACTGGAGATACTGGACTGTGGAATGAAGAGGATCAGTTTTTTTATGATCGTATCACAATCCCCGATAATGGCGGGAAAATGCCTTTGAAATTACGCACGCTGGTTGGATTCATACCACTTTTGGCAGTAGAACCCTTTCAACGAGAGATACTAGATGCTCTTCCTGAACTCAATGAGCGCTTGCATTGGTTTATGAAAAATCGTCCCTATTTACTTCATTTGATTGCAACCTGGCAGGATGTCAAAGCAGACGAGGAAACAGAGTTCAGAATGCTCGCTTTGGTGCGAGGTCCGAGGTTAAGAAGTATCTTGAAGTGGATGCTAGATCCACAGGAGTTTCTGAGCGACCATGGTATTCGCTCACTCAGCAAGCACTATGCTGAGCAGCCCTATGAACTCCGTACCCAATATGGTGATTTTATCGTGAAGTATGATCCTGCTGAATCGAGCACAGCAGCTTTTGGTGGAAATTCCAACTGGCGCGGTCCAGTCTGGTTCCCCATAAACTATATGCTCGTTGAGGCGCTCGAGAAATACCACCAGTTCTATGGTGATGAATTGCAGGTTGAGGATCCAACAGGTTCCGGCAGGCAACTGAACCTTGAGCAGGTGGCGATTGAACTTTCCCGGCGTCTTACAAGTATCTTCTTACGTGATGGGCAGGGACAACGAGCAGTCTTTGGAGCCAACTTGACGTTCCAGAATGATCCCTACTGGCGAGACTGCATTCCATTTTATGAGTATTACCATGGTGATAATGGACGTGGCGTTGGCGCGAGCCATCAAACTGGCTGGACGGCTTTAGTAGCAAATTTGCTTGAGAGAACCTGGAAAACAGAGGATTTGTAAATTTTAAATCAATCCCTTACTCATGCATAGTTCTGCGTTCAAAATCGATCCACCTGCTGCTCCACGTATTGTATTATGGCCAAGCAAGACAAATTTATAGCTTAGAATGGGGCATGGACGAAGCCTTCCAATTGTGACTGACATACCATGCCCTGCGTCACGATCGAGCAAGGTTTGAGGTCGGTTAAGTTCATCACGGTAGATCAAAGCTTGCTCTGGAGCACTGGGTAGCTTGAGCGACTGCGCAATAGAAGCATACTTTTGCCATGCTTTTATGATTTCTTCCTGGCTGCTATCTGAGTGTAACTCAACGCTGACGCATTCCAGGTGCCCTTCTCGAGTAGCAACACGGTTGCATTGAGCACTAACAACCATGGACGCATCTGTAAATCCTGAACCCTCCTGCCACGTTCCAAGCATCTTGCGTGTCTCGCTTTCCACTTTTTCCTCTTCCCCACTAATATATGGGATGGCATTATCAAGTATATCGTAGGAAGGTATGCCTGGATATCCGGCGCCAGAGATAGCCTGCAAGGTTGTGACCATCACTTTACGCACTCCAAAGGCCTCGTGGAGTGGCTTGAGCGCCATTACCAGTGGTGTTGCCGAGCAATTTGCGTTGGTGACGATAGAACCTTTCCACGCCCGTTTTTTACGCTGTTCGATGAGAGCTAATGCGTGATCAGCGTTTACTTCTGGGATAAGCAATGGCACATCGTCTTGCATGCGATAGTTCTTTGCATTACTAAAGACCGCGACACCTGCCTGAGCGAAAGCTGCCTCAATCTTGCCAGCAACTTCTGCGGGCAGTGCTGAAAAAGCGATTTTTACTTCAAGAGGTAATGCTTCTGGAGAGCAAGATACTACGGGTAATGAGGCAACAGAAGCAGGCATTTCGCTGCCAGGCAGGCGCCATCGTGCTACCTGAGCATATGGACGTCCCTCGTGCTGATCTGATGCGGCAAGCGCCACAAGTTCAAACCAGGGATGCCCTTGAAGTAACTCGATGAAACGTTGACCGACCATACCGGTTGCACCAAGTACAGCGACTGGAATACGTTTTTGCGTATGCATGATAGTTCTCCGTAATGTATTTAACGTGCTTCTCGTCGCTTCTCTTGAGTTCCATGGCGTACCAGTGGGATCACAGGAGCAATCAGGTCGCGATGTAAACAACGTAAAGCTCGTTCGCTGTCTTGATCTTCTACAATCAGAATGATACCCGAATCTGATGCTCCCTGTGTTTCAACAGGGATGCGTTCACGGGCAAGAGCGGTAATAGCGCGTGCAGAGCTCATTGGATCGGCGGAGAATCCAGAACCGATACACGCGCAAGCTGCTAAGCCACGTTTACAAATGACACGCCACATTCCCATATCATGCTGTAAAAGCTCCAGAATTGAATCTGCAGCCTGCTCTTCGACCATAAATGAAAGATGATAGCCAGATGATGAACAAATGGCGACTGGCGCTGCTCCCGCGCGAGATGCAAGAGCGAAGACCTGCCCTGCGTTTTCAGGAGCACCAAACATATCTGTATTTTCTACGGTAATCAATGCTAACCGATGACGTATAGTAATAGCTGCTGCTGCGCTGCGCTGGGTTCTTTCTGATCCGACCAGAGTGCCACGAGAATGTGGACGGAAGGTATTACGAACGCGAACAGGAATGTTCAGGTGTGCAACCGGAATGAGCGTTCGCGGGTGGAGCACTTTAGCGCCAAACCATGATAAGCGCGCAGCCTCGGAATAGGATAATCGTGGCAACAGGCGAGCATTTGCTACAATGCGTGGATCAGCAGAAAGTACGCCGTCCACATCTGTATAGATGGAAACTTCAGTACAATCTAATGCAGCTCCGATAACAGTTGCGGAATAGTCTGAACCATTACGACCCAATGTTGTCACGAAACCAGTCGTTGCGCGACCAATGAAACCTGGCATAATCGGCACTATGTTGCGTTCTATCAAAGGATATGCCAGTTTCTGAGCATTTACGCGCGTTTCTGGTGTAAGCGGTTCAGCACCGATCACGGTTCCTTGTGTTTGATGTATTTCAGTGAAGGGATGCTCGGTAATAATTGCTTCTTCTTGTATTGGAACAGCATTGACCCCACTATTGCAAACAGCGGCAGCAACTAGTAGTACAGAAAGCCGTTCTCCCCAGGCGGCTACTGCTGCTGTTCTTAGAGGAATCTCACGTGTGAGGGTTTTGCTAACGCTTAATTTCAATTCGGCAATGTCTTGTTGGAGGGTAGAAAATGCTGTCTCTAGATTGAGTATTAGCTGGTTATATCGATCTTCTTGTTTAAGTGAAAGATGCTTTGCTGCTTCTAGATGTTTCTGTTTTAGTGAATTGAGTTCAGTTTCGCACTCATTGTATTCGCCAGTATATGTTAATTGTGCGATACGGAGTAATTGATCGGTAACTCCTGCCATAGCCGAGACGACTACTACGGGGAAGTCTTCTCCCTCGTCGTTTACTTTATGTGTGATGATATGTGCAACACGGCGTATACGTTCACCGCTACCGACGGAAGTTCCTCCGAATTTTATGATTTGTATTTTGGTTTCCATAAGGTTGCTCCGAGATGAATATAGATTTTTGGGAAATGTCTCTTTCTTATCCGCTTGTCGCCTGTAACGGTGAAGAAAGAGACATGAGTAGGAACTCGCTAATGCATCTCCCAGATGCGCGGCCCCACCTCCTGGCAGGGGACAAAGTCCCCTGCACCCCTAAGTGTGTGTCCCTACACTAGCAGGCGACGCCTTCACGATTCTATGCAGTGGCAGGTTCACTTGCCTTGAGGGTCGCGGCCCGTAAGGCCTGATCCAGATCGTCAATCAAATCATCGACTGTTTCGAGACCGATGGAAAGGCGAACGAAATCCGGTGTGACCCCTGTTTCGAACTGTTCTTCAGGTGTCAATTGTGAATGGGTTGTGCTGGCCGGGTGGATAATCAGAGATTTTGCATCTCCGACGTTAGCCAGGTGTGAGAATAATTCAACGTGGCGAATCAACTGTTTACCTGCCTCAAGCCCACCCTTGATTCCAAAGCCGAGAATTGCTCCATACCCATGGGTATGGTATTTTGCAGCCAGTTCGTGCTGTGGATGGCTCTTGAGGCCTGGATAGCTAACCCAATTGACGGAAGGATGACCCTCCAGGAATTCTGCGATACGTAAAGCATTCTGGCTATGACGCTCCATACGCAGTGGCAGTGTCTCCAATCCCTGTAGGAAGAGGAAAGAATTGAGTGGAGCTATGGCTGGGCCAATATCGCGCAACAATTGCACACGCGCTTTGATGATATAAGCTATATTGCCTAACGCTTCAACATAGCGCAGACCGTGATAGGACGGGTCTGGCTCGGTGAATCCAGGGAAGCGCCCGCTGGTCCAATCGAAATTGCCACTATCCACAATTACACCGCCGATGGCAGTACCATGGCCCCCGATGAACTTGGTAGCTGAGTGAATAACGATATCGCAGCCGTGCTTGAAAGGCTGCACAAGGTACGGGGTAGGGAGTGTGTTATCCAGGATGAGTGGAAGACCATTTTCGTGCGCAATATCTGCTACAGCCTGTATATCCAGGGTATCGAGGCGCGGATTGCCTACAGTCTCCGCGAAAATCGCCTTTGTGCGCTCATTAATAGCAGGACGGAAATTCTCAGGGTCGCGGCTGTCAACAAATCGGACAGTAATACCAAGCTTGGGGAGTGTATAGTGGAACAGGTTATAGGTGCCACCATAGAGACTAGCCGAGCTAATGATTTCGTCGCCGGCCTGGGCGATGTTGAGAATAGCCAATGTTTCAGCAGACTGTCCAGAAGCAGTGGCAAGCGCACCAACGCCGCCTTCGAGAGCTGCTATACGACGTTCAAAAGCATCTTGAGTGGGATTCATGATACGTGTGTAGATATTTCCAAACTGCCTAAGCCCAAAGAGGTCCGCAGCATGTTCGGGGCTATCGAAGACGTACGAAGTTGTCTGGTAGATGGGTACGGCACGAGCATTGGTTGCACTGTCCGCAGTTTCCTGACCAGCGTGCAAGGACAGTGTTTCGAAGCCATAGGTACGATTGTTGTTGAGTGCCATAGATGTGTTTACTCCTTTATTAAATTTAGCGCATCGATCATCTGCTTCCATTCTTTAAGGAAAGCATCATGACCATGCGGAGAATCAAGCTCCGCATAGATTGCATTACTACCTGCGGCTCTTGCCTGGTCAGCTAACCAACGCACTCGCGCTGCAGGAAAAAGAAAATCCGAACGAATGCCAATGAAGAGCGCCTTACTGCGCAAGCAGCTTAGCGCATCTTCGATTGAGGGATACCCCTCGCTAACGTTATACAAATCCATTGACCGGCTGATATAGAGGTAGCTATTGGCGTCGAAACGATTGACCAGGGATTGTCCCTGGTAGTACAAATAGCCTTCTACATCAAAGCGCTCACTCAGATCAGTGAAACCGCTGGGTGAAGTCACGTTTTGTTTGCGAGCAGGTTGACGAGCAAACCGTAACTCCATTCCTTCCTCACTTTGATAGGTGATCATCGCAAGCATTCGTGCGATAGATAACCCGGCATCTGGACCGTGTCCAGGCACATAATCGCCGTTTTGCCAGCGAGGATCAGACAGAATAGCCTGCCGTTCTACCTCGCTAAAGGCGATTGCCTGTGCAGTAAGTGCTGCTGTTGCTGCAACCACGATTACGTTTTCAACCAACTCTGGATAAGCAATGGCCCATTCCAACGCCTGCTGCCCGCCAATTGAACCACCAGCAACCATATGGAGACGACTCACTCCAAGGTATTCGATCAACCGTCGTTGAGTTTCCACCATATCACGTATCGTAATTACGGGAAAACGCAAGCCGTATGTTTGACCTGTGTTGGGGTCAATTGACGAAGGGCCAGTCGTTCCATAGCAACTTCCCAGAACATTCGAGCAGATGACGAAGTAGCGAGACGTATCGAAGAATCTGCCTGGCCCGATCAGCGGGTTCCACCATGCTACTTTAGTATCATCGAGCTTTTCGGCATCGTGGGCATGTGAATTGCCTGTGAGCGCATGAGTAATCAATACGGCGTTATCGCCCTCAGCGTTGAGTTTGCCCCATGTTTCAAATGCCACAGTAACGGGGCCAAATTGTCCGCCGCGTTGCAATGGCAGCACATTAAAGGTATACTGATGCACCCGATTTGAAAGATTGGCACGCGTACTGATCACATCTTCGTGGTCCAACTGTGTCACCATTGTCACTCCTTTCTGTTGCTCCTTCGGATCTGGAAATAAAAAACAAAACCCCTCACCCTGACAGGGGCGAGGGGTAAACGATCTTCGCGGTACCACCCTGGTTCATTGGTGCTTCACAACACCAACCTTTGTGAGTGTTTGGGAGACACATGTATCTCCTGACACTCTAGCATATAACGAGGCTAACCGGCACAGTCTATAAACCTATCAAAAAGGTGTTCAACTTGCAACTCAGAGGTCATATTCAACGCTGGTGCGGCGCTGGTATCTCATCATCACCAACTCTCTGTAGCCGTCCTTGTCGCTTACTCGTCCTCATCAAAGTTGTTCTAGCACGCAGGTAACAAAAACCCCCTGCATCTCAGGGGGTTAGCTGCGTTGCTTTTCCCCTCATCTCGCGGATTATTCCGCCGGAATTGGCACCCTTCCTGCAACGTTGCAGGTGGGTTGTCGGGTTTCATCGGGCCGTTTCCCTCCACCCCTCTTGATGAGAGCAGATATTGCTGCGTATATTAAATTGTAAGGGAACTTTTTATTTGTAAGTAAGTATACGAAGAAATACACGTAAAGTCAAGGTTTTTGAGAAAGAAAAAAGATATGAAGCACATTCGTCTTTCCCTCGTGGGTTTTGGCGTTGTTGGCCAGGGATTCGCTGAACTGATCATGACGAAACATGATTTTCTAAAGCGACATTATGGAGTGGATATAAGCCTGGTTGGGGTCGCAAATGCGCGGCATGGTTTTGTCTATCGACAAGATGGGCTGCATATACCTACATTATTACAGCTTGCAGCGGAGAAAGCTCCGCTGACAGTTTATTCAGGGGCATCGCATTGGGATACTGTCTCGGAAGGATTACAAGCTAGCAGTGCGGATATACTTGTCGAGGTGACGCCTACGAATTTACGCGATGCCGAGCCTGGTATGAGCCATATTCGTGAAGCACTCTCGAAAGGTATGCATGTTGTAACCGCGAATAAAGGGCCTGTTGCCCTGGCTGCGAACGAACTGATATCACTGGCACGCCAGCAAGGGGTACAGTTGCGCATGGAGTCAACCGTTATGGCGGGCAATACCGTAATCAGCACTATTCAAGAAGGTATGGCCGGGGCGCACGTTGTTGCAATGCGTGGCATACTCAATG
>Ga0116218_1001951_pt1 | contig 12138 bp, 9 predicted proteins | sample Sb_taG_2_FD_88966 | JGI IMG/M metagenome (GOLD analysis project Ga0116218, IMG submission 88966) | Peat soil microbial communities from Weissenstadt, Germany - Sb_50d_5_LS metaG | ecosystem: Environmental > Terrestrial > Soil > Wetlands > Peat | place: Germany: Weissenstadt | collected 2010-09-21 | reverse complement strand
TTGCTCCTTTGCTAGCGAAGCGTTGTTCTACACTCCGGAGATCATCTTCTATGTGGAGCATCTATCTTCTCTACTCCCAAGAGTATAATCAAACAACATGTTCTGGAAAGGTTCACCTCACAAGCGATTGCTCATCGTTGCTGCCGCCGTTGATGCAACCAATTGCTCAATCTACCTCTATAAAAGACACCAATTTTTGCACCGAAAGTCGCAAGAAAAAGGAGCAGAAGCCAATACGACGCCAGGGTGAAGAGTCCCCTCCATATAACGCCGGTGTCGAAGCCTGCTGGCATATTACCCGAAACAGAGCTATACGAACCTACGAGGGGCGACACAATGAATCTCGCTAGTATCCCTCCTGCTAGGCAGACAACGGGTACAATTGTTATTGCCCACCAGGATCGGAGCAAGGCAGCCCCCACAACTACTGACAGGGCCACCACCCCGCATATCATAATCGTGTAGAGCAGGTTCGTCCCGGGCTCATACATATTGGGCTAGCCGATCAGAAAGCCACCTGCAAATGGCAACACGATGCCAAGGATTGATAAGAGTACCCCTTTCCATCGTCGGGGAGAAGCAGGTGTTGGCTCAGGTTGCTTCTCAAGAGGTGCCCCCATCGGCTTATTTTCGGCAGGCGGTGAGAGCCATTCTTCACCCTGTGTTTTGTCATCATGCATGTGAAGTATCATCACCACTCCCTCCTTTCCTCACACAAGACACGGACAGTAGGTATTATCTCTTCCCACCGTAAGCCTACTGCATGCATCTCACAACTTGATCACCTTTGCACAGGTGCACCGCACGATGTCATCACAGATACTAAAAATCAGCGCATTCCCGAATTGGTCTCTTGATTCTGCACGAATGATAGGTTGTGGGTGCAGAAGCACCCACATGTAATTCAATTCGGATATCCAATTAGAAGTGACCACCTGCACCGCCGCCGCTACTCCCACCACCGAAGCTGCCACCTGCTCCTCCACCAAAGCCGCCGCCATAGGACCCACTGGGAGGAATGCCTGTAGGATAGATTCCACGAGAGTAGGTGCCATCAGAGTAGGTGCCACCAGAGTAGGGATTCCAGGTGTATGGGGTACCGTCACTCCCATCTCTCCTCCGCTGTCTTCTGGCAATCACGAACAAACCAACTATCACTAGGCCTAGTAGTATGAGTACAGCCACCCCCAACGGACTCATTCCACCTGAACCCAAAGCACCTTTGAGTGAGTCAATCGCTGCTATGGTCGCACCGGTATAGTCGCCTCCATGGTAATTGCTTACAAAGGCGCTTACAGCATCGCTCGTTTGACTATCGGACAATTGAACACTGGTACCGGCTTCGATAGAGATATACCTGTGCACGGTGTCGATCCCGATAGCGATTGAGTTCTGGTCGGGCAACTGCTCACGTGTAAACTGATTCAACGCATCCTGATCCCCAGTGAACGTCTGTGTGGTGTAGATGAGAACAGGGACAGGTAACTGTGCTGCATCTGCCTGTACCTCCACTGCGTTCAGCACGCCCGCTTGATCATTGATGGTGACGGTGCTGGCTTGAACGCGCACCGTGGTGAGGAGAAACAACGCACACACCATCATGAGAGCCAGGCATACGACGATGGAGCGATGTATTGGCGCTCCTATACAGAGACTCATTCCAAATTTCTCCATTTTGCGTCTATTGCGATAGAGAGGTGTCTGCGGTCTCATGGCTCTCTCCTTCCATCAAATGATAAACTCAGATCGAACTCCTTTTTCCCATTCTGAACGTATCATATGCATCTCACAACATAATCACCTTTGCACAGGTGCACCGCACAAGGTCATCACAGATTCAGAAAGTCAGCGCATTCCAGAATTCAGTTCTTGTTTTTGCATTAGCGAGTCACTGGCACCTTTTCTTCCAGGGTCGGACAAGGTTTTGTTGGGCAGCGTGAGGCAGGAGTTGGATACACTATAAGCCTGTTCTCGAATGGGAGTTTTCTTGTGCCTGGGGATTTGTGCTATAGGGTATTTTTTGGCGTGTGTTTTTGGTGGTTTTGCAGTTTTTTGAGGCTGGGGTCGATATTTGTGCATTCTGCGACGCAGATTTTGGGGAATATATGATGTGTTTGGTTACAATTGTCATTCTACAAGACCATCGATGTTATTCTATAAATCTTGTCCATTTGGGAAGAGGCTTTCTCGCTGCTTATGTATTGCATATAAAATCAATGGTTTTTTTAACTGAGTGCTCATAAGATCGACAGAGCCGAAAAATACCCTGTGAACATCATCTCCATATTTGTTCAGCAATGTCTCGTATACATGATAACGCTTTCCTGCTAATTCACCGCCAATAGGGTTATGACCTAGTTTTCTCGCAATAATAGAAGTATAGTAATAGGCTCCTATTTCTTTAAATGTATCAGGAAGAGTCAAATCTTGATACTGATGTATTTCCTCATGAGCACTAAAGGTTGAATAGTATCTGCCTTTACGCAATCCCCTTGTTTTAAGCTCACTTCCAAGCAGTTCTATATCATTTGCTTTGCAATGAGGAGAGTATCATTCCCAATCTCTTTCTGGATTTTCAATGGCGATTATGCCGCCTTATTGAAAAGCAATGCCATTTACCCCGTTTGGTACTAAAGGTTTGAAGTTGGAAGGTATCCAAGCATTGTCAAAAGTCATCAGATCATCTGTAACGATCACTCGCTTTCCAATAGCGGCATTTGCCTCTATCGTTTCTCGTGGAATAAATTTTCCATATTCGCTATTGATGGTTTGGGAAATCAAGGTTGCCAAGGAATTCACTTTTGCTGCTTCAGCAGGTGAGACTACTGATGCATCCAGTTGTAAATTATCCAAGGTCTCCTGGGGTAATGGGACATCAAATTCGCTCATATTTGAATTGATGGGTTTATTATACTATACTGAGTATAGCAATATTTTAAATATATGATAGAATTATATTGTAAATTCTTCAATTGTTTACTTATCTCTTAATTGTTAGTTTTACTCTGAAACGTTTCTTTTGCTGTCAAATTATAATGAAAGTATCTTTAATAAAATAGTTCGTTGATCGGGCTGAAGAAGGTGCCAGTAGAGTAATCGTTCCATTTCCGTTCGAAACACCCCCTCTTGGCTGAGCAGCACTTCGAGAAAATGAGAGAACCATGAGTATTGTAGCGCATGTTCTGAAATAAGGAGTTCATGATGCCTCTAACCTGTTCCATTTGTCAAATACCACTCCCAGATAATGCGAAATTCTGCTCTGAATGTGGCACGCAAGTTACTGTATCAGAGGAGAAACCAGCACCTCGTTTTAGTAATGTGATTTACACGATACTTGTCAATTTTGGGCAATTTATTGTTCGCGAGGTAAATAGGATTCTCTTCTACTGCTCGGTTGCTGTGAAGCAAGGAAAAGTAATGAGACAAATCACGAGACAAAACACAAGTAAATTTAAAGCGCTTTTTTGGCTAACGTTACTCGTAGGTGTAATCTTGGGTTTCGTCATCCTGGTACTGGCTGGCTATGCTTCTAACTGGTGGTGGACGGGCTTCAGGACATATCATCTGTGGGATTGGTTAACTTTGCTGGCTTTCCCAGTTGTACTTGCTTATGTGTCGATCTGGTTCTTTGTAGTCCAAAATAAAGTACGCCAAAATCTGGATGAAAAACATAAGAAAGAAGAGCAGCAGTGGTTGAGTAAAAGATGGGCTATACTGATAATTGTAGTTCTGGTAGGCTTCATCGTGTCGTTAATTGGAGGCTATAAGTATAACTGGGAGTGGACAGGCTTCAGCGGTCAGACGCTTGAGAATTGGGGGCAGTTGCTGGTTATTCCTTTTGTCCTGCCTCTTCTTGTGGCTGTCTGGTGCACCAATCATCCCAATAAGCTAGAAAAATCAGGTGCCTAACTCGATGATTCCCGTTTCATGAAGCACTCATCGTCAATGGGTCTTTCATCTCATCAGTGTTATCAGTTTCTTTGGTTCGCATCCAAATTTACGCGAACCTTGAGTACTAATAGATTAAAACCACAAGCATAGAAATGATCTTGTGGTATTTCTATTTTCCTGCTCTCTAAAGAATCTTAAAATTTTAAGGAGTGGATACTGTGAAAGCTATCGGCATTAAGTTAGCATAATCTGTTCTTGTTTTGTGGGCAACACAGTAATGTTTTTTATCAGCTAATCCAGCTTAGATGACGATGGAAATAAGCAACTTTAAGCAAGCTATTACTTGGGTCGCACAGATGAGTTAAGGCTTTTCAAGTTCCTGAGCCTTCTGTTCAGCAGGTGTAATTACTTTTTCTTGAAGAGATTTCAAAAGACTTTCCTCATCAGTAAAACGGTAAATAGGAAGTACCCATGAGTATCTTGTGAAATGTTCAAACATGCCGTATTCATGCTGCGAATTCAGTATCAGTGGTTGGACTGGTACTGATGGCAGATTGGGAACAATGGTCGTTAATTCCTGGGGAATGCTTCTCGCATCCGTGATATCGGCAATGTTGGAGGGGTTGGTGCCTTTTCGCTAAGTGATATTATGGAATATTTTGCGCAGGTGTGTGAGCAGGTAGCATTTGATCCACCTTTGCCAGAAGTGACCGAGGAGGAAGCAGGGCGTATTCTGGAAGTGACTCAAGGTGTGCCATTAGCAGTAAAAATTGCAGCGGGTTTGTATGTATCAACAACTGACATGAAGATCGTGACAGAAAAGGTAGAAAGCAAACGTAAAATAGTCGACCAAATGGTACGTCGCTATTTGTTGCATACACGTGCTGAACCTAGCGAACTTGCTCACTTGTATGGATTAGCTCTTCTTAGAAGAGCAGACCAACCTGCAACCATCGCTGTCGCTCTAGGACTTATACCTGAACAGGCTAAAATCAGCTATGCAAGCGAGTTAAGCCGATTGCATCGACGTTATAGCTTCATTTTCACTGAGAAAGAACATCCATCGCTGCATCAAGAAGTACGTTATTTCCTACGTCGCTGGTTGTTAGAACACCGTACTGAACCAGAAGTAATGGCAGTCAACGAACGACTGCAAAATGCTCACCAAGATGCTCTGAAAAAACTGGAAGAGCGCAAGCAGTACACAAGCTTAAAAGAGAGGTTGGAAGATGAGGAATGGGTGAAGGTATACTCTGATCTCATTGATCAATCCTTCTGGCTCGATCCGACTGAAGGAGTAGAGTATGGGCTACCATTGATGATCGCTGCAAGTATCTATCGTCGTGGAGCGAATCGCGAAATAGCTAGGATTGGAAAGTTCTTTGAAGCGGTCATACCTCAACCCTATCGCAAGCATTGGGTGTGGGCATCTCAAAGCCTTATCTATAGAACAAGCCTTAACCCTTCACGTGAGGAACTTCAAGGGCTGGAAGAGTTGGTAAGGCTAGTGAGTGAAAAATGTCCACGTTTCCAGCCATCGTTTCTCTCAATGGATTACCAAAAAGAGCTTGGGGCAGCGCTTTGGTGGCGGTTTGGAGAAACGTATCTTAGTAAAAACGATAATGAAGCTCTCAAATGGTTTGAAAAGGCACTCACACAACTAGAACAAAACGGCGATTTTTGCAAAGCAACAGCTATAGTAGCATCGAGAATTGCAAGCAAGCAGTATAAAGAGGAGAAGTTTTTCGAGAGCAAAACTACCTCCAGCCGCGCTATAGAACTTTGTCCTACTAATAGCAGCTATTACCTCATACGAGGTAATGCTTACTACAAACTCGAAGACTACGAACAAGCTGTAATCGACTATAACCATGCGATTGAACTAGACTCAACCGTTGGAGGCTACTTTAACAACCGAGGTCTTACTTACTACAAACTCAAGAACTATGAACAAGCTGTAATCGACTATAACCATGCGATTGAACTGGACTCGACTAATGGAAATTACTACGGCAACCGGGGTGATGTTTACTACGAACTTAAGAACTATAATCAAGCAATTGTCGACTTTAATCATGCGATGAGATTGGATTCAGACCTTGAGTACAGGGGACAATTAAATAAGGGAAAAGCACTCCACTTTTTAGGAAGGTTTCAGGAAGCTATTAGTGCATTCCATAAAGCCTCAATAGCTCATCCCGCACAAGAAGAATGTCTGTTATGGTTGGCAAAGTCATATATGTCCTTTGAGTCATCAAGTGGGATATCTAAAACACAAACAGAGAATGCTGTAATGCGGTCACAAGATTTTGAGGAGGTATTTGGATACTTCAATCGTATTATAAAGTCTAATCCCTCAGATACTAAAGCCCTTTTTAATCGAGGTGAGACTTACAATTTAATGGGATATCAAAACGAAGCACTTGCTGATTTTGATCGAGCATTGGCTCTCGGAAAGAGCAGTAATATTCATTATACTAAGAAATTAAACAACCATTTGAAACACATGAGAGCCTTAATTCTTAGTTATCTTAAAAAGTATGCAGAGGCAATTAAAGAATTTGAACAATTACTGAAAGAGGAACATTCAGATGAGATTTATTTATACAACTTAGCTGTTGCTTTGGCTCGTGAGAGAGGGATTGCTGAATCCAAAACAATCATCGATCAAGCTTACGCTGGCATACAAAAGTTAAGCGGTTCAGAAAGACGATATAACAAGTTATATGGTCTAGGTGGCTTGGAAGCATTGTTAGGTCATATTGATCAATCCCTAGATTATTTAGAAGCTGCCCTCTTTCTCGATGAGATCGTTCTTTTTTGGGCACGTTCCGATGTCGCTTGGCTTGATTTGCATGATAACGTACGTTTCCAAAGATTAATTATTGGCGGAAATGATCTTGGTAATATCCTTTAAGTAAATCAATAGTTGTTTAAAGAATGAAGGATGAAGCGATTGGTCGTAGAATAAAAAGTGTCCGGCGTAGACAAGGGATGTGGTACAGGAAGGGATTAGTTCTTGTGGGTACTACGTTGATCTTCTAATGCTTCGAGTCGTTCTTCGTGGTCTTGGAGGTGTTTATTGCTTGTGTCGAGTTTCTGCTCTACTCGGTGAATATCTGCTTTCTCCGCTTTTTTCGCCAGTTCTGCTCGTAGATCATCCTGTCCGGCTTTGAGAGCGTCACCTGCTGATTTTAGATGCAAGAGTTCTGTTTTCATCTGCGAGATGTCTTTCGCAATCGGGTTGAGAAACTCGGCAATTTTTCCTAATAATTCTTCATTGGTCATTCTTAGGCAATTGTAGCAAGGGCGGGGGTTCTCTACAAGGAGCAAGTAGGTATTGCTTTGTACGTTATGGAAATCGCTTGTGAAACTCTTCCATGACTGTATCAGTTTTGGAACGAGGCTGTATCAGCAGTGGCCTGAGTTCATCAAGTGCTCCACCTAAACGAAAGTGCTCATACTCCAGCTTCATTCCTATACTGGTGAGCGCGTCTTCTACTGTAGTGAGTGCATCATAGGCTTCCTGGAGGGTCTGTTCATAATGGGAAAATACATCGGGTTTGATGATATCCCGTATGCTTATCTGACGAAGCGTCTCAACCCTGGCAAAAAGGTTGTGAAGTGCTATAACTGTTTCTTCCTCAAAGGTACGCATAGTCTCCTCCTGTTCAGATACAACTTCCCTTACGAGAATGAACGGGATGTACAAGAAAATTAGATCATTTTTTCTAATTTGTCAATGGCAAAATTGTATTGCGCTCGTTTCAAAAGAGGCAAATTCATCTCATCGGAATCATCTCTGTATAGCCCCTTGAACACCCCCAACCAACCAGGTATACTTACTACAAGAACCTCTACTAACTAATGTGTTCTCGTAGCCCGTACACCTCGTAATGCAGTCCTCCATAACCAATCCGCGCTAAACGAAAGGAGAATCCCTTGCTCGAATCCGCAGACCGGCGTATCACGTCGGAGCAGGTGTTTGAAGTCCTGCAAACCTGCTATGACCCCTGCTGTAAAGAGCGTTCAGTGAGTGTTGTAGAGCTAGGCCTGATTCAGGGTGTTAAGGTGGCCGAAAATGGACATGACGTGCGCATCGAGCTACTACTCACCTCTGGTTGGTGCCCATTCTCAACCCACCTGTTGCAGATGATTGACCAGAACGTGGGCGCCATCGAGGGCGTTGGTGAAGTAGACACCGAAATTGTCTGGAACACCGTCTGGACTCCCGAACGCATGTCGGCCAGCGCCAAAGAGAAACTCACACTGCCAATGGCGCAACTACTCCCCCTGCGACAACGTCGTCTTGATCGTGAAGCTCAGGCCGCTCAACAAACTATTTGATGAAAGGAGCATGTCACTCATGCTGGACAACGACGCCTTTGTATTTGACTGTGTATGTCATGTCTTCAACTTCGATATGAACAACGCCTACGGCAAAGCAGGTCAGATGTTCATCAATCACCTGTATGCCTTTCACCAGGTGCTGACACCTCCAGGCGAACGCCTGCTCGGTCCCGAAGAGTTTCTGCGTGAGTGGAGTATCGACGAAATCGCCCAGATGGTCTTCGAGGAATCTGGTACCGATATGCTTGTGGCCCAGCCGTTGCCGCTCACCGACCTCTTTTATGATGGATTGTCGCAGTGGGAAAAGTGTGCTGCCATGGCCCAGAAATATTCCGATCGTGCCGTTTTCTGGGGATCGGTCAACCCATTAGAGGGCAAAAAAGCGCTCGACCTGATGGAACGCCAGGTCAAAGAGTACGGCGCCAAAGCCTTCAAATTCTACAACGTACGCTACGATTATGGCGAGCCTTTCCCCTGGCGTATGGACGATCCACGCGTAGCCTACCCCGTCTTTGAAAAAGCGCTTGAGCTGGGCATACACACCATCGGCGTGCACAAAGGCGTGCCGCTCGGCCCTCAGCCCATCGAGCACACCCAGACCTGGGATATGGACGGAGCCGCCGCCAACTTCCCGGATATCAACTTCATCATCTTCCACGTTGGTCTGCCCTTCATCGACGAGGTCTGCTGGCAGTTGGTGCGCTATCCCAACCTCTACGCCTCCATCGCTGCCACGCTGAACTTTATCGTGCGAGCGCCACGCGTCTTCGCCGAAAACATGGGCAAGCTCATGTTCTGGTGTGGCGAGGACAAAATCCTCTACGGTGGCGAAACGCCCATCTGGCATCCCCGCTGGGCGCTCGACGCCTTCTGGAATTTCGAACTGCCCGAAGACCTGGTTACCGGCTACGGCTATCCCCAACTAACCACCCAGGCCAAAAAGAAAATCCTCGGCGGCAATCTCGCCCGCTTAATGGGCATCGACGTCGAACAGAAAGTCGCGGAACTTCGTAAATAAATCTCGCTAGTCAACTGGATGACTTTCTCATCCCTAACTGCAATGAGATCGGGGGATATCTCCCGATCTCACTCTTTTACCCACTCCAGGATTTGCCACCCTACATTTCGCCCACGTAATGTAGGGAAACCCCTTGCGGGTTTCCTGAATGCGGGTTTCCTGTACGCGGGTGTCATGCTGGCGACTATCCTGCTCACGGCAATCCTACTCACGGAAAACCTGCACGCGTGTATCCTATAAGGATCGACTTTCCACCTTGTCATCCTGAGCGCCAGCGAAGGATCTCGATACCCAAAACGTGAGATGCTTCGTTGCCCTCAGCATGACAAGGCATTTCCCCCCGTTCACCTTGACAGCCAATACATAATGAAAACAACAAAACCTTACCAGGAGACATCACGTGAAAAATTGCAATCGCGCGCACACCATAAACCTTCATGACGGCTACAACCTTTACCTGCTAGGTGAAAACAGCCATACTCATGCACCCACCCCCAGAGCACGCTCATTCGAACTGGCCGACGACCATGTACAATATGCACCTGACCGACCCGCAGACGTAAAACATGTCAAGCTTGATATCGCACTCGACTTCGAAGAAGAAACCGTCAGCGGCACCGTCTATACCACATTTTCCACACTCTACGATGACCTCAAAACCATCACCTTTGACGCAGTAGAGCTACACATAGAACGAGTCCATTTGGAAAATGGCAATGAACTGGCATTTAGCGCCGAAGGGTCTGTCATGCTGAGCGAAGCGAAGCATCTCGCGTTGGAGGGTGGCAAAGAGCTGGCATATAGCATCACTGATAAAAAACTTATCGTGACGCTCGATCGCCCTTACAGGTACGGCGAGGAATTCACCATCGCGGTCGAGTATCATGTCAGACCGCGTACAGGTTTGCACTTCATAAAGCCAGAGCCAGAGGATCCAACGCGCCCCGTACAGGCCTGGACGTTTGGCCAGCCGCGTTATCACAGCCACTGGTTTCCCTGCCACGACGCACCCAACGACCGTGCCACGACCGAAATTATCGCCACCGTACCCGCGCAATTTATCACCATTTCCAATGGCGACCTGCTCAGTGTCACCGATCATGGCGCTACTAAAACGCATCATTGGCGACACGATATCCCCCATGCCATGTACCTCATTTCGTTAGTAGTAGGTGAATTCGCGGTCATTGAAGACTCCTACAAATCTATACCAGTCACCTACTATGTACGCCCGGATCGCAAAGATGATGCGCGCCTGTATATGGGTAAAACGCCTGAGATGATCCGTTTCTTCTCCGAATACACCGGCGTCGAGTATCCCTACCACAAATACGCACAAACAGTGGTTGAGCTGTATACCGGCGCGATGGAACACACCACTGCGACTACGCATGGCTTCTCACTCCTCCTCGATAAACGCGCTTCTCTGGATGTGGATCTGGTGTCTGTAGTAGCGCACGAACTGGCTCATCAATGGTTTGGTGACTTACTGACTTGCCGTGACTGGTCGAATGGCTGGTTGAACGAGGGCTTTGCTACCTACTTTGAGGAACTGTGGGGCGAATACGATCTGGGTACAGACTATTTCAAGCAGTCGATGCTCAACCTCAAGCAAAATTATCTGGGTGAAGATGCTCATTACCGCCGTCCTATTGTCTATCACGTCTACTATGATGATGGCTTTGAGTTGTTCGACGCTCATCTATACGAAAAAGGTGCCTGGGTGCTTCACATGTTGCGCCATCAGCTCGGAGAAGCAGCCTTCAAACGCGCCATCCACGCCTACATCTCGCGCTATCGCGAGCGCGAGGTGATCACAGCAGATCTGGAGCGAACATTCGAGGATGTCACATGTCGCAGCCTGGCTCAGTTCTTCCAGCAATGGGTCTATAGTGGAGGCTATCCGGCCTTTGAGGTGAACTACTCGTGGGATAGCGAGCACAACATGGCAAAAGTCAAAATCAAGCAGGCACAACAAATCGATGAACTGACTCCTTGTTTTGTCACTCCCATAGATCTGACTTTCACCATTCCCACTTCAGATGAAGCCGCTAAAGACGACAACACAACACAAACACGCACGCTAGCCATGCAGGTCACGGTAGGTGAAGATGGGCAGGTGGAGCAGACTTTCTACATGCCTCTTGAGCGTGAGCCTCTCATGGTGCGTTTCGATCCCGGTGGCTGGTTGCTCAAAACGCTCAAGTTTGAGCGCCCATCCAAAATGATGTACTACCAGCTTGAGCACGATCCAGATATCCTTGGACGCATCGAGGCAGCGGAAGCGTTAGGTGAGGTCGCAGACGATGAGAGTATCGCAGCCCTAAAGCAGGCATTGCTCTCCGATCCTTTCTGGCGCGTGCGGAACGCTGCGGCTACAGCCTTAGGCGTTATTGGTACCAGGAAAGCACAGGATGTCCTTCTGCAGAGCTTTCAGGAGCTAGATCCAACGCAATACTCTCGTGTTCGTGCCGCGATTGCCCGGACATTAGGAAAGTTCCAGGCGCCAGCACAATCAGAACTTGCCGAACGTTCTGCACAGGCCCTCAGCGCCTTGCTGGGGAAAGGCGATATAAGTTACGTAGTCGAATCTGCAGCCGCGAGCGCGCTCGGTCGCACGCGCGTGCCAGGCAGTGTCGATCAACTCCTGAAGTTGATAAATCGCCCATCCTGGATGAACATTGTACTACGAGGCGTCTTCAGTGGCTTAGCCTCGTCAGGAGAAGATCGCGTAGTCGAATACATTGCCGCCTATCTCGCTGCAACCCACACCATCGATGGGCGAATAGAAGCCAACCACCCGACAATGCGTTATGCAGCAGCCAGTGGCATGTGGACCCTTGGAGAAAACCAGTACCTCTACAGTGAGGAAGCACGCC
>Ga0116218_1001950_pt1 | contig 12140 bp, 14 predicted proteins | sample Sb_taG_2_FD_88966 | JGI IMG/M metagenome (GOLD analysis project Ga0116218, IMG submission 88966) | Peat soil microbial communities from Weissenstadt, Germany - Sb_50d_5_LS metaG | ecosystem: Environmental > Terrestrial > Soil > Wetlands > Peat | place: Germany: Weissenstadt | collected 2010-09-21 | reverse complement strand
CCACCAACATTTTCCATGTGCGCTCTGATAAAAGCGTGACGAGCTCTTCCTGTGGCAAATCCGCTCATACCGCGCCGCATAGCTTCAAGTTGTACCTCAATTTGATGGTATAGTTGTGCAACTTCACTCTGATTCATTGCGAGATGATCCTTCATCCAACGACTGCATGTATCGCCTTTTCCTTGTCTTACTACGGTAGTTTCACCATCCATGTACAAGATTTTTTCGTCTTATACCTGTTCTGGCCGATCAAGGCAGGAAAGAGCAATGGAGAGCAATTCCTGCGTCTGAAAGGGTTTGGTGACATAGCCTTTGGCTCCCGCAAGGCGACTTTTGAGGCGATCCAGCATGCCGTCTCTACCCGAAAGCATGACAACCGTCGTGTGATCGAATTGAGGTCTTGTTTTCAGCAAGCGCAGGAGATCGAAACCATCGATCTTGGGCATGCCGATATCGAGGAAGATCAGGTCAGGGATGTAGTCCTCGCCAGACTGAAAAGCCTTCAGCGCCTCATATCCATCCTGATAACTCATACAGGCGATGCCACAGCGACCCAGGCTGATTTCTACGATTTTACGCACTACCACAGAATCATCAATCACGACAACGTTGCTCATTGCTGCGCATCCTTCCTCTCTCTTCTTGTCGCACAGTTGGTCTGCTCACATCGCTCCAACTTCGAACGAAATAATGCATGACGGGCATGGGGGAGAAACCCGTCATGCTGTATGGAGCATCGCATCCTGTATCGCTCTATCTCTGGGTACACTGAAATATGAGCAATGCAGTGCTAACCATGCGATACACCTGTTGACAGTATAAGTCGAGAGAGTTCATGCTAACTCCCCTATTTCTTCCCGCCTTTTTCTGCATTTCCCGTCTTCTCTCGCGCTCGTTATCTTCCGGCAGAAAACTCGCCGCTGGTTTGAGCGTACATTTGCAAAGAGAGAACTGTCTAAGAACGGAGAGCACTTTCATAGGTTTTTCGGGCAACGCGACTGCTTCTCGCTTCGTCCGAATGGGGTGGCGAAGCTCTACAAACCCGTGAGCGAGCAGGCTTGCAACCTTTTCCCGCCGTTGGTCCAGGTATTACCCGTTGCCTACCGACCTCCTCTGCTATGCTTGCTTAGGAAGAGTCACTGCACAACGAAGTTCTTTGTTGTCCACACTCCTGCTGGTTATGAAACATGATGCGGTGAATCATTTCATGAGAGACACCATACTCCTGCTCAACCGCACGGAGTGATTCTTTGCTCTCCACCATCCGATACATAATTCTCGGTCAGAATTCAGTGGGAATGTTAGAATGTGGGTGTTTTGGCCCTGGTCGCCGTTTACCAACATTGGGTGGAGGGTTAGCGTCATATACTTCATTGTGAGCGAGCACGTCTTGGACCTTGAGATACAGTATGCTAGAGGGTCCAAGGAAGAGGTAGAAAATTGGTGACAGAGTACTCGACACCCGTCGGTTCCGTCAGATTCCTTTCAGCTCGCTCCCCAGCAAGTCTCATACGTTGATAACGGATTCGACATCTCGATCACCTCACTCCCTCTTATGTGCCTGAGCCCAGATGGCAGCAGGCTTTGCCCCCGGTCGCGGAGTCGACCCCTTCGGTTCCGCCTTTTTCACTCGCTCTTTCACTCTCGAGAACCTTGCAGACAAGTTCGGGAGCGCTCTCGCGATCCAACACAGCCTCCCTTGTCCAAGAGGCACTCTCTTCCCAGCTCGACATTCGCTCCCCTTTTCTCCTTGATCAATCGCTTCTCAAAGTGCCTTTTTTGATCGGATGTCCCAAGAAGCAAGTACACGTTTCTCGATGCGAGATGCATCTGCTCCCAGAGCATGCATCCCCGACAAAGCAAAGAGCAGAGAAAGCCAACGAGACCTTATGCTATCTCAACTCCGTCGCCCGGGCTGACCAGGTGTTGAAACGTGATGCCCTTCGTAGCAAAATAGCGCTCGTAGTTGTCATAGCGCATCTTCTGGAAGAAGCTTTTGACGTAGCCGTCGTGGACGGGAATGACCATCTGCGGCGCTACCGTCTCGGCGAACTCCGCAGTCGTCACTTCGGTGGTCCAGGGTGCCGCAACCACCAGCGCCAAGGCCTTGATGCCCCTGAAGGTAGACGGCAGGCTAGCGAACGAGTCGCCCGGATTGAGGAAGCTATCGTTGATGATATAGGCGGTGTTCTGTGGCAGCGTAGGGGCAAGGATTTTCTCGTGGTTGGCTGGTACGGCGCGGATCGTAAAGTCCTTGCTCTGATAACTCCCCTCGTCCAGCACAATCGCCTCGATGCCTTCTTTGGTAAAGACGTCCTTTGTCTCGCTGTTGGTGATCACCATCGCGCCGCTCAACTCCACGATCTTTTTCAACGCGGCCACATCCACGTGATCTGGATGGTTGTGCGTAATGATAATCGTCCCCACATCCCTGAACGCGTCTGGCGTGACCTGGCCCTCCATGAACGAGAACATACCCGGGTCAAACAAAATCTTGTCTCCACCCTCCTCTACCACCAGACACGAGTGAATAAATTTGTAGACACGCATCGCTTTCCAGTCCTTCCTCTAGTGAACATCGTGAAAAATATAGAGCTACCTCTACGGAAGATATCCTCTTTATACTATCACGTGTAGGAGACGGAGAAGTACCACACTTTTACCAGCTATCCGTTCGTATAGTTGCTTATGGTACCTTTTACTCCATTCACACTGATTCCTGAAAAACAGCATTTCGAAGAGTGAAAAACATCTCGTCTTCAAGTGATAGCGAAGCTTCATGCGGAAGTTACCTCTTGTGTTCACCAACAGTGTGCTGGCTACATGCATTATCCATTCTTGAATTCGCAGTGAGTAGCCGGTCTCGTCGGCTCATGCATATGTCTGGGATGGCCCTGGATAACCTCTTTCATTACGGTCAATAGCACGCACATCGTCCAGGTACTGCCGAATCCTAACTTTTTCCCGGATTCTTCCAGTCCTCTTCTGTAATGTAGCCGACGAAAAGCGGCAGACTCAAGCCAGGTCGGTCCACCCACATCAAGAATGGACGGTCAATCACATGACGATTTGGAAGAAATACTGCGGCAAACGCGATACCGACTGCCGCAGCCTCCTCAATGCGGACCCCTTCCTCATTCATCTTCACTTTGGTCTGGCGTAAAGCCTGTGTGACTTGCAGTTGGGGGCCGCTTTTTGGCAGCGTCCACATTCCTTTCAGCCACTCGAGTGTAACCTTCAGATCAAGATCCACCATCGGGAAAAGAACCTGAGTCGTCCTCACCTGCTGCCAGGTCGCCATAAATTGCCTGGCGGTCGCAATCATGGCAAATTCATCTGCCGGTTTTTCTATCATGGTCAGGTATACGATATCTGCTGTTTTCGTTGGCAGACTGATGACGGGATTCTCATGACCTGGTACTGTAAAAGCAGCCATGTCATGCTCTATTAAAACACCTGGATAGGTTTTCCCATCAGACCGCACGATGTTCTGTGCTTTTCCAGTCTTGAACCATGCAAGCACTACCTGAAATACTGCCGCTACTCCGAATTCATCAGGTGCAAACGGTTCCAGTTCCATGGAAAAACCATGCACGCGCAAGAATTCATTAAGGACCTCAGCCACAAAAGAACTTTTTGCCTCGATCTCTGGAATCGCGGTGACTTCATTGCGAGCGATCTCAAAGATCTCAAGGTACCGGCGCTGTTGTTCATTCACCGGGTTCCATCTCCTATCTGGTCCAACAACCCAAAGGCCATTCGGATGAACAATATGCTCAGTGGTGACAAACGCAGCGGGGATGGTATAAGGGCTGGTAACAAGACTCATCTGGTATGTTTCCTCTTCTTTCAATTTCTAGCTTCCAGGATGTTCATTTTGCATTATGCACAAGCTGCGAAAAGTCAGGTGTGTCGGTTACGGTTGTGTTGCACAAAATCTGAGCGAATTGCTGGAGTCGTGAAATCTCACGTTCCTGTTCAACGCGAGAGCGCCACTCCAAACAGGAGGCATTCATCGCTAGCCCGTTTGAAGTTGCTGTCTACGCTGATCAGGAAATTAGGATGTCGTGTCCTCGGCATACTCTCAGATTTTGTGCAACACAACCTGTACGCGAATGTGCGTTCCTGTTCCTGGAGCGCTCCCGATCTCAAAGGATCCGCCCATGTTGGCGACGCGCTCGCGCATGGAATGCAGCCCCAGATGGCCCGGAAACGAGGCGGAGGTGTCGAAGCCGACACCATCATCCCGCACCTCCAAAACCACCTCATTATACACCTGTGCCAACCGAAGCCATACCTGGCTGGCGCGCGCGTGCTTTACCGTGTTGTGCATGGCCTCTTGCGCGATGCGGTAGAGTTCCTGCTTGATGTGCAGGGCAATATCGGGTTCGTCGCACAGCTCCGTGGAAACGATCAGTTCGTGTCTGGCTCGCAACGCCGCCGCCTGTTTGGAGAGCGCCGACACCAGTCCTTCGGTTTCCAGCGACTCCGGCCGCAGTTCGAAGATCAGGGCACGCATCTCGACCAGGGCGGCCTCGGCAAGTGAGAGGATGTAATCGAGCGGCTCGGCCACGTGCTCAGAGCCGCGTTCGAGCACTGTGCGCACTAAGCGAGATGCCGTAGAGAGCCTGGGAAACTGAGTCGTGCAACTCGCGCGCCAGCTTCTGCCGCTCCTCCAGTGCCGCCAGTTCCTGCGCCTGGGCATAAAGCCGTGCGTTTTCTATTGCTACGGCTGCCTGGTTAGCGATACCAAGGGCAAGTGCAGCATGTCGCGGGGTGAAGTAACCCGGTTCTCGGGAGGAGAAATTCAAGACACCCATAACGCGCTCTTTCAGAATCATTGGAACGGCCATCCAGGCGCGAGTCGGGGCGAAGATCGAATTGCGTAAATCGCCGACCGCCTGCTGGTAGGCGAGAGCAAGGTGCGTTTCCCCATAAACATCGTCAACAATGACCACCTCCCGGAGACCAATCTTTTCCCAGATCAGGCCGAGCTGTTTCAACGAGAAGCGCCAGCCCAGCATGCTTTCCCTACCGGTTCCCCGGTAATCGATGATGACCAACTGCTCTCCATCCACTGTGGCAATTGTGGCGCCGTCATACTCGGCCACGACCTTGAGCTGATCCAGGATCAGACCCAGTAGGGACTTCAATTCAAGCGTTGTGGCGACATTATGAGAGACCTCCAGCAGGGTAGACAAATCGCGCGTGCGCTCCTCAACACGCTGCTCCAGGAGCTGCTGGGCCTGCACTTGTTCGGTAATGACTCGTATCACGCACAGCATGTGTGGCTTACCCTGATATGTAAAGACGGTTTGACGTAAATCGATAGGAAACATGCTCCCATCTTTACGCAGGTTCACTCCCTTTACGTGCCGCTCGCCCCCTGCTCTGATCAAAGGTAGGCCGATTTCTGTGAAACCGGGGAGTTTCTCTGGATGAATAACAGCACTGGATGGAAGGCCAATTAACTCATCGTAAGAATAGCCATAGATGTCGCATGAGGCGGGATTGACCTCAACGATATGTCCATCTTCAAGATCCAGGATACCCAGGGCATCGTTTGTCGCTTCAAAAATACTGCGATACTGTTCCTCTCGCTCGCGTAGTTGTCGTTCGGCTTCTACCCTTTCTGTGATATCATGCAGCACTGTCAGCATATGAGGTCGGCCAAGGAACGTGAAAGGATCGCTACGGAACTCGACGGGGAAGGTGCTGCCATCCTTTCGCAGGTCAACCACCTGACCTTGAAACGTTCTACCTGCTTTGACTGTCTGGATAATCTCTCCCAATCGAGGATGGTAGTCCGGGTGGATGAGAGTGTCGCGAGAGAGCGCTAGATACTCCTCATAGCCGTAACCCTAAAAGACTTGCAAAGAAAGATCAAAGCGGATACAGTAGCAACGTGACATCAGAGCAAGAACATCACGAGCGCACAATGCATTTTCACAGCGTTTTAGAGAGAGGTGATGTATGACATTCAATATTCATCAGCAGGTGTTCGATAGAGATGGCATGCCGATTGAGAAAAAGGCCAACCAGTATACAGAACAACTGGTACAGTTATTCGAGGAGTCACCGGAAGGGCTAGCGCTCAGGAGCGAAGTCATTGAACCCGGTTGGACCGGAATGTTGCTTGATTTTGGAACCGACTATCTCGGCGTCACTCCGCCGCAGATGTCGCCCGATGATGTGCGCGAAATCCTGTTCGATCTCATCCCGCGCAAGGTGTCAGCTACTGCCGATGAGGCTCCAGAAATCATCCACGAGTTGCGGGCTTTTTGGATATTCCTGCAACGGGAGTTCCATCTGGAGAACGCTACTGCTTGTCTGCGTGTGTTGAACGAGCAGGCTGTCCGCGAACTGAAAAAGAAAATGAGCGACCCTGCCACTTTCGGCATCGCCAAGTCATTCGTCATGATGGGGATGGACAGAGGCTTCGACTTGAGCAGTGAAGAAGGAATTAACGAGTGGATGGCAACGTACAATGCCGAAATAACAGCAGGTGCAGGACTGCCTATTCCGCTGCCTGGCGAACGAAGCGAGCAAGCGCAGCAGTTCCGCAACAAGTTACAGCCCAGGACGACCAGAAGCAAGCGGAAGAGGAAACGCCAGAGTAAATAGGAACCCAAAAAGTCTATCACCTTTCATCCCAGGAGAAAGTAACATGTCCAAACACAGTACGTCGCAGCAAGTACCCAAAGACATGCAGGTGCGCTTCGACGATATCAGCCGGTTGACTGATGATTTCAGTCAGGCTTTTTTGACTGACGAATATTCATCCCTTTGCCGCGAGTTGACGGCGACACTCTGCCGGAAACGCCCTTCGCCCCTGATCCAGGGCAAGACCGCTACGTGGGCGTGTGGTATCATTCATGCGCTTGGCACAGTGAATTTTCTCTTCGATGCCTCACAGACACCCCATGTTCCGGCGAGTCAGATAGCGAGCTACTTTGGTCTCAGTTCGAGTACCATGCAGGCCAAATCCAAACAGATCCGCGATTTGTTAGACATGTATCAGATGGACCCGAATTGGACACTCCCATCGATGATCGACCAGAACCCCCTGATCTGGATGCTTGAAGTCAATGGGTTGATCATGGATGTGCGCCATGCCCCGCGAGATATCCAGGAGGAAGCGTTCCGCAAAGGGTTGATCCCGCATATTCCTGGCGAGGAGGTCTTTTGAACTTACTCACCCAAAAAGACTATAAGAAGCTATGAATGATCGTATAAACAAAGAGGCACTTCCTGCTCTTGAGAGTCTGCTGTCAGGTTTGAATCGTGATCAGTTGCAAGCACTTCTGCACGAGTCAATTCTTCAGAGATACCAAAGGACTTGTAAAGAAAGGCCAAAGGAGATACAGTAGCAACATGACATCAGAAGAACTGAACTTGCTTCGACAAGAGAATCAAACGCTAATGGAACAGGCCAACTTGCTGGAAAAAACGACTCGCGTGCTGGAGGAGACAATGAGCTTGCTACGAGAGCAGATCGGCCTGAAAGACCAGTTGATTGCCGCCTTGCAACGGGAGACAACGTTGCTTACACAGCAAGTGCAGGAGATGCAAGACCAGTTAGAGAAAGATGGCTACGGCAGCCCCATACCGCCTTCTTCGATTCGATTTCCCCGTCCACCGAAGAGTCTAAGATGAGGTACCTATGAATACACTTCCAACACCGGGCGAATATGATATACAGGCGGCGTTAGAGCAACTCAGTAGAGATGATATGCAGGCGCTCATCCAGCGCATGGTGCAACAGTATCCTGATTTGGCTGGGCTGATTGTGTCGAAACACCCGACAGCAATCAAGAAGCCCCGCGCACCGTTCAATGCAGAGGTCTACCGCATGCAGGTTGAGAAGATTTTCTACACCACCGACAGAAATACGTGGGGATCTGAGGCCAGAGCAGCAGGACCATTACTGGATATTGTGGATATCTCCGATGAGTATGTAGAACAACAGGTCTTCAGCGATGCTGCCGCGCTCTATGAGATCATCATCCGGGGCATCCTCGACAACTATGATTCGTTTCGTTGGCACGCTGACGAGGGCCAGTTAGATGATGTGGTTGAAGACTGTGTCGAAGGATTGAGCAACTGCCTTCGAGGCATGCAAGATAACACGGCGGTGCGCAGGCAAATACTTCAGGCACTCTTCAATGTCTATGATTTTGACACAAGCCTGGAAAACGATATGCCGGTGATGAGCGATAGAGTGCCTGCCATTCTCGTGCGGTACACCACGCTGGAGGAAAGACACATGATCGCAGAGTGGGTACGCGAAGCGTTCGATCTTGATATCGATTGGCATGCTGACGATGTGGGCGAAGATTACGATGACATCGACGTACTCTTGTTGGGATTGGAGAGCGATACCATCGATGATGAGACCTTCCTGCGCATCTCTCGTGAGATGGAGAGTTATCACTATGTGGTCGAGCGACTGCTCAAACTGGGACGACTCGATGACGCGCTGGCAGAGGCAAAACACGTTGAGAACTACGACATCCTTGAAATAGCTGATATCCTCTGCGAACACGGCTATGAAGACAAAGCCATGCAATTGATAGAGGAACGGGTCGATCGAGACGACGATACGGACCTCTTGCACTGGCTCCAAGAACGGTATCAATTCATGGGAAACCTCGCGGGTGCAATGGATATGGCGAAACGCACCTTCACGATCTCCCCCTTTGGAGCAACCATTGCGCGATACCGGGAGATACGCCAGCTTGCGCAACCACTTGATCGCTGGGATGAAGTGCGCTCGGAGTTGTTGACTTACGTGAAACAATCACGCAAGACGGACGTCGAGATCGAGATCGCCCTTGATGAGGGCCATATTGACCTGGCCTTAGAACTGCTGAAGGCTGGAGAGCAGACGAAAGATCTCAGGAGTGGACCCTATGGTTCTACTAACTTGAACGTAGGCATTGAAGTCGCTAAAGCTGGCGAAGAGAACTATCCACAGGAGGCCATCGAGATTTATCAAAGGTATGTCGAAATGCGCATTGAGTGGCGAGGACGTGAAAATTATCATACCGCGTGTCAGTATCTTCTCAGCATCCGTAGGCTCTATCAAAAGATCGGTAAAAGCAATGAGTGGACAACCTATATTGCAGATCTACGTGAACGTAACGCCAGGTTGCCAGCGCTGAAAGATGAAATGGCTAAAGCAAAGTTGTAGTACAGATACCTCTCGAAGTAAAAGTTATGAACATTCTTCCCACCATAACAGAGAAAGATATTCTCACCTTTGTCGGCGAGCAGAACTTCCTGAAAGGTCAGCAAGCTGTTCGTGATAGAGCTATCGTCAACCCAGAACAACAGGCGATGGCGTTGAAAGCGTATTGCTATGGCTCACTTCCCGAGCCATTTCGTGTACAGGTCACATTCGCTGGCTCAGGTTTCATTGCATCCCTCTGCTCTTGTTCAACAGCCACACCGTCAAATGAAACTCGCGGATGCGAACATGCGGCTGCATTGCTCCTCGCATGGAATGAGCAGCCGGAAGCATTCTCCCAAACAGACGACATCGATACCATCCTGGAACGACAGAGCAAAGCCCAGTTGATTACGCTTGTCAAACAGTTACTCCAGAAACTGCCTGAGGTAGAATGGGAGCTCACCATGCCGCCTCTACCCGGCCATAAAAGTGTACCCATCGACGTGGAAGAGTATCGCGATCAGGTCGATGAGGCTTTTCGACATGGCGGTCATCAGTGGGATGCCGTTTATGGTATCTCATCCGATCTCTATCAGATTATCGCTACTGCTGCCCGCTTCGCTCGTCAGGAGGATTATGCCAACGCAGCAACGATCTATGCGGTGGTGGCGCAGGAAACACTCAGCCACTACCTCTCCTACCATGATGAGGATGGGGCGCTGGGTCGCGTTGTTCAAGAGTGTGTCGAGGGTCTGGGCGCTTGCCTGGAGAGCGAACAAGAAGATGAGGCCCTGCGCGAACAAATTCTGGAGGCCGCTTTTGCAGTGTATTGCTTTGATGTTGACCATGGTGGATTTGGCCTGACCAGGGATATTCCACCTGAATTCCTCCAAGCTACGGTTCCTGAAGAAAAGCACCTGGTGGCACAATGGGTTCGTGAAGCACTTGCCAAGCTTCAGGAAAACAAGCAGGAGAGCGAATGGCGTCGTAAGCGCTATGGTGGCCTCTTGTTAGCATTGGAGGCAGACCTACTGAGCGACGAGGAGTTCCTGCGCATTGGTCGGGAGACAATGAGCATCCAGGAAGTGGTCATCCGGCTGCTGGAACTGGGTCGGGTAGATGAAGCCGTTCAAGATGCGAGCCAGGCGAATGGTTGGCAATTGGTGAAGCTTGCGGACCTCTTTGTTCAGTATGGGCAGGATGGTGCAATTGAACGCATGATGTCTGAAAAGGCGCAGCAGGAAATGTACACCACTTATGCCGAATGGCTGAAAAACCACTACCTGGCGAAAAACAACCTTGCTGCCGCACTTGAGATGGCTCAACTTATCTTCCGTAAGCGACCCTGGTTCGCGGAATACCAGAAAATGCGCGAGATCTCCATAGAGCTTGAAAACTGGGAAGCAGCGCGACAAGAAGCGCTCATGTTCCTGGAATCTACCAAAAATATCTCTACCCTGGTAGAAGTCGAACTTGATGAGGGAGATATTGAGCGAGCACTTCAATTACTAGAAGCTACAAAGCCTCATGGCGCAGAGAGTTATCAGTGGAAGTACGACTACAATTTAGCTTCTAGAGTTGCTCTTCAAGCCGCTGAACGCGCGGAAAAGGCATACCCTCGCGCCTCGATAGATCTCTATCAGCAACATGTTGAGCGTCTCATCAAAGAACATGGACGAGCCAATTATCAAGTAGCATGTAGCTACCTGGTAAAAATTCGATCTCTTTATGAGAAGCTGGATGAAACTGAGGAGTGGACAACCTACATCGCCTGGTTACGCAAGCGGCATAGTCGACTCTCCACCTTGAAGGAAGAACTGGCGGCTGCCGGTTTGTAAGGAGCAATATGATGGCTGATCGTCTCAAGAAAGAGGAGTTCATTCACCTGCTGGCTGCGCGGATGAATGCCGACGAAGCAACGGCAACCGCCTGGGTGGATGGCATTGTCGAAACGCTCTATGAGAGCTTTAAAAATGGGAAAGGCGTAACTCTTCCCGGTTTTGGCGGCTTTTACGTGCGCCCAGAGCCTGAAAGCTGGGTCTTCAAGTTCAATCCTGGGCAGCGCTTGCGAGCGCTTTTTGGCTGGTCATCGACCTACTCAGGAAAACTCTAGACACGCTTGCATGACAAGGAGGAATTGGATGCCAAAGGAAATCAATCCGTGGGCGATGTACCCACGCAAAACTTCTACCTCCCCTCTCCCACAAGCGATGAAAATGGAAGTCACCACCAAGGCAAATGAACTCATTGAGACCGTACTGAAGCCGAAATATATCCAGCCACCGCCGGAGAATCCGCAGTTCAATTACATCGCCGATATCTATGGCTAGTGGTATCGCAAGGCGTTCTACTTTTGTGCCGAATACTGCGTAGCTGGCCCCAATCCAGTAGAGCCGAGCTTCGAGGAGAAATTTGCGCGAATGCAATATGCCGGGAACCAGCGTTTTCACCTCTCGTATATGCGTTTTACAGGCCAGTGGATACAATTGTACACGGACCTGACAGTTGATGAATGTATAGAGACGGTTCGGGATGAACCATTTTTTCAACCGTAGTGAAACGAGGTGAGTATCTTACGTGGTATGTTTTCGTCCAACAGAAAGTTCGTGGACGAGTTATCATGCTTTTCTTACCTCATCACCACGTTTTCAAGTGCATCGGTATACCCTTTGATATATTGAACCTGCTCCTGGGTCAGTTGCTTGACCGCCATCACCTGTTCCGGCGTCAGATCATATTTATGGCAGATCTCTCCACTTGTCATACCATGCTCAAGATGTCCGATGATACGATCGACAAACACGCAAGTCCCCTCGATGATCGGACGACCATTATTAATAGTCGGGTCCTGCACGATCCCAGGCGCGATTCTTCGTATTCTTTGTAGAGCCATATGTTCCCTCCTTCCGTGAACTAAGTGTACTATACGTACGGATACTGTTCAGATTCACCCTTTTCTGCTATACTG
>Ga0116218_1001943_pt1 | contig 12172 bp, 12 predicted proteins | sample Sb_taG_2_FD_88966 | JGI IMG/M metagenome (GOLD analysis project Ga0116218, IMG submission 88966) | Peat soil microbial communities from Weissenstadt, Germany - Sb_50d_5_LS metaG | ecosystem: Environmental > Terrestrial > Soil > Wetlands > Peat | place: Germany: Weissenstadt | collected 2010-09-21 | reverse complement strand
GCCGGGCGGGACGTGATCATCCTCGATGACGAGATCGCGCGCGGCACCACCGTGTTCGAGCTGCTGACCCTGCTGCGGGAGCAGGACGTGCGTTCGGTCGCAGTGGCCTGCACGCACGGCCTGTTCGCCGACGGCGCGCTGGACAAGCTGGCCGCCTGTGACGTGACCGAGATAGTGTGCACCAACTCCGCGCCGGTGCCCGCGGACCACCCGAAGCTGCACGTGCTGTCGGTGGCCCCGGCGCTGGCCGAGGCAATCAACCGGATCCACAACGGCGAATCGGTCAGCGCCCTGTTCGACAACTAGCCGCCCGGCACGCCGTCGGCTGACTCCGGTACGGCGCCGTGCCCGTCTGGACGATCCGAGCCAGGACAAGCGCTTCCTCCAGCCACGCGTCGGGCCGCGGGCCAGCCGCACATGCTCCTCGGCGGGGCCACAGGACATCCCAATGCCACATTGGCAGCATTCCGCTACGGCGCATAGCCCGGGTTCCGCAGATATCTGGTGACCTAGTGTCACGATCAGCGGCCCTGCCTGGGAAAACATACTTCCGACTAGAGGAGCGGCGTGTCTCTAGGGAGTGACGTTCTCGCTGGTCAGAGGCATGAAGACGCTTCTCCAGGCGCCTCAGGTCTGACCCGCACTTGATGATCGTATCGGCCTCCAGAACGTTCGCCAGCGGTATTTTGCGATGGCCCCGAGGAAACTACCTGCATGTTCGGCGCGGTTCGCCGGATTCTCTTCCCGCTCTCGATGGGTATTCGCGCCACCAGGCCAGGCAGGTTGACCTGCGCAGATGCGGTTCCCTAGAGACACGGCTCGTGCGCAGCACAAGGACCGTTCTCCCAGGTCAGCAACACTTCCGTAGCTCTAGGTGAGCGGGTATCTGCGGAACCCCGGCATAGCGCGCAGGGCAATAGGTCACCGGCCTGCTCGTCGATGGTGAAGTCGTCGACGGTGAACCCGCCGGGCACGGCCGGGCGCAGCGGCCCGGGCTTGATCACGGTGTCATGCCCGGCGGCGCGGGCTTGCCCGCTGCCGTAGGACGAGTCGCCGTAGACTTCCAGCCCCAGGGGCTGCTGCGCGCCGGCTGTCCTGGCGCTGTCAGGCCCGGCGGCCTCCGGCACGGCAGGCGGCGCCTGGGGCGCGCTGCCTGGTTCCGCGCTGTCAGCGGTACCGCAGAACCGGTCCCGGGCGGTCATCGTGACGCCGTTGTCCGCGTCGGTGCTGCCCGGCCCGGCAGCCATCGTCATCTCGCACTCGGTGATCAGCCCGGTTTCCGGCTCGGCGGCCAGGTGCCCGCGGAACCCGTCCCGCCGCTTCGACTTGGACTTGCGGGTATGCCGGGCTTCGCGGTCCACGGTGCTGATCACGCGATCCGGCGCGACCTTGCGGGCGATCCGCCACCGCCCGTCCGTCCCGCCGGAATCTTCGGCCGGCTCCACATCCTGCCCGGCCGCCAGCGCCAGCAAGCCCAGAGCATCCGCGGCCGCGGCATCCCGTTCCGGCGCGCCCGGGCCTGCCAGGGCCTCCAGCACCGCAAGGGCATCATTGACCAGGTCGCTGACTAGATCCTGCTTTGCCTGCGGGTCGTCCCAGTCGATGGGCGGCTTACCCGGCCTGGAATAGTCCAGCCGACACACGCCGCCGATCACCCCACCAGCGCCGGGCACCACCCTGGCCACCTTCCGGATGGCGGCGACCAGCTGGGTGACGGTGTCCTGGGTGGCCACCGCGTCATCGAAGACCGTCGAGTCCACGCACCGCTTGCGCTGCCCCCGCAGGATCCCGGTCTGCGCGATCACCTCCGCCACCGCGTCGAAGACCCGGTCCGGGCGGGCAGAAGCCGCGATCCGCTTGCGCCAGTACACAAGCGTGGCCGGGTCAAAGCTCACCTGGTCCAGCGACCGGCCGCAGGCCACCTTCCACCGGATATCGAACTTCAGCGCGTCCGCCGTCTGCGGATCCGACAGGTCAAGCAGCTCCTTGAGCACCAGCACCGACCCCACCAGGTCCGCCGGGAGCAACGGCCGCCCGGTCCCCGAGGGAAACAAGTCAGCGGTAAACGAATCCCGGGAACAGCTCGCCGCGATGCTCAGCCAGGAACGCGAACACGCGCCCCGGCGGCACCAGATGCCCAGCCATCGCCGCCGCGTCCAGCAGCTCCCGGTCCTGCCTGCTACGACCTGCATAACCCGATCATCCCAGATGATCGAACACACTGCCGGCAAAATGCCGGACCGGCACACGAGTTATTCAGAGCCGTCCTAGCGCCGCGGCGCCGGGGCACGCCGTGGATGGAACGGAGCCCGTTGCCTGGTCTGGCGGAACCCGGCAAAGAGCGTGGTACGCCTGAGTTAGGAGGGGAATACCTCCGCAGTCCCGTGGGCCGGGCTTCCCAGGTCCGGCCCAAGGGTTAGCAGGCCGACACCGCCGGGCCTTCGACCTGGGGTCGCTGGGTGGACCTTGGCAGCATTTTGGCCGTTGTGAGCTCGCCGTCGGTACCGGATCTGGCGTGGCCAGGCCGGGCACAACGGAGTGCTGATCGTCGCAAGCAAGGAGGCGGCCTGGAACCGTGGATAGTACAGCTGCTGTGCAGGTGAGACCAAGCCGACGCTGACCGGGGAGGCAGCTGGTGCGGCGGCTCATTGCCGCGATCCGCGATAACGACGAGCGCAAGGTCGAGGAGGCGGTCCTTCAGCTGGCCAGGACCAGGAGGATCTTCGCGCCGCTGGCCCTGGTGGTCGGCGCGTTCGTCATGCTGTTCAACGGGCTTCGCCTGCTGGTCACGAACTGGCGGCTGATGCTGGTGCAGGTCCTGCCGGCCATGTGGATCTGGGCCGCAACCTACGACCTGAAGCGAAAGTCCTGTATGGCAAGCCATTCCACGACATCTGCGGGCCGATCGTCCTGGTGCTCTTCGCCGCCGTGGTGCTGATCACCATAGCCGCGTTCTACCTCAATGCAGCCTTCGCCTTCGCCATCTCGCAGCCCGGTTCCGGGACCTGCGAGCCGGCTTCGGCCAGGCGCGCAGGCACGTCAGGGCGGTCACCGGCTGGGGCACCGGCATCGGTCTGGCGCTGGCCGTCGCCACGATGCTGGCCCCACGCTGGGGGCTGGGCTGGTTCGCGCTCCTGCTCTGCGTCGTTCTCGCCGTCATGATGGTGTGCTACGTCGCCGTGCCCGCCCGCATCGTCGGCATGCAGACCGCGAAGCCGACCAGGACCGCGCAGTCCGGGCGCGCCGCCAAGCTGGCCGGGGCCGCCGTTACCGGCCTCGGAGCAATCGTGTGCACGCCCCCGTATGTGATCGCCAAGGGCGGCATCGTGCTCCTCGGCAGCAGTCCGCTGTTCCCGCTCGGGGGTGGCGCTGCTCATCATCGACCTGATGCTGGAAGCCCGGGCCACCGGCGCGGTGAAGGCCATCAAGGTGACGGCCGCCACGATCGGGAACATCGTGGCGAAGACCGGCCGCACGACCGGACAGGCTCGCTCGGCGATGGAGGCCAGGCAGCCGATCGGACGGCTGATCACGCCCGAGGAGGTGGCCGACGCCGTATGGTTCTGCGTCGCCAGCGAGGGCATCACCGGGCAGGCGGTCAACGTCGACGGAGGTACGGTTCAGCCCTGACCAAGACAGCTGGAACATCGCCGACCCGAGGCCGGGGAAGCGCTACAGGCCGATCCAGCCCCCAGAACAGCCGAGTTGGTCCTGACCAGTACTCGCGGCAGCCAAGGACAGAACCGACCGGAGAGGTCTGACCCGAACTCAGGTCACTTGGCCTCCGGAATGGCCCCCGAGGCCTGTTTTATAAGTTTGAATTACTTCTCTGAGCTGGTGAGGTCTTTACGTTTAGGGATGACCTGGGCAAACGAGGGGCGGCTGGAGGGCTGCCCGCAGGTTAAGCGGGCGCTGCCCACGTTGTCCGGATGCCGTCGTTCCGGTTCTTGCGGGTTGAGTGGCCCTTGCTGCCGGCGCCGTCCCGATTATGGCGTCGCATCAAGTCTGATTACCGCAGTTCAGGGGATCTCGGCATCTGGGTACGTCGCGTTGTGTCGGCCGTAGCCTTGAGTCGTTGTCATCTACTTTGTCACTGGCTCCAGGACCACCTCCCTTCAAACGGACGATCGCCGGTCCTGGCGAACCCGAGTTCGGCATGACCAATGGTGCCATGACCGGTGAATCCGGTGCCGTAACCAGGATCTGCGAACGGGCTCCGCCGCTGCCGGTCAAGGCTGGTCCATGGCGCGGGCTGTCTCGGCCTTGTCGAGATCGCCGCCCAGCTTGCCAGGAGGTTCAGTGCGTCGTGGGTTGGGGAGCCGGGCTCGGCGGTGTAGACGGCCATCGTCAGGCCTGCGTCGGCGGGCACGGCGCGCCGGGGTGCGGAACGCATCGCTGCGGGTGGGCAACTCCCCGACCGCCCTGACAGGTCACGGTCGTAGGGTCCCGGCAGGCTTCGGACCGCAGGGTGGGCCACTACCTCGCTGGCTACGCGTTCCGATTCGGCAGGCGAGGGTACGACGTCGGCGGGCCTCTTGGCGGCGTCGAGGGAATGCCCGATTCGCCGCTGACCTACTGAAGGGAAACGTGACAGCCTGGGCGGTGGCCAGCGAGTGCCCGACCGTGGACTGCAGCGCCTTCGGCACGATCGCGGTGATCAGCCTCTGACGCGGGTCCGGGTGATCGACCAGCACTCGTGACAGTATCGCCACCCCGAGCAGCAGCAGCGCGAAGATGCTGACCTGACTTGGCTCAGATTAGTGCGCACCGGACTTGCGGTGGATGCCCGTCGACGTGTCGCGGAGGTCACCCTAGGGGCGTTCACCCGGCCGACCCGCTGATGGCCGCCGACTCATGCAGCAACGCCGAGGCCACCGCCGACAAGGCTTTCGTCGCCTCGTGCACGGCGCATGCCGCCAACTCGCCGCAAGGGTGCGGCAACTCCGTCCCGGGCATCACCGTCCGCCGCCCGGACGGCCAGCTGCGGGTCCGCACCGGGCACCGCCCATCGGCTGCATGCGCGCCGGTGTCCTCGTCCCTTCGACCCGGCCGAACCAGGTGCCATCGACATGTGGCTCGGCCCGACCACCCGTCCCGCCACGCAGCCGCAAATCCGAGACGCCCAGCTCAGCTTAGCCCGGCGGCGCGCTGGAACGTCTGGGCGATGATCTTGTACCCGGCCTGATTGGCGTGCTGGTTCGGCCCGCGTGGCGGGGCGGCGCACGCCCACGTCCACTGGCAGATCAAGGCGACGTTGCGCGGGACGGTGCCGATCCCTGGCACCGTCACCTGATCACCGAAGTTCGAGGTGTCGAAGGCGCTGAACACGTCGGCGACCCGGGCGCCGGATTCGGTGTAGGCACGCCCGAGCAGCGCGCTGTACTCGGCGGCCAGCTTCTCGCTCAGCCGCGCAATGACCTGGCCGGCCGTGCCGTTACGCCATTCGGCGAGCGCCGACAGGTAGTAGGTCATCCCGGCGACGCGGACGCCGGGCGCGGCCGCCCGCAGGCGCGCCATGGTCGTGGCCAGGTTGGTGAGGGCATCAGGGACACCGGTGGCCAAGCAGGAGACGAGCTTGCTGAGGCTCGACTTGCTGCCGCAGTCCTCGGGGTCGTTGGCGCCGATATCGATGGTGATCAGGAACATGTGGCCGCGATGGGCGCGCAGGAAGGCGACAGCAGCGGCCAGCTGGGAACCGCCAGGGTAGCGGCAGATCCCGCCGTCGATCATCGTCCTGGACGTTTCACCCGGGCAGCCGAGCTTGACCAGCCGCAGCCCGGGATGAGCGAGAAGAAGCGCCGCATACAGCTGGTCCGCATAGCCCTGCCCGGTCTCGACGCTGGCGCCCGCCGCGCCGGGCTGGACCCCCTGAGACAGCGAGTCGCCGAGGGCCAGGTAGTAGGTCGCGGGAAAAATGCGCGCGGCGCACCCAGAACACGCCATGATCGCCGCGGCGGCGGCGACGGCGAACATGATGCGGACCCGGCCCATGGTCACACTTCCCCGAGACCGACTATAGGTCCCAGACCGCCCCAGCCGGTCCCGCCGGTCTCAGCTCGCGCCGGTCACCGCAACGCTGCGGTCCTGACCGAGTGCGCACACGAGTTCGAGCCAGTGCCTACTCTCCCGCGGCCGACCGCGCCTACCTGCGCCGCCGCGGCATCAAGGCAGGCCGAGGCGCTGTTCACCAAGGCCCTCGGCGGAACGATTCTGTGCCAGCTCAGGCACAGCGCCTTGACGCACGATGCCGAGCGATCAAATTCCGGCATGTCATAGGGATGCACGAGGGCATTCAGCAGGTGACCCATCCGCGATGACGTGATCGGCAGCGGGCCAGATCGAGCTTTCCCTGGCCGGCGCCAGGCACTACCGCGCCGCGCCCTCAGCATCTCCAGTCCAGCGTCGTCATGCGCCCACCCGGTGTACTCGATATCCCGCCATCCCCGCCGCGACTGCCGCCGACAGGCGGGCGCCCGGTGCCGTGGCCACGACCGCAGACCGCACTCCAGCAATTGGAGCTGCGCCGTCTGCTGAGCGCCGCTGAGCGCTCAGGCTCGGTGGTGGTGTTCCGCGTCCGGGTGGGCCAGACGCTGTGGCAGGGCGCGACCGTGGCCGAAGTGTCCGGCAGCCTCGACGATGATGTCGTGGTGGAGTCGTGCGTGACCGGCGTGAACCGCACCTTCGAACAGGATCCGCTGCTCGCCTTCAGGCTGCTGGCTGATATCGGCCTGCGGGCCCCGTCACCCGCGATCAACGACCCAGCCACCGCCGTGCAGGTCCTGGACGCCATCGTCGGCCTGCTCGCCCTGCTAGCCTCACGCGACCTCGCCGTGGGCGCGGTCGGCTCGCCCAGCGGCGCGACGCGAATCCACCTGGACCTCCCGGCGTGGGCAGACTTCGTCAGCGAGGGCCTCGACGAGCGCCTAGTCCCCTCCAAGAACTCCCCCATGGTGCTCGCACAGCCATAACGACCCTGCCCGGCCTCGCCGCACAGGCGCCCCCTGACCGCCTATCTGACGTCAGCACCCGGCTGCAGCAGTGCATCAGTACCTCCGCGTCGGACATCTAGAGTCGAGCGAGCCCCACGACCCCCTCCCAGCCTGAACCTCACCACAGAATGACCCGCCGCTAACACAAGGCGCGACCGCATGAACCGGGAAACCGATCTGTGTGGGCCGCAAGCCCGGATGGCACTGATGAGAGCTCCGCGCCCCACAGCCCGGGCAAACCGATGGGGCCGATTGCGTGATGATCGCCCGGCCGAAGACAGAGCCGAAACTATGTGGGCGCCATGCGGCCTTGGCCTGGCACGTTACCGGCCGCGACGGCTTATGGCGGTTCGGCTCAATGCCGGACCGCTGCCTAGGTCATGTCGCGATGCCGCCGGTTGCCGTCAGGCGGGCGAGTCGACCGGGAGACCTGCCGCCTGGGCTGCGTCCAGGAGCCGCTTGTCATAGGTCACAAACGAGATCAGCCCGGAGCGACAGTGCAGTGCCGTGCCGAGGTGAATGGCATCTAGGCTGCGCACTGTGGCCGGCTCGACGGTCCGGGCTAGGATCCGGATGCGAGGGTCCAGGTCGATCAGATCAATCTGATCCAGCACGGCGGGCAGGCGGGAGACCGCGCCGGGCGCATACCGGGCCAGCGCCCGGAATGATTCGATCTCCGTGAGTACCGAGCTGATCCACCCGGTCTCGGCCCGTTCATCAAGCCAGCGGCGCAGCGCCGGTGATTCGGGCTCGACGTGGGCGAGCTTGACGATCGCCGCGGAGTCGAGGTAGATCATCGCCGCTCGGCGGCGCGATCGCGGGCGAGTTCCTCCGCCACGTTGACGCCATCGGGCTGGCCCAGGTCCATCCGGAGCACGGCCCGGCGCATCTCGGCGGCGCGTTCGCGACGGCGGGCCGCCTCCAGCACAGCTTGCCGGATCGCGGCGGACCGCGAGCTGCCATCGCCGGTCATCACGTCCAGGGCGTGCTCGGTCTCCTCGTCGGTACGGATGGTAATCGTGTCGGCCATACCACCACTGTAAGACATAATGTCTTACAGTGGCAACGTGAGCTGTGCTGCAACGGAAGCGCCGCAGCATCGGCTTCACGATCGGAGACACGTCCATGGCTGCCCCATCGACCCGCTGGGGATCGCGCGAAGGCGGGAGCTACCTTCGGTGCGCAGGCCCCTCGTCTCTTGGCAACGGAGACGGGCAGCGGCCGAACCCGGACCTCCTCCTGACAATGCTGGCGGTTTTGTCTGACGCCGTCGCATTGAGTCTGATTACCGCAAGCCAGAGGGGCACCGGTGTCTGGATACGCCGCGCTGCGCCTGCCGTCAGCTGGAGCCGCATCACTGGGTTAGTCACTTGATCTTGAAACCCGATGTTCGAAAAACCTCGCTGAGCTGGAGCCCCGTTACGGAATTGAACCGTAGACCTTCTCCTTACCATGGACAGCCTGCCATGCGCTGGTCAGCACCGACCTGGGACGATCTAATATCCCACCTGCTATTCCTGACCCTGAAGGGTCTGAGAAGTGCCTGGGCGTGTACGGCCGTTGTCACCACTGCTAGTCCCCACAAGGGTATCCTGAGGGCATGGCGACCCGGCGCAGGCGCGGCGAAGACGGCATCTCATTCGAACACCGCGGCCCCTGCCGTGACCCGCAACGCCACCGGAACTGCCCCGGCCTGTGGCGCGGCGAGATCACCCTCGGATACACCGGCGACGGCAAGCGCACCCGCCGCAAGGTCAGCGGCCAGACCAAGGCCAGCGTCATCGACAAGCTGCGCGACCTGCACAACCAGCTCGACAAGGGCATCACCCCCAAGGCCGGCTACGTCCACTACACGCTCCGGCAAGCCGCCGAGGACTGGCTCGCTCACGGCCTGGACGGCCGCTCCCCCAAGACGGTCACCAAGAACCAGAACGTCCTGGAGCCGATCCTCAAAGTCATCGGCGCCCGCAAGCTCCGCGAGCTGACCGCCACGGACGTCCGGCGGGCGCTATCTGAGATGGCCGCCGGATACTCTACCGCGGCGGTGAGCATGGGGCATCTGGCGCTCAAGCGGGCCATCCGGCACGCCGAAGCCAACGACCTGGTCAGCCGCAACGTCGCCGCCCTAGCCGACACTCCCAAAGGCCAGGACGGCCGGCCGTCCAACTCGCTGACCCTGGACCAAGCCGTGGCGGTGATCACCGCCGCCCGGACCCTGCCGGTGATGGAACTGCGGCCCGGCCTGAAAGACGTCCGCCGGCCCGCCGAACTCATGCACGCCTACATCGTGCTCAGCCTGCTGACCGGGATCCGCACCGAGGAGGCCCGGGCGCTGCGCTGGGCTCACGTCGACCTGGACGGCGACCTGGCCGCCAGGCCCCCGGTGCCGCCGCACGTGGCCGTGTGGCGATCGGTGCGGGTACACGGCGAAACCAAGACCGAACGGTCTCGCCGCACCCTCGGCCTCCCCGCGGTGGCGGTCGAGGCGCTGCGCGCCTGGGCGGACCGCCAGGCCGGCGAGCAGCTGGCGGCCGGGGACGGCTGGCAGGACACCGGGCTGGTGTTTACGAACCATCTGGGCGCCGCGCTGGACGCCGGGAACGTCCGGAAGATGTTCAAACGCATCTGCACCGCGGCCGGCGTCGGCGACGGCTGGACGCCGCGCGAGCTGCGCACCACCTTCGTCAGCCTGCTGAGCCACCGCGGCGTCAGCATCGAGGAGATCGCCCGGCTGGCCGGGCACGCCTCCACCCGTACCACCGAGATCGTCTACCGGCGCGAACTGCGACCCGTCATCACCACCGGCGCCGAGATCATGGACGAGCTCTTCACAGCAACCTAACCCCCACGCCAGCACCGGCAGCCGCCGAGGACCCGCACAAGCCAGCCGCAGACCACTGGTCACCTGACCGGAACCCACTAGCCCGGCCCGGCAGGCGATGACCATCCAGCCGATCCGACAGGCCATCACGCAACGTGATCACTCATCCGCCGCCACCAGTTCAGATCGAGTGATACACGGGTGATCATCTCCGCATATCAGGCCGAGTATGAGCGGCGGGCAATGGTGGCCGCTGCGCGGACTAGCGGCAGGCAGAGCAGCCAGTTCTGAGCGCCAGCGCCCGGCCGAGATTGCTCCTTATCTAACCTCTTAGGAGGTCGGGCAGGCTGGCGGCCGGATCGCGCGGCGTCTTGGACCTTGGGCCCTGGCCGGGGCACGGGGGTAAGACGCGTGGTGGGCCGCGGAGGAACGACATGCTGGTACTTTGTCGCCTACGCCACCACGCACAGCTGGATGCAGGCACCGCAGGCGCACAGCGGCCACGCTGGAAACGGCGGGAGAGGCGGACCGTGAGCGAATCGGGTTACGGCGCTCTGGCCGCAGATCTGTGGCCGGCCGCTGGCGATCGCCCGGCGGCGGGCAGCGAAGCTTACCGGGAATCCGCTAGCTCGCGGGAGAAGGCAGGGAGGAACAGGAATGCTCGTCACCACCACCCCCGGCATTGAGGGCCGCTCCGTGATCGAATACCTCGGCGTCGTCACCGCCCAGGGCGTGCTCGGCGTGAACGCATTCAAGGACGTGAGCGCCGGCGTGCGCAACATCTTCGGCGGCCGGGCCAAGTCCTATGAGAACGAACTGGCCGGCGGGGTCAGCGATGTGCTGGCCGAGATAGAGCAGCAGGCGGCCAAGCTGGGCGCCGATGCGGTTGTCGGGGTCGACATCGACTACGAGAGCGTAGGGGACAACATGCTGATGGTCAGCGCCTCCGGGACGGCGGTGAAGCTGGGCTAACAGCCCGGCCGGGAGCTGCTGTGGGTAGCCCTCCGCGTGCCGTAACAGCCGGTTCGGCTCGTCAGGACAGCCGGATAACAGATCGAGACCCGCGCCGAAAGGCGGATCTCGCACGGTGGCCGTGGCGAGCGATCACGACGCGGTGTGGTGGACACTCCGGAGCGTGAGTGCGCTGCCGAATACGTCGCTGCTCCCGCCAGCACGTCTGTGCTCGTGCGGTAAGCAACCCGTCATCCGATGCTGCGTGCCAGCCCTCAGGTTGCGCGAGTTTGCCCGGTACGGCCGGAGGGTCTGGGAGGTGGTTATTCCGGGCTGCCCCGCGTTAGGGTCATGCCGTGGCAGACAGCGATGACTGGCGCGTCACCATCTCCGTGAGCTATGCGCAAGCCGGACAGGCGCAGCAGTCCTTTTCCTTGCGTCAGGTAGAAGAAGACATCCGTCGCCAGGTCGGCGGTGGCATTGTCGCGGGCGCGGGGGAAGCGCAGATCTTCCTGTATGCAGGCACCGAGGCCGCCGCCGGGGACGCCGAGCGGATCGCCCGCGACGTGCTGGCCGGGCACGGCATGGCGGCGGAGTCCGCCTTGCACCGCTGGCACCCGATCGAGGAGCGGTGGGAGACCCCGGGCGTCCCGATGCCGCAGACTAAAGCCGAGCGCCAGGCGGAGCACCAGCGGCTTGTGGACGCTGAGGCCGCCGAGTCGCTGGCCACGGGTGTCGCCCAGTGGGAGGTCCGGGCAGAACTCGGCTCGCACCGCCAGGCGGTCGCACTGGCGCGCAAGCTGGAAAGCGAAGGCCGGGCGGTCGTGCGGCGCTGGAAGTTCCTCATCGTCGGGGCCAGTGACGAGGATGAAGCCCGGGAACTCGCTGGACAGATCAGGCAGGAGGCACCGGCCGATGCCGCGGTCATGGTTGAGCAGGCCGGACTGGGCTGGCCGTTCCCACCCTCCTGATTGCAGGGGTGCAGGCATGCACGCACCCTGTCTGAATGCCCACTCCTCTAACCGCTCCACGGCTCCACCCCGGCGAACCGGGCCCGGTAGAGGCTGTCACCGTGGGCACGCTCGGCAAACAGGCATACGGTCAGGGCCAGCAGCTACGCGATCTGATCAGCCAGTTCCGGGCGGAACTGGCGCGGGTGGCGCTGGCCCTGCGCCGGCCGCGAGGATCCCGCTCGCCGTCCAGGGCGGCGGACATTTGCACCGGCGCCGACAGCGGCGCGCATGTCGTCCGGCTCAGCCGTCCTGCAGGGCTTGGCTGGGGTCGCGCCTCGGGGCTGGGTGTGCTGCTAGCCCGCCGGGGCAGCCTCGTCCCCGGCGGCCTGATGGTACAGCTGCTCCACCTGCTTACCGAGGTACGGGCTGTAGGAGATGGCCGCGGTGCTGCCGCCTTC
>Ga0116218_1001939_pt1 | contig 12191 bp, 8 predicted proteins | sample Sb_taG_2_FD_88966 | JGI IMG/M metagenome (GOLD analysis project Ga0116218, IMG submission 88966) | Peat soil microbial communities from Weissenstadt, Germany - Sb_50d_5_LS metaG | ecosystem: Environmental > Terrestrial > Soil > Wetlands > Peat | place: Germany: Weissenstadt | collected 2010-09-21 | reverse complement strand
ATCATAAGCTGATCTCCTTGACGAGGGAACTAGCCTCGTCAAGAGTCAGCTTACCTTACTCTGACAAGTATGAGCTGGGGTTGCTCTTCATTGAAGAGCTTTTGGGGGTTAGGAAACGCCCTCGTAGATAGGAAAAGTAAGCGAGAGAGTCATGACCGAAACGCTCATATCGGATAAAGGTATCTCCCTGAATGAGTATCATGATTCGTGAAATTGGCCATCGAGTACGGACGAAACGAAAAGCAATTTCGTCTGTACTCGATGGCCAATTTCTACACTTTCGATATGCATGTAGGCCAGTCCAAGTAACTCTGAAAATTCAATCCAAGTAACTTTGATTACAATCCAAATAACTTTGATCAGAATCCAAGTAACTTTGAGATCCTACAAACAGCCTTGAGGCCTACACATCCAAATTCGCATTCTTTGCATGGCTCTCGATGAATCTTTTGCGAGGTGCAACCTCGTCGCCCATCAGCATGTTGAATGTCTTATCGGCCTCAACGGCCTCCTCGATGCCTACCTGCAGGATTGTGCGGCGGGCGGGATCCATGGTCGTGTCCCAGAGGGTCTCGGGATTCATTTCACCCAGACCTTTGTAACGACCGACCTCTGGCTCTTTGCCGTTGTGGGAGGCTTTGTACTCTTCGATCAGCCTGTTTCTTTCTTCATCGCTGTAGACGTAGTGTATGTTTTTGCCCATTTTGACATGGAAGAGCGGGGGTTGCGCGATGTAGAGATGTCCTTCTGTGATCAGAGGCTCCATGTAGCGGAAGAAGAAGGTTAGCAGAAGGGTGCGAATATGCGCACCGTCTACGTCAGCGTCACACATGATGACAATGCGTCCGTAGCGCAGTTTGGCCATGTTGAAGTGATCGCCAATGCCAATGCCGATAGCCGTGATGATGTTTTTCACTTCCTCGTTGGCAAGCATCTTGTCGAGGCGGGCGCGTTCCACATTCAGGATTTTCCCTCGTAGTGGCAGAATGGCCTGGAAATGGCGGTCACGACCTTGCTTGGCGCTACCGCCAGCGGAATCGCCCTCAACAAGGTAGAGTTCGCAGCGATCGGCGTTTTTCTCTGAGCAGTCGGCGAGTTTGCCGGGGAGCGTTGTGTCCAGGGCGCTTTTACGCTGGATCAGATCGCGGGCAGCACGAGCCGCTTCGCGCGCGTGAGCGGAAAGCACGCACTTGGCGATGATGGCTTTCGCCTCGCTGGGAGTCTCCTCCAGGTACTTGGTCAGCATGTCTGCCGTGATGGTCTCAACTATGGGGCGCACTTCGGCGTTGTTCAGTTTGGCTTTTGTCTGAGCCTCAAATTGTGGATTGGGAACCTTGACGCTGACCACTGCGGTCAATCCTTGCCGCACATCGTCGCCGGTCAGGTTACTGTCTTTTTCCTTGAGCAGGCCGATTTTTCGAGCATAGTCGTTCAGGGTGCGCGTGAGTGCGCTACGGAAGCCTGTAATGTGCATGCCGCCATCAGCGGTATTGATGCCGTTGGCAAAGGAAAACTCGGTGGTATTCCAGCCATCGTTATATTGTACTGCCAGTTCGACTTTCACATCGTCCAACTCGCGGACGGTGCTCACCGGACGAGCCTGTAAATGGCCACGACCCTTATTCAAGTAGCGCACGAAAGAGACCAGTCCACCCTCAAAGTAAAAGGTGACTTCGCGATCGGTGCGTTCATCACGCAAGTAAATTGTCATGCCACGATTCAGATAAGCCATTTCGCGGAAACGCTGCGCCAGGATATCAAAGTTGTAGTCGCGGGTCTCCATCACTTCCAGGTCGGGCAGAAAGGAGGTAATTGTACCTGAGTCATCCTCTTCGACGAGATCTACTTCTTCTAGAGGTGTAACGGCTATTCCACGTTCGTAACGCTGCCGATAAAGAATGCCATCGCGTTTGACATCGACCTGGCACCATTCAGAGAGTGCATTGACAACTGAAACACCTACACCGTGCAGGCCGCTGCTGATTTGATAGCCACCGCCGCCAAACTTACCTCCGGCATGGAGAATGGTCATGACCACTTCAAGTGTGGAAAGACCGGGGCGCTGGTGATGTTCCTCTATGGGGATGCCTCGTCCGTTATCTTCTATGGTGACTGAACTGTCGGCATGGATAATGATCTTCACAGTGTCGGCATACCCGGCCATCACCTCGTCGACACTGTTATCGACAACTTCAGTGATCAGGTGGTGCAGGCCGCGCTGGTCGGTTGCGCCAATGTACATGCCTGGACGCACACGGACCGCTTCAAGCCCTTCGAGAATCTGAATATTTTGCTCGCCATATTCGCCATTGCCGTTTATTTTGCCGCCGTTCCCGTTGCCTTTACCGTTCCCTAAGCTATGTTCAATAGTATTGAGTAGTGCGCCTGTATCATCGGATATTGGCTCTGTCATAATAGATTCTCTCGTTTTTGCCATAGAAACAGTACATTCCTTTTAATATAGAGGCTCTCCATATTGCCTGTGATTGCTCGCCTTCGCATTGTTGATGACTGAAAGCTCATTTCGTACATATATTCTATATTATACACTATTTACGAGTCTTTTAGAGCCATTGATGCGAACAATGAGCAGGACTTTTCAAAATTCCTATTTTCCCCTCCCCACGCTGGGAAAGAGGAAAAATGTGGGAACACCCCACACCCTGTCAAGGGTTGCAGTCCTTGAAACCCTGCTTCATTTGACTTTCGAAAAGCTCTGGAACAGGAGTCAGGTATGTGACGAAGGAGACGTCGTTGGGGTTCCTAACTACCAATTTTTATGCCACTACATTATACCACTAAACCGCTCAACAGGCAAATTGAGCCATATAAATGGATCAGTATCGATTACCGGTCATTGGGACGCCTGGTGCTCCTTGTCTATTCTGCATGACTGGCATTCCGGGCATATTCTGCATTTGGCCGGAAGCAAGGTTTGTGGCGCAGTAGGGGCAAAATGCCCAGCGCAGTTCGAGTAGTCGCTCGCACTTTGGGCAGGGCCGCTTGAGCTTTTGGCCGCAGGAGGGGCAGATCTGGAAATCTGATTCGACACGAGCATGGCAGTTGTTGCAGGTTTGGCGCTCGGTCATCTCTGCGAGGAGTGATTCTTCTTCTAGCTGGCGTTCGTAGATCTCTGCCAGTGTCTGGCGCGGGCGGAGAATCAGGTAGATGAAGAGCCCGCCGATGAAAAAGATCGCGACTAATAGGGTGGCGGCGATTTGTAGCATGAAGTCTTGCGTGCGCGCGCGTATGTCGCGGAACGTCCATACGATGAGGCTTATCCAGAAGATGACTGTAAATGCTACGAGAAATCCAACACTTACGCCTAAAACTTTACTTAATGTATCTAGCAGGGGATTGCCAGTTGCGGCAATCACAAGAAAACTATCGGCAAACACAGAATTAGTGCCCCTTTCAGCATTGACATAGCTCACTACATTATACTAGAACGAAAAAGGTATGCATTATGGATACATATAGGACTTAGAGGTACTATATTTTTTATGTATTTGACTCGCCGCCTGCGGCGGCGAAGGTTAAAAAAGGTGTTTTGTGGGGACACGCTATTGCATCTCCCAGATGCGCGGCCCCACACCCCGGCAGAGTGCTGCGGCCCTCTGCACTCCTATTGGTTCACCATCTCCGTAGGACACCAAACGTGGACGGTTAGCCAATCAAGGACGGGGGCAAGCCCCGTCCCTACTATACACGGAGATACCGCAAGTCGTCTCGTACATAGTAGGGGCGTACCCTTGCGGTCGCCCTCGGGGTGGTTATTCGAATAATACTGTTACAATTTCTCCTGGACGCAGGTCGATGTGTAGGGGTACCTGTTGTGAGTGCCCGATTGGTTCCTCGTTTAAGTTTGTCACAAAAGCTTGCGTACAGGCAAGCCTGGGTCGGATGGTGGCTTGAACGGCATGGCTCAGGGGGTTGTAGATGCGTACAATCACTCCGTTGCCTGTTTCGCTTTGCTTGATTGCACTGACTACCAGTGCAGGTGGCTCGACTTCGATCAGTGTAGATTGTGAGGGGAGTAGGCCCTCGTGCTGTTCGGTTACGAGTGCGCGTACGGGTGTATTGAACGCCTGGGCCTGGCGTAGGACAAGCGCTTCTTCTGCTTCCCAATCACCACTGTGGGGTACGAGCGCGTAGTCAAATTCGTGGTGACCGAGGCACTGAGCTTCAGGTGTCAATTCTTGAGGACCAGCGTCTCCTTTACGGGTTGACAGATCACCGCGTGAAAGCCATTCCACGCAGCGTAGAAGCGTTACTGCTACTGCCAACTGTCCCGATTCGCCGGAAATGATCTCATACTCGGGTAAGCCGCGATTGAGCACTCCCAAGCCGATTGTGCCGTTACTGGCATCAACAAATCGTTTCTGTGGAAAGGTGTTGACCGGCTCTTCGATCCATTCCGCGACATCCGCGGGACGTGGTGCGGCAATTGGTCGCACGCGAACTTCGAACGTGCCTTCGGCGGCGGCGGTCTGAATTGGATAGGGTAGAGGAAATGTCACGCGTAGCCGGTGATCTTTGGCCGAATTTTCGACACTTGTATGCATGTCGATACGACGTACTCCAGGTGTCAGTATTATCTCGCTGACGATGGAGTAATCGGTCATCTGAGCGCTGCGCTCATTGCGCGCCGGTGAGCAGGCAGCTGGCAATGACCAGGTGCCACTGATACGCAGGATTGAGCGTACAGGTCCAGAGCTAAGCAGTTCGATTTTTGGCGGTGCTTTGGGTTTACTGATAAGCAGATCGTGCTCAGGGGGACAGTAGTTATACAGATCGCCAATGTCGCCGCCATCTACAAAGCGGTTCAGGCCTGTAAAAACGGCGTGGGTTTGCCTGTCGGTAATTGTCAGCGTCCCATCTTCCTGGTTCGCTTCGACGGTGTAGAACTCGTTTTCTATGGAGAGATGTGACGTGATTTCACTCTGGCCTGCTGCAAGAGTGTCTGCTGGTACAGGTGGCATTTCATCTTGCAAACCATAGGGATAAATCCAGAATGTTTTCAATCCATAGGCGGGGAGATCGGCAGCAACGAAGTCGATGGTCTGCCGCGCCTCGTCTACCGCTGTAAACTCAAGCATGTTGATATCTTCACGCTGCAGGAGATCCAGCACCTTTCGTTCAGCGGCGTACAGCTCCTGTGTATCGAGGGTGGTATTTCCTGAGCGAGTGAGCATCACTTCAATCGATACTATCCCTGGTTGGTGTCCCTCTTCTATGGTGACACGCGTAATCTCGTAGCCTGTTTCAGCCTGACCCAGCATACCGCCAAGTGTTGTCTGAGCCAGATGGATGAAATCACCGGGAGCCTGTTCGCCCATTAAGGCAACCGCTGCTGCGATCATATCGCGAGCAAATGGCATTGAGCCGAGTTCCTGCCGCCAGCGATTGACGACGCGCAAAGGCATGCGTACACCCTGCTCATCAACAATCACAGCCTGGTTTAATGAGCCTGGCAGTTGGGTGAGGATTTGCACTGCTTCTGTTCGCGGTCCCGGTGCGGGGTTGAAGACAACAATTGGAGTGGCATCGCGATCTTTATGCGGCTGATTGCTGTTCGCGTTAATCGTTGCGCGCGTATCAGTTACGGAAGCAAGATGTTGCAAAGCCTGGGCGACCAGGTTCTCACCAATCTGCTGGCTCTGCGCGAAACGCACGCTATTTTCACGATGTACCTGGTCAATACTACAGCCGCAAATGCTATCGTGTGGATGGTTTTGTAACAGATATTTCCAGGTCAGTCTGACGAACCCCTTGGGATAAGGCGCTCCCAGCTTCCATGCCCAGACTGTAAGGGGTTCTACCCATCGTTCGAGCAGGTGTTCCGTTGCCGCATTTTGCTGCTTTATCCACATGCGAGTTGAGAGGACGGAGGGTAGCAAATGCGATAACTGGCTACTGCGCATCTCACCACTGAGTACCTGTAAAGATGTGCCAGAAGCATGTTCAATCTGCTGCTGAACAGCCTCGATGTATTGAGGAAGCGTGCCCATACGAACATGAATGCTGTCGATATGTTTGACCTGTCCAGCGATTTCGAGAGGCCTATACTGTGTGAACAGCTTTTCGCGCTCGGGGTCGATGTGCGACAGTAGTGTATTAGCGGTCTCGATTGTCTTTGGTAACCCTTCTTGCGGTTCTAAATGGTCTGATCCATTCATGAAAAGCAGGGTATTAGTAGTTGCCATGGGCAAAAGAGGAGCTGCCAGCAATTCAACTCGAGTTGCAAACTCTTCGGGATCGAGTGGCATGTCACGTGCATTGGAATAACCCATAGGACTTGCCAGAAAAATCACCAGCACTTGCGTGCCATCTGGCGCCGCCCAAAAGAACTCGCTTTTGTGCGCTTCAGCACCAACACCACGCCAGAAAACTGCGTTGTCGATGCCAAATCCGCGTAGAATTTGCGGTAATTGCGCGATATGACCAAAGCAATCGGGCACATATCCCGCCCGCATTTGCCCACCAAATTCAGCCGCCTGGTGCAAGCCGATCTGTAAATTTCGCACAAGTGACTCACCGCTTACAAGAAACTCATCGGGCTGCAAGTACCAGGGGCCGACCTGTATGCGCCCCGAGCGGATATAGTTCTTCAGCCGCTCTGCCTGCTCTGGCCTCACCTCCAGATAATCATCGAGTACGATTGTCTGGCCGTCAAGCATGAAGTGGGTAAACGTGGGATCGTGGTCAAGAATGTCGAGCAACCTGTCGATTGCGTGTACCAAACGAATGCGAAACTGATGAAATGTCTGATACCACTCGCGGTCCCAATGTGTATGAGGAACAAGGATGATGTTGAGTTGCCCGGTCATAAAACCTCTTTAGAGAGATAGAAAGGAGAACCTGAAAATCGAAGCCAAAAAACCTGCCTTGTGCTTTCTGAAAACGAGTAGGCTCCGTCTCACTTTCTGCTGTTGTGAACTGCGTCCGATAGCACAAGATAGATGTTGTGCGGTGGACTTATTATAACGGATAAATGCCTGGGATACAAGCTCACGATTCCGTCGTTCCGTCGGGTAAAACGTTACGAAGCTGGTACACTTCCATCATCGCTCTGGAACATTTTGATTTGATTTGACATGGGGATCTCATTTTTTCGGCTTGAGCGTGGAGACCGAGATATCATAGATGAGCTGTCGCAGCCAGTGGACAAACTGTTCAGGCGTAGAGGGCCGCTCCTGCTCCAGCCACCAGCCGAGCGCGCTACATCCAGCCGAGGCAATAGTGGTGATCTTCAGATCGAGCGGCGGTGTATCGGGATCAGATGCGGCTTCGGGAAACGCCTGATGGAAGTACGCAAGAACACGCTGCTGCGTCTGCTGGCGAAAGCGCTGGCTCAAAAAGGCGTCCGCCTGCGCACCCAGCATCACGCGGTAAAAGTCGGGAAACTGTTGAATCTGCTTGCATAGCTCGATGTGTCCTTCATGACGACCTTCCCCTATGATCCCTCCCTCCTCCTCTAACACCTCGTAGATCTCATTGAGATGCTGTTCGAGCAGATCGTATTTATCAAGGTAGTGGCGATAAAACGTCGAGCGGTTCACCATTGCACGCTTGGTAATATCACGCACGGTGAGGGCCGCGAACCCTTTCTCCACAGTCCCCTCAATCAACGCTTGCTGAAGCAGTTTGCGCGTGCGACGAACCCTCAGATCTTCAACGCCATCGAGTTTTTGCATCACTTTCCTCTCCCCTGTTGCATAGGCAACACGTTCCGTTCCATTGCTGATTGACGCTCATTGTACCATCGGTTACGCTTTTTTTGCAACGGCGCGTTGGCTCTGCGCCGCTTTTGAGGAACAATCTCAAGTAGAGAAAGAGAAGGAGAGAGAAAGAACTATGGATATACTCGTCTATGGGGCAGGTGTTATTGGCAGTGTCTATGCTGCCAGACTAAAGGCGGCGGGATACAATGTATCGCTGCTGGCGCGCGGGCAACGGGCGGTATCATTGCGTACACATGGTATTCAGCTTGAAAATGCATCCACCGGAAAAAAGACGACAACCCAGGTGGCTGTCGTTGAACAACTGGCTCCAACCGATAGATACGATGTTGTCATCGTGACCGTACGACTCGACCAGCTTCATTCTATCTTACCCGTCCTCGCAGCCAATCATGAGATTCCCACCCTGCTATTTCTGCTCAGCAATCCGGCTGGCCTGCGGCAATTTGAGGAGCTTGATCCGCAGCGCATTGTTCCTGGTTTCCCAGCCGTTGGTGGTGTACGTAAAGGAGATGTCGTGCATTATATCCCCCTTCGCCAGGTGCCGACGATGCTGGGCGAAGCTGATGGCAGTGTGACGCCACGCCTTCACCAGCTCGCGGCTCTGTTCAAACAGGCTGGCTTCACCGTGAAGCTGAGTCCCGACATGCAAGCGTGGTTGAAAATCCACGCGATCACGGACATGGGCATCATCGCAGCCGTCAGGATGACGGGGGGAAGCACGCAGCTTGCGCGGTCGCGTCGCAAAGTTGTGATGCTGGTGCAGGCCATTCGTGAAGGGCTGCTGGCCCTGCGAGCGCTGGGCACGCCCCTGGCGCCCTTCTATCTGACCGTGCTCTTTCTCTGGCTCCCTCGCTGGCTGACTGTCATCCTCATGCAAGCTGTGCTGCGCACGCGGCTTTCCGTGCTTGGGATTGACGCTCATCTCGGTGACGACATTGAAGAGATACGTCAGATGGCACGGGAGATCATGGCGCAACTGCGCTCCTCGCCACTCGACACACCGACTCTGAATCGCCTGATGCTGGTATTAGAGTAGACAACCCACTTTGATGGCTCCATGACGGAAGCACTCATTCATGGGATGAGTGTGCAGTATGATATTGATGCCGAGAAGGTCTATATGGCAGGGTACACAAAACGAAACAGGCTGTCCCAGCGATGTTTTTTTCGGAGGTAGTCGGGATCAATGCTCGTGATCCAATGTTTGGCTCGTTTGGGTTTACACTAGCTCGATCTTGAGCGATACTAAACGAATATGGGGGGCTTCCGCTCTTCTTGAGTTTTTCTGACAGTAGCAGCGCCTCTCTGCTTTCTCAATCTCCAGCATCCGATTGTTGGTGGAACCCGGCACAGCAATGAATTTGACAACCCGGCTATTTGCTGATACCATCTCAAGAGTGTCAAAAAGTGTCAAATCGCTTCATAACAGAACTCTGAGGATTGGCAACATGGACTTGTGTGGCGGCGGCTCTTGTGTTACACTAAGTGGCAAGAATATTTGTTCTAATATGGAGGTTACCAATGGCTCGAGGTAGTAGCTACGGAGATAATTCGTCTTTGCCATCAACCTCAGTTACTCCTCAAACGTATATACCCAGGCGTGCTACACGTGAACTTCCTGCCGTTCAGGACGAGCAGTTTGAGACGGAAGAAGTTCCTGTGAGGCGAACTGGTGGTTTACCCTCTACACAGTATTACGTGGAAGAACATCCTCTTACCCGGCATCGCATATGGCTGAATCCGATGCTCATCTGTATGGTTGTGATTGTGGTTGGGTCATTGGTAATTATTAGCGCCGCACTCTACCAGAGGCCAGGACCTTCTCAGCTTGTCAACGACACAAATGTGCAATCTATCCCAATCCAGGTAGGTGGTTCTGTAGCCGTATTCTATACATGGCAGAACAGTAATGGACCTATAGTGAATAAAAAGCCGATTCCGCTTCACAACGGTCCCTATTCCGTTTTAGGTAAACCCACTATCAGTGCGAGTTTTATCAATCAGGTACTGGCAAGTTATCATTCTCCAGCCGCGGGCAAAGGGCAGACGCTTTATGATTTGGGCGTGAAATATGGCATTGATCCAGTTTTTGCCCTGGCATTCTTTATGCACGAAAGCCTTTTTGGTACAACAGGTGAAGCTCGGGCCACACTATCGCTTGGCAATTCGCGCTGCATTCCAACCAGGCCATGTATAGACCAGAACAGAGGTGGCTATGCACAAATGTATAGTTGGGAAGATGGTTTTGATCAGTTTTACAAACTGATTCGCAATCTGTATGTTGCTCAATGGGGACTTGTCACTATCGATCAAATCATCCCTACATATGCGCCTAATAGCGATGGCAATAACGAACAAGAATACATCGCGACATTGAAGTACGAGATCGATAGCTGGCGTGCGGGTATTCTTAGACCGTAATCAATCCTTGTTCTAATGCCTTACTCAAAGCCTCGGTACGGCCAGAAACATTCAACTTTTGATAAATGTTAGCCAGGTGAAAGTTTACCGTACGTTCGCTCACAATTAATCGCGCGGCAATCTCTTTGTTACGCAATCCTCTTGCTAATAAGCTTAATACTTCCTGTTCTCTAGCCGTTAGAGCTTCGTGGCTGAAGTTTCCCTGTGCCTGTTTGCCAAAACGCGAAATGAGTCGACCCGCGATTTGCGGTTGCACCAGTACCTCGCCCCGAGCCACTGTGCGTACTGCTTGAGCCAATTCATTAGCTGCAATATCCTTGAGCACATAGCCGTCAGCCCCTGCTCGTAGCGTTTCATACAGAAAATCTTCGCGATCCAGGGACGAAAGAAGCAGAACACGTGTATCTGGATTGAGTTGTTTTATCTGGCGCAGCGCTTCAAGGCTTTGTCCATTGGGAAGGAGCGCATCCATGATGACAACCTGAGGACCCAGTTCCATTGTCTCGCTGACGGCCTGCACTCCATCAGTTGCTTCTCCGACTACAGCAATATCTTGAGAGCCTTCTAACAAGCGTCGCAGACCAGCCCTTGTGACTGCCTGTGCATCCACAACCAGCACCCTTGTAGCAGTCGTACCCTCAGCATCGAGTACCTCTTGCTTTTGTGCGCTTGTGGTCCTCTCTGCAGGTGGGATGTTTGTCTCTGTATGAATATGATGAATATATGGTACGCGAGCCTTTACCTGAGTACCTTGCTCGATGCTGCTCTTGATCTCGATGAATCCTCCAAGATGTTCAATACGTTTTTGCAGGTGCGCTTGAAGATTACCATGCGTAGCAAACCGTCCGCCTTCATCAGGTGAAATGAATGGTGGCGCGGCAACCCGATTAGTGATATCAGGACTCGCATCGCTAGACTCTGGTGGAACACCATCATCCTCGATACTAATCTGGACTTCATCGCGTGCATAGCTTAAGGCAAAACGCAGCTTACGTGTATTTGTATGGCGCTGCACGTCATCCAGCGCTTCCTGAGTTATGCGAAATAGCAAATTCTCGATGTTACTGCTTAACGGCCGTTCTTCACCTGAGAAATTAATTCGGCTTGAGAGTCCCAATGCTTCAGCTGTCTCTTCAACAGCGCGTGTCAGTGCCTCTGCCAGTGACACGCCGCTTAATTCCGCCATAGGTACATCATCACTCACGGCACGGACCTCGTAAAGCATGTCTCTTGTCATCTGCTCAAGGATTGCCAGGCCATTACGAATAGCATCCATATCTGGTATTTGATAGGTAAGAGGCTCATCTATTCCATCAAGCGTATCTTTATGTACAAGCATCTGTAGCGCGTTCAGTTGAATCATCATCGCGCTTAATGTCTGTATAAGATGGGCATGATCAGTTTGTTGTGTAGGATCATCGAGGCCCATAAGTTTTCTCCAGGTTCTTTTTTAGCAGGTTGATGAACTATATTATGCCACATATTTTTTAATGCACCGCTTCAAGGGTTAGTTTCCCATCAATTGCGTCGATTTCCAAAGTATCACCATCCCGCATCGATCCATCAAGGAGCGCACGCGCAATACGGTTTTCAACTTCTTTCTGAATGATGCGCTTCAGCGGGCGCGCGCCAAATTGCGGGTCGTATCCCATGTTTGCCAATAGCTCTCTGGCTGTATCGCTCAGGTGTAGAGTGATATGGCGTTCGGCCAGGCGAGGGCGCAGGCGATTTACCTGTATGTCGACAATGTTCATCATCTGGGAGCGAGTGATCTGGTGGAACACAATCACTTCGTCAATGCGGTTGATGAACTCGGGTCGAAAGCCTTCCTCACGCAAGCGCTGTCGCACCGTACGTTGGATCTCGTCTTCATCCATGCCATCGAATTCGTGTAGCCATGTAGTTCCCACGTTACTTGTCATAATGATGACCGTATTTTTGAAATCGACGGTGCGACCCTGACCATCTGTCAAGCGACCATCGTCGAGTATTTGTAGCAGGACATTGAAAACTTCGGGCGCGGCT
>Ga0116218_1001938_pt1 | contig 12200 bp, 9 predicted proteins | sample Sb_taG_2_FD_88966 | JGI IMG/M metagenome (GOLD analysis project Ga0116218, IMG submission 88966) | Peat soil microbial communities from Weissenstadt, Germany - Sb_50d_5_LS metaG | ecosystem: Environmental > Terrestrial > Soil > Wetlands > Peat | place: Germany: Weissenstadt | collected 2010-09-21 | reverse complement strand
GAGGACTTCCACAGCCGCTTTCTCGAAGAAAAGCCCATCGCGATGCACGAATTGCTCTATCCGCTTGCCCAGGGCTATGACTCGGTCGCTCTCGAAGCTGACATCGAACTTGGCGGCACCGACCAGAAATTCAACCTGCTGGTCGGCCGCGAACTGCAGCGCGGCTACGGCCAGGAAGCACAGGTCGTCCTGACCACGCCCATTCTGGAGGGCCTGGACGGCGTTCAGAAGATGTCAAAGTCGCTGGGCAACGCCATTGGCATCCTGGAGCCACCGCTGGAGATGTACGGCAAGATCATGTCAATCTCCGACCAAATGATGTGGCGATACTATGAGCTGCTGACGGATGTGCAGGTGGCGGAGATCGAGAAGATGAAGCGCGACGCCCATCCCATGCAAGCCAAGAAAGACTTGGCGCGGCGGATTGTGGCGGATTTCCACTCAGGGGAAGCGGCAGCGAAGGCCGGGGAGGACTGGGCTAAGCAGTTCCAGAAGGATGAGGTGCCGGAGGACGTGGAGGAAGTCAGGGTGCAGCTTGCCGACGTCGCGTGGCAGTGGGAGCCAGGAACTATCGTCGGTGGCAAAGACTACCCCGCCAAGATTCGTCTCGATCGGCTTCTGGTCAAGAGCGGCTTAGCAGAGTCGAGTTCGGCAGCCGGACGGAAAATCAAAGAGGGCGCGGTCCGGGTTAACGGTGAGATAGCAGAAGGTGTAGCCTGCTTGTTCGATCATCCGCCGGACAAGCTCACGCTTAGGGTCGGTAAACGCGTGAAGATTGCCGTCATTTGCAACGATCCCCTGTCATCCTGAGCGCAGCAGCACGATTCGCTTCGCGAATCGTGCCGCGGAGTCGAAGGACCTGCTGTTCGCCGGTGCCGAAGCAATCGTCGCAGGGTATTCTCCCCCCGAACCCAACATCGCAATCAGAATTCCCGGTCACACCGCCGCAGCACACGCCCAGTAGGGATCTTTCGACTGCGCACTGGCTTTCGCAAGCGAAAGCCATCGCTCCGCTCAAGATGACAATGCAAGGGTGCTCACGTGGGGACAGCCGCCTAAGCCCACCCTGAGCGCAGTTGAAGGGGCTGTCCGGGCGAGCGAAGCCCGCTTTTCACTAGCCTTGTCGTCCTGAGCGCAGCGGAACGATTCGCTTCGCGAATCGTTCCGCGGAGTCGAAGGACCCGCTGTTCGCCGGTGCCGAAGCAATCGTCGCAGGGTATTCTCCCCACGAACCCAACTTCGCAATCAGAATTCCCGGTCACACCGCCGCAGCACACGCCCAGTAGGGATCTTTCGACTGCGCACTGGCTTTCGCAAGCGAAAGCCATCGCTCCGCTCAAGATGACAGGGAAATGGGAGCCCTTGGACCATCATCCCTTGCGCTTCCCACTCTCCCCTGACAGAATCTTGCTGCTCTCGTGCTGCCCATGTCCATGCGCGCCGCTGCCATCTTCGGGCTGGGATCTTCCACAAAAGACCTGAAGCCGTTCCAGACGAACTCAGACGCGACTTGGCTCATCGGTCTGCCGGGAAAGTCAGATCAGGCGGACGCGGTTCTGATTTTCGGTGGTGACGGCACGGTTCACCGCTATCTGGCGCAACTGGTCAAGCTGCAACTTCCTTTGCTGGTGGTCCCCTGCGGCAGCGGAAATGATTTCGCGCGAGCCCTGAATCTGCGCTGCGTTCGGGATTCTGTGGGGGCGTGGCGCAAATTTGTATCCGGCGGCCGGAATGTGCGGACGATTGATCTAGGTGTGATTACAGCGACTGGCCAGCAAGACATGGGCGAGGCGACCCACAGGCACTACTTTTGCTGCGTGGGCGGTGTTGGCCTGGACAGCGAAATTGCCCGGCGGGCCAATAAGCTGCCACGCTGGCTTCGCGGCCACGGCGGATACGTGCTCAGCTTGCCGCCGGCGCTTTTCCAGTTCGCGCCAGTTTCTACAACCATCTCCATCCCGGACGCCGAGAACCAGGATTCGTTTGTGGCACGCAACAAGAAGCAAACCGTGGTAGCGGCTTTCGCCAATGCGCCGTCCTATGGCGGAGGAATGAAGATCGCGCCCCAGGCCGAACTCGATGATGGCAAGCTGGAAATCTGTGTCATTAGCGACATCGACAAATTCAAGCTGTTCTGCCTGTTTCCCACGGTGTATTTCGGACGGCACCTTAGTATCCCGCAGGTGGAGTATTTTCAAACGGAGCGGTTGCGGCTGGAAACCGAGAGGCCGCTGGATGTCTATGCGGATGGCGAGTATGTGTGCCGCACGCCGATCGAAGTGAGCGTAGCCCGGGGAGCGTTGCGCGCAGTTGTGCCATGACCGCCGGGCCTTCTCAGGCCGCCGATCACAAGCGGCCGGCAATGGTGCGCGCCATTTGCTCCGCTGCCTCGATACTGACGCCAGCGACGCGCAGGTCAATGTTGACCATCACGTCGCCCTTACGCATCATCAGGCCCGAGCCGCCCGGGTCAAGGTAGGCTTCATCACCGATCCCTTGAAGCGTCTGCATGGTCTGCATGCCGCCGGCGACCATCTTCATGGCGCCACGGGCTAACCCCATCGTCATACCGGCGCCCTCCCAGGTGTACTCGATGGCCAGAGTGCGGTTGCCGCCGGGGCCGTAGTGGTATTGGCAGGTGTTGCCCATCTCTTCGGCGTTCTCCACCGGCTCGTGCAGAATGCGCGCGGCCTCACTGGCGGAGAGCATGGCGCAGGGTTGTCTGCTCCCGGTGTAGGCAGGAGCGCTAGCGCCCATCTGCTGCGAGAATTCATGGGCTTTTTTCTTGACCCGGTAGGCGACGTAAAAGCAGCTTCCCGCAGCCAGCAGCATCAGGAACACAAACACCGCCACCACAATCAGAATGACCTTCAGCAAGGTGCTGCTGCCTTGGGAAGCCGCGGGAGGCGCCGGCGGCGGAGGGACGGCTGCACCGCTTGGAGCGGCGGGGACAGGCGCGGGACCGGGGGCGGCGACGCTGGGAGCGGCGGCGCCTGCTATCGGCGCACCGCACTTGGAACAGAATTTCACGCCCGGGCCCACGGGAGTTCCACATTGCACGCAGAATCCAGCCATATCTCACCTCCGGAAGCAGGCCGAATATTACGCAGGTTTTTGCCTCGGGTCAAGATTCTTGAGCCAGCCAACGCTCATGTGGGGGCGGCTGTCCCCGCGTGAGTACTCTTTCTCCCCTGCAGTGCTAAACTACCTCACGGTATGGCTGAAAATGGTCGTTCCCGCACGCTGCTCTGGATCGTGATCGGCGGAGGAGCTTTCTTCCTCTTTGTGCTGGCGGTATTTACGCTGGTGTATCTGACCCTGCACGCGGGCGGTGAGTCAGCCTCGCTGCACGGCTTCGGAGACAAGATTGGCGTGGTGGACCTGGAAGGCGTCATCCTGGATCCAGCCATTGTGGTGCCGCAGCTCAAGAAATTCGGTGATGACGATTCCATCAAAGCCATCATCCTGCATGTGAATTCGCCGGGCGGGGGAGCGGCTGCCTCAGAGGAGATTTATCGGGCAGTGAAGCGCATTCGCGACGAGAAGAAAAAGCGCATCGTCTCCTCTATCAGCACCGTCGGCGCCAGCGGCGCGTATTACGTGTCCTGCGGTACCAACAAGATTTTTGCCGACAACGGTAGCATTGTGGGCTCGATTGGCGTGATTGCCGAGTGGGTCAACTACGGCGATCTGATGCGCTGGGCCAAGCTGAAACAGGAAATTTTGACGGTCGGAGAATTCAAGGATACGGGTGATCCCACGCGGGACATGACCCCGGCCGAGAGAGCATACATGCAGTCCTTGATCGACAACATGTACGGCCAGTTTGTGCAGGCGGTGGCGGACGGGCGGCACGCGAAAGTGGAGGACATCAGAGCCATCGCGAATGGCAGAGTGTGGACGGGCCAGGAGGCACTGTCCCTGCATTTGATTGATCAAGTGGGCGACTTCCAGGTTGCGGTGGACGACACCGCCAAGTCGGTCGGTATCAAGGGCGAACCGGTGCTGGTGCATTCAGAAAAAGAACGCAAGACTCTGTATGACCTGCTGTTCGGTGACGTATCTCAGTGGCTGCCCACGCGGGAAAAACTGCTGGAACAGCAGGTGGGGTTCTATTATCTGTGGAAGTGAGGGACTGCGGCACTGTGTTGGGGTGGTAAGGTCGGGCGCGCATCGCAGTGAAACTTTCCAGCCCGCCCCGTGATCATCGCTCGGCGCGGGCCGGAAAACTAAGCTTACGGCGTGATCTCATACACGGTGCCCGCGCCATAGGCGCCACCAGCAACTGTTATCCCGTAGATGTTTCCAGCGGAATCGGAGATCAAGGCGGCCGCCGGATTCGCCCCGTCACTCCCGCTGAAGGTGTAAAAGGCATTTTCTGTCCAGGTCCCGTTTTGGTTCGGCGTCAGTTTGAACACGACACCGTATCCGTACGCGCCGCCAGACCGTGCCGGGCCGTAGAGGTTGCCCGCTGCGTCGAAGATCATTCTGCCCGTACTGTTGCCTCCGTCTTGGAGGCCCTTGAACTGGTGCAGCACTTGGTAAGTCCACTTGTCTCCAGCGCCGGGCGCCAACTTAAAGACGAGGCCGTATCCGTGGGCGCCCTGGTACTCCGTCGCGCCATACAGATTGCCTTGCCCATCAAAGACCAGGCCCCCCACCGAGGGGTCCGCTCCCCCTTTCCCGCCACTGAACAGGTGGATTACTTTGTACGTCCATCCGCCGCCCGAAGTTGGTGTTAGCTGGAAGACAGTGCCGCAGTCCCTGCTTCCTGGGTTGCAGAACTTGCCAGCGTTGCGAGTTGTGGCGTAGTAAGCGCCAGCAGCGTCGGGAGTAAAGCCGACCCAAGGCGCGCAGGCGGGCGGCCGGCCCCCGAATTGGTGAATCACGTGGTAAGTCCAGTGGTTGTTGGAGCCGGGTGTCATTTTGAAAACCGTGCCACATCCATAAGCGCCGCCGGCTGCTACGGTGTCGTAGAGATTCCCCGCCGCATCGAATATCGGGTTGGCGTGGGGATACGCCCCATCGCTTTTGTCGGTGAACTGATGCAGCACGCTTTCCGCCCAGGTTCCATCCAAGTTCGGGCTCAGTTCAAAGAGATTGCCGCCGCCGTATTCACCGCCGCCGAGAGTCCCACCGTAGAGATTGTTCGCCGTGTCAAAAGCGAGCGCGCCCCACTCGGGGTTGGCCCCGTCGTTTCCGCCCGTAAAGCTATAAAGCACGCTTTCCGTCCAGCTTCCGTGCGGGTTCGGCGTAAGCTCGAAGACAGTGCCATATCCATAAACCCCACCCTTGAACGTTGTGCCGTAGAGATTGCCGGAATTGTCGAGGATGAGGTCCGCATACGGCGTGCTGCCGTCCGACCCTCCCGTGAACGAGTAGAGCACCTTCTCCGTGGCCGCCGCCCGCGCGCCGGGCGCCAGGATTAAAGCGACCATCAGCGTGACTGTCATGACCGCCAGAACCCTGCACACGGCGGCCCAAAATCGATTCTTGTTCCTATTCATGATTGCCTCCCGCCACCTCGCGTGGCGCGTTGTGATTCGTTGCGGTGCTGATTCGCATAAAAGCCAGACCGGCCACTCGGCGCCGAGTACTTAAGGCCGAGTGGCCGGAGGACGAGTTACTTTATGTACTCAAACACAACGCCACAGCAACCGCTGCCCCACCCGTCAAACGCCGTGCCGTAGAGGTTTCCTGCGGCGTCGAACACGACTGGAGCGTTACTATCGAATCCGTCCCGGGGAGGGCCCTCGAACCAATGAGGCACATACTTTTTCCATAACCACCGACGCGGAGCCAGCTTGAACAACTGGCCGCCACCTCCATGGGTATTGATGCCCGCGCTCGTTGTGCCGCACAGGTTTCCGGCTGTGTCGAGGACGACGCCGCCGACAGGATAAGCTCCATCCTGGTTGCCCTGGAACATATAGAGCACGTGCTCGTACCATTTGCCCTTTGCACCAAGCGTCAACTTGAAAACGTTGCCAAGGCCTATGTAGGGTTCCTCATTTGAATTACCGTAGAGGCGGCCGGCCGAATCGAATATCAGAGTGCCGGTCGGAGTCGCTCCGTCTTTGCCGCCCGTGAAGGAACGCAGCACACTCTCGGTCCAGGTTCCGTCCGAATTCGGCGTCAGCTTGTACACCACTCCGAAGCCGGAACCGCCGCCGACCGCAGCTGTGCCATACAAATTGCCGGGTGGGTCGAAGGTCAGGTTCCCGACCTGCGGAATGCTCCCGTCCTGGCCGCCCGTGAAGGTATGGAGCACACTCTCGGTCCAGGTTCCGTCCGAATTCGGCGTCAGCTTGTACACCACTCCGTCGGCAGAGGCGCCGCCATAAGACGTGGCGCCATACAGATTGCCGCTGGGGTCGAAGATCAGTCCCGCCTCAGGGTTGGCTCCATCGCTACCGCCGGTGAAACTATAAAGCACGCTTTCGGTCCATGTTCCGCCGGAGCTCGGCGACAACTGGAAGACGGTGCCAGCTGAGGAAGCGCCACCAGAATATGTGGTGCCATACAGATTGCCCTTGGCATCGAAGGTCACCCCGGCGTAGGGAGTGGCTCCGTCGGTGCCACCGGCGAAACTATAGAGCAAGCTTTCGGTCCAGCTTCCGTCGGAGTTCTTCGTCAGCTTGAAAACGGTGCCATCTCCTGATGGGCCGCCTGCCGTAGCGGTGCCGTAAAGATTGCCAGAAGTATCGAGGATGAGGCCCGCATACGGCTGGCTGCCGTCGGTACCGCCGGCGAAGTTATAGAGAATTTTGTACTTGCCCTTCGCCGAGGCGCCGGGCGCCAGGATTAAAGCCATGATGAGCGTTACCGTCACGACCGCCAGAACCTTGCACACGGCGGCCCAAAATCGATTCTTGTTCCTATTCATGATTGCCTCCCGCCACCTCGCGTGGCACGTTATGATTTCGTTGCGGTCTAGGTTTTCCGGCGGCCGGAGAGCGATGACAAGTGCAAGGACTCGGGTTGGGGGAAAGCCCGCTATGTTCCCGAGTTGCCTTGATTTGGGCCCGATTGCTGGAGAGGAAGGACTCGGAGCCTCAAAGCGACGCTACGCCAGCCCTGTTAGCAGCACAAGGAAAAGGATCACACATCCGTGTGATTAGAGGGCCACTGCCGAGTGGCTCGCACATCCGTCCCGCGACCCGTCAGTGTGCAGTCGAACTTGGCAGTCCGGCACCGCTAGTTCGTCCCCGGACAGAAGGCCGGAAACGCTCCCCGTGATTCCTTGAAAATCGGCGATGACGAGTGCGAGATACGAGTTTGGTTCGCCAATCTGCGGCGCGGCTGAACAGGCTACGGAAAACCCATTTTCTGAGACCACAATTTCCCCCAGCGGCTGAAGCCGTCCCCGATTCTGCTGCGCTTACGGCGCGGCTCGAAGCCGCGCCCGTTCAAAACGCGAGCGAACTCCGAGTTTTTCCGTACGCTGTGAAGTTGTGCCAAGCCCAAAGCGCCCGCGGTTCAGGTAACCATGAACTGCCGGCGCAAGAAACTGTAAACCCCTTTGATTGATGCAGTTTTCATCACCGATTGTGCGCTGTGGCATATTTACACACGGCTCAGGTCACGATGCTAAGTGACTCAGATCACAGCAGATATCTTTTCGGGAGCAGAGAATCTCATCAGTAGCGGCAAGACGCTGCGGAGTTTCTTTACAGCTCGCAAACTCATACGGAGAGGAAAGCAATCATGAAGATGACGAAGCTTGCAATTCTGGTGCTGACCATCGCGGTGGCACTGTTCATTCTGCTCCCCAGCCTATCCTGGGCCGATGACGGGGCAAGCATCTACAAAACGAAGTGCTCGGCCTGCCACGGTGTGGACGGCGCCGGCAAGCCTGCGGCTAAGATCCCAAGCTTGGTTTCCGACGAGGCCAAGGCAAAGTCGGATGCGGATCTGACCGACATGATCGCCAACGGTGGGCCCAGCAAGAAAGCGATGCATGCCTTCGCCAGCAAGGGCCTGACCTCCGACCAGATCAAGGCCGTGGTGTCCGCAGTTCGCGACCTGCAGAAGAAATAGATTGGCGGTTCCTGACGCGCTGGGTCCGCTGTCGCGCGGTACGAGTGTCGGCCAGCGGCCCCAGAGAGCGCGAGGGTGAGTTATGAAAATGCCCGGCGCAATTCGGCGGATGGAACGGAAAACCGGCCGATCCGTAGCCGGCCGGGAATCCCCTAGGTTTGTCTTTCCTACAGGAACAGCCCAACCGGGTCGGGGTATCCAACTCCCCGGACCCGGTTTTTTATTTTCCACCGCTGATCCCAGGTTTTTTTGCACCATTCCCCGGTCGATTTCGAGGGAGTCCCACGTGCCTTCTTTGTTTGTGCCGCAGGAGCGGAAATCCTACCTGGAAGCGGCGAGGAGACAATTCCATGAGTAAGGCTCTGCTGTACGACGCGACCATCTGCATCGGCTGCAAACAATGTGAGGTGGGTTGCGCCGAACAAAACAAGCTCCGCTACGACGATAGCGTGGCCGCCGAAGAGCGGCAGTCCGAGCACAAGTTCACTTGCGTGCTGACCAAAGGCGATAAGTTCATGCGCCGTTTGTGCATGAACTGCCAGGAACCCGCCTGCGCATCGGTGTGTCCGGTGGGCGCGCTCACGAAAACGGCCGCAGGTCCCGTCACCTACGACGCCGGGAAATGCATGGGCTGCCGCTACTGCATGGTGGCGTGTCCCTTCAGCGTTCCAAAATATGAGTGGAACAAACTGGCGCCCAAGGTGCGGAAGTGCACCCTGTGCCCGGACCGCATCGCTAATGGCAAACCGACAGCATGCGCGGAAATCTGTCCGACCGGCGCCACCAAGTTTGGCGACCGCGATGACCTGATCAATGAAGCGCAACTGCGCATCCGCGACAACCCGGGCAAATACGTTCCTCACATCTACGGTTTGACCGAAGCGGGTGGAACCTCGGTGTTGCTGCTGTCGAGTGTGCCCTTCGCGGAATTCGGCTACAAGACACCCGAAGTTGCTTTCCCCATGCTGACGTATCGCGTCCTATCGCGAATCCCGGACTTCGTTCCTCTATGCGGTGTGTTGCTGGGAGGTGTGTGGTGGATCACGAACAGGCGGGAAGAAGTGGCGGCAGCCGAGGGCCATTTACGTAGACCTGAAACGGAAGAGAAAAAAGGCGGAAAACAATGAAGATCAAGATCTCTTTCTGGAAAGTCATTTTCCTCTTCCTGATGGCCGCCGGTTTCTACGCCACGATTGTGCGCTACACCCGAGGCTTGGGGGCTTCAACCAACCTCAGCGACCAGTTCCCCTGGGGGATCTGGATCGGTTTCGACGTGCTGTGCGGGGTCATGCTGGCGGCGGGTGGATTCACGCTTACAGCGGCCGTCCACATCCTGAACATCAAGCGAATGCACTCCATTGTGCGACCGACAGTACTCACTGCGTTCCTGGGATATCTCCTGGTCTGCGTGGCGCTGATGTACGACCTGGGCAAGCCCTATAACATCTGGCACCCGCTCATCATGCGGAATCCGCACTCGGTGATGTTCGAAGTGGCCTACTGCGTGATGCTGTACACCACGGTGCTGGCGCTGGAGTTCTCGCCGATTGTGCTGGAACGGTTCAACCTGCAAAAACCGCTGAAGGTGATCCGCGGGGCGGTGATCCCGCTGGTGATCTGCGGCGTGATCCTGTCCACACTGCATCAATCTTCGTTGGGCTCGCTTTACCTGATCATCCCGGAGAAGCTGCACCCATTCTGGTACAGCCCTCTGCTGCCGGTGTTTTTCTTTCTGTCGGCGATTGCGGTCGGGCTGGCGATGACGATTTTCGAATCCTCGCTGAGCGCCAAGCACTTCGGCCGGCAGTTGGAACTGCCCATCCTGCAGGAGCTGGGACGGGTGCTGGTGGTTGTGCTTTGTGTCTACGGAGTTCTGCGCTTTGAGGATCTGCTGCATCGCGGGGTGCTCAAGCTGGCTTTACAGCCAGGCTACGAGATGTTCTTTTTCTGGCTGGAAATCTCACTGGGTGTGATTCTGCCTTTGATTCTGCTTTTGCAACGCAGGGTACGGAACAGCGCCGGGGGACTTTATCTGTCCGCAGTGCTGGTGGTGCTCGGTTTCATCACCAATCGGATGAACGTCAGCATCACGGGTTTCGAACGCTCCGCGGGCACGCATTACTTTCCCAAGTGGACGGAATTATCTGTGACCGGAATGATCATCGCGTTGGGCTTTGCTTTGTTCGGACTGGCGGTAAAGTACCTGCCGATTTTCCCCGAGGAAGAAAAGCAGCAGCCTATCGAGGCGTCAACCGGGCCCCTGGCGGCTGCTTCCGTGTGGGGCCATGCCGGAGACTGATCCAACTCGTCGGCGTTGGACGCGCCTTACCCACAGCCTGAGCGCCAAGTTGATCACGTTGTTGCTATCCACCATGGTGGTGATCTTCGCCCTGTTGGGATATTTGAACATCCGGCTCCATCGCCAGCACCTGGAAGCCGCTACGCTTACGAGCGCAGAGCGGGTCAGCGACGTCATTAAGCGCAGCACGACCTACTACATGTTGCGCAACGATCGTGAAGGCCTGTATCACGCCATCCAGACGATGGCCGACGAACCAGGCATGGTCAAAGTCCGCATCTTTGACCGAGCGGGCCGGATCAGCTACTCCACCGATCCCACCGAAGTGAACCACATTGTGAACCAAGGCGCGGAAGCCTGCTACGGATGTCATGCTCAATCGCAACCGCTGGCCCGGCTGAACCGTCCCGACCGGTTCCGGATTTACCGCAACGGCGGCGGAACGCGCGTCCTGGGAATCATTACTCCGATCGAGAATCAACCGGCATGCTCCAATGCCGCTTGCCATGCTCATCCGGAAAGCAGGCAGATTCTGGGCGTATTAGACACCGATCTGTCCTTGGCCAAGGCGGACGCTCAACTCGCGGACAGCAGCGCCCGCATGCTGGTGTACACGGCTGCCGCCATGCTGATGGTGGCGGTGTTGAGCTGGTTGTTTGTCTGGCGGTTGGTGGGCAGACCTATTAAGGCGCTGGAGCATGGCACGGAGCATTTAGCGCAAGGGAATCTCGGATATCAAATTGACGTGCGCTCGCATGACGAGGTCGGCGACCTGGCCCACTCCTTCAATGACATGAGCCTGCAGTTGCGCGCCGCCAACGAAGAGATCGTCGCCTGGGCGAAGACGCTCGAAGATCGTGTGGAGCAGAAGACGCGTGAACTGAAGAGCGCCCTCGATCATGTGTTACACGTGGAAAAGATGGCTTCCATCGGCAAGATGGCGGCGGTGGTGGCGCATGAGATCAACAACCCGCTGTCCGGGATCCTGACTTACGCCAAGTTGCTGCGGAAGTGGCTGGACCAAGGCAAGATGGACACCACCAAACATCAGGAGGCGACCGAGTGCCTGGATCTGATCGCGGCAGAAAGCCATCGCTGCGGCGACATTGTAAAGAATCTGCTGAATTTTTCCCGCACCTCGCCTATGAATGTGGAGACCACCGACCTGAACTCGGTCGTCGACCGTTGCATCCGCCTGGTGCAGCATCAACTGGAACTGGGCAGCATCCAGTTACAGTTGGACCTAGCGGACCACTTGCCCAAGGTGCAGTGTGATCCCGCTCAGATGGAGCAGGTCCTGCTGGCACTGGTGATGAACGCCGTTGACGCTATGCCGCACGGAGGAAACCTGTGGTTGAGGACCTCCCTCAGCCAAAGCGGAGACGAAATCGAGATTGAAGTCCGCGACGATGGCATGGGAATTTCATCCGAGATTCTTCCCCAAATTTTTGAGCCCTTCCTGACCACCAAGGAGACCGGCCACGGCGTCGGGCTCGGCTTGGCAGTGAGCCGCAGCATCATGGAGCGCCACCACGGCCGGATCGAGGTGCAATCGGTGGCGGGCAAGGGCACAACATTCACGCTCACTCTGCCGTTGGACGCCGCAAGCGTGGCGGCCATGGCGGGCGGGGCGGCCGTAATGACGAATGCGAGGTGATGAACTTGAGCGCGCCTACTTTAACCAAACAAGGCCGGCTGTTGATCGTCGACGATGAGCTTAGCGTGCGCGATTCGCTGGGAAAGTGGTTTCGCGAAGAAGGATATGAGGTTGAGACGGTGGAGAACGCCAGCGACGCTCTGACCCGTCTGGCCCAAGCTCCCTGGGACGTCGCCCTGGTAGACATCAAAATGCGGGGCACGG